>FSSH01000218.1_pt1 | contig 80791 bp, 87 predicted proteins | sample 1166101 | NCBI WGS metagenome assembly FSSH01 (sample SAMEA32972668, study PRJEB13176) | freshwater metagenome | biome: Drinking water system; feature: Biomass in drinking water that filtered by 0.45 um membrane; material: drinking water | place: USA | collected 2012-12-20 | depth 0 m | reverse complement strand
CACCCTGTCCGCCAACATTTTGCCCGAGCGCGGTGAAACCGCCAATGGCACCGAGAAAAACACTGCGGAGCGGGAGGATTCAGCAATGGATTCGTTTGATACGATGTTGTCAGGCGGCCATCCCAATTCGCTCGGCCGTACGATAGATGTCGTTCAGGCGGTATTTGCCGATCCATCTCGGCTCGATGAACTATTCGGGTGCTATCGAAGCGATGATCCCGTCGTTCGTTTGCGCACGTCAAACGCGCTCAAACGCGTTGAAGCTGAGCGCCATGACTGGATCGTGCCGTTCCTTGATCGGCTGATTGACGAGGTCGGCGCGCTGGACCAGCCTTCAGCGCAATGGACATTGGCGCAACTTTTTCTCCGGCTGAAATCCGAAATGTCACCAGCGCAGTATCGCGGCGCGACGAAAATATTGAAGCGCAACTTAGAGCAACATGACGATTGGATCGTGCTCAACGCGACGATGGAGACGCTCTTTCAATGGTCACAGACCGACGATGAGCTAGGATTGTGGCTGAAACCTCATCTTGATCGTATCGCCAAAGACCCGCGCAAATCAGTCGCAGGAAGAGCAAAAAAGCTTTTGGCTTGCTATCCGGATCGGACTTCGGCCCCATAACTCGTCGCCGCAATCGCACAGCGATCGTCGTTGCGCCGTCGGTTATGAAAGTGTCCAGCGGTACTATTCCCAAAAGCAAATCGCTGCCCCTCCGGGCAATGACGGCATCAGGAAAAGGGTTTCCAGCACCTGGCCTTCACCTCGGCGTGGGAATCGCAGGCCACGCGGGTCATGGTCGCGTCATTTTTCAGCTGGACCATCCAGTCGCCAGAGCCTTCGCAACGGACATTCCAATAGGCTAACCCGTCGCGGCTGCCGAGATAGAATGATTTCTTGACCGCTGTGCACGCCTCGCCCGATCGTGCGATCATCTTGCTGAAGCGCGCGGCACGGACATGGCTGGCCAGCGCCGGGAAGTTTTCGGCAAAGCTGTTGCGCGTGGAAATCGGCGCGACCGGTGGCGGCGGCGGGGGAGGATCGCGGGTCGGCAGGCTGTCGATCAAGGAGGCAAGGCTAACCGCGACCACGGCGCCAAGGCCAAGGATCATCGCGATTCGGTGAAAGCCGAAGATTGAAAAGCTATGGCCGCAGACCCGACAGACCGTCGTCTGATCCGATACATTGTCACGGCATTTTGGACAGCGTTTCATCAGCGCACGCCCGCCTAACTATTGCGGCGAGCGTTTTGATCGAGTTCGATCAGCGCGTTGAACGCTTCTTCCTCAAGCGGCGTCTGGAATTGGCAGCCAGCGGCGAAATCGTCCGACCAGATGATCGAGGCCGCAACCTGGCCGAGCTGCGGCAAGGTCAGCCAGATCATCGATCCGACGCGTAACGTTGAATATGTCTGCAACTTCGCGCCGAAAACCGACAGGTCGACGACCCGGCACAAGGTGCGATCAAGTCCGCCCCGCCCGATCCGCGCGTCGAGAGACACCGGCGCACGTGGCGTGCGACGGCGTCCATTCGTCTCCGCGGGTTCGAATTCGGCAGTGAACATTAGCGATCCTCATCATCCAGATGAGCAAAGCCTAACCGTTCAGGGCTAACGCGGCGTTAACACGCCCGCCAGCTTACTTCTTGCCGAGCGACAGGCCACCAAAGCGCTTGTTGAAACGCGCAACCTGGCCACCAGCATCCAGCAGACGCGAATTGCCGCCGGTCCAGGCCGGATGTGCAAGCGGATCGATTTCCAGCGTCATCAGATCGCCTTCTTTGCCCCAGGTGGAGCGGGTCTGATAGCTGGTGCCGTCAGTCATCTGGACGGTGATGAAATGATAATCGGGATGGGTATCTTTTTTCACAGGTATCGGGCCTTTGTCTGTGGCTGGTTACCGACCAGCCGGACGTTTGAAGGGCGCGCGCCTAGCATGGACGAGGCCGACCTGCAATGGACGTTGCGCTAATCGCCTATGGCACAAGGCCAACCAGCGGCGCGCTCTCCTCCCATAAGGCAGCGCAGGCCGCATCGTCGCGCGCGAGCGTTGATGGCGTACGGACGACCGGTCGTCGCCGCGTCATTGACCAATAAAGGCCGCGCCCGCCAGCAAAGCCCGATTCCGTTGCCAGAGCCGCCAATGCCCTTCCGGACGCTCTGGCCGTGCTGACATTCTCTCCACGCACCACGATGGGCAGGATCCGGCGGAACAGCCAGCGGATCATTGGCCCATAATCGCGTGCCAGCCCGGTGCCGGGGACAAAGCCCGGGTCGAACGCCAGCAGGGTCAGGTCGGGTCGGTTGCCGCTCCGCCGGGCCAGTTCACGGATCGTCATGAGATTGCAGAGCTTGGAGGTCGAATAGGCGCGCCTGCCTGCCAGGCCGGGGCTTGTATCTGCAGCTGGGTCGCGATCGGGGAAGGCAAGCCATTCAGCCTTGGCGTGGCGCGGTGGCGGGATGCCAGTGCTGCGGTCGGGATCATGCGTACCGCTCGACGTCAGGATGATCCGACCGTTCGTGGCGATATGTGGCAGCAACCGACGCACCAACAGATAATGGGCGAGATGGTTGACGGCAAAGCAGCGCTCGAACCCCTGCGCACTGCGCTGCGGTGAGACGATCTGTATGCCGGCATTGCCGATAACCGCGTCGATCGGCCCCAGCGCCGCTACGTCAAGGGCAAATTGGGCGACACTGTCGAGATTGTCGAGATCTAACGGCAATGCCGTCACGCGACCGACCAGCGCTGCGGGAAGGCTATCCGGCCGCCTTGCGCCGATGACGAGTGAGACGCCCGGCATGGTGATCAGCGCTTTTGCAGCCTCCAGCCCGATGCCGCTGGTGGCGCCTGTCATCACAATCCGCATTGCTCGCTCCTGAGTTGGTTAACCAACCAATATCAATGCGTGACTCAATCCACAAGCAAATCCAGCTTCATGCGCAAATGATCAGAGCAAGCGGGGTTCCTGCACCCACATGATCGCTGCCTCTTCGAGAATCTCCGCGGCGGCGGTGATCGGGAACTGCGGATTGTTGATCCACGCCAGCATGATCCCGTCGAAAGCCGCCTTGAGCGTGGCCGCGAGCGCGCGATCCCGTGTGGTTGCGTCGGTTTCGCCACGCGAGGCGGCAAAAACCAGAGCGACCTCTTCCACAGCCGCCGCGTTGATGGCCTCAATGGTTTCGACCAGCGCGGGTTGTGTCATTGCGCGCGCGGCCAGCGCCAGCCGTACTTTGAAGAAATCGCGATCGGGCTCGACCGCCTCCCGCGCGGCTGCGAAAAACGCTTCAATCTGCTGGTGTGGCGGCGTTGCTTCCCGCCGCGCACGATTGCGTTCAAGATAAGCGTCGAGGCCATGCCGCAGCGCCGCCTCGAGCATCTCTTCCTTGCGCGTGAAGTGATAATGGACCAGCCCGGTCGTCACCCCGGCTTCGGCCGCAATCACCTTAACGCTTGCCGCCTCCAGCCCATCGCGCGCGACCACCCGAAACGCGGCATCGATCAGCCGGTCGCGCGTTGATGGCAGCGGGTCTTTGGAGAGCGTTGGTGTTACCACCCGGTCGGTTTTCCCTCATTCTGCTTGTCGAGCCAGGCCTTTAACGGGGCGAAATAATCGACCATGGCCTGCCCGGACATCTCACGGCTGCCGGTAAAGGCCTGGAGTGCATCGGGCCATGGCTTGGATTGGCCGAGCTCGAGCATGGCATTCAGCCGCGCCCCGACTTCTTTATTCCCGAAGAATGAGCAGCGGTGCAGCGGGCCGGTCCACCCTGCCTGTTTGCAGGCCGTGGCGTAGAATTGGAACTGCAGCAACCGCGCAAGGAAGTATCGGGTATAGGGCACGCTGGCCGGCACATGATATTTCGCGCCAGGATCGAAACGGGTGTCGTCGCGGTCGACCGGCGGCACGATGCCCTGATATTGCAGGCGCATGGCATTCCAGGCCGCTTCATAGCCCGTCGGCTTGATCACGCCCGAAAAAACACCCCAACGCCAGCGATCGATCAACAGGCCAAAAGGCAGAAACGCCACCTTGTCCATTGCCTGTTTCAACAACAGGCCAATGTCCTTATCTTCGCTTGGGACCTTTTCCTTGGCGAGCAGGCCGATATCGACGAGATATTGCGGCGTGATCGACAGCGCGACGAAATCGCCGATCGCCTCATGGAACCCATCATTGGCGCCATTTTTGTAGAGGAACGGCTGCGCCTTATAGGCGCGCTGGTAATAATTATGCCCCAGTTCGTGATGGATGGTGACAAAATCATCGCCATTCACCTTGGTGCACATCTTGATGCGGATATCGTCAAGATTGTCGAGATCCCAGGCCGAGGCATGGCAGATCACGTCGCGGTCGGCCGGCTTGGTAATCTGCGAGCGCGCCCAGAAGGTGTCGGGCAGCGGCGCAAAACCGAGCGAGGAATAAAACCCCTCCCCCGCCTTGACCATTTTCAGCGGATCATAGCCCTTTTCCTTGAGCAGATCGCCGGTATCAAAGCCCAGATCGCCTGCCCCCTTGGGCGCGACGATGTCATAAATGTTGCCCCATTCCTGCGCCCACATATTGCCCAGCAAATCGGCGCGGATCGGCCCAGTCTTGGATTGCACCGCATCGCCATATTTCGCGTTGAGCTTGGCGCGGGTATAGGCGTGGAGCGCGCGGTAGAGCGGCTCAACCTCGCGCCATAATTTATCAGTCAGCGCAGCGAATTCCTTGGGGCTCATGTCATAGCCCGAGCGCCACATCGCGCCGACATCCTGATAGCCAAGTTCGGTCGCACCCTGATTGGCGATCACCACGCTGCGGGCATAATCGTCATGCATTTGCGCGCCGACATTGTCGTGCCAGCTGACCCACATTTCCTTCGTTTTGGCCGGATCGCGCATCGTGCCCATCGCCGCTTCGATATCGCTGCCGTTGATCGGCTTGCCCTCAAGCGTGCCCTTGCCCTTGCCATATTGCGAGGACATCCGCGTGACGATCGTCGCCAGTTCATCGGCGGCACCCGGCTTGGTCGGGGCCGGCAGGGTGATCGTGCCGCGCAGCAGATCGAGCTTGCGGATTGTATCGGGCGAGAGGTCCGCCACCTTCTGGAACCGGGCAGCCTCAAGCGCGAGCTTGACCGCGAGTTCGGTGCCCTCGGCCCCGGACTTGGCGGCGAGCGCATCGGTATCGTCGGTGATATAGGTGGCGTTCACCCATTGGATGCGGCTGGCGTCGATCGAGTATTCAGCCAGTTGCTTTTCGGCAGCAGCCACAAAGGCATCGGCGTCCGCTGCGGTAAGCGCCACCGTCTTGGTCGCAGTTTCAGCGGCGGGCTTCTTGTCCTTGGCGGTTGCCGGGCTGGAGAGCAGCGCGATCGTCAGCGCGATCGCCGACAACGAAACCGATGCGGGGAGGCGGTTCATGGGCATTCCTCTGTTTATCATTCTGATGGGCCTACAGGACCAGACTGCGCCAATAGGGTCAACCCGCCAAAAAGCGCGCAATTGCCTCGCCCAGTTCGGGTTTCACCACTGCGCTCATATGATTGCCGGGCACTTCGACATAACGCGCCTGTGGCAGCGCCCTGGCCAGCGCCTCGGCCGATCCATTGTCGAAATCATCCTTGCCTGACAGCACCAGCACGGGCTGGGTAATGGCAGCCAGATCGGCATCGGTCATGTTGACGAAGGTGTCGAGAATATGGATCAGCGCCTTGGGGTCGCCATCGCTGGACTTTAAGAAGGCCCGAGCCAACCATTCCGCAGACCCGCTGGCAAAGGCGCCGGGATGGGTGAGAACATGGCGGAAAAAGTCGATGCGCTTTCCATTCTGCGTGAGCCCCTCATATCCCATGCCAGAAAAAATCACGCGGCGGGGTGTTGCGCCGAGCGCCAGCATCCGTCCCGTCGTCCGCCCGCCAAGCGAATAGCCGCCGAGATCATAATCGGTAAGGCCGAGATGCTCGACCAACGCCAACCCGTCCTTTGCCAGCACGTCGAGCGGATAGGCGGACGCCTCGTGCGGCTTTGCGCTGTCGCCATGCGCGCGCAGGTCTGGCATGATCGCGCGAAAGCCGCGCGCGACAATCGCGGCGGCATGGCCGTATTTGATCCAGTTGGTGTTGGCGTCGGAGAACAGCCCATGCAGCAGCAGCACCGGCCGCCCCTCCCCGATCTCCCGCCAGACAAGATCGGCACCGTCAAAACCGGCATAATGGTGGATGGTCGGGTCTGTCATGCCATCAACTTCATGAACGCGGCGGGGGGCGCATTTTCTGGGAAGCTTGGCACGGCGGGATCAATGGTCAGCCAAGGCTGTTTGCGCTTGGTCCAGATGTGCATCAGCGGGCTGAGCGTCTCGGCAGCGTCAAGCGTCCCCGCGCGTACTACCGCCATCATTGGCCACACCGTGTTGGTATTCCACAGCCGCGTATGACAGACGCTGCAGACATGCTGGGTCGAAACACCTCCGCTCGGCCTTTCTGCGGCATATTCCACGATAGGCCCCGTGGCGGTGATGGCGTCGCTGCGGATCATCGCCTGTTCGGTAAAGGCGCTGCCCGACCAGGTCTGGCAATGCTGGCAATGACAGGCATAGACCGGGGGCATCGTATCAACCGCCAACGTGTAACGGCACGCGCCGCAGCGGCAGCCGCCTCCAATATGCTCCGTCATCATTCCAGTAGCTCCACTCGACCATGATACTGCGACAAGCTGACAACTGTCACGAACTTGTGGTCAGCGGTGAGCATTTTGCCCCCGGTTTGCAGCGCAAGCGCCAAATACAAACAATCGTACAGCGCGTGCGATAGCTCGACCGAAAGCTCAATCGCCGACCCTAACAGCGGCGCAGTGGGCGCAAGGTCGGGCATGATCAATGGCAGCGCCGCAAATGCCTCTTTGGCAGATTCAACTGGCAGCCCTGCGTAGCGCACCTTTTTGGCTAGTGCGCTTGCGATTTCTGCTTGTATCCAATCTGGCGCAGTCCGTTCCTGCGCTCGACTGACTCGATCGATCGCGATCGTCGATCCCCCTTCACGCGTCAGCAATTTCATCACGACGCTTGCATCGACGATGAGCATTATCGTGCGTCGCGGTCCTCGCGGATCAGCGCCGTGCTATCGATCAATGCAGCGCTATCCGGCGTCAGTGCATGCAGATGCGATACCAGCGACCGAAGCTGTTCGGGCGACAATCGCTGCTTGGGCCGACCGCGTTCGATCACATCGCGAAGCTCCGCCTCAAGCGATCGGCCATTGTCGCGCGCCGCCTGCTTGTAAGCGGCAACCGTTTCGTCAGCCAAATTGCGGACAAGAACCTGCTTCATCGCGGCAGTGATAGCAAAATGCTATCAGCGGCTCAAGCCGCCTTCTTCAAATGCCGCCGCCCCAGCAATTCCGCGATCTGCACCGCATTTAGCGCCGCGCCTTTACGGAGGTTATCGCTCACGCACCACAGCACCAGCCCATTGTCGACGGTTGGATCCTCGCGCACGCGGCTGACAAAGGTCGCATAGTCGCCGACGCATTCGATCGGGGTCACATACCCGCCATCCTCGCGCTTATCGACCAGCATCACGCCGGGGGCTTCGCGCAGCAGACTCTGCGCCTTCTTGGCCGAAATCTCGCGCTCAAACTCGATCGTGATCGCTTCGCTATGGCCGACAAACACCGGCACGCGCACGCAGGTCGCCGTGACCTTGATCTTGGGGTCGAGAATCTTCTTGGTCTCGACCACCATTTTCCACTCCTCGGACGTTGATCCATCATCGTGGAAGTCGCCGATATGCGGGATCACGTTGAAGGCGATCTGCTTGGTGAACTTGTGCGCCTCAGCACTGTCGCCGACAAAGATGTTGCGGCTCTGCTCGAACAGCTCGTCCATCCCCATTTTGCCGGCGCCCGACACCGATTGATAGGTCGAGACGACGACGCGCTTGATCGTCGCATAATCATGCAGCGGCTTCAGGGCGACGACCATCTGCGCGGTCGAGCAATTGGGGTTGGCGATGATGTTCTTGCGCCGGTACCCGTCAATATCCTGCGGATTCACCTCTGGCACGATCAGCGGCACATCGGGATCCATCCGGTAAAGCGATGCATTGTCGATGACGGTGCACCCGGCCGCGGCAAAGCGAGGCGCGTGCAGCCGCGAGCCTTCGGAGCCGATGGCGAACAAGGCCATATCCCAGCCGGTGGGATCAAAATGCTCGAGATTCTGAACCTTGAGCATCCGGCCGCTATCGCCGAAATCGATCTCAATGCCCTGGCTGCGTGAGGAGGCGACCGCGGCAACATCTGCCAAGGGGAATTCGCGTTCGGCCAAGATGTTGAGCATTTCACGCCCGACATTGCCTGTCGCGCCGACAACGACGATCCGATATCCCATACTATGCTCCAAATGGACTTCACGCGGTCGCATACGCTTCCCGCTGTGTTTGTCCAGCCAGTCAGGCGACTATGGGCGCATGTTCTTGTATCGTCACAGGCAAATCCCCCCGGCGGCGCAGCAGGGGCTGCCAGCGAACATAGGCAAGGCTGCGCCACAGCCATTCAAGTGGTCCGGCCACGAACACCCGCATATAAATGTTTGCGAAAATGAGCTGGCCGATCACTACCGCGGCGGCAATGGCGGACAGCTCCGCCCAACCGTACCTGCCGTACAGGCCCAGGCCGAAGGGAGCGAACAGGATATAAAGCGCCAGGAACTGCTGCATGAAGTAGAGGGAGAAGGCCATCCGCCCCGCTGCCTTGAACGGTGCCAGCATCGCAGTCCCGATCGCCGTTTTCACCGCCAGGTTCACCAGCGCGATATGCCCCAGCGTCATCGCCAGCCGACCAAACTCTTCGGTCATCCAGATCGTCTTTGGTATCGGCGCAAAGGCGAAAATCTCGGTTACCCCGATCACCCGGATCGTGGTGCCGATACCATAGCTGAGCAGCATCATGCCGAGATAGAAAGCGGTGCTGCGCCCCCCCTGCATTATCTGCCACTTCCACAGCGCCACGCCGATCAACATCGCGCAAAAGGCCTCAATGACAAAGGCGACTGTGAAGCCCTTGCCCTGCAATCCAAACCATTCCGACCACATTAGCGAGGCATAGGCGATAAAGCTCGCGCCGGCACGACGTGCCACGTCTTCCTCCTGTGCGGCCTTTTTTTGCACGTCATTGCCCCGGATGGACTCAAGCTTTGTCTGCCATGCCTTGAGCGTTTCGCGATCCGGGATAGATAGCGGCTGGCCAGCATGCTGGCGCGCATGCGCCCTTTCGACCTTGGCGATCATTGCCGTCCGATCAAGATACTCCCCGGCTCCCATCGCCACCGTTGCCAGGGCAAAGCTCATACCGATCACCACCAGCCAATGTGCCGCCAGCTTTCGAAACGGAAAAAGAAACAAGGCGGCAAGTGCATAGATGTGGAGAATGTCTCCGACCCATAACAAACAGAAGACGTCGAACAGCCCAAAAGCCAGCAGCCACAAGTTCCGGCGATAATAAAGATCCGCTATAGCGACCGGCCCATCAGGAAGCATCGCCTTGGTCGTCAGCACCATCATCCCGGCACCAAAGAGCATTTCGAGCAAGCCGCGCTGCGTCCCTTCGGCAAGCACCTCGATGACCGCCCAGGTCCAGCGATCGGCCAATGTCCAGCCAATGGCGCGAATATTTTCCTGCACCAGGATACTGTTCTGTCCCATATATGGGATGTTCATGAAAAAAATGCCGAGAATGGCAATGCCGCGCAGAATATCCAGCACGTCGATCCGCGCCCTGCCGGTCACCGGTGCCAAAGCTGGTGTCGTCATGGTCAAACATCCCCCGGATCAAGAAGCGCTAATCACTGACGCAGGGGCGGTCAACCAAGCCCGCCTCTGCCAATCAGTCATTTCTTTGCCGGCAGGCGCCGATCAAGGAAATCCAGGATCGTCGTCCACAAATGCTCGCTGATGCCCGGGCCGCCCACCCGATGCGTCTGGCCCGGATAGAACATCATTTCGAACGGCCGCGCGCTGCGTTGCATGGCGGCGGCGAAGGCGGTCGAGTTGTCGAACACCACATTGTCATCCGACATCCCGTGGATCAGCAATAGGGGATCACTGATCTTGGCCGCATCGGCAAGCGCATTAGAACTGGCATAGCTTTGCGGATCGGTACGCGGATCGCCCAAATACCGTTCGGTATAGTGGGTGTCGTACAATTCCCACTTGGTTACCGGTGCGCCGGAAATGCCGGCGGCATAGACGCCGGGGTTCGCCTCCAGCATCTTGATCGTCATATAACCGCCATAGGACCAGCCATAGGTTGCGATCCGGTCTGCATCCACAAAGGGCTGGGCCTTGATGAACTTGGCACCCGCCAGTTGATCGGCAACTTCAACCGTGCCCATCGCGTGATAGATATGGTCTTCGAACGCCTTGCCGCGATTATATGATCCGCGATTGTCGATCTGGAAATAAACATAGCCCCGATCGACCAGATATTGCGCGAGTGTGCCGTTCCAGCCCCGCGTCACCTGCTGGCCGGTGCCGGGGCCGCCATAATGTTGGAAGAAAACCGGGTATTTCTTGCCCGGCTCAATCACCGGCGTGATCATCTCCCAATAGAGCGTCGTGCCGTCATCGGCCTTGATCGTGCCGAACTGGCGCGGGCGATGGCTGGCGAGATAGGGATAATAAGGGTGCCCCTCCTTCACCGCATTTTCGTTGATCCACGCCGTCCGTTTGCCGCTGCTGTCGGCGAGATAGATTTGCGCCGGCTGATTGGGATTGGAACGGCTGATGATCAGGCGCGTGGCAGCGGCATCCATCGCCGCGTTATTCCACCAGCCGCCCTCAGTCAGCCGCGTAATCGCTTTGGGATTGGCAAGGTCGAGCGTGTAAAGATGCTGTTCAAGCGCATCGTCCTTGTTGCCCGTGAAGAATAGCCGCCGCTTTTTTTCATCGACGCCGACCAAATTGGTCACCACCCAATCGCCCAGGGTAAGGGAAGTCCATTTGCCCGCGCGATAGTGATAGAGATGGCCAAAGCCGCTGCGTTCGGATCGCCAGATCAGGCTGCCATCGCGCAGGATATGGTAGCTGTCGCTCAAGTTGATCCAGCTGCGCTTGCCCGATTTTTCGGTGAACATCACGGTCGACTTGCCGGTCGTCGGGTCGACGCTGAGCATATCGAGCACGGTCTGGTCGCGATTTTCGCGCTGAACGAGCAGGGTTTTGCCATCGGGCGTCCAGTCGACGCGGGCCAGATAGATATCGGGGTTCTGACCAAGATCGATCTTCACTTGTGCCGATCCATCAGGCTTCATCACATAAAGTTCGACCAGCGCATTGGGTGTGCCGGCGGCTGGATAACGCTGATCGAAAACCTTGGTCCCTTCCGCGCCAATCGCCGTACGCGTGACGATGCCAACGGGCGCATCGTCAAATTTTTGCACCGCGATCAACCGGTCGCCGGGTGACCACCAATATCCGGTGCGGCGGTCCATTTCCTCCTGGGCGACGAACTCTGCTTCGCCCCAATGCACCGTGCCCTGGCCGCTGCTTGTCAGCGCTTTTGCCGGGCCGCCGGCCAGCGGCTGAACGTAGAGATTCTGATCGCGCACAAAGCTGACAAAGCCGCCCGCTGGGCTGATCACCGGATTGAGCTCGCCTTGCTTGGTATCGGTCAGCCGAGTGACCTTGCCGTCAAGTGTCGCGATGAACAGGTCGCCATCCAGCGGCACCAGGATCGATTTGCTGTCTGGCGACCAATCGTAGCTGACAATCCCGCGCGAACCGCCGATCCGGGCGCGCTCGCGCTGCATCTTTTCTGCTTCGGACAGCTCGGCGCCCGATCCAATTTGCTTGGAATCGACGAGCATCCGCTCCTGGCCGGTTTTGGCATCAAGCGCCCAGAGATCGAAACGCTCCTTTTCCTCGGTGCGTGCACGCAGCGACGTGAGGAGGCTGCCATCGGGCGACAGTCGCAGCGCGCGCGGTTGCGGGCCCGCCAGATCGGGGCTGGCGAAGACGCGCTTTAGGGTCAGCGCTGGCGGGCTTGCCGGCGTGTCAGAAGCCATCGCGATACCCCCCATGGTGGCGAGCAGCATGCCGCCTGCAAATAGCTTCATCATCACTCTTGTTCGCCGACCCGCCGATTGCCGCAACGATCATCTCCCAATTCCGTTCTCATAGCCCGCCGGGCGCGGGCGACGCCGCCTGTATCGCGACGGCGTGCCGGAAGGTAAAGGGCGGAGTGCGGGCCGCTCTGGTCAGGCAGGAATCGGTAACGCCGTCACTGGCCGATGGGTTTGCGGCTCACGCCAAGGGAGCCGATGGCCAGCGATTATCGATCGCCATAGCCATTCGACCGGCGCGATATCAACATAGCGGACATAGAGGTTCGCCCAAATCAGCAGCGCTGCATTGATCGCCAGGGCGAGCAGCATTAGCGGCGCCCAGCTCAATTTGCCGTAGAGGGCGAGACCCCAGGGCGGGAAGATGACCCATAAGGTGATCAGCGTCTGCGCAACATAGACTGACAGGGCCGTTCGTCCTGCCGCTGCAAAGGGTCGCAACAGGCGCTGCCCAAGCGGCGACGATACCATCACATGGACGAGGCCGATGTGCCCGATTGTCATCAATAACCGCGCCACTTCCATGGTCGCCCAGAAAGTATGCGGGGCATCATTGAACTGCGTCTGTTCCCAGGCCCCGATGGCCCGCAACGTGCCGCCGATCCCATAGCCGATCATCAGCATGCCAAGATAATAGCGCCGCGATCGTAACCCCTGGATAATGCCCATCTTGTAGAGCGCAGCGCCAATCAGCATCGTCCCGGCCGCTTCCCAGATCGACAAGATTTCAAAGAAGCTGGGGAATCGATCCCAGGACACCAGAATTTGGGCCCAAATCCAGCTAAGGCCTGTGCCGGAACGGCCCTTGTCTTCGGCGGCGACCTTGCTTTTGAACTCGGCTTCGCGCTTGGCGCTTTCGGCCTTTGCCTTGATGTGCGCCTTTAGCTTTCTGGTTTCGTCCGCAGTCAGCTTCTGGCCAGCCGATTGCTTTGCTTCAATCGCGACGGTTTGCGCACGCTTTTGCAGCCCCTGATAATAGCCGAAATAGCCCCCCATGGTCAGCTGAATCAGTGCCATGCTGAGGCCGATGGTCAGCAGCCAGCGCGGGCGCAGCCGACGGAACAGCACGGCGACCAGCGCCGCCAGACCATAGCTGTGCAAGATATCGCCAGGCCACAGCAGAATATACATGTGCACCACGCCGAACAGGAACAGCACGATATTGCGCACATAATAACGACGCAGCACGGCCCAGCCACTCGCCGCTGTCGCGAACCGATCGGTCAGGATAACCATGCCAACGCCGAACAGCATTTCCAGCAGGCAGCGCGCCGTGCCGTTGGCCAGAATCTCGCGGATCCACCACGCTAGCTGATCAGCGGGTGCCCATCCGAGATGACGGATATCGTCGAACGAGGCGTTGAGTGATTGCCCCATATCGTTGATGTTCATGAAGAGAATGCCGAGGATCGCAACCCCGCGCAGAATGTCCATGATCGCAAGGCGCGGCGCACCGTCGGGCTCGGTCGTCCTGGCGATTGTTGCGTCCGTCATCCCTGCAGCCCCCAATTGACCAGTGCATTATATTACTAATACAGCGGGACAAGCAAGCGCCCACCAAAACGAAAAACGCCGCGCCCGATAAAGCCGGGCACGGCGTTTCGATGACGGACAACCGGCTGCTGCCAGACGGCTTATTCGGCGGCGGTGCTGCCCTTGGCTGCGCGTGGATCGCGACGTTCCGCGATGCGCGCACGCTTGCCGCGCAGGCCGCGCAGATAATAGAGCTTGGCGCGCCGAACGACGCCCTTGCGGACGACTTCGATCGAATCAATGTTGGGCGAATACAGCGGGAAAACGCGCTCCACGCCTTCGCCGAACGAAATCTTGCGCACGGTGAAGTTGCTGCCCATGCCCTTGTTCGACCGCGCGATGCACACGCCCTCGTAATTCTGGACGCGGGTGCGCTCGCCTTCGACGACCTTCACGCCGACCTTCAGCGTGTCGCCGGGGCGGAAATCGGGAATGGTCTTGGTTTCGAGAAACTTGGCGATGTTCTCGGCTTCAATCGTCTGGATGAGATTCATCTCATTCTTCCTTCGTCTGTTCGTGCGCGCCAGAGGGAGGATTGACCCGAGCGCCGTCGTGACGCTCCCAAAGATCAGGCCTCCTTAGCCGTGTATCGGTTTCGGCCATCAGCTTTCGCCATGCCGAAATCCTCGCATGATCCCCCGATCGCAGCACTTCGGGGATCGTGCGCCCTTCCCACATCGGTGGTCGGGTATAGTGCGGATATTCGAGCAACCCCGTTTCGAAGCTCTCGTCCACGCCGCTAGAAGCCGCGCCCATTACGCCGGGCAGCAGCCGAATGCAAGCGTCCAGCAGCACCAGCGCCCCCATCTCCCCGCCCGACAGCACATAGTCGCCGATCGAGAGCTGTTCGATGGGGCGCGCGTCGAAGATGCGCTCGTCAAAACCCTCGAACCGGCCGCAAAGAACGATAGCACCGGGCCCGGCGGCGAGCGAACGGACGCGAGCCTGTGTCAGCGGTGCCCCGCGCGGCGTCATCGCCAGGATCGGGCGATCATCGGCCACGCTGTCGAGCGCCGCAGCCACGACATCGGCACGCAGCACCATCCCTGCCCCACCGCCTGCCGGGGTGTCATCGACGGTCCGGTGCTTATCGGTCGCAAAGTCGCGGATGTTGACGGCATTGCATGACCACTTCGCCTCGGCGAGCGCGCGCCCGGCGATCGACTGGCCGAGTGGCCCGGGGAACATGTCGGGATAGAGGGTCAGGATGGTGGCGGCGAAAGTGTATGGCCCAGTCATCGCGTCCAGTTCTCAACGCGCAGGCCTGGCACATCGCCAAAATCGGCCTCATTATTCGTCACGATCGTTGCCCCCAGGCTCAGCGCATGCGCCGCCAATAACCGGTCATGCAGCCGGGAGCGACTAAACCGTAAGCGTCCGAAAATGCGGGCGGCCGCCTCGTCGAACGGTAACAGCGGGATAGCAGCAATGAAGGCGTCGAGCACGTCGCTTGGTGGTGGTTTTCCAAGATGCGTTCCCAGCGCCACTTCCGCAAAGCTGATAGCAGATATCGCCATTGTTCCCGCCTCACATCCCGACAAGCGCTCATTGAGCACCGTATGCCGCCCGACCATCGCATAAATCGCGCAATTTGCGTCGATCAGATAGTGGATCATTCCTCGCCACGCGCCTCTCTCGCCCGCCGCGCTATGGTGCTAGGCCGTTCTTCGAAATCCTCGCGCGGCGCGGCTTTGAGGCCGGGCAACTTCCCGGCAAATCCACTGATATCGATTTTGCGCCGGGGTGCTTCGACTGGCTCGACCCTGAATGTCATCGCCGATTCCTTGACCATGCGGACCTCGATCCCTTCGGGAATGCCCATGCCCTTTGGCAGGCGCAACGCAACCGAATTGCCTGACTTGAATGTCTTGCCCTGATATTCGTTGTCCACGGCGCACCTATGTATATACAGAATGTATATACCGCTCACCCGTCGTTGCGTCAATCGACAGCCGCAACGTCGTTAACGTCATTCTTACTAGGCCGCCCTAACACCTTGCTCATGCTCGGGCGTACCTTGTCGCGGATCACCGCAGGATTAGTCATCCTCGCTGCTGCGTGGAGCGCCGCGCCCGCCCATGCACAATCGAGCTTTGCCGCTCACACGCAGATGAGCTGGGATGGTGCCTTAACGGGTATCTTCTTGGGGTTGCTGGTCTTTTCAGTCGTCTACAACGCGGCATTTTATTCTGTGCTGCGCGAGCGGTTTCTGGTTTGGCAGAGCCTGCGTGCGCTGATCTAATTCGCGCTGACCGTCGGGTTGTCGCCGCTCGACATGGGGCCAGCGCTGGGCACGGAGAGTGTCGCGCGGCAGATCTATCTGTGCATCTTGTTCGACCTGTCGATTGCCGTCACTGGGCCCTTTATCCGGACCTATATCGAACCTGGCATGGTGTCAGATCGAGTCTACCGCATGCTGGGCTGGACCGGCCCGCTCATCATGCTGACGACGCCTGCAATGCTGCTCGGATGGCCGGTATATATGGCGTTTCGTAACATCTTGCTCGTCGGGACTCTGGCATTGATGGCGTACACCCTAGCCCAGGCCTGGCGCCGCGGCAGCCGGACCGCGCGTTTTCAGGCTGCGGCATGGACCGCCGTGATGGCGGTCTATGGGATCAGCTTGTTTCACGATATCGTGCTTGGCACACCCTTTCCAATCTTCCTGTTCGCGTTGTTCTGTGCGCTGGGGTTAGAGGTGATGTTGACCGCGCTGGGCATTGCGGATCGCTTTTTGCGGCTGAAGCGCCAACATGACGAGGCGCGCGCCACAGCGAGTGCCCTGCATGTCATCGCCCATAAAGACCCACTTACCGGCCTCAACAATCGACGCGCCATTGAGCGGACATTTGCCGACCGACGGCCTTATGCCATCGCCATTGTCGATCTCGATTTCTTCAAGGCAGTCAACGACCATCATGGCCATGATGTAGGCGACCGGGTGATCCAGGCGGCTGGCGCGGCGCTTGCGTCGGGCAACGCAGAGGTTGGGCGGATTGGCGGCGAAGAATTCGTGCTGCTGCTCTATGGCAACGCTCAAGAGGTGCAGGACCAAGCCGAACGCCTGCGGCGACGCATCACGCGATATGCGGCCGATCGGGTGCCCGAACTGATCCGACCGGTCACAGCGAGTGTGGGCCTTGTCCTGGTCGGCGAGTCCAGCTTTGGCGTTGCCATGAAGATTGCCGATATCAATCTCTACACGGCAAAGGGCGCGGGCCGGAACCGTCTGGTCCTGCCCACCCCAGCCAAGCTTGTCGCTGCCGGGCCGCAGCGCGCAGCCTGATCAGCTACCGCACCCGCCGCAGCCACCACCGCCACAGCCCCCACCGCTGCTGCCGTCGCTCGACCCGCTGTCACTCGCAACCCCGGCGTCTCCGCCGCTCGCCGCGCGCATCCGGTGAAAGTCGGACAGCGCTGATCCTGCCAGCACCGTTGTACCGAACAGCGCCACCGCAAGCGCCGCCTCACCCGCAGCGGGTGCCCGGCGCAGGCGCTCGAAGCGCTCCTTTGCCGTGGACAGCGCCGCCAGGCCGCCCTTGGTTCGGCGATCAACCGCCAGCAGCCGGATCAGCGCCAAGACCAGCGTCACGACCAGCAAGGCGGCCAGAAACCCGACCGGCTTGTCGCGCGCTAGGCCAATTTGCCACTTGATCGCGCCAAAGCCGATCAGCAGCAGAAAGGGCGCCGCCTGCCAAAAGCGCAGCGGCATCATGTCCGCCTTGTCGATCATCAGGCCGGATCGGATCAGCTTCTGCTCGATTGCCGCGGCCGGTGACCGCGCCGCGCGCGCTACCGCCGCCCAAGAGGCGGGCGAAGGTAGCGCCAATATCGCCCGTCCCGCCGGGCGTGCATCGCCGGGTTGCGCGACGATCCTCAATCTGTTGCTGCCCTCCATCATCAGCGCCTTTGCCTCTAACAGGCTTGCAACCAGGCTTTCCGCCATGCGCGCCCTGCCCCCGGTCAGATAGGCGAGCGCATCAGGGTCACTTTCGGGGATTGCACGGCCCTCAGGTCGCATTACGCGAGCGAGGACTAAGCTGGCGGTGATCGCCACTACGAACAGGGCGCCATAGAGCGCCAGAAATGCCCCACCGGGAAGATCGAATACGCCCAATCCGGTCACAAATTCCATGACTTCAGCTCCTCCACCAAAACAGGATCGCAGCGGTCAATCCGGCAAGTGCGAACAGCGACCACCGGCGCAGCGACGTCCTGGAAATGATTAGATAGTCGCGTGGGGTGACCCGCCACGCTTTCGGGTCCTCAACCAGCCGCCGCTGCGCACCGGGCCAGATATCGGCCGGGGGCAAGCCGAAGACCGCTTCATAGGCCTTCAGCGTGGCAGCGTACTGATCGAAAAAGCGATGGCGCTCGGCATCACCGCCCGCAGTTGGGCCATGATGGAGCGCGCAGCCCAGGACATCGGGGCAAAAACGCGCCCAATAATCACGGGTATAGGTAAGGTGCAGGTGCCATGCCTGATCGACAGCATCGGAGGGGGTAACCTCCTGCCCCGCTGTCACTGCTAAAAAGCAGAACCGACGATATTCCTCAATGACGCGGTTGGCATAAGCAACCGTCCAGCCATTCTCACGCGCAAGCCGGTGAGTAAAGCCAAAGGCCGCGTCTGCAGGGCCGATCGAATAACAGGAGATTTTGGACCAAAGCGGGTGATCCAAGGGAGGCGCCGAAGGAACGGACAACTCATGCATCTAAACTCCTACTAACATAGTGGGAGTTGAAGCGCAAGGGGGCGTTAGCTGATATAGCTTGCCGTGATGATCAGCCGGGCGTCATCCCATTCGGGTACCGCCTCCACCCGCATCGGCACCATGAAACGCTTCTTGTCCGGGCGTTCAATTTCCAGCACGTCGCCAGCACCGAAATTGTCGATCGCCACGACGATCCCCACGGCGTCGCCCGTATCGGTCATCACCGGCAGCCCCAGGATATCGGCATGATAATATTCGCCCTCCGCCAAGGGCGGCAGCGTCGAACGGGGAACGGTGAGTTCGGTGCCGCGCATCGCCTCTGCCGCATTGCGATCAACGATTTCGGCAAAACGCGCGATCGTGCCGTTGCTGCCGACGCGCGCGGATCTCAGCGTGAAAGCGCCTTGGTTGAAGTTCTTGTACGGCTTCAGGTCGTCAGCGAAGACCTTCAGCCGCACCTCCCCCGCCACCCCATGCGCGCCGATCACGACGGCCAGGGTAACGGGGCGATCCGTGGGCATTATGCCTCAGCAGGCTTTTCTTCGGTTTCAGCGGCTGCAGGCGCCGCTTCCTCGGCGACCGCTTCTTCAGCGACTGGCTCTTCGACGACAACCTCGGGCTCAGGCTCAGGCGCGGGAGCGGCTGCTGCCTCGGCAGCGGCTTCCTCGGCCGCCTTCAGCTTCTCGGCACGTTCTTCAGCGCGTTCGGTGGCCTTTTCGCCGGGCTTGCCCTTGTTGGGGTTGCTGCGGGCCGGACGCTCCTTGACACCCAGCACGTCAAGGAAACGCGCGACGCGATCGGTCGGCTGCGCGCCGACGCTCAGCCAATGCTTGGCACGGTCGGTATCAAGCTTGATGCGCTCTGGGCTGTCCTTGGCGAGCAGCGGGTTATAGGTGCCGATCTTCTCAATGAAGCGGCCATCGCGCGGGGACCGCGCGTCAGCAACGACAACACGGTAATAAGGACGCTTCTTGGAGCCGCCACGCGACAAACGAATGCTCAGTGCCATAATCTAGTTCTCTCTTCTTTCTAATCAGATAATTTGTGGCCGAAGCCGTTATTTCTTCTTGTTGATGAAATTTTCGAAACCCGGCGGCAGTTTCGGCATGCCGCCCATGGGCCCATTCAGGGGATTGCCCCCGCCCAGGCCGGGCAGGCCACCGCCCGCCTTGCCCATCATGTCGCCAAGCTCGGGGCCACCAATGGCATTGCCGAGGCCGCCCAGGCCGCCGCCCATGCCGCCTTTGCCGAGCATCGCCATCATGCCCTTCATGCCGCCCATCTTCTTGATCTTCTTCATGGCGGTGGACATTTCCTGGTGCATCTTCAGCAGCTTGTTCACGTCCTGCACGGTCGTGCCACTACCCTTGGCGATGCGGATCTTGCGCTTGGCGGAGAGGATTTCGGGTTTGGAGCGCTCCTTCTGCGTCATCGACGTGATCATCGCGTCCATCCGCAGCAGCAGTCGCTCATCAGCGGCACCCGAAGCCACCGCGGCTTGCGCCTTCTTCATGCCGGGGATCATCCCCGCCAGCGCACCGAGCCCCCCCATCCGCCGCATCTGCGCCAGTTGCGCGCGCAGATCGTCCATATCGAACAGCCCTTTGGCCATCTTCGCGGCCATGCGCTCGGCATCTTCGACCTGGATCGATTCCGCCGCGCGCTCGACGAGGCTGACGACATCGCCCATTCCCAGGATGCGCCCGGCAACCCGGCCGGGATGGAACGCCTCGATCGCGTCCATCTTTTCGCCGGTACCGGCAAACTTGATCGGCTTGCCCGTAACGGCGCGCATCGACAGCGCCGCACCGCCGCGCGCATCGCCATCCATCCGGGTCAGCACCACGCCGGTCAGCGGCACCTGTTCGCTGAAGTTCTGCGCGACGTTGACCGCGTCCTGGCCGGTCAGGGCATCGACCACGAGCAGGATTTCATTGGGGGTCGCGATGTCGGCGATCGCCTTCATCTCGTCCATCAGCGCCTGGTCGACGTGCAACCGGCCCGCCGTATCGAGCATCAGCACGTCATAGCCCTGCAGCTTCGCCGCCTGCAGCGCGCGCCGGGCAATCTCGACAGGGCGCTGGCCGACGACGATCGGCAGCGTCGCCACTTCGGCCTGCGTGCCGAGTGTCGCCAGCTGCTCCTGCGCAGCGGGGCGATTGACGTCGAGCGACGCCATCAGCACCTTCTTGCCGTCGCGCTTGGTCAGTCGCTTGGCGATCTTGGCGGTCGTCGTCGTCTTGCCCGATCCCTGCAGACCGACCATCATGATGATCGCCGGCGGGGTCACGTCGAGCGCGAGTTCGCTCTCGTCGGCGCCCAGCATCTCGGTCAGCGCATCGTTGACGATCTTGACGACCATTTGCCCCGGCGTGACCGATCGCAGCACATTCTGGCCGACGGCCTGCTCAGTTACCTTGTCAACGAAATCGCGCGCCACCGGCAGCGCGACGTCAGCCTCAAGCAGCGCCACGCGCACTTCGCGCATCGCCGCGCGCACGTCCGCCTCGGTCAGCGCACCGCGCCCCCGTAGCCGATCGAACACACCGCCAAGCCGTTCGCTGAGACTGTCGAACATCGTTAGACTCCGTTACTGATCAACCCCCCGCCGGAAACGCAAAAGAAGCTGGCGGACGAAACCTCGTCGGCCAGCTTAGCCCTTGGGCATGCTCTATTTGCGTCCTGGAAGGATGCGATCGAACCCGCCTCTAGCTCAACCGTCATAGTTTCGCAACCATGCGGTTTAAGATCATCTACACGACCATCGGGTACATTCCCGGCCATGAACCGACGGGGGCATGCCCTAATGACGCTGGAAATGGCCGATAACGCCCATAAGCCAAAATCCGCTCGCCGTGACATGACGAGCGGCGCGATCACCGTGGCGGCGATCTTGTTGTTTGTCGGCACGGGCAGTTCTGCGCTGTCGAGCGCGGTCAAATATTACTTCGCCGCCGGTGACCCAACCGACCGGACATTGGTGATTGCGCTGTTGCTGAATGTTGCCCTGATTCTGATCGGGTGGCGGCGTCATAATGAGTTGCGCCGCGAGGTTGAGGTGAGGACTGCCGCCGAAGAACGCGCGCAATTGCTCGCAGCGCGTGATCCGTTGACGGGCTTCCTCAATCGGCGCTCGCTGGCTGAAGAGGGCGCAGCGTTGCTGGTTCAGGCCGAGCGTCGGCAAAAGGCATTGGCGATGCTGATGCTCGATCTCGATCACTTCAAGACAATCAACGATATGCATGGCCACGCCACCGGCGATGGGCTGTTGCGGCTGGTTTCGGAAGAAATTGGCCGGGCGATGCCGTCGGTGGCGTTGATGGGTCGGCTGGGCGGCGATGAATTCGCCTGCGCTTTCCTGTTTGATCCCGCGCATCCCGATACAGTCGAGCGGATCGCCGAACGGCTAGTTTCGCGGGTCGCCCAGCCCTTTGTGTCCGATCGCCTGCAGTTGCAGATTAGCGCCTCGATCGGCATTGCCCGGACTGATCATGGATGTGCGAGCATCGATGCGCTGATGCGCAGCGCCGATATCGCCATGTATGCGGCCAAAAATGCCGGTCGCAACCGCTTCGCCTGGTTCGACCAATCAATGGAGCGTGAACTCAAGGCGCGCAACGAACTTGAAGTTGGGCTCCGCACGGCGATCCCGCGGCAGGAAATCGTCCCCTATTTCGAACAGCAAATCGACCTGAGCACCGGTCGATTGTTTGGCTTTGAGGTGCTGGCACGATGGGAACATCCCACACGCGGGCTGATCCCGCCTGAAAAATTCATCTCGATCGCCGAGGATATCGGGATGATCAGCGATTTGTCGCTGTCGGTAATGCGCCAAGCCTGCTTGATCGCGAAAGATTGGGAACAGAGCCTCAGCCTGTCGGTCAATATCTCTCCGCTGCAACTCAAAGACCCTTGGCTGGCGCAGAAAATCGTCAAGGTGCTCACCGAGACGGGCTTTCCAGCGAGCCGCCTGGAACTGGAGATTACCGAGGTTGCGCTGTTCGACAATCTCGCGCTCGCGCAGTCGATCGTCGGCAGTATCAAAAATCAGGGCATCCGCATCGCGCTGGACGATTTCGGCACGGGGTATAGTTCGCTCGCCCATCTGCGCGCCCTACCTTTTGACCGGATCAAGATCGATCGCAGCTTTGTCGGATCGATTAATGTGAACGCTGAAAGCGCCGCGATCGTCAATGCGATCGTGCGGCTTGGCGAGAGCCTGAACCTGCCGATCACCGCAGAAGGAATCGAGGATGCCGCGATCGAGGAACGGCTTCGCGCAATGGGATGCAGCAAGGGCCAGGGCTATCTTTACGGGCGCCCGCTAACGGCTGGAAATGCGCGTCGCCTCCTCGCCGAAAAGCGGCTGCTGCGGAACGCGCCTGCAAAGGCGCCTGATCTGGATGTCTCCGACGATGAAGCGCGCAAGGCGGGCTAATCGCCGCGGTGCAGTGGACTTCACCGGGGGCGGCCCCTAGATCGGCGGCAATGCCCGCCATCGCCCCTGCCCCTGTTGCTGCCCGCAGCGTTGATCCGGAAATCATCACGCTTGGTTGCCGGCTGAACCTGGCCGAGAGCGAGACAATCCGCACCATCAATGCCGGGCGCGATATGGTCGTTATCAACAGTTGCGCCGTGACCCAGCGCGCAGTGCGCGAGACTCGCGCAGCGATCCGCCGCGCCCACCGGGACCGTCCCGAAGCCGCCATTGTCGTGACAGGGTGCGCGGTGCAGATCGATCCGGCGGGCTTCGCTGCTATGCCCGAAGTCTCCCGCGTGATCGGCAATGCCGAAAAGCTTGATCCGGCCGCTTGGAGCGGCACCGCACCTGTGATGGTCAGCGACATCATGGCGGTGCGCACGACCAGCCCGCACCTAGCCGCCAGCTTTGATGCGCATGCCCGCGCCTTTGTTGAGGTGCAAAATGGCTGTGATCATCGCTGCAGCTTTTGCATTATCCCGCATGGCCGTGGAAATAGCCGTTCGGTGCCGGCCGGCGCCGTGGTCGATCGTGTCGCGTCACTCGTCGCCGGCGGCTATCAGGAAATCGTCCTTACCGGGGTCGACTTGACCAGCTATGGCCCCGATCTGCCCGGCAGTCCGACGCTGGCGATGCTGATTGAGCGAATCTTGCGGCACGTGCCGACGCTGCAAAGATTGCGGCTTTCATCGCTCGATTCGATTGAAATTGATGATCGGCTGTTTGAGCTTGTGACGGGTGAGCCACGGATCATGCCGCACCTTCATTTGTCCTTGCAGGCTGGCGACGACATGATCCTGAAACGCATGAAGCGGCGGCATAGTCGCGCTGATTCAGTGCGGATCGTCGAGCGCTTGAAGCGCGCCCGGCCAAGCATTGCAATCGGTGCTGACCTGATTGCAGGATTTCCTACCGAGGATGACGCCATGTTCGCCAACAGCGCGGCGCTGATCGATGATTGCGATATCGTCCACGCGCATATCTTTCCTTATTCGCCCCGTGAGGGCACCCCGGCCGCACGCATGCCGCAGGTATCGCCCGCGATCCGCAAAGCGCGCGCGGCAGTGCTGCGAGACGCCGCGTCCGCGCGCCGGACGGCGTGGCTGGCTGGCCAAGTCGGCTCGGTCCAGCCAATTCTTGTTGAGCGCCCCGGTGATCGCGGCCACGCACCGAATTTTGCCGAGATCCGTGTTCCCGGTGACCCGGCGCACCCGACGATGGTAGGAGAAATTGTGGCGATGACCATCACTGGCGTCGATGGCACGCGGTTGATCGGGGTACCGGCATGACCACCGCCTGGCATGAAAAGCTGCTTGGCGGCTTCAAGCGCACCTCAGATCGCCTGATTGGTAACCTTGCGGGCCTTGGATCGGCCAGACTCGACACGGATACGCTGGACCAGATTGAGGAGGCGCTGATCGCTTCAGATCTTGGCCCGACGACAGCAGCGCGGATCAGGGCAAGGCTCGCCGAAGGTGCCTTTGAGCGCAATATGGAAGAGCTCGGCATCCGGGTGATCGTTGCCGAAGAGATTGAAAAGGTGCTGGCCAAGGTCGCCCGCCCGCTTGAAATCAGCGCTTTTCCGCGCCCCCATGTCATTCTGGTGATTGGCGTCAATGGATCGGGCAAGACGACGACGATCGCCAAATTGGCGCATCTGTTTACCGAACAGGATTATGGCGTGATGCTCGCCGCGGGCGACACGTTCCGCGCCGCGGCGATCGGCCAGCTGGCGACCTGGGCCGACCGGATTGGCGTGCCGATCGTGCGCGGACCCGAGGGGGGCGACGCCGCTGGAATCGTCTTTGATGCCGTCAAGAAGGCGACCGCGACGGGGATCGACGCGTTGATCGTGGACACGGCCGGACGCCTGCAGAACAAGCGCGAATTGATGGATGAGCTCGCCAAGATCAAGCGGATGCTGGGCAAGATCGATCCGGCATCGCCGCATGACGTGGTGCTGGTGCTGGATGCCACCACCGGCCAGAACGCCTTATCGCAAATCGAAGTGTTCAAAGAAGTCGCCGGAGTGACCGGACTGGTCATGACCAAGCTTGATGGCACGGCGCGCGGCGGTGTTCTGGTGGCCGCAGCGGAGCAGTTCGGGCTGCCCATCCATGCCATTGGCGTCGGTGAAGGGGTTGGCGATTTGCGACCCTTTGATGCGAACGAAGTTGCGCGGATCATCGCAGGCGTGGAAAGACCCAGAAATGGCTGATCAATCCTCCCCCAAGGCAGCGCCGCCGGGCTTACGCATGGCGATCGATTTCGGGCCGCTGATCGTGTTTTTCGCCGTCAACGGCTTAGTCGGCGGGCCGCAGATCGGCCGGGTAATTACCGCAACGATCGCCTTCATGACGGCAACGGTGATCGCGATGATCATCTCCCGCTGGAAGACCGGCCACATCTCACCAATGCTGTGGATGTCGGGCCTGTTGGTGATGGTCTTTGGTGGCCTGACCATCTATTTTCACGATGAGACCTTCATCAAAATCAAGCCGACGATCATTTATCTGATGTTCGCGAGTGTGCTGATTTTCGGGCTCGTCACTGGTCGCCCCCTGCTGCAATTCGTGCTCGAATCCGCTTATCCCGGGCTCAGCCCAAAGGGCTGGCGCCAGCTGACGATCAACTGGGCGGCATTTTTTATCGTGCAGGCGGTGCTGAATGAAGCCGTCTGGCGCAACACCAGCTGGGATTTCTGGGTCGCCTATAAATTATGGGGCGTGATCCCGATGACGATGTTATTCGCAATCGCCAATCTGCCGATGCTGATGAAGCATGGCATGCAGATGGACGGCAACGCGCCGCCGATCCCGCCCGAAGGCTAGCGCCCCGCCCGGATGGGCGAGGCGCTATGCAATCAACCCTGGTCAGCGCGCGAAATGCCCGCACCGTCCAGGTTCTGCGCGGCAAATTCCCAGTTGAGAATCTTGCCCGTCACCGCTTCCAGATACCCCGGCCGGGCATTGCGATAATCGATGTAATAAGCGTGTTCCCACACGTCGATCGTCAGCAGGGGCTTCATGCCATCATAGACGACTGGCGTGTCGGCATCGTGCAGCGACGTCACCTTCAGCTTGCCGCCATCGAGCACCAGCCAGCCCCAGCCGCTCGCGAAGTGGTTGGTCGATTCTGCGACCAGTTGCTTCACCAGTTCTTCGGTCGTGCCAAACTCGCTGGCGATCATCTCGGCCAGCTTGCCCGTCGGCGCGGCATAATTTGGCGTCAGCGAATGCCAGAAAAATGTGTGGTTCCAGATCTGCGCCGAATTGTTGAACAGGCCCTTGTCGCCCTTGTCCTTGGCGTGCTTGATCACGTCGGTAAGCTTCGCATTTTCCAGGCCGTGCTGCAGCAGCATGCCGTTGGTCTTGTCGACATACGCCTTGTGGTGCTTGCCATGATGGAAATCGAACGTCTCGGCCGACATCACGGGGGCAAGTGCGCCCTTGGCATAGGGCAGTGCGGGCAATTCGAAAGCCATTGGATAGTCTCCTGTTGGGTGGTGATGCACGCGTCGTGCTCACCGTTGGGAACGCCGTTACGCCCCAATTGGGTCCGCCGCGATCATTGCGCAACCGATTCGTCTTGGGATTTTACGCGGGCAGCAGATCGTGCCGCCGCAAGGCGTGGCGAAGCTGGTCATAACTCAGCCCCAATGCCTCTGCGGTTGCGCGTTGATTGAAGCGATGCTCGGCAAGCGCGCGGGACAGCAAATCGCGTTCAAACCGCGAAACCTGCGATTTGAAATCGGACGGCCCCTCTTCGTCACACACCGCCAATGGCTCGTCGGGATGCGTATCAGCCGACATGTTGATCGGGACCGGATCAGATTTAGCACGCGCTCCACCCGGCGGGCCAGCGGCGGGCGCATAGGGCGAGGCAAAGGGATCAAACTGGATTTCATCAATCGGCCCATCGCGTTCCCAACGATAGACCGCCCGGCCGACAACGTTGCGCAATTCGCGTACATTGCCCGGCCAGCTATAGCTGACCAGCGTCTCCATCGCCGCTGGCGTGAAGCCCGGCCAATCCGCCCAGCCCAATTCTGATGCCATACGTCGCCCGAAATGCTCCGCCAGCACCATCACATCCCCCGCGCGGGCGCGCAGCGGCGGCAGGGTCACCACTTCGAAGGACAGCCGATCGAGCAAATCGGCCCGGAAGTGATGTCGATCGACCTTGTCGGGCAAATGCTCATTGGTCGCGCCGATAATCCTGACGTCCACCCTGATCGGGCGCGATGAACCGATGCGGGTGACCTCGCCATATTCCACCGCGCGGAGCAACCGGTCCTGCGCCGCCATCGACAATGTGCCGAGCTCATCAAGAAATAACGTGCCGCCATGCGCTTCTTCGAAGCGTCCAGCGCGTGCCTTGGTCGCGCCGGTAAACGCGCCGGCCTCATGCCCGAACAGTTCCGCCTCGATCAGCGTTTCAGGCAATGCAGCGCAGTTCATGATGACGAGCGGCTGGTCCCAGCGTGGACTCAGGCGGTGGAGGCGCTCGGCAACCAGTTCCTTGCCGGTTCCGCGCTCGCCGATCACCAACACGGGGCGATCAAGGGCGGCGGCCCGGCTGGCGCGCTCCAGCACGTCCAGGAAGACGCCTGACTGACCGATGACCTGGGTTGTGCGATCCATACCGATTACTTGGCGTAAAATCCCAAACTTTGGCAAGGTGAAATTGGCAAGATCTGACAGCTTGGGTTCATAAATGGCGCAAATCAGCCATTTTCAAAATTGGCACGGTTCCTGCAGAGCTGTTGGTATCTGCCGATTGGGCAGCACGAAACACTTAAGGCTCAGGAAGAAACGCCATGAATACCGGTTACAACGCAACCAGCCCCGTTCGCACGATCACCGCCATCGCCTTTGCGATGCTGTTCAGCGCCACCTGCGTGATGGGCGCCATTGCGCCAGCCGCGCTTCAGTCCGCCCAGACAGCGCACCTGATCAACGAAGTCCCCGTCGCCTAACCCCGCAGGCGACGCCACTGGCCGGGGTGCCGCTCCCCCTGAAGCACCCCGGCCGCTCTCTCTTTCGATCTTCCCGTATTTAGTCAGGAGTTCCCCGATGGGCATTTTTTCGCGAACCCGAGACATCATTGCCGCCAACGTCACCGACTTGCTCGACAAGGCTGAAGACCCGGCCAAGATGATCCGCATGATCATCCTCGAAATGGAGGAAACGCTGGTCGAGGTTCGCGCGTCCGCTGCGCGCACGATTGCGGATCAAAAGGAAATGCGTCGGCACATCGCCAAGCTGGAAAAGCTGCAGGACAGCTGGACCGAAAAGGCCGAACTGGCGCTGTCGAAGGATCGCGAAGACCTGGCCAAGGCAGCCCTGGTGGAACGCCAGAAGGCGGTCGACATGGCTGATCAGCTCGGTGCCGAAATCGGCGTGCTCGACGATACGTTGCGCAGTGCCGAAGAAGACATCACCAAGCTGCAGAACAAGCTGCGCGAGGCCCGCACCCGCCAGAACTCGATCACGACGCGGCTCGAATCCGCGCATAACCGGGTGAAGATGCGCGAGGCTTATGCCGGCCCCAAGGTGCAGGACGCGTTTTCGCGCTTCGAGGTCATGGAGCGTCGTGTCGATTTCGCCGAAGGCCGCGCCGATGCGCTCAGCCTGGGCGCACCGCCCAAAACGCTTGAGGAAGAAATTGCCGAGCTGCGGTCAAGCGAGAAGGTCGATGCCGATCTTGCCGCGCTGAAGGCCCGTATCGGCAAGGCAAACTGAGATGGAAGAATTCATGACGATCGCCATCGTCCTCAGCATCCTGTTCATCGGGCTGCCCTGGCTGGTGCTTCATTATATCACGCAGTGGAAGAAAACCTCGTCGCTGACGGGTGAGGACGAAAAGCTGCTCGACGAGCTGCATTACACGGCCCGTCGTCTCGAAGACCGGCTCAACACGATCGAACGCATCATCGCCGCCGATCACCCCGAGTGGAAACTGGGCAGCAACAGCACGCCCGAAGCCCTCGATTACGACATCACCAGGAGGAATTGAGATGAGCGCCAGCCGCACCAAATTCTATCTCGACAAGCAGAACAGCAAATGGCTGGGCGTTTGTGCCGGGATTGCCGACTATACCGGCGTCGAAGTCATCTGGGTCCGTGTCGGCACAGTGATCTTGACGTTGGCCGGGGGCTTCCCCTGGACGCTGATCGCTTATTGGATGATCGCCTGGATGGCGAGTGCGAAGCCAAATGGCTTGTACGAGACGGTTGAGGATCAGAAATTCTGGCAGGGCGTCCGCTCCAACCCGGCACGCACCACCCGCGACGTTCGTTCAAAATTCCGCGACATCGACCGCCGGCTGGCCGACATCGAGACCGCCTATACCAGCCGCAATACGCGACTTGCCGACGAAATCGACAGCCTGCGCTGATCCGGTTCGGGGTAAGGGAGGGAGTTTATTTCAATGAGTAATGGTCAAACATTCATCGTCGTCATCGTGCTGATGTCGACGGTGGGCTGGGTCATCACGACCTGGATCCGGGCAAAACACGGCTATCCCCTGGATAGTGAATTCGGCGGCAAAGTGATCCGCGACCTGGATGATCCCGAAGCTGAGCGCGCCATCAACCTGCTCTCAAACGAGAACCAGCGTCTGACCGGGCAGATCGGCCGACTGGAAGAGCGGATCGCCGTGCTCGAGCGGATCGCCACCGATCCCGCCGAGCGGGTTGCCCGCGACATTGACGCGCTACGCTAAGGGGAGGCTGAAACATGGACTCGATCGAAACGCTTATGCGCGTCGCGCCACTGATCGTTACCGTCACGATGATCGGCACGGTCGGCTGGATGTTCACCACGTGGCTGCGGATCAAGAACGGTTACCCGCTCGATGGTCATTGGGGGCAGGCACTTTACCCCAAGAGCGATCAGGAATCGGTCGAGCGGATCAAGCTCCTTAGCCAGGAAAACGCCCAGCTGCGCGCGGAACTTGGATCAATCAAGGATCGGCTCGCCAATGTGGAGCGGATCGTCACCGACGGTTCACACAGTCTCCACGCAGAGATTGAAGCATTGCGCATCAAGCCGAATTGAGGATCGCATCATGAACTACGGCATTCTTGTTTACCTCTTCGCCCTGCTGATCCCAATCGTTGCAATTGTCGCCAAGCAGATCGTCCAACCCTGGCTGCGCCTTCGTGAAAAGCAGATCGAAACTGAAGCCAGCATGATCGCGGAGAAAGCGGCACAATATGCCGCGCAAACCGAGCGACTCGAACAGCGGGTGCGCGTTCTGGAACGGATCACCACCGATCGAGGCATCGATATCGCGGACGAGATCGAAAAGCTGCGTGATTCGAAGCCGTTGAATTAAAAAAGAAAATATAGCTTGGAGTGAATTCGATGAGTTTTTGGTCAGCCGTTGTTTTGATGGTCCTTATCGTGGCCGGTGCCCGCGTGTTGCGTGCCCGCTACGAAGCGCAGGGCGCCAGCCCATCGCTTGCCAGGGACCCCGATGCGCGCCGCCTGCGCGATGATGTTCAGGCTCTCAAAGACCGGATCGCGGTGCTCGAACGGCTCGCGACTGACGACACCAACGCCATCCGCCTCGATCTGGAGATCGAGAAGCTGCGCGACATTCGCTAGGAGGATCTGTGATGATCGACCCCACATTATCCGTGACGCTGGCCATTGCGAGCCTGGCCGGGCTGGCCATGGTAACCTTTGCCGGCTTGGCTGGCTGGCGCGGCTGGCTCTCGCTCAAGCAGCAAGAACTGGTCCGCACCCATCCCGAACCAATGCCGGCAATGCAAGGCGCCAGCGCCAGCGCCCGGATCGAGATTGCCGATTTGAAGGAACGAATCCGCAAGTTGGAAGCCATTGCTGCCGGGGTGGACCTCTAAGGTCCATCCCGCTAGCGGGACAAGCATGACCAGCCTGTCCGACATTCACGACGAATATGATTTCCTTGATGCCGATGATCGTTACCGCCTGTTGATCGATCTCGGCCGCGCCTTGGAACCAATGCCCGATGCGCTGAAGGCCGATACAACCTTGGTCCGCGGGTGTTCGGCCTCGGTCTGGGTCTATCCCACCCGACGCGAGGATGGCGCGCTGCATTTTCTGGCTGACAGCAATGCCGCCATCACTAAAGGCATCATCGCGCTGGTGCTGCTGACGGTCCAGGATCAACTGCCCGCTGCCATCGCTGCGACCGATATCGAAGCGTGCCTTGCCCCGTTCGATCTCAAGAATCAGCTCAGTTCAAACCGGACGCAGGGCATCCCCAACATGATTGCGCTGATCCGCGAAACCGCGGCGCGCTACACATGAAGAGCGCTTGATCAGCGCAATTGGCTGACTTTGCCCTTATTGTGCAGTAGCGACCCGGCGTGCAGGCAGCCCGTCATCTGATTCGCAACCACGCCCGACTGGCCCTGTTGCTGGCCGTGATTGCATTGGCGATCAAATTTGTGGTGCCGGCGGGGTATATGCCGAGCGCGCAGGGCCATGGCTTTGCGGTGACGATCTGTACCGGGATGGGCGTAAAAACCGTCAGTCTGGCAGGCGATAGTCGCGCGCCAACCCAGCATGACAGCAGCGATCGCGAAATGCAGCCCTGCGCTTTTGCGGGCCTGGGTTTGCTGGCGACGGGATCGATTGATCCGCCTTCATTGGTTGCTGCGCTCCGCCACGCGGCACTGGTCGCGCTGTTTTTTCTCCCCCTGGCCTTCCCTCAATCGCGGGCATTTCTTAGACCACCCCTTCGCGGCCCACCTGCCCGCGCCTGATCAATCGACCTCTCCAGCCCGGCCCCTTTGTGGTGCCGGGTGCCCGTGATCAGGACCTGTCATGACCAAATTTTCCCCAGCGCCCAGTGCGGCGCTGTTTCGCACCGTCTGGCGTTGGCATTTCTATGCCGGACTGCTTGTTCTTCCCTTTATTTTCTTTCTGTCGATCACCGGCAGCATCTATCTGTTCAAACCCCAAATTGATCGCTGGGAAGAAAGCGCCTGGCATGGCCTATCCGCAGCCGACCGCGTATCACCCGATGTGCAGCTCGCCGCGGCACTAAAGGCGGTGCCCGGCGGTCGGTTCAACAGCTATCGCCTCCCCGAAACATCCGGAGATGCCGCCGTCCTCCACCTCGCTTTGCCGGGCGACTCCGGCATGCGTGATGTCGCGGTCGCGCCAGACGGTCGAGTGATTGCCCTCTCCAATCCCGACGATCGAGTGACTGCCTGGGTCGCCCGGCTGCATGGCTCGCTGTTGTTGGGGACGCCGGGCAGCCTGATTGTCGAAGCGGCCGCCAGCTGGGCGATTTTCCTCATTCTCAGCGGCCTTTATCTCTGGTGGCCGCGCGGTCGTGGTTTGGCGGGTGTGCTGTGGCCACGCCTCGATCAAGGCGGTCGCGTGCGCTGGCGCGACCTTCACGCCGTGACGGGCTTTTGGGTTTCCGGACTGGCGTTGGTGATGCTGGCCAGCGGCTTGCCCTGGGGTGATGGCTGGGCGACCGGTTTTCGCTTCATCCGCAGCCAGATGGGCTGGGTCAACACGCCGCAGGACTGGCGCGGTGGCATTGATCTCCACGCGGGGGATCTCCACGCCGGGCATGATCATCAGTCAATGGCGGCGATGACGCCGGAAGAGGGATCGGCTGCGGGGCGCGTCGGCCTGTCAGACATCGTCCGGCGCGCCAGTCTTGAGAGCATGCCGTTCCCCGCGCTACTCTCCCCGCCCGGCGCCAAGGCGCGTTTCGGCCCGGGCAATGGGCGTTACTGGAAGCTGACCAGCGAGGCGCAAAACCGGTCCGTTATCCGTACGGTGCGCTATGACGCCAATAGCGGCGCGGTGATTGATCGCCGCGGTTTTGCCGACAAGCATGTGATTGATCGCATCATCAATTACGGCATTGCCTGGCACGAAGGGCAGTTATTTGGCTGGATCAACCAGGCAATCGGCGTGCTCACCGCTGTCATGCTCATCCTTCTTGCGGTCAGCGGCACGAAAATGTGGTGGCGAAAGCGGCCGAGTGGCACGCTAGGCGCCCCGCCCTCGCTACGTGAACCGCAAGCGCGAACCATCACCATATTGTTGGCTGTGTTGGCGATCCTCTTGCCCCTGCTCGGCTTATCGCTGCTGCTGTTCTGGCTGGCCGATCAGGGCATTCGTACCCTGGCACCTGGGATGGCCGAGCGGTTAGGGCGAGCCTAGGCACGAAGGCCGATCTCGCGCGCCAATGCGTCGAGATCGGCCCCTGGTCGCACGAGCCGCCATTCACCCGGCTGACTTGCATCAACGACCGTCACTGCCCCGCGCGGACAAACCCCCAGGCATTTCACCTCGACAATGCCGACCGGCGCCTTGCGGAAGCGTTTGATTCCCAGCTGTTTGCGCAGCGCCTTTGCCAGTGATTTCTTGCCATTGCGGCCAAAGCCACCGCCCAGCCGCTTTGAACATTTCGCGCAAATCAGGACGGCATTTTCCCAATCAGCCTTGATCAGGGCCTTCACTCAGGCCGCCATTGCCGATTCTCTTCAGCCACACGCAGCACGTCATAAGCCGCCTGGATCGCCTGGAAGCGGGTGGCGGCGTCCTTGTCGCCAGGGCGAACATCAGGGTGATTGGCCTTGGCCATCTTGCGCCAGGCGACTCGCACGGCTTCGAAATCAGCATCGGGTTCAAGCTCAAACAAGTCGAGCGCGCTCATTTCGTCCCGCGACCGCGACCCATCGCCCGGCCCTGCCCAGCTATTATGGCGCGATTCGGTGTAGCCAGAGGTGTCGCGATTTTCCTCGGCCTCGCGGGCCGCCGCTTCCTCAGCGGTCAATCCTTCGAAATAATTCCAGCCACGATTATATTCGCCGGCATGGACCTGGCAGAAATACCAGCGTTCCGGGCTGTTGGGCGATTTTGGCGCCGGGCAATTGCCGGGCTCAGCACAGCCGTGACGATCGCATAGCCGCACCTGCGTCGCCTCACGGCCACTGCCATAGCCGCGCCAGCGCGGGAAACCCCAGTCAACGGATCGAGTGCTGCGTGCCATGGTTTTGCCCTTACGCAACAATCACGGGAATTGCCATCAGTGTCCGTACCTTCCGGTCGCAGCACCGCTGTCGGGATAAAATTGGTGGCAATCCAGCAATGATTCAACACATTTTCAGGGGTTCCGCCGATGCTCAAGCGCCTACATAGAAATGGCTGGTCTTAGGCAATGATCACCGATCCTTGATGACGTGGGAGTCCAATGAACAAACCTCAATCGCTCTTGAGCAATTGGCTGGCCGATTTACCGGCCTCGATCGTGGTCGCGCTCGTCGCATTGCCGCTATGCCTTGGCATCGCGCTCGCTTCCGGCGCACCGCTTTTTTCAGGGCTTATCGCGGGTATCGTTGGCGGCATCGTCGTTGGGTTGGTGTCGCGCTCGCCATTGTCGGTTAGCGGGCCCGCCGCTGGTCTGACCGTCATTGTGCTGGATGCGATCCAGAGCCTACCGAGCTACCAGGTCTTTCTTGCTGCAGTTGTCATTGCGGGCATCATTCAGATCGTTTTTTCTGTTTCGCGTGCCGGCTTGCTCAGCGAATTTGTGCCATCATCGGTGATTACCGGCATGCTCGCCGCGATCGGGCTGATCCTGATCCTAAAGCAAGTCCCCTATGCCGTTGGCTATGAGAAGGATTTTGAGGGCAGCGAGAATTTCCTCAATGCCGAAGGTGGCAATACGCTAACAACCTTTTGGGCTGGCCTGACCGAAAGCCTAACCCCAGGTGCAGCGATCATTGGGATCAGTTGCACGGCGTTCTTGTTCCTTTGGGACAAGATCAAACCAAAAAAAGGTCCGTTGAAGTTGCTGCCCGGCCCTTTGGTCGTTGTCGTGATGGGGGTGGTCGGCAATGCCCTTTTTGCAATGTATCGGCCTGAATGGGCGCTGGGACCCAAGCATCTAGTGCAAGTTCCTATTGCCGACGGCTTTAATGGTTTTGTCAGCCTGTTCACCTTCCCGGATTTCTCGGCGATCGGCACGGGCATTTTGTGGACCACGGCATTGACGCTGGCGATCGTCGCCAGCCTCGAATCGCTGCTCAGCGTGAAGGCCGTTGATGAACTCGATCCGCGCCGCCGCACCACCAACAAAAATTGGGAATTGCTCGCCCAGGGCAGCGGCAATATCGTTTCGGGGCTGATTGGCGGTTTGCCGGTTACATCGGTGATCGTGCGATCTTCGGCCAACGTCATGGCTGGCGCTGAAAGCAAGGCGTCGGCAGTAATGCACGGCGGGTGGCTTTTGCTGTCGGTTGCGCTGATCCCGGCGATCCTGAACCTGATTCCGTTGTCCGCGTTGGCGGCAGTTCTGATCGCGACCGGCTATAAGCTGACCAATCCCGCGCTGTTCATCGAACGCTACCGGCAGGGTCTAACGCAGTTTATTCCTTTCATCGTGACGATTGGCGCCATTTTGTTCACCGATCTGCTGATTGGCATTCTGGTTGGCCTGACCGTGGGCTTTGCTTTCGTCATCGCGCGCAACTTCCGGCCTGCGATCACCTTTGCCGTGGATGGCGAAGATTGCTTGCTACGCGCGCGGCGCAACCTCTATTTCATGCACAAATATGAATTGCAGCAGGCACTTAACAAAGTCCCTGACAATGCCATTCTCGTCATCGATCTTTCATCGACCAGTTATGTCGATCTCGACAATATCGACGTGATCAACGCCTTCATCAAAAGCGCTGCATTCCGGAAGATCGATGTGCATGTCCGCGGCGATGTCGCTGAACGGACCGCGCCAAAGATCAACGCGCCATCCTATGGGGTCCGTTTCGCATGAGACATTACAAGCAGCTGCTGCTCGCCAACAAGGCATGGGCCAAGGAATTGACCGACGAGAACCCGGAGTTCTTCAAACGTCAAATCGCCGGACAAAAGCCTGATTTCCTGTGGATTGGCTGTTCGGATAGCCGCGTCAGCCCAGAACAAATGACGATGACGCCGCCGGGTGGCATGTTCATCCACCGCAACGTTGCCAATCTGGTGAATGAAGACGATCTCAACCTGATGTCGGTGCTGCAATATGCCACCGATGTTCTGCAGGTGCGCCATATCATGGTCTGTGGCCATTATGGCTGCGGCGGGCTTCAGGCCACGCTGGCGGGGGGCACCAGTGGCGCGGTAGATGCCTGGCTGAGCAACGCGCGCGCCGTGCTTCACGCGCATGAGCATGAAGTGACGAGCCAGCCCGATGACGAAACCCGGGTTAATCGTCTGGTCGAGGTGAATGTTCTCGATCAACTGATCAAGCTTGCCCGAACCAAGCTGATCCAGGCCGCCTGGGCACGCAAGCAAGAGGTGTTCCTGCACGGCTGGGTCTATGACATTCGCGACGGGCACATCAAACCGCTGCTGGAAATAGACGCATCGACACCGCTTGATGAAATTGGCCGGCCCGACAAGGTCTTGCATGCAACAGAGGATGCGACAGGCTGACGAGCGAAGCACCGGCGGAGCCGACACAACCGTTGCAGAAAAATGCCAGAGGGTCTGTAAGCCGGGTTCTGTCCACCCCCTGACAGGGGGATAGGCGACCATTCCTCTAGGCCCCGAATTACTTCGGGGCTCAAGCAACCAACCCGGGTAGCGGGCCGGAACTTGCCCTGAGATTGCTCTCGCGCCACCCCTATTCGGTCTTGCTCCCGGTGGGGTTTGCCATGCCGCTTCTGTTACCAGTCGCGCGGTGCGCTCTTACCGCACCCTTTCACCCTTGCCTGTGTCCCCGAAAGGACCATCGGCGGTTTGCTCTCTGTGGCACTTTCCCTAAGGTCACCCTCGCCGGACATTATCCGGCACCGTCGTTTCCGTGGAGCCCGGACTTTCCTCGCGCGCTCTAAAGCACCCGCGGCCGCCCGACCCTCTGGCACGATCAGCCTTAGTCGTCCCCTTGCGGCTTTGGCAACAGCAGTGCGAGCAGGATCATGCGGCATTCGGCATCGACTTCACCGTCGATCATCTCAGGGCGAAACCGACGTTGAAAGGCCATGATCGCGGCCATCGGATCAGTCACGTCATAGCCGAAGCGCTCAAGCGCGAGCAGGAAGCCTGCCTGAGTCCAGTTAGGGTCCATCAGATTCTTGGTCGGCCGCGGCAGGGCTAGGCGGAGTCGAGCGAGCTTGCTCCAGGGGAAAAGTTCGCCGGGGTCGCGCTTACGCTGTGGCGCGATATCGGAATGGCCAACGATATTGCCGCGCGTGATCTGATAGCGATCCTTGATCTGCATCACCAGCTGGACAACCGACGCAATCTGTTCGTCGGGAAAGGGGCGATAGCCAAATTCATGGCCGGGATTGACGATCTCGATGCCAACCGACGCGCTGTTGATGTCAGACGGGATATCACGCCAGCTCGCCAAACCGGCGTGCCAGGCGCGCTTATCCTCTGGCACCAGCCGCAAGACGGTGCCGTCCTCTGCAACAACATAATGGGCCGAAACCCGGTTTGCGGCATCCGGATCTCGAAGCCGGGCGATGGCGGAATCGGCATCCTGCATCCCGGTATAATGCAGCACGATCATCGATATTGGCCGGGCGCGCTCATCGAAATTCGGCGAAGCAGCGTCGATAATGTTCATGACGATGCCGCTTGCGCTGTGCGCACCGTTACGATCGCTACGCCCAGCATGGCCATTGCGCCTCCGACAAGCATGATCGCCGTTACCGGCGTGTTGAAATACCAAGAAGCGGTAAAGACTGAAATCACCGGGGCCGCAAGCGTCAGCGGTGTCACCACGCCAATAGAGTGCCGCTGGAGCAGCCAAGCCATTGACCCCTGCCCCAACACCGTTGACCCAATTGCCGAAAACGAAACCAGCACCACGGTGTGCAATGGCAGGTCGGGCAACGCCGCCATCGCTGTCGGCTCCCGCCACCAGGCGACTGCGCCCAATATCACCGTGCCCCACAAGCCGATCCACGCATAGATCGTCAGCACCCGAACGCCGATCAACAACCGTTGGATAAGCGAACAAATCGCCCAAATCAGGGCCGCGAGCGCGGTCAGCGCAAGGCCCAATCCTTCGCCCGTTGCAGCAGGATCGAACACCAGCACCATTACCCCCAGGAGCGAAAGCGAGATGCCGATGATGCGCGGCGCGTGGATGCGTTCGTGAAAGACCAAAATCGTCAGCAACAGCGAAAAGGGCACGCCAAGCTGTCCCGCAATTGCCAGCGCACCAACATTCGTCGCCACTGACAGCGAGAGATTTGTGGCGATGTAGAAAGCACCGCCCGAAAGCACCCCAAGCGCGGTCAACTCGCGCATCTTGCCCGGCACAATCCGCAGCGCCGACGCACAGACCAGCAGCACAATCGCTTGGCGGAGAAAGGCGGCGGTGAGTGGTGATATGGCGTCGACCGAGACCTTCACGACGATCAGGTTCAGGCCCCACAAGATATTCATCGCGATGACGACGAACAAATCACGCGGGCCAAACGCCTGTTTTCTGAGGGGCGTCACCGGTTCCATCAACACCGCTTGGCGCGGTGCCTGCGCAAAGTAAACGCTCGTCTGATCAGGCGGCCACCAAACCGAGCTCGTGCATGGATTGGGCGCCGCGCTCGTACAGGCCGCGGAAGTGCGGGCTCGGGGAAAAGGCCTCTGTCTGGCCGATCACCGTTTCGCCTGCACCAAGCACCAAGAGGCCGCCTGGGCGCACCACTTGAGCGAGCAGATCAAACACGCGCTTGCGCAGAACCGGGGAGAGATACAGCATTACATTGCGGCACAAGACGATATCAAAATAGCCGACCGGTGCGGGATCGCCGACCAGATTGTGGCGCCGAAAATTGATTTTGCGGACCAGACTGGACTGCGCAATCCAGTCCGACCCCGATGCCTCAAACCATTTGATCATCTGGCGGACCGGCAAGCCGCGCTGAATTTCGAACTGGGAATAGCGGGCGGCACGGGCACGCGTGATCGCGGCGTCGGAAACATCTGTCGCCAATATTTCTGGCTCTGCTTTGCCTGTGGTTTCGAACCGATCGGCGAACAGCATCGCCAGCGACAAGGGCTCCTGCCCGGTCGAACAGGCGGCAGACCAAATGCGCGGGCGACGATCACACTCCTGTTGCCGTTGATCAACCGCGGTCACAACCATGTCGAGCACGCCGGAGTCCCGAAAGAACGAGCTTTCCTGATTGAGCAGGGCATCGACGATTTGATCGGCAATCACCCCAGTCTGATCGTCGAACAATTCGGCCACCAGCTGGTCAAGGCAATCATGCCCGCGCACGCGCAGAACAGGTTTCAGCGCGGTTTCAATCCGCCAGGTACGATTGGCCGCGATCTGTTGGCCTGTCCGGGCTTCAAGCAGGCTGGCAACGACCGCCATCGCGCCAGTTTGGGCCGTTGGCTGGCGGTTGATCATCACCGTGCCGGCCGACGTTGTTCGGTGATCAGCCGTCCGATCGCCTGGGGCGTCATGATCGCATCGGCTAATCCTGCATTGGCAATCATGCCAGGCATACCCCACACGACCGAACTTGCCTGATCCTGGACGATGACGCTGCCCCCGGCTGCACTCACCGCTCGCGCGCCTTCGGAACCATCGCGGCCCATCCCACTCAGCACAATCGCAAGCGCGCGCGCGCCATAGATTTTGGCAATGCTTTCGAGCATCGGGTCAACGGATGGCATGCACCCACTGACCGCGCGCTCGGTCGTTAGCCGCAAGGCAACGCCGTCGCCAAAACTGACGCAGCGCAAATGGGCCTCGCCGGGGGCGATAATGATTCGTCCCGGCTGGATCCGCATATGATCAGTTGCAACGACGCAGGGGCGGCTCCCCAAAACAGCAAGCTGCGCGGCGAAATAGGGCATGAATGAGGGCGGCAGATGTTGCGTAATCAGGATCGGCAACTGGCATGATGCAGGAATAGCCCGCAGCATCAGGCTTAGGGCATGGATGCCGCCGGTGGAGGCACCGATCGCGACAATATCAAAGTCATCGCCCAGGGCGACCGGTGGCGGCAGTGCCTGTAGATTGGCGACGCGTGCGCGCCCTTGAACCAGGCGGTGCAGCTTTTCCTCAAGGATGTCGCCGAACTTGCCGACCAGATTGCCGATACCGGGTTTGACCAGCGTATCTGCGGCACCCAGCGTCAACGCCTGAATGGAAGCGGCAGCACCCTCAGCACAGGAGGAAGAGACAATCAGTACATGCGCGTTTTGCCCAGCGGCGATGATGTCGGGCAATGCCGTCAGCCCATCGACACCGGGCATTTCGATATCGAGCAGAATGATATCGACCCGATGTTGCCGCAAGAACGCCAGGGCGGCCTGCGCATCGGCAACCGCGCCAGCGACCATGAAATGACCGGTGGAATCGATCATCCGCCCAATCACCGCCCGCGCGACCACTGAATCGTCAACGATCAGAATGCGGGTCGGTGTCGCGCCGGGAGACGACGTCGATAAGGCTAAGGGGGTGTTCTTCACCGGGCTAACTCAGTTCAAGCCACGCCGACGATTTGCAATTTGCTTTCCAGCGTTTCCCGATCAAATGGCTTCATGACATATTCGTCTGCGCCGGCTTCGATCGCCGCGCGGATATAGGCCATGCCATTTTCAGTGGTGCAGAACACAACCTTGGGTCGGTGCGAGACCGCGCTTTCACGGAGTGCGCGCAAGAAATCCATGCCGCTCATCACCGGCATGTTCCAATCGAGCAAGATGACATCGGGGGCCGATTTCAGGCAACTTTCCAGCGCCTCACGGCCATCGCCAGCCTCTGAAACTTCGAAATTCAATGTTTCGAGGATGTGGCGGGCGACCTTGCGGATCACCTTTGAATCATCGACCACTAGGCAGGTCTTCATTATTCTTACCCCGTTGAATGCCTTTGGGTGATTAGTGCACTAAAAACGTAAGCTTAGCGTTAAGCGATCCGATCAAGCCGCGATCGCGATTCCGGGAATGAGCGCACGAAGGTTGACGACCAGCAACGGATCCCCATCGCGATTGACGATCCCGCAGCCGGCCTTTGCCCATCCCCCATCCACGACGATGCCACTGGCCAGCGGCGCGACACTGAAGGGGGCAACGTCTTCCAGGGCGTCAACCAGGACAGCATAATGATGCCCTTCGACCAGCGTGATGACCGCGCGGGTGGGGCTGATTTCGGCGGGTGGAAGGCCAAGAGCGGCGCAGGTATCGATCACCATCACCACCCGGCTGCGCAGCGCTGCCAGTCCACGCACTTCTGCGGCAGCGCGGGGGATCGGGGTGATTTCACCGATATCGACGACCGATTCGACCTGATCGGATGCAATCGCAACGGTTCGGCCGGCGATGCGGGCAATAAGGAACAAATCCGCCATCTTCAGCCCCTTCCGCCAGCGTGGCGCTTTGCCAATGCCGCCAATAGCCCGTCCCGATCATAGCGATAAACGCTGTCGTCGGCGGTGCTTGGCGGCTGGGGATCAGCGCGCAGCCGCACGATTGGCGCATTGCCAACCGCAACCGAATCATCGCTATCCATCGCCAGGGCAATGGCCACAGCCTCGCCTGGCTTGATCTTCGTCACGACCTTATACCCGGCATTTTCGAGCACTGGCCGCAAGAATTGCTCCATCCATTGGGCTTCATCGCCAGCGAGCAGGCACAGCGCCTGACCAGCGGTCTTCGAACCGGGATCGGCATGGGCAGCGAACAACCAATAGATGTCGAGCACCTCGACTTGCTCACCATCTATCGCCACGACGCCAGCGATCGGCCCTGCGATCCGAGCAGGGACCATTGGTTCTGTGAGCGAAACGATGTCGAGCGCATCGGCAATCGCATAGCCGATTTCGGTGCGACCATCCGCCAATCGCAGCACCGAAATCTCGGTTCGGGCGGCGATGAGATGATCCGCATTGGCCACCCCGGCGAGCGGCACAATGGCATCGTCAATGGACAGGCGGAGCTGACCGGCGGAGCGGCGGACCGCGTCGCTTGATGCCAGTTCGACGCGTTCGACAATATCCAGCGGTACGGCGCGGCGCGCACCGTCAAGATCAAGGAACAACAGCACCGACATCGCTTGTGCGGCCTGGTCGTCAATGCCATCGTCATCATCGCCGACAATGACATCGCGGCTGAACTGCAGCCCGGCTTCGGCAGCAAGCCCCGCGCAATCGAGCAACAACATCGGCCGTCCGCTATCGGGCAATGTCTGGCCCGCATAAAGCCCGGTGGCCATTACAATCGGCGGCGCCGGCTTGATCACAAGCTCTTCGGTATCGAGCACTTCATCGACCGCTAAGGCAAAGCTGCCCCCAGCCACGCTGACAATGGCCAGCATCCGGATCGCCACAGGTTCATCGCGCAGGCGCAATATCTGGCATAAAGGCACCAAGGGCAAACGGCGATCGCGCACGGTCGCGACTGGCGTATCGCCGAGCATATCGACCCGCACCGCATCACCGCGCACCGTTACAATTTCTTCGATGGACTGGCGGGAAACCGCAAAGCGCTGGCCAGCAGCGCCGACCACGATTGTCGAGATGATCGACAGGGTCAGCGGGACATGGATGGCGATGCACAGGCCCTTGCCCGGCCGGTTAATCAATTCAACGCGGCCGCCAATCTGCTCAATATTGGCGCGGACCACGTCCATGCCGACCCCGCGACCGGAAATGGCTGTCACTTCGTTCTTGCTCGACAGGCCAGGCGCAAAAACGAGATCGAGCTTGGCGCGCTCGGGCAGCGCGCGCAGTTCGGCTTCGCTGCGGTCGCCAGTGGCCGCCATTTTGACAATCAGGCGCTCGACATCGATGCCGCGCCCGTCATCGACGACTTCAACGATAATCTGGTTGCCCGATTGCCGAGCGGCGACTGAAAGCCGACCATTTTGTCGTTTGCCCGCAGCGACGCGTTCGGCGGCTGTTTCCAGGCCGTGGTCGATCGCGTTGCGGATGATATGGACCAAAGGATCACGCATCATCTCGATCATCTCGCGATCAAGCTCAACATCGGACCCGTCAATCTGCAGCACGACGCTTTTGCCGAGTTCCGCCGCTGTATCGCGGACCATCCGCGGCAGCGCCGAGAACAGGGCGTCGATCTTTTGCATGCGGGTGCGCGTGACCGTATCGCGCATTTCCGAAACGGTATGGGACAAACGGTCGAGGGCGGCCTCAATCGCCGGATCGACGGCTTCATCGCGCAAGCGCCGCGCCAATTCATTGCGCGCCAACACCATGTCCGACATGCCGCTCATCATCATGTCGAGCAAATCGACGCTCAACCTTACGCTGCGCGTGGGCGCGCGCTGAATGATCGTGGTTGGCATTTGGGCTGCCGCGACCTCTGCGCCCTTGTCGAGCGCGGCAATCAGCAAGTCTTCGCCCGAATCATCAAGCGATGCGCCGACATCGATCGCCTCGATGATTTCGCCGATGCGATCAACAATCGCGAGCACGGCATTGACCAACGCGGTGTCTGGCGTCCGCTCCCCCGAGCGCACCGCCGACAGCACATCTTCGGCAGCATGGCTCAATCGGCTGAGGCGGGGCAGATCGAGGAAGCCGCAGCTGCCCTTCACGGTATGAACGAACCGGAAAATCGCATCCAGGCGCGCGCGATCCGACGGATCGGCCTCCCACATCACGATTTCCCCCGCGAGCGCTTCCAGCGTCTCACGGGTTTCAGCGATGAATTCTTGCAGAAGATCGTCCATGGGCCCCCGATATGCCTCTACCGGCGGGGTAACTCATGACGATGAGCAGTTAATTTGCAGTTTACCGCGCGCGAAAAGCTGCACCAAACAGCAATACGGGCGCATCGGGATCAGAAATCTTCACTTCTCCGCCGCCTTCAGCCACCAGCGCCTGGACGAGATAGGCCGCTGCTGCCCGCGGCGTGATGACCGTATCGGGGTTCGCCCCAAGCAAGGCAGTGCGCAATTCGCTGTCTAGCACGATGCGGGGACCATCGCCACGGACGACGATTTCGACCATCCCGTCGACGACTTCAGCGCCAATATCCAGCTGGCCGCCGCGAATCAGCGCATCGCCGGCGATCAACGCCAGATTGAGCAATACCTTGATCGCTGGCTTGGGCAGCACTGCATCCTCGACCATCCAGCCAAGCGAAACGCGGTGGTTGTCACCAAACAGCCCTTCAATCGCGGCCCGCGCTTCCCGCGAGTCGACCGTTTCGCCAAAGCCACCTGCTGCCCCGAAAGCGAGCCGGAAGAATTTCAGCTTGTTGGCTGATGCGCGGGCGCTCTCACTGAGCAGTTCAAGACAGCGATTGCGCATTTCCGGGTCATGCTCGTCGGCAAGCAGCTCCAGCCCATTGTTGAGCGCGCCAACCGGGCTCAGCAGATCATGGCACAAGCGCGAGCATAACAGGCTGGCGAAATCGACCGGGCTGATCGTCATTGAAAATGGGGCTCCAGACGGCGAGAATTTGTTGGTAAACGTGGCGATGCCGCCTCTCATGGCGAAGCGATGGCAGCGGCGCAAGGCGCAGTAAGGCTAACGGGCACGCGATCAAAGCGTTCCAGCGCTGCCCCATCGCGCTTGGCCCGCCACAGCGTCGCTTCCCCGCCAGCAATGATGAGCCACAATTCGCCACCAATTGCCGCCGCTGCGTCGATCGCTGAGGGCGCGGCAAGGCCGGTTGGATGCGAATGATAATGGCCGATCACCTTTGGCCCACCTGCGCGCATCGCCTTGTGGGCGGCAAACAGCGCCGCCGGATCGATCTCAAACGCAATCGACGGATCTGCCGCCACATTTCGGCAAGCTATCGCTGCTGATATCGCCGTGTCATCGCCAAACAGCAGCCCGCAAATCTCCACGGACGGCGATTGCGCTGCCTCTGTCAGCAATCGATCCAGCACGCTTCTTGAAATTCCAACGCCGCTTTCCATATCCGGCAGACATGGACCGGGGGGCAGAAATCATTCAAGTGCGGATTGCAGGCATCGCCGATGGGCTTCGCCTCGACCGCGCGCTTGCCGACGCCGCGCCGATGCTTTCCCGCGAGCGATTAAAGGCACTGATCACCGCTGGCAATGTTGCTGACGAAGCGGGACTGCAAGCCCGCGATCCATCGCGCAAGGCGGTTGGTGGTCAGCTGTTCAATGTGACCCTGCCCGCCCCTGTCCCGCTCGACAACGCCGCGCAGGATATCGCGCTCAATATCGTTTATGAAGACGAGCATCTCATCGTCATCGACAAACAGGCCGGGCTGGTGGTCCATCCGGCAGCGGGCAATCTTGATGGCACCCTGGTCAACGCGCTGCTGCACCATTGCGCCGGGCAATTGTCCGGCATTGGCGGCGTCGCGCGGCCGGGCATCGTCCACCGGATCGACAAGGATACCTCCGGCCTGATGGTCGCCGCCAAATCCGATGCAGCCCATCTTGGGCTTGCCGCGCAGTTCGCCGCGCATTCGATTGATCGGCGGTATCTGGCGATTGTCGCTGGCCGCCCCAATCCGTCCGAAGGCACCGTCGATGCGCCGCTCGCCCGATCGGCTTCGAACCGCAAGAAAATCGCGATCGTCAGTGGTGGCAAGCATGCGATCACCCATTATCGGATGATCCGCCCCTTGCGCGAAGCGGCGCTGGTTGAATGTCGGCTGGAAACGGGCCGTACCCATCAGGTGCGTGTGCACATGGCATCGATCGGCCACGCCCTGCTCGGTGATCCTGTCTATGGCCGAACAAAAGCGGCGCACCGCGCGTTGTTGGACGAGCTCGCCTTTAAGCGACAGGCACTGCACGCCGCTCGTTTGGGATTCATTCATCCGGTTAAAAGTAACGCTTTGGCGTTTGAAAGCGAAATACCTGCCGACATGCAGGCACTCTTGGGTACACTCATTGGTCTAGGTTGATGCGCTTTTCGGTCCACGGTACTTTGAGCGCACGGATAAGGGAGATTTGATCATGGCAAGCGGCAGCAACGTCCCAGCGACGATTCCCGCCCTCGGCGGCGAGGCGAGTCTCAATCGCTATCTCGCGGAGATCAAGAAATTCCCCATCCTGGCGCCCGAGCAGGAATATATGCTCGCCAAGCGCTTTGAGGAGCATGGCGATACCGATGCGGCGGCGCAGCTCGTCACGTCGCATCTGCGCCTCGTGGCGAAGATCGCGATGGGCTATCGCGGCTATGGCCTGCCGGTCAGCGAGTTGATTTCCGAGGGCAATATCGGCCTGATGCAGGGCGTGAAGAAGTTTGAGGCTGATCGCGGCTTCCGGCTTGCCACCTATGCAATGTGGTGGATCCGCGCATCGATCCAGGAATTCATTTTGCGCAGCTGGTCGCTGGTCAAGATGGGCACCACGGCGGCGCAGAAGAAGCTGTTCTTCAATCTGCGCCGGATGAAGGCCAAACTCGACGCGTTCGAGGATGGCGATCTGAAGCCCGAAGATCTCGCCAAGATCGCCAAGGACCTGGGCGTCACCGAAGAAGAGGTGACGAGCATGAACCGCCGCATGGCGATGGGCGGGGATACCTCGCTCAACGTACCGATGCGCGAGGATGGCGAGGGCCAGTGGCAGGATTGGCTCGCTGACGATGCCCCGCTGCAGGATGCGGTGGTCGCCGAGGCACAGGAAGCCGATGTCCGGCATACCATGCTCGTTTCTGCCATGGACGATCTTAACGAGCGCGAAAAACATATCCTGACCGAGCGCCGGCTGACCGATGATCCTAAGACGCTGGAAGAACTGAGCCAGGTCTATGGCGTCAGCCGCGAACGCGTCCGCCAGATCGAGGTCCGCGCCTTTGAAAAGCTGCAAAAGGCAATGATGCGGCTGGCGGGTGAAAAACGGATGCTGGCAGCGTACTGATCCGGTACGCGACCACGCTCTTCGGGCTTGATTGCAGCCCGCCCGCATGCGACCCGGTGGATCGATGATCCGCCGGGTTTTTTCCATCTCTGCCAGAATTGTGCTGGGCTTCCTTCTGGTCTCCATCCTGTGGGTGGTGATCTACCGCTTTATCGCCCCACCGATTACCTTCACGATGATCGGCGACGCGCTGGGCGGCCACCGCATCTCGAAAAGCTGGATGCCGTTATCGACCATCGATCCCGATATGGCCCGCGCTGCCATTGCCGGTGAGGATGGGCGCTTTTGCGAACATCACGGCTTTGATTTCAGCGCAATTGAGCAGGCGATCGCTAAAAATGCGCGCGGGAAGCGCCTGCGCGGCGGCTCGACGATCAGCCAGCAGACCGCCAAAAACGCCTTTCTGTTTCAGGGCGGCGGCTATGTCCGCAAGGCGTTTGAAGCCTATTTCACGGTGCTGATCGAGAATATCTGGGGCAAGCGGCGGATCATGGAGGTGTATCTGAACATCGCCGAAACCGGCATTGGCACCTATGGCGTCAATGCCGCATCGAAGCGCTATTTCGGGCATGATGCGTCACGCCTGTCACCGTCCGAGGCCGGCCGGATTGCGGCGGTTCTGCCACTCCCCAAAAAGCGCGCGGCGATTGCGCCGACTGGGTTCACCCGGCGCCACGGTAATTCAATAACGCGGCGCGTCGGCGTGGTGCGCAATGGCGGGCTGGATAGCTGCCTGCGTTAAATTTAGAGTTTGATGACTTTGGATTGGACCAACCCAAACCCCGTTCGCCCTGAGCGAAGTCGAAGGGCATGCGGAGCGTGTGGGCTTCGACTTCCCCCGGAACTGATCCGGGGCCGAACGGGGATGCGGTTGAAGCGACCTAACGTCACCACGCCCTAAATCCAGAAACATCTGTATCGAAGGTTGAACCGAGAGCGCCCCTTAGAACGGCAGCTTGAATCCCGGCGGCAATGGCAATCCACTCGTCATCTTCGACATTTCGGCGTTTGATGCCGAATCCGCCTTCGCCCGCGCATCGTTGAGCGCCGCCGCGATCAAATCCTCCAGCATCTGTTTCTCGCCGGGCTGGAACAAAGAATCGTCGATCGACACGCCGATGATCCGCCCCTTGGCCGATGCCTTGACCTTGACGAGCCCGCCGCCCGCCACGCCTTCTACCTCGATATTGTCGAGATTGGCCTGCGCCTTTGCCAGCTCGGCCTGCACATTTTGCGCCATGGCCAGCATGTCTTCGATACCCTTCATCGCCCGTTCCTCATGTCACGCTTTGTTGTTTCAACGCCCATTCGACCACTTCGGCCGCAGGAAAAGCTTCCATCGCGGCCTTCACGATTGGCGTGCCGCGCACCCAGTCCAGCTCTGCAGCGCGCGCGGCCGCTTGTGCCTCGCGGACGCTGGGGGCACCGGGGGTGTCCTCGGTCGTGATTCGCCAACTCTTGCCGGTCAACCGGCGCAGAACATCGGCGAGTTCGCCCGGAATGTCCGCCGGGAACGGCTTTGCGGAACTCAGCACAATATCCGGCGGGGCGAAACGAACCAACCGGGCGGCGAGCCGCAGCTTTTCCGCCAGCCCCATTTCACGCGCCGTATCGAGCAGGCCGAGCACCGCACCAAAATCAGCCGGCCATTCGCCATTCTCGGATGGCCGTATGTCGCTCGCCATGGACGGCGATGCTGCCGGCGCAGTGGATGCGCTTGCCTGTACTTGCGCTACCGGGGGCGAGCCTGATTCGCCTGCAAATCGTCGCGCTAATTCTCCGGGATCAGGCAGGCTGGCGGCGTGGATCACGCGCAGCAACGCCATTTCGCACGCCTCGATCGGCAACGCCGCCCGCGCCACTTCGTCATGGCCTTTCAACAACAACTGCCAAAGCCGGTGCAAGGACGCGAAAGACAGCGCCGTCGCCCAGTCGGCAAGCGCCGCGCGTTCTTCAACGGACTGCGCCGAATCAGCTTCGGTCCCCAGCTTTGTGAGCGTCACGGCATGCACCGATTCGAGCAGGGCACGCAGCACCCCCTGCGGATCGACGCCCAGATCATATTGCCGGCGCAGTGCGGCCAACGCGCCGGGCCCGTCGCCCGCCAGCACCAGACCGAGCAGATCACGAATGGCGCCGCGATCGGAAAGCCCCAGCATCTCGCGGACCGCATCGGCCCGCACGCCGCCGCCTTCCAGCCCGGCATGGGCAATCGCCTGATCAAGGATCGACAGCCCGTCGCGCGCCGATCCCTCCGCCGCCCGCGCAATCAGCGCCAGCGCCTCGGGCTCGGCCTCGACACCTTCGGCATCGACAACATGCGCAAAATGCGCCGCCAGCTTTTCGCTGCTAATCCGCCGCAGATCAAAGCGCTGGCAGCGCGACAGCACCGTCACGGGCACCTTGTTCACTTCGGTTGTCGCGAACAGGAACTTCACATGCGGCGGCGGCTCTTCGAGCGTCTTCAGCAGCGCGTTGAACGCGTTCTTCGACAGCATATGGACTTCGTCGATAATGTAGATCTTGTACCGCGCCGACACCGCCGAATAGCGCGAGGCATCGATGATCTCGCGGACATCGTCCACCCCGGTATGGCTGGCGGCGTCCATTTCGATCACATCGATATGCCGCCCCTCGGCAATCGCGCGGCACGGCTCGCACACCCCGCACGGATCGATCGTCGGCCCGCCCTCCCCGTCAGGGCCAATGCAGTTGAGCGCTTTGGCGATCAGCCGCGCGGTCGATGTCTTGCCCACCCCGCGCACGCCGGTGAGCAGAAACGCATGCGCCAGCCTTCCGCGCTTGATCGCATTGCCCAGCGTGGTGACCATGGCATCCTGGCCGATCAGCTGATCAAAATTCTGCGGGCGATATTTGCGCGCAAGGACGCGGTATGCCTCGGCCTTTGCGGGCTGGGGCGGTTCGCCAAGATCGAGGAAGGAGTCGGCCATCGCCATCTATCTAGGGGCAGGCGGCGCGGATGTCGAAGGGGTGTGGCGGTTAGTTTTGTGTTGGGGCAGCGACCCGGTAAAGCCAGTTCCTGGTCGATCATGCCCCCAGCATGATCTGCAGGATGCGGGGCATCCTGCACCTGGAACTCGTCGGACGGGGCCTTGCCCCGCCGGCCGCGCTTGACAGCGTGGAGCGGCATTGCCGCTCTCTCGCTGTCTGCGCGGTGGGAGCCGGGACGACCCGCAGCGAAATCGTTGTGGCTGCTGCCTTCCGGCCCTGACCAGGTTGGCGACGGCTACGCCCGCCCGACTCCCGCGGCGCATATGGGGGAGTAAGGCGGGCGGATCAAGGCCTAGTAACGGACGCGAATCGTCCGGCAGCGGCGGATGCGATGGTGGTTGCGATAGGTGACGCGGCAGACCCGCCGATTGCGATAATGGCTCCAGCCATTGCCGCGACGAACGGTATGTGATCGCTGGGTGACGACGACGCGCCGTTCCGTATTCCCCATCTGCTGTCGGCGAACCTCTTCGCGCGGCTGAATCTGCTGGGCGCTGGCGATCTGTGGACCGAGCATGGCCGCGAGCCCGACAAGCCCCGCCGAAATAAGCGCGGTGATTTTCATGAGCAAGAACTCCTTCGCGTGCGAAAGGCACTGAAGGCGGAATGATCAGCGGCCCTGCATGTTCCGTGTCTCGCGCGGCATTTTCACCGTCAGGCTCTCCCAGGCGCCGTCAAGCCAGATCTGGCAGGCGAGCCGACTATTCCGCGTCGCGCCCATGGCAAGGTCGAGCATATCCTCTTCCTCCTCGCGCGCCGGCTTCAATTTCGCGAAATCATCGGCATCGACGATGACATGGCAGGTCGAGCACGCCATCTGCCCCTCGCACGTGCCCTCCAGCGGCTGGCCATCGGCCTGCGCGACATCGAGCAGCCGGTCGCCGGGATTGGCCTCCACCTCGCGCACGCTGCCATCGGTGGCAATGAAGCGGACGCGGATCACGGGGTCACCTGCTGGGTGGCGGCGGCTGCCATGATGCGGTCGATCGCGGTCACCAATTCCTCCTCGGTCGTATAGCGGCCAAATCCGATCCTGATGCTGGAACGCGCCTGCGCCTCGTTCAGGCCAATTGCGCGCAAGACATGGCTCGACCGCCCCGATCCACTGGCACAGGCCGATCCGGCAGAAAAGGCGATATCGCGCAGATCGGACATCAGCCGCGCGACGTCGAGCCCCTCGCGCTGGAGATTGAGATTGCCGAAGTAGCGATGCGTGGTCGATCCGTTGATCGTCCAACCTGGCCCGAACTGCTGCCGCGCCATGCCAAACAGCCGCTCGACATGCGCGCGATCGCTATCGGCCCGCTCGGCCATCAGCTGGGCGGCGACCCCAAAACCGGCACAGAGCGCGGGCGACAGGGTGCCCGATCGGCCGAGCGCTTCCTGCCCGCCGCCATGCATCAGCTGTGCGAGCGTGACGCCGTCGCGCACCCACAGCGCGCCGATGCCCTTGGGGCCGTGGATTTTGTGCGCTGACACCGCGACCATATCGCACCCGTCCGGGATCGGCACCCGGCCATAGCCCTGCACCGCATCGCACAGCATCAGCGCACCGACCTGATGTGCCAGCGCCGCCAGCTCGGCGATCGGCTGGATCACACCAATCTCGTTATTGACGAGCATCACCGCGACCAGCCCGGTCCCCGGCCCAATCGCTTGCTCTGCCGCCGCCAGATCGACCAGCCCGTCGCTGCCGACCGGGAGGACGGTGACCGTCCGCCCCTGCCGCCGCAGTGCCTCAACCGTATCGAGCACCGCTGCATGTTCGGTCGCAATCGTCACGATCGAGCCGACAGTCCCCTTGATCGCCCAATTAAGCGCCTCGGTCGCGCCGCTGGTGAAGGCCAGCGATCCCCCGGCGGGCAGCAGCGCCGCCACCCGATCGCGCGCCACCTCCACCGCCGCCTTGGCCGCGCGACCCGGTGCGTGCGACGAGTGCGGATTGGAATGCTGATCACGGAGCCACGGCAACATCGCCTCAAGCGCTTCAGGCGCAAGCGGCGTCGTCGCCTGATAATCGAGATAGATCATGCCCGCTTCGCCGCGTCATGCGCGACTTCAAGCCACGCCTCGCGAAAGGCGTCGATCTCCTCCGGCGTCGTATTCCACCCAAAGCTCACCCGGATTGTGCGGCTGGCCGTATCCTCATCCACCCCAAAAGCCGCCAAGGCCCGGCTGCGTTTCAGCGTCCCCGACGAACAGGCGCTGCCCGCCGACACCGCAAAGCCCATCGCATCGAAGCGGATCAACTGCGCGGCGGCGGATAGGTGGGGCATGGCGATGGCATAGATGTGCGAGCACTGCACACCCGGACAGACGATCTCGCCCGCCCGCCAAATCGCATTCTTGAAATCAAGGCGCTGCTCGACGCTGGTCGGCCAATCTTCAACCGATCCCGCCTCAAGCGCCGCCGCAAAACCGAGGATACCAGGCAAATTCTCCGTGCCTTGACGATAGCCAAACTCATGCCCGCCGACTGGCTCAAGCATCGCCAGATCGCGGACCAGCAGCGCCCCGACACCCGGCGGACCGCCAAGCTTGTGCGCGGACACCACAATCATATCGGCGTTGGGCAAAGTTCCCTTGCCGGCTAATTGCGAGCAATCACTGAGGAAAATACCGCCATTAGAGCGAACCAGATCAATCGCTGGCGGCCTGCCATAAGGGATCAGGCCAGTGCCGGTCTCTGAATTGATTGCCTGTATGGCGACCAAAGCCTTGCCGGGCTTAGCGAGAAAAGCGGCCAGATAGTCGCTATCGGGTTCGCCCGCAGCATCTGCATCGCAACCCAGCACTGGCAAGATATCCGCCCCCGGCGCTGCCCGAAACACGGCGTCATGCTCCACCGCGCTCACGATCCGCCGCTCGACCTTGGCCCGGTTGAGCGCAATCCACAGCGCCTCGCTCGCGCCGCTCGTGAAGATCAGCTCGCCGGTCCAACCAAGTGCCGCCTTGATCCGCGCCCGCGCGCCCTCCAGCGCCGCTCGCGCCGCCCGCCCTTCAGCATGCGGGCTCGACGGGTTGGCCCATCGCGCCATTCCTTCGGCCACCGCCGCGATGGCTTCGGGGCGCATCGGCGTGGTTGCGGCATGATCCAGATAGATGCGCTTTTTCACCGCTAAGGCCCTAGCCGTCCAGAATGATTGCGCCAAGCGCGCCCTTTCCTATATAGGCCCGCATCCCGTGCCCCGCGCGCGTCCCGCATTCACGTCAGCAGGTCCCATGCCAGAAGTCATTTTTCCCGGCCCCGATGGCCGTCTCGAAGGCCGTTTCTCGCCGCCGCCGCGCCCGCGCGCGCCCGTCGCGATGATCCTGCACCCGCACCCCTCCTCGGGCGGCACGATGAACAACCGGATCGTGCAGGAGCTCTACAAGACCTTCCAGCGCCGCGGCTTCGCCACGCTGCGCTTCAATTTTCGCGGCGTCGGCAAGAGCCAGGGCACCTTCGACAATGGCGTCGGCGAGCTGTCTGACGCCGCCAGCGCGCTCGATTGGGTGCAGAGTATCCACCCCGAAGCATCGACCACCTGGATCGCCGGCGTCAGCTTTGGCGCGTGGATCGGCATGCAGCTGCTGATGCGCCGCCCCGAAATCCGCGGCTTCATCTCGGTCGCGCCGCCCGCCAACATGTATGATTTCACCTTCCTCGCCCCCTGCCCCTCCTCGGGCATCATCATCCAGGGCGACGGCGATGAAGTGGTGACCCCGCTCGCGGTGCAGAAGTTGGTCGACAAGCTGCGCACGCAAAAGCACATCACCATCCACCACGACGTGCTGCCGCGCGCCAACCATTTCTTCGAGCATGAAATGCCCGAACTGATGGAGAGCGTGGACAATTATCTCGACATGCGGCTGGACCCGAATTCACCGATTAAGTGAGGTCGCGCTGCGCGCAGATTTAGCGAAGCTAAATTGCGCTCAAGGCAGCGCGACCGGCCGGTGGGGCCGATGCCCCGACCGACGACATGGGCTTTGCCCATGGCGGGGATGTGATGGGCTGCATTTGGTTGGCGAACCCTACTTTGGGGGCCATGGAATCGGAGTTGTCGGTTCCTCCTCTTCTGCTGCTTCAGAAAACCGACCCCGGCGCAGCATCACGTCGAGTGCCTGTTTCGCTACTGGTGCTATGCGCACAGGCCAACCTGTGCTCGTAATCTCGCTGAAGGATGGCATATTCGAGATGGCGGTATCTGAAATAGCTTTTTGCATGAGCTCTAAGACATCTCGAACGGCGATTACCTCCTCTGTTGTCATGGCCGGATAATAATCCGGCTCCCCTTCATAAGGGAACCAGTCAAAGAACGACCCGAACCATTCGACTGACCCTGATTGGCGTACCTGTTCGTCGCCCCTCGATAACCCCCAAATTGCTTCCATAATGCGGTTTCGCACCCGTTGCTTTACAAGCCGCTCAGATGGTTTCTCGTCCGACACGGGCGTGTAGTGCACTTGGCGAAAAACCCCCCAAAAGTGGGCAATTCCTGCCCTCTCTCTCCTCCGTCACCCCGAGTTTGACCCGGGGTCCTGCTTTTCCAACCTCGGGCATCGCGTGGACTAAGGCAGCGGGACCCCGGATCAAGTCCGGGGTGACGGGTTTAGTTGGGGCCATGTGCAGCGCGATGCCCGCCAAGCACCTCACCCCACCCAAATCACCACATTCCCCAACAACACCGCCGCCATCACCAGCAACAGCACCCCCTTCTTCCGGTCGCCCCCCTTCGCAATCATCCACCCGCCGCCAATCAGACAAGCAAACACCCCCAGCATCGCAATCGCCGGCGCCGCTGCCGCGATCGACCCAAACAACGGCGTCATCCCGCCAACACCCGCGCATAAGCCGCCGGATCGACATTCCCGCCCGACAAGATCACCAGCATCCCCTCGCTCATCTCCACCTTGCCCGCGAGCAACGCCGCCAGCGCCACCGCGCCGCCCGGCTCCACCACCAGCCGCAGCTTCTCCGCCGCCCAGCGTTGCGCCGCCGCGACTTCCGCCTCGCTCACCGCCACCCCCGTCACCCCGCGCCGTGAGAGCACATCAAAAGTCAGCGGCGATACCTGCTTGGTCTGCAGCGAATCGCACGCGGTCGGCGGCGGATTGTCCCCCACCGGCTCGATCCACCCGGCCTCCAGTGACCGCCGCATATCGTCCCACCCCTCGGGCTCGACCACGGTCACCGCCGCGTCGGGCAGCGCGAGCGCAATCCCCGCCGCCAGCCCACCACCGCCGCACGGCACGATCACGCGAGTCGGTGCGCCCATCCCCTGCTTTTCCATCTGCTTGGCGGCTTCCAGCCCGGCGCTGCCCTGCCCCTCGATCACCCAGGGATCATCGAAGCTCGGCACCAGCACCGCCCCGCGCGCGCCCGCCAGCCCGGCGGCGATCTTCTCGCGACTCTCGCTCGCCCGGTCATAGCTGACGATCTCCGCGCCCAGCGCCAGCGTCGCTTCGCGCTTCACGGCGGGCGCATCGCTCGGCATCACGATCAGCGCGGGCATGCCGAGCCGTTTCGCGGCCCATGCGATTCCCTGCGCATGATTGCCTGACGAAAACGCGACCACGCCTTTGCTCCGCGATTCGGCATCAATCGCGGTCAGCCGGTGCCAGGCACCGCGCAATTTGAACGCGCCAACCGGTTGCAGGTTTTCCGCCTTGAAAGCGACGCTAAATCCCTTGATTTCGCCTATGAATAAAGGGCTCGGCGGCAGGATGGCGGCGAGCTTTGCCGCCGCGTCGCGGACCCCCGCGCGGGTCGGTTGTCGCAAAATTGTCATGAAACTTTCCTCGACCTTCAAATAACTATTTACATCCAGATCAACCGACCCTATTCGGCCCTTCCGCTGCCCCATGGGACTTCCAACCGCAAGGCAGCTTTTTTCGTTTTGTCTCACGACATTTGGAGGTCCCTTGAGTTGCACAAGCATCATAGCACGCGGGAGCTAGCTAGCCCCCAGGTCGGTTCCGCCATTGGAATCGCACTTTCGACGCGTCCGGTTCAGCCGGTTACGCTCGTTCGTCCCCATGCCGCGGCACGGGCAGCCCGATTCTTCGCAGAGAAGTTTCCGGGGCGGTCCATGTATGCGGTAAAGGCCAATCCCTCAGCCGATCTGCTGCAGATCCTGTGGGACAACGGCATCACGCATTACGACGTCGCCTCGATTGCCGAGGTGCGGCTCGTTGCGCGGACGCTGCCGCAGGCCACGCTCTGCTTCATGCACCCGGTCAAGGCCGAGGAAGCGATTGCAGAAGCCTATTTCACGCACGGCGTGCGTGTCTTCTCCCTCGACAGCCTGGAAGAACTGTCAAAGGTGATGCGCGCGACCAATGATGCGACTGACCTGACGCTGTGCGTCCGGCTGCGCGTCTCGTCGGAGCATAGCAAGCTGAGCCTCGCGTCGAAGTTCGGCGCGGCCCCGGGTGAGACCAAGGAACTGCTGTTCGCGGCGCGCCAGGCGGCCGATGCGCTCGGCATCTGCTTCCATGTCGGTTCGCAGGCGATGACGCCCGAGGCCTATGCCCAGGCGATGGAGCGCGTCCGCGCGGCGATTGTCGATGCTGGCGTCACCGTCGATGTCGTCGATGTCGGTGGCGGGTTTCCCTCGTCCTATCCAGGTATGGAGCCGCCCCCGCTCGAGCGTTACTTCGCGACGATCCACCGCGCGTTCGAAAGCCTGCCGATTTCCTATTCGGCCGAGCTTTGGGCCGAGCCGGGCCGTGCGCTCTGCGCCGAATATAGCTCGATCATCGTCCGCGTCGAACGGCGTCGCGGCGACGAACTGTATATCAACGACGGTGCCTATGGCGCGTTGTTCGATGCAGCGCATATCGGCTGGCGCTTCCCGGTCACGTTGCTGCGTGAGCCCGATTCGAACGCCCGCGACATGGCGTTCAGCTTCTATGGGCCGACCTGTGACGATATGGACCATATGGCGGGCCCCTTCATGCTCCCCGCCGATGTGCAGGCAGGCGATTATATCGAGATCGGCATGCTCGGCGCCTATGGATCGGCGATGCGCACCGCGTTCAACGGCTTCGGCTCGGACGAAACGGTGATCGTCGATGATGAGCCAATGGTATCGCTCTATCTCGATGACGAGGCAGACGCGGTTCCGTCGAACGTCGTCACACTGTAACACGCGCGTAGCATTGCACTTCCCTCTCCCCTCCCGCTTGCGGGAGGGGTTGGGGGTGGGCTTGCGCCGTTCACGCGTCCATGTCCGCACCCAGACCATTCCCACCCCTAACCCCTCCCGCAAGCGGGAGGGGGATATGGAGCATCTTATGACCGACACGCTCACCCCCAGCCGCACCAACGATCAGCGCAAAGCTGAGCTGCTCTCCACGCAGGTCGAGCATATCGACATCACTAGCTTCGACGCGCGCCCGATCGTCGAAGCGATGGGCAAGATGAGCTTCACCAGCCGCGATCTCTCGCGCGCGACCGGCATCTATAACCAGATGCTCGCCGATCCCGATTGCACGATCTGCTTGGTCATCGCTGGGTCCACCTCGGCGGGTGGCTGCATGGATCTCTATGCCGAGCTGATCCGCAACAACATGGTCGATTGCGTCGTCGCGACGGGGGCGACCATCGTCGACATGGATTTCTTCGAAGGGCTTGGCCACAAACATTATCAGGCATTGGAAGTGCCCGATGATGACACGTTGCGCTCGCTGCTGATCGACCGGATCTACGATACCTATATCGATGAGGAAGAACTCCAGCACGTCGATCACACGATCTTCGAGATTGCCGAGACGCTGGAACCTCGCCCCTATTCGAGCCGCGCCTTCATCCGCGAAATGGGCAAATATCTCGTCGAGCATGGCAAGAAGGACAACAGCCTCGTCAAGCTGGCGTACGAGCATGACGTGCCGATCTTCTGCCCGGCGTTCGTCGACAGCTCGGCGGGCTTCGGCCTCGTCAAGCATCAGGTCGATTCGGTAAAGGCCGGCAAGCCCTATATGGTGCTCGATGCCATCGCCGATTTCCGCGAGCTGACCGAAATCAAGATCAAGGCGGGCACCACCGGCCTGCTGATGATCGGCGGCGGCGTGCCGAAGAACTTCATCCAGGATACCGTCGTCTGCGCCGAGATCCTTGGCCATGACGATGTCGAGGTGCATAAGTACGCAGTGCAGATCACCGTGGCGGATGTGCGCGATGGCGCCTGCTCGTCGTCGACGTTGCAGGAAGCCGCCAGCTGGGGCAAGGTCAATACCGGTATCGAACAGATGGTGTTCGCAGAAGCCGGTTCGGTCATGCCGCTGCTGGCATCGGACGCCTATCACCGCGGCCTGTGGAAGGACCGCGCCAAGCGCCGCTGGGGCGCCATCTTCGACTGATCGGTTGCATTTCGAAACATAGTGAGTCACCGCTCCCCTCGGAAACCAATTCCGGGGGGAGTTTTCGTTATGAACAGTCCAATTCTCGCGACCGTCGTCGCGTTGGCAGCGTGGAGCCTTGTCATGTGGGTGTGGATGTATGCCACCCGCTTGCCCGCGATGCGCAAGGCCAAGATCGATACCTTCAATCTGGTCGGCGGCGCAGGATCAGACCTGAAGGCGATCATCCCGCCCAAGCAGCAATGGCCGGCCGACAATTACAACCATCTGCACGAACAGCCCACGATCTTCTATGCCATCGCCATCACGCACGCACTGATCGGCACCGGCGACGGCGTGAACCTCACCATCGCCTGGGCCTATGTCGCGCTCCGCGTCCTCCACAGCCTGGTGCAGGTGCTCGTTAACCGCGTCATCGTGCGCTTCACGCTGTTCTCGCTGTCATCGCTTTGCCTGATCGCGCTGACGCTGCATGCGGCAATGGCGATGCTGGGTGCACATCACCTTTAACCGAACAGCCGCGCCATCGATCGTTCGAGCATCACCAGCTGCCACAGTGTCCGGCCGTGTTCCGCACGCCCGGCGCGGTGGTCGCTGGCGAGGCGGTCGATTGTCGGCATGTCGAACCAACCCGTCGCGCCAAGCACGCGCGACGTCGCCAGCGCAGCAGCTTCGCCCGCGAGCGGCCCGCGAAACCAGCTGCTGATCGGCGTTACAAAACCCATTTTCTGGCGATAGAGAATGTCGCGCGGCAAATAGCGCTCCATCGCCTTTTTCATGATCCATTTGCCCTCCCCCGACTTGATCCGCATTGATACGGGCAAAGTCGCGGCGAATTCGATCAATTTGTAATCGAGCAGCGGCTCGCGTGCCTCCAGGCTAACGGCCATGCTGGTCCGGTCGACCTTGGTCAGGATATCGCCCGGCAGCCAATGCTTGAAATCGGCATATTGCGCCCGGTCCAGCGCCTCGCGCGCCGGGGCCGCGCGCATCGTCTCGACATAACGCGCCTCAGCGACATGCCCGCCCAGCGCCCGCCGCGCCGCATCACTGAACAATCGTGCCCGCAAGGCCGGGGTGGTGACGCCCACTGACCGTGCATAAGCGGTCGCCCCGTCATCAGCGAGTCCGAGCAACGTCGTTTTGGCCCGGAACATCCGTGGCGCCCAATCCGCTTTGGGATAGAGCGCACCGAGTTTCCCAAACACCGCGGCACGATATTGTGCTGGGATGAGCGCTCGGACCTGTTCCTCAGCGGCCTGGAATTTATAGCGACGATAGCCGGCGAGCGCCTCATCCGCGCCGTCTCCCGACAGCGCGACCGTCACCGTTTCACGTGCCAATTCGCACACCCGATAGGTCGCCAGTGCCGATGCATCAGCAAAGGGCTCGTCAAACGCCGCGACCAAAGTGTCGATCAGGGCGAAATCATCGGCAGCGACAATTTTCTCCCGGTGGTCGGTCGCAAACAGGGTGGCGATCTGATTGGCATAGCCGCGTTCGTCATGATCAGCCGCGTCGAAACCAATGGTACAGGTCTTCACGGCGCGCTTAGACGCCGCCGCCATCAGCGCAACCACCGCCGAGCTATCGACACCCCCCGAAAGAAACGCCCCCAGCGGCACATCGGCTAGCATCCGCGATTCTACGCCCGCCCGCATCAGTGCGGTCAGCTCCTCGCTCAATGACGCGACGGAACCGGTTGCACGACGGCTGAAATCAATGTCCCACCATTGCACCGGCGCGGGCATCGGTTTACCGCGTTCAATCAACACACTGTGGCCGGCCGCCAGTTTCTGCACGCCAGCCACCAGGCACGTGTCATCGGGGACATAGCCGAATGCCAGATAATCCTCGACGGCGCGGATATCGGGCGTGCGCCGCACGAGCGGGTGCGCGAGCAAGCCTTTTAATTCCGAGGCAAATGCCAATCCGCCGTCTGAAAGCATGACATAATGGAGCGGCTTCACCCCCAAACGATCGCGCGCGAGGAACAGGCTCTGCGTCCGCGCGTCGTGAAGGGCAAAGGCGAACATGCCGTTCAGCCGGTCGAGCATGGCCGGGCCCCAAGCCGCCCAGCCATGCAGCAGCACTTCGGTATCGCTGTTGGTGCGGAAGCGGGCGCCCTTCGCCTCCAGCTCGGCGCGCACTGCCTGGAAATTATAGATTTCGCCGTTGTAGGTAACCGTCAACGCGCCATCGGCGCTCGCCATAGGCTGCGCGCCGCCGCCCAGATCGATGATCGACAGCCGCCGGTGGCCCAGCCCAACGCCCGGCGCAGTCCACACGCCCGATCCATCCGGGCCGCGATGGGCCTGGGCATTGGCCATCGCGGTAATCCGCGCGGGATCAACGGGCTTGGGCGTGGCAGGATAGAAAATACCGGCAATGCCACACATGCTATACTGTCTGCCCCGTTGCGATCGATCGCGGAAACCTGCGTCGATCTATTGGCCGCTTGCCACCCGGTCGGCCAGCCGGTCAAGCGGCCCTGCGGCCTGGATGAAGCGCGCAATCGTCGCCCGGGCGTCCACACCCGGCTCAACCTGTACCGATACATGCAGCGCCACGCCCACGGGCGATCCACCCAGCAGCTTGGCCTTCAGCGTCTCCAGTTTCACGACACGGGGGCTCGCTGTCAGCTTCCCGCCGATCCGATACCAGGTGACGACAATCCGCTCGACATGGCCCGGCGCGGTGATCCGCATCGCTGAACCACCCGCAATGTCCGGCAAATCCTCGATCCGCACCCAGCGATCATCCTCACGCAATGCGCCAGTGCCGAAGGAGATCAGCTCCTTGCCCTCATGCTGGCTGCCGAACAGGGCGATTGTGAAGTCAGCCGTTTGCCCGCCTTGATCGGCGAAACGGCCAGCCAGAAAATGATCAGCACCCGGATAATAGGGCGACCAGGGCGCTCTAAGATTGGGGCCCGCCGGGCTCCAGCCAGCGATGGTCGGTAACATGATCCTGTCAGGCAATCGCGTCGCCTGGGCTGATAGCGTTCCGGCCCAGCCAGCAAAGCCGGACGCGATCGTCAGCGCCATTGCGGCAGTGATCAATCCATCGATCCGCCAGTGCGGCGTGGGGCGAAGCGCAGCGACGTCAAACCAAGGCGCATCCGGATCGCGGTCGAACCATTTCCAACCGATCGCAATCACCGCCGCCATCACCAGCCCGAAAAAAACCCACCCATAAATGATGTGATCAAACCCCGTCGCTGCCTCCACCGAGGTGAGGTGCGCGGCGTAGATCGTCCCGAAGGCACGGAAACCATTGGCGATCACCGGCACGACCAGCGCCATCACCATGAAGGCAATCCGGCGCGGCCAGCTGACAAAGGCGACATTGGCCACCAGCGTGCCATAGGCGATCATGGCAATCACGAATTTCGCGCCCGAACAGGCCTCTGCGACCTCGAAATAGCCATTGGGGATCGTGATCAGCACGCCATCAACGCTCGCGGGCACGCCAACTGCATGCAACATCGGCATGACCATCGCCACCGTTACGCTCTGCAATGGCGTTTCGAGCGACTCCCCAAAGGGCACCAGAAAAAAAGCATAAGCGAGCGGAAACAACAGCCCGCGCGCGACCTGCGGGCCGAGCAGGCTTACCACCGCGCCCTGCAGCATCATGACCAGACCGATATGCCGCGCCAGCGCGACGCTTGCAGCATCGCCGACCAGCCAGCCAGCCCCGCCAACCATGATGATCGCCAGGCCCGGCCACCATCCTATGGGCGTCAGCTGAGCGAGATCATGGCGGCGCTGCCAGACCAGCCAGCCGATCACGGGGCCAATGAAAAGGCAATGGCCAAAGGTGGTGCTGGTCCACCACAAACGCGCCAGATCGGCGCTGTCATGGCCGAATAGGATCAGCAGGATGAGCGCAACACCGCCCAGCAAAGCGCCCTGGCGGCGCCAGGTGGCTGCCGTCCCCTCCCCGCCGCCCGTCTGAAAATCAGCGGCCGGAAAGGCGATCGTCACGCCGCTGACCGGCGCATCGGCGGCGCCTTTTTGGGCAGGCCAAGGATCGAATCGAGCACGGCCAGCCGCGCGTCCCAGCCATAACGCGCAATCACTTGCTCGCGCGCCGTCAGGCCAAGCGCATTTGCCTTAGCGGGATCGGACATTAGCCGGGTCACCGCCTCGGCAATCTCGCCAACCGTGGCGCCGACATGGATCGTGTCGCCATGGTCGATTCCTTCGGCCGCCGCCGTCGAAGCGACCACTGGCCGGGCCATCGCCATCGCCTCAAGCACTTTGTTCTGAACGCCGCGGGCAAGCTTGAGTGGGGCGACAACAACGGCAGACGCGGCGATCCAGCCGCGCACATCGGCGACTTCCCCCGTTACAATCACCCCCGGCTGCCGTGCCAGCGCTTTGACTGCATCGGTCGGGTTGCGACCGACAATGGCGAACCTAGCCTGGGGGTGGACCACCCGGATATGCGGCATGATGGCCTCGACGAACCAGGTTACCGCTTCAATATTGGGGCGGTAATCCATTTGCCCGGTGAACACGATCAGCGCGCCAGTCGTCTCGATCCGCTTAAAGCTCGCGGCGGGGTTGAAATAATCGGTATCGATGCCGTTTTCGACCGCATAAACCCGCTTTGCGCCAGTGCGTTCGCGGAACAGCTCGGCTTCGGCTTCGCTAACGAACAGGCTGGCATCGACACGGGCGGCCACCGCCTTTTCATGCGCGAACAGCAATTGGGCCTCACGCTGCATCATCCAAGCTGTCAGGCCAGAAGACGTCTTGGCATAGGCATCGAATTTGGCCGAATCCATGTCGACAAAATCCATGATCACCTTTTGCCGCGGCTTGGCCGGCAGATATTGCGCCATTTGGCTCGAAAAAACGTAGATCAAATCAATCGAATGACGCGCCAAAATGTTGTCGACGGCTTCCTGTAGTGGCCCGTTTTCGAAGGCTGTGAGCGAAACCGGTCGGCGAAAGGCGAGCGCCTGCACTGCTGCCAGCCAGCGCGGCTTTGATCGCCAGATGATCGAACGGTTGCCCGTATAGGCGGCAAGCTCATTCTTGCGCCGCAGATCGCGCGTTTCGTCGGCAAAAGCGATGACATGCACCCGACGGCGAGCCGAGAGATATTTCAGGATATTGAAGCCACGGATCTTGTCGCCGCGATCGGGCGGATAGGGGATCCGGTGAGTCAGGAACAGAATATCGCCCATCACCCAAGGCCCTTTGAAATGATCGGACCAAGGCGATTGGCGGCCCAGAGCGGCAATTTGCGCCACGCTGCCACCTGCATCCGGTATCGCGGGCTAAGCGGATTGATTTCCCGAGGGACCTCACCCGCCGGTGCGCGTTTGGCATAATGGAGCGGCTGGCCGGTAAAGCCCCAATTTTTCTTGAACGCCGCCGGGCCGGTGCCTGCCTTTGATCGACCGAAATCAAAGCGCGTGCAGCCGCGCGCGCGGGCATGGCGCATCAGCGCATAATACATCACGTCGTTCGCCCGCAAATCACGCGCGGCGGGGGTGCCACCGCCCCAATAGGGATACACAACGCCGTTCATATACACACTCAACACACTGGCCACCGCCATACCCCCTTGCCGAACGACCAGGATATCAGCGGAATCATCAAATTCGCGTAAAACTTCGCGAAACAGGCGGGCCGGGAAAACGGGGGTCCCCAGGTTCCGCACTGATTGGGAATATACCGAATAATGATCTTTCACGACTTTATCGTGACAACCCGTTTCGATTTCAAGATTTTGCGCCAGGCCCTTGCGGATTTCAGCGCGTTGCTTGCGCGGCACGGCAGCAAGATCGCCCTCATCATCACTGGCGAGATCACGCGCAAAGCCCAGATAGGTAGTCTCGTCGATCTGCCAAGGTGCGCTGGGCAACGGCCCACCGCGAAGCTCCATTGTCGGGCAGCGCAGCCGCTCGGCGAGCGCCCAGCCCGCTTCAGCAAGCAGTGACACCGCATCGTCATGCACTGCCAGGATACCGCCGCCGACACCAAAGCCCGTCGAAACCAATGCGCGACCGAACAGTGGCGATCCGATTTCAGTCAGCGGCAGAACCCCTGCAATCTCGCCATTGCCGCGCTCCGCAACCAGACAATGCGCACGCTGGCCGCAGCCCCGCGCCACCGCAATATTCCATGCCGGCAAGTGAAATGGCGTCGCCGCCGGGTGCGCGCGGACAAAGCCATCGATCCGCGCGCGATCACCCGCATCGGCCAGATCGGCCGCCCGCAGCGCCAATGGCATAGAGAGCAACGGCATCGTCACGCGACCTGACCCCGTTCAGCAGCGACGACGGCATCAACCCGGTCCCAATCATGCCGATCAATCAAACGGCGCAGCTTTTCCGCCATCGCGCCAAGCCGACTATAATGCCGCAGCTTTGATTTGAGCGGCGCATTCGCGACGCGTGGCTGGCCGGGATCGATTTCCCAGGGATGGAAGTAAAACACCGCCGGGCGCCCTGCCTCCGCATTCACCCGGTCAATCGCCCAATCCGTGATCGCGCCAGGGAACAGCCGGAAAAAGCCGCCGCCTGTTGCCATGTCCCGGCCGGCAAACCGGGCGATGGTGATCGGCAGTTCGATCAAGTCCGCATCGGCGAGTGGCTTGAATGCAAATCGCGGTGCCTCTGGCCAGCCATAATGATCATGCGCGATCGGTGCGACACTCGACGAATAACGATAGCCCGCTGCTGCCAATTCGGTATGGGCCCAGGGCGTGCGCTGATCGATTGAGAAACTTGGCGCGCGATATCCCGTGACAGCGACTCCAGCGGCATCTTCGATCGCCATGCGCGCGTCGTGCAAATCTTGACGAAATTGTTCGGCACTCAGCGTGAACACGCGTTGATGATCCCAGCCATGGCTGGCGATCTCATGCCCCGCCGCAACAATCCGGCGGATCAGTGCCGGGTTACGCTTGGCGACCCAGCCAAGCGTGAAAAAAGTCGCCTTCACGCCGCTTTCGGCAAGCAGCGCAAGCACGGCATCAGTATTCTGCTCAACGCGCGGCGTGAGCTGATCCCAATCCCGTTTGTCGATCACCGTTTCAAAAGCGCCGACCTGAAACCAGTCCTCAACATCGACCGACAGCGCATTGCAGACGCGCGCTGCGACGATCGGGCTCATCGCGTTCATGCGGCCGGCCCCCGAAAGGCAGACAGATCGGGGCGATGATTGTCGCTTTCGACCCAGTCAATGAGCAAGGTAAGGATCCGGCGCAGCGCCCGTTCCTGATCTTCGAGGCGCATTTCAAGTGCCGCGACGCGACCGAGCAGCCTAGCCTGTTCGGCGCTATCGTGCGGGGAGGCTTCCGATGCCGCAACGGGACCAGGCTCGCGCCAGCTATCGCCCTGGCGGATCGGCAATGGTTCGGGTTGGCGGGCCGAGCCGGGTTCCCGCGCCGCCATTGCTGGTGCTGGCCTATCGGCGCGCTGAGCGAGGGTTTCGGGCACATCAGCCTCAATTGCCGGGGCGAGCATGTCCCCAGCGATATCAGCGATCACGGCGTCCACCGCGCGCGCATCAATCGTGTCGATCTGTTCGATGGCGCCAAACAGCATCACGCGCCCGGCGAGCTGGTTTAGCCGCCGCGGGACGCCTGCCGATCCATGATAGAGCGCGGCAATCGCCTCTGGCGTGAAATGCGGCCGTCCCTGCCAGCCGACCACGGCAAGCCGGTGGCGCATATAGGGTTCGATCTCCTGCGGCCCCATCGGATCGAGATGATGCATCGCAATCACCCGCTGGCGAAGCTGTTCAAGGCCAGCCGCCCCGTGCAGCTGGCGACGGAATTCGGGCTGGCCGAGCAGGAAGATCTGCAGAAGCGCATGGCCACCGGCCTGAAAATTGGACAGCATACGTAATTCTTCAAGCGCCGACACCGGCAGCGCTTGTGCTTCATCGACGATCAGCAGCGTCCGCCGACCGCTCCGCGCAACCGCGTGGAGGCCGCGTTCGATCTGCGCCAGCAACTGCGCCTTTACGAGGCCAATAGGGTCGATATCGAGCCCGGTGGCCACCATCCGCAATAGATCATCGGCTTCGATCTGGGTCGATACGATCTTGATCGCATGCAGCCGTTCGCGATCGAGCGTGGCCATCAAATGACCGACCAGGGTGGTTTTCCCGGCGCCAATGTCGCCGGTCACAACAATGAAGCCTTCGCCCTGGCTGAGGCCATAGCCAAGATAGGCCATCGCCTTCTTGTGCGTGGCCGATTCGAACCAGAATCGTGGATCGGGCGTGAGCTGAAACGGCCTGCCGCTCAATCCATAGTGATCATCATACATTCGGCGTCATCCCAGTCGGACCCCAGGCCCCAACAGTATCAGAACGAATAACGTGCCCCCAGCAATGCCTGCACAGAAACCGCTGTGTCCTGCCCCGGCTGGCTGAAGCTGTAAACGCCAACTGCCCCTTGCGCCGAGAGCTTGCCGAACCGACGGGTCAGCGTGCCCGTTGCGCCTGCCCCATAGCTGCCGTCGGTGCCGGCAATGCCGCTCTTGTAGTAATTGGCAAAGGCAGTGGCATCGATGCTCGTATTGCTGTCAAGCGCGCGGGCGATAAAGGCCTGGGCGTAATAGCTTTCGTCACTGATGCCATTGACCGAGAAGCCAGTGCCGCCATTGGGCGCGACAAATTCGCGATTGGCGTAACCTGCGCCCACCCCGAAGGTTAGCGGACCACGGCTAACCGAGACGATCGCATCGACACCGCGTGCGCGGTAGGCCGACGAATTGATCGATTGCAGCGCACCGTTCAGGCAATTCCCGGCTGCGCCGCCCTGCGCGCCGAAAACACAGCCGTTAAAGTCGCCGCCAAAACCACCGCGGGTGGCATTGAAACTGGTGCCGATATTGGCAAGGCCATTTTGCAGCTGGCGGCCAAAGGTCTGGATGCCATCATAAACGCCCACGCGGATCGCCATGCTTTGCGTCGGAGCATAGCTGAACGATCCGGTGACGCTGGTCGATCCGTATCGCCGCCCTACCCGCACATCGAGCTGGGTGCGCTTGCTGGGCCGCCAGACAACGCCGGCATCATAATAAATGCCATCAAAGCTATAGGCGATCCGCGCCGGGCTGGCCGGATCGGTCTGAAAACGCCCGCGCGAGTCAACAACTGGCTGGCCAGTTGCATCGACTACCGCGTCACGCTGGCTGACCTGGATATTTTCATAGCCCCCGCCGGCCACAATCGCGAGCGCACCGCCAACCGGCACCAGCACATCAGCCCGGGCATATTTGCCCTCATACTTTTGGTCGAGCTGAACGGCATCGTCGCGTTCCCATCCGCCGCTGACCGTGATCCCAACGGGCAACACCGTGCCCGATTTTAGGTTCAGGCTGGCCTGCGCGACCTGGCTGCGTGAACTGTCAAAGGCATCAATCCGCGGCTGGCCTGGCGTAATGCTGGCGCCGCCGGTTGCTTCTGCCTTGGTGTATCCAAGCCGATAGCTCGCGCTAATGCCTAGATCGCCGACATGCGTGCCAACAGTTGGACCGCCATAAACCGAATAAACCTGGCTGATATTATCGACATTGCCGACCAAAGTGCCCGGATTGGCGCCGCGAATGTCCGATCGGGCGCGCGTGGCGATTGCCCCGCCTTCGACGCTGAAACCCGGCAAGACATGGACGGCGGCCCGTGCCAGGCCGCTATGCACGTCAACATCGTTCAGTCGTGCCTGATAGCCAATCCGCCGTTCATACCGGTAGCTGACCTGTGCTTCCACCCTGCGTGACGAAACTGAGGCATCCACCCCGGCCGCAACCGACGTATAGGTCAACACGTCGCTGGTATTGAGATCGGCGGTCACGACCTGACCGATTTCGATATAGGGCGTGATGGTCCGCTTGCGGGCATCGGCGGGCGTCGCCGCCATGCCGACACCGCCAAGCGCCGTGATGATGATCGCGATCCGCGTCATTGGGGCTCCTCCAAGCCATAATAGCTGCCGAACCGACGCCCCCCTGGCGCGTAGGCAACTGAATTGAGCACCAGCTGGATATGGGCACAGCCGTCGAGCAGCCCGACCGCTTCGCGCAGATCGCCCTCGCTGGTCTTGTCTGCGCGCACGACGAGCATGATCTGGCCGACATGCAGCGCAAGCGTTGCCGCGGGCGACGCTGCCAATGCTGGTGGTGAATCGAAGATAACGATCCGGCGTGGATCGGCATCGAGCAACTGCTGCAACAACGCCGGGGTCCGGTCGCTGGCCAGTAATTCGGTATCCTGATTGCTCTTGGTGCCCGCCGGCAACAGGCTGAGCTGCGGGATGTTGGTCTGAATCACGCAATCCTCGACATTGATCGCGGGATTGGCCAGCGCATCAAGCAATCCTGGCCCTTCGGCTAGGCCAAGCCGCTCCATCACATCAGGTTTGGCAAAATCTGCATCAACCAGCAGAATTTCCGTGTCGCGCTCCGCTGCCATCGACAGCGCAAGGTTGAGCGAACAATAGGTTTTGCCCTCATTGGGATTAGCCGAGCAGACCAGGATTGTCCGCGAACGATCGCCTTCTGCTGACTTCACCGCGCGTGCCGTCAGCAGCAATTGACGCTTCACAAGGCGAAACTCCTCAGCCAGCGCCCCAATGGCCGCACCGGGGACAATCAGGCCTTGCTCGGCCAATAGCCCGCGATCGATCAGCGCAGCCCGGCCGCGCTGCTCAAAACTACGCCGCACACTATGGGCGGCTGGGGAAGGTGCGCGCGCGCGCGCGAGCGCCTCAACCTCCACATTCAATGGCAACGGCGTGGGGTTGGGATCGGATGCCGGAATAGGCGCCGGAATCGGTGCCCCGCCGCGCAGGTCGGCCTGAAAATCATAGATCGCCGCTGCCCGTTCGAGCAGCGAGCCACCGGTCCGAATTGGGCGCATCTCACTCATGCTGCCAGCCCCCGCTGCAAGAATTCAACGCCGATCAGCGCGATATAGGCAACGCCCAGCCCCCCGGCCCCGCCGGCAAAATAGGTCAGTCGCTTGGCCCGCATTGCCCGCTGGGCATCAGTCACCATCTCGCCGATCGACCCGATGACGGGCATGCCCGTTGCGCGCTCAAGTCGACTTGCCGTCGCGAAGGTGGCCCGCAAATGGCCAAAGGCGAACGCCGCACCAATGCCGGCGAAGATCCCGGCCATCAACACACCCGTCAGCAACAGCGGCCGATTGGGGGCGGTTGGTGCACGTGGTGCAGTGGGCGGGTCGATCACGCTGAATTTGATCGCGTCCGTCTGGTTCTGGACCTGGCCACGCAGCTTGATGTCCTCGCGGTCGCCAAGCAGCTTGTCATATTGATCCTTGAGCACTTGATAGTCGCGCTCGAGCTGCGCCTGTTCGGCGGCAACAGCGGGATCACCGTTCAGCTTGGCCTGAAGCTGATCGAGATCATTTTGGAGCTGGCCTTTGCGCGCGGTGAGCGCGGCGACCTGTGCCTGTTTGTCGGCGCGGAGCGACTGAAGCGAGAGATAGGCCGGATTGTTGGCGCTTGCCGCTGCTGTGCCCAAGGGTTCAGCGCGCGCTGCCCCTTGCGCCTGAGCGAGCTGACTTTTGAGCGCGACGACATCAGGGTGCGATTCAGTGAAGCCACGACCACGCGCCTCGGCAAGCTGGCCCTGGATGGCGTTGACCCGCGCGCGCGCCGGGCCAGCGATCCCGCCGCCGACGCCAGCGATGCTCGCCGGGACGCCTGCCATCTGACCCGTCAGCGCGGCCAACCCGCTTTGCGCGGCGGCAAGATCGCTATCGACCTGCGCCATCTGGCTGCGGGCGTTGCCGATCCGATCGTTCAGCGTGCCAGTGCCCGGCAGTGAGCCCAGATAGCGGTTCTGGAAATCGGCGCGCTTGGCCTCGCTGTCCTGCAATTGCTTCTGGCGCTGGGCAAGCTGGCCATCGAGGAACTGGAGTGTCTGGCTCGTCTCATCGCGATTGCCGGCGAGATTTTCCTCGACGAAGATGTCGATCAGCTTCTGCACGATCTGGCGGGCGAGCTTGGGGCTCGTCGAATTCGCGGTAATCTCGACCAGATTATCCTGTTGCGCGGTAATCTTGATCGCAGACTGCAGCGCAGCCACCCGATCAGCGACATCGCGATCATTAGCGACGCTGGCGGCCAAATCGGTGCCGCGAACCACCTTGGCCAGGTTGACAGCCGAAGTCAGCGTCTGGCGGACACGGTCCATATCCCTGGATTGTTCATCAGCGGTAATGCCGATCTTGCTCGGCAGGATCGACTGCATCTGCACCGAGATGCGCGCGCGCGACAAATAGCTGTTCGGAATCTGCGATACCAAAAGCCAGCCAAGCACACACACCGCCCAGGCCACCGCCAGCGCTAGCCAGCGGCGGGTCCAGATCCCGTGGAGCGCAAGGCGCAGCTCGTCGTAAAGACCGTTCATGCCATCATCCTCAGAACATGCTTTCCGGGATGATGATGACGTCGCCAGGCTGCAGCTTCACATTGGCCGAAGAGTCACCGTTTTTGAGCAGGCTGGACAGCCGCAGCGAGAATTCGGTCTGGCGACCGGTATTGCGGTCATAGCGCACGAGCCGTGCCTTGTTGCCGGCGGCATATTCGCTGAGCCCGCCGACAGCGATCATCGCATCAAGCAACGTCATATTGGCACGATAGGGCAGTGACGCCGGTTTTTCGGTCGCGCCGACGATGCGCACCTGCTGGCTGAAGGTCCCTGAGAAATTCTCGACGATCACCGAAACAATCGGGTCCTTGATATACTCGCCCAGCGCAATCTTCATGTCATCGGCGAGCATTGCTGGCGTCTTGCCGACGGCGGGCATGTCACTGATCAGCGGCGTGGTGATGCGGCCATCGGGGCGCACCTGGACCTTTGCCGACAGTTCGGGGTTACGCCAGACGAAGATGTTGAGCTGATCGAGCGGCCCGATCACATATTCCTCGCCCGGTTGTTCCTGCGAGGCGACAAAGGCAGCGGGCGGCAATTCGGGGCGACCGCCGCCGGGAATGCACCCCGACAGCAGCATTGCGACCGCGATCGGCCCGCAAAATAGCGTGGAAAACTGCTGCAAACGCATCACTCGATCCTCCGGCTGGCGCGCGAAGGCCGGTGACGTCATCCGGCTCCAGGCGCAGCTATGGCCATCGGTATCGGTTCAAGAGGTGAAGATTGCGTTAGGATTGTCTGGTAAACCCACCAGAAGCTCGGTTGGCAGCGCATGGCCGAGGAAACCAACGGGGCTGGCCGTCAGACCATAAGCGCCAGCCATGAAGATTGCGATAACATCCCCAACATCGGCAGGCGGCAGCGCGACTTGATCAGCCAGCCGATCCAGCGGGGTGCACAAGCAGCCAACAACCGTGACGGGTTCACCAGCCGCTTCGCCCATCCGCGATACAACGGCGACGGGATAGTTTCGCCGCACTACCGTGCCAAAATTGCCGCTGGCGGCAAGCTGGTGGTGCAACCCGCCATCGGTGACCAGAAAAGTCTCACCCCGGCTGACCTTTCGATCGATCACCCGCGTCAAATATACGCCGCAGGCGCCGACCAGCCAGCGCCCCAGTTCAACCGCGAAGTGCGCGCCAGCCAGTGATGCGGGCAAAGACGCCATGGCATCATCCAGAGCGGCGCCGATGGCGGCCACATCGACCGGTGTATCGCCCGGAAAATAGGGAATGCCAAAGCCGCCGCCGAGATTGACCAAGGGCGGCACCACGCCAATTTCCTCTGCCAGCATGCCCGCGAGCGCCAGCGTTTGGGCCTGCATGTCGATAATCGCGGCGGAATCGAGCGCCTGCGATCCAGCGAAAATGTGGAGCCCGCGCCAGCTTGCCCCGGCAGCAAGAATCATCCGAACAAGGGCGGGAACTGCCGTGGCATCAACGCCGAAGGGGGACGCCCGCCCGCCCATCCGCATACCCGATCCACGCAATTCGAACGCGGGATTGACGCGTACCGCCAGCTTGGGCGCAACGCCGGTCCGCTCGCCAATCGCCAGCGCGCGGCGGGTTTCGCCTTCCGACTCCAGATTGATCGTTACCCCGGCCCGAATAGCCGCCGTCAATTCGTCGTCGCGCTTGCCGGGGCCGGCAAAACTGACGGGCGTGTCCGGCGCCGCTGCGTTAACCAGCCTAAGCTCGCCTGCCGAAGCGATATCGAGCCCATCAACCAACGGCGCGATTGCCCGGATCAGCGGTGCAAACGGGTTCGCCTTGACGGCATAATGAATGCCAATCCCGCCCGGCAGCGCCGCGCGAAGCTGCGCGATGCGCCCGGCAACAATCCCAAAATCATAGACGAAAAGCGGTGTATCTCCGGCGATATCAATCCATTGGGTGGCGTTCTTCCCAGCAATGGTGAGCGATCCAATCTGGGCTGAGAATTCGGGCGGGATCGGCCCCATCGGTTTCATCGCGCCACCTCAGCCTTCAGCGCCGCCCGGTCGAGCTTGCCATTCGCGTTGCGTGGCAAGGCATCACGCCAATGATAGTGCGCCGGTTGCATGAAATTGGGCAAATCACGCCGCAGCCGCGCACGCAAGGCCTGCTCGACATCAGCCGGATCGCCCAGTGCCCGCGCAACCACCGCAATCACCTGACCAAGACGTGCATCGGCCACGCCAATTGCAACCGCCTCCGCTACCTCACCGCCCGCGAGCACGGCTTCCTCGATTTCGGTGGGGCTAATCCGGTTGCCCGCCGATTTGATCATCTCGTCTGCGCGACCGACAAAGCGCAACAGGCCATCGGCGCCCTCGATTACCTCATCGCCGGAGAACACCGCCATGCCGCCGCTGGTAAAATAGGCGGGCGCTGGCCGAAACCGCTCAGCAGTCCGCCCGTCGTCGCCCCAATAGCCAAGCGACACCAAGGGCCCCGCATGGACAAGTTCGCCAGGCTCACCCGGTGCCGCGCGGCGACCATCGGCACCCACCACCATCACCTCGGCAAACGGGATCGCCTGCCCCATCGATTCTGGATGCGCATCGACAAGGGCGGGATCGAGATAGGTCGAACGAAACGCCTCCGTAATCCCATACATGGGATAAAGATCGGCCTGCGGGAACCGCCGCCGTAAATCGCTCACCATCCGCGCTGTGAGCGCGCCGCCCGAATTGGTCAGCCGCCGCAGCGTATTGGCGGTTTCCATGGGCCAATCGGCCTCAAGCAATTGACCCCACAGCGGCGGGACGCCCGCCAGCGTGGTCGCGCCGAACCGATCGACCGCTTTGATGACGTCACGCGGGGCGAGATAATCGAGCGGAATCACCCGCGCGCCGGCTGCCCAGCTCGAAAAAAGCTGGTTCTGACCATAATCGAAGCTGAAGGGCAGCACGCATAGTGTTCGGTCATCGGGCGTTAGCCGCAGATAATGGGCGACGCTGATTGCGCCCAACCACAAATTGGCATGACTAAGCATCACGCCCTTGGGTCGTCCGGTCGATCCTGAGGTATAGAGAATAGCCGCCAGCGCCTGCGGATCAGCCGCGCTTGGCGGCATGACGTCAGTAGCAAAGAGCGCATCTTCAAACACTTGGCGACAAGATGAAGGCACGTCGCCCGCCTCTAACGTCGCGGCGCGTGCGGCTTGGGTGACCAGCAGCGCGGCCCCGCTATCGGCAAGGATATGCGCCACCTGCCCCCGCTTCAGCAGCGGGTTGATCGGCACATGAACCAGCCCGGCGCGCGGTGCCGCCAGCGGCAACAGGCAGGCTGTACGTGTTTTGGCAAGCCAGCTCGCCACCCGGTCCCCGGCCTTTAAGCCCTGCGATGCCAGGAATGCTGCCATTTGGCCGACCGCCTGCTCAAGCCCCGCAAAATCAAGCGTACCGCTACGATCCGCGATCGCGATCATATCGGCCGCGCCACGGCCCGGCAGATGGTCGATCGGGCGGGGAACAGGATCGAGCGGGATCATGCTTCCTTGTTACCGGCTCGTGCCGTGCTGCCAAGAGCCAGTGTTGATTGGGGCCAGAGCTTGGCAGAAGCCGGGCAATTCTCTAACGGCCTCGCTTAACGGAAACAGCTTGTGGGTGGTCGCGTTGGGGCGGTTGAGTGAAGCCGAGGTTGAAGACACGGTTCGCGCGGTATTGCGCGATGTTCTTGCGATCAGCGAGGACCGGATGGCGGACTTTGGCGATGAAACCGAACTTTTCGGCGCGCTGCCCGAATTCGATTCGCTCGCCGTCGCCGGTGTCTTGACTGAGCTTGAGGACCGGCTCGGGATTTTGATCGAGGATGACGAGGTCGATGGCGATATGCTGGCGACCTTTGGCGCGCTCACCCGCTTCGCCGTCGCGCGGGTCGGCGTTTGATCGACCATTACGACTGGTCCGGCGGGCGCGAGGCGATGATGCGCTTCGGCCCCGATAGCGGCCCGGTCGTAATAATGCTGCTACCGCTGTTTGAGGAGCATAACCGAACCCGGACGTTTGCGGTGACGATCTGCCGGGCTTTGGCCGATCTGGGGGTGGCGAGCGTGCTGCCTGATTTGCCAGGCCAGGGTGAGAGTCTGGCACCGACCGACCAAGCAACGCTCGAGATTTGGCGCGACGGCGTGACAGGCGTTGTGCAAGCTGAACTGGTTCGCCGCCGCGTCTATCTGGCATCGTTCCGCGCTGGCGCTGTGCTGGACGGCAATGAAGCCGCTGCTGGCGTCTGGCGGCTATCTCCCATCACTGGGCAAACAGCGCTGGCCGATTTGCAGCGCGCAGAGACGGTGAGCGGCAAGCGGGATTGGGACGCGCTTGGACCGGAAGACGCGCCTGTGCAGCTGGCAGGCAACGCGATTGGTTGGCCGCTTTATACCGCTTTGCGCGCTGATGCGGTTCTAATCGAGCCTCAAGCGCCCCATCGCACCGTCCGCCTCGAAAGCGACCCCGCCACCGCCGACATCAAATTCCCCGGCGCGCCGCTGTGGCGACGGGCAGAGCCTGGCAATGACCCGACGCTTGCGCGCGCGCTTGCTAGCGATATCGCTGATTGGGTCCGCTCGTGCGAAAGCTAATCACTTTCCCCTGCGCGGCCGAGACCCTGGCCGGCTCGCTCGACGAAGCCCCAGGCACGACCGGGCTGTTAATCGTCTCAGGCGGCAATGAAATCCGCTGCGGCGCGCATCGCGGCATGGCGCTGTTGGCGGCTGAACTGGCGGCGCTTGGCACCCCGGTGTTCCGCTTCGATCGGCGCGGTATCGGCGATTCAACGGGTGAGAATGGCGGCTTTGCGTCCTCCGGGCCTGACGTCATGGCGGCAGTCACCGCTTTTCGCGCCGTTGCACCGCAAGTGAAGACGCTGGTCGGTTTCGGTAATTGCGATGCGGCGACAGCGTTGTTACTGCACGGCGGCGACGCTTTTGACCGGTTGATCCTCGCCAACCCCTCGGTCATCGAGCAGGACGACGACCTGCCCCCCGCGGCCGCCATCCGCGCGCGCTATGCCAACCGGCTGCGCGATCCGGCGAGTTGGCGGCGGATGGTCACTGGCCAAGTCAATATCGGCAAGTTGATCAGTGGAGTAGCAAAGGTAGCTACCACCAAGTCTCAGCATTCGGCACTGGAACGGGCCGTTTTCGAGGCACTGGCCGCGCACCGCGACGCGCGGGTGATGCTCGCTTCTGGCGACACCACCGCGATCGCCTTTGCCGATGCTGCCCGGCGCCTTGGCCATGATGCAGCACCAATCATGATCGACACCGCATCGCACAGCTTTGCGCGGCCAAGTGACAAGGCCGCCCTGCGTGCGGCGATCATGGCCGCGCTTGCCTGATCCTTATTCGGCGGCTTCGGCCACTTTTTCGAAATCCGCCTCGGCAAGGAAGCGCTCTGCATCAAGCGCGGCCATGCACCCGGTGCCGGCCGCCGTGACGGCCTGGCGATAGATTTTGTCCATCACATCGCCGCAAGCGAACACACCGTGGATGCTGGTCTTGGTGGTGCCCTTCTCAACCTCGATATAGCCGTCTGAATCGAGCGCCAGATGCCCGCGGAACAATTCGGTCGCCGGGTGATGGCCGATCGCAACGAAGCCGCCCTCTACGTCCACGGTAGATGCCTCGCCCGTCACCCGATCATGCAGCGCAATGCCGACCAGCCCTTCAGGGCTGCCGCCACCGACAAAGGAACGGACTTCCTTGTTCCACAGCACGGTGATCTTGGGATTGGCAAACAGGCGGTCCTGCAGGATGCGTTCGGCCTTCAGGCTGTCACGCCGGTGGATCAGCGTTACGTCATCGCTATGGTTGGTCAGGTAGAGCGCTTCCTCAACCGCGGTATTGCCGCCGCCGATCACCGCCACCTTCTTGCCGCGATAGAAAAAGCCGTCACAGGTCGCACAGGCGCTGACGCCCTTGCCCTTCATCAGTTCTTCGCTGTCGAGCCCCAGCCATTTGGCCTGTGCGCCGGTCGCGATGATCAGGACATCGCCTTCATAGATATCACCGCCATCGCCGATCAGCCGGAAGGGGCGTCTGGACAGGTCAACCGAGACGATCGTGTCGTACATCAGCCGGGTGCCGACATGCTCGGCCTGGCCCTGCATCTCTTCCATCAGCCAGGGGCCCTGGATAACCTCCCGAAAGCCAGGATAGTTTTCCACATCGGTGGTGGTCGTCAGCTGCCCGCCGGGCTGGATGCCCTGCACCAGTATCGGCTTCATGCCAGCACGCGCGCCGTAAATGGCGGCAGAAAGGCCAGCGGGCCCGGAACCGATGATGAGCATGCGGGTATGGTGGGTAGCGGGCATCTGGGGGGCTTTCATTCTGGACCTGCCCGGTCTGTAGGGAAGATCGGGCCTTGCTTGCAACATGGTGTTCGCAAGGGCGCGCACAATCGTTACGCCAGCGCAGATTTGCTTGCAGCGCGCATCGCCACGCTTTGATCACCCGGCCCCGGCGGGGCGGAAATGGTAGCGAAGGAGGGACTTGAACCCCCGACCCCAGGATTATGATTCCCGTGCTCTAACCAGCTGAGCTACTTCGCCCCAAAGGGACACGCCTGTTGGCGAGCGCGGGGCTATAAGTGCGGCATCGCCCCCGGTCAACCACCCCGGCATGATTGCGCGATTAGCGAAACATGTGGCGCGAGATCAGCGCCCATGGCCCGCCGAGATAGGCCCATGCGGCCAGCCCGGTTATTGCCAGCGGTCGCGGCTGAAATTCGGCCGCAAGTGTTGTGATCAACGCCTTGGCCTCGCTAGGCTGCACCTTGTTCTGGATGGTGATGTGCGGGCGCCAGGGGGCGGCATCCTGTGGTATCAGCATCATCGCAAAAGCATTGGCGAGCCGGTGGCGGATCAGCTCGAGCTCAATCGATTCGATGCGAAAGGCGGTGCCGCGTCCCAATGACATCAACCCTGCCACACGCGCCGCAGGAGCAGGCACGCCCCGGGTTTCATCGTTCAGGCGTTGCCGAAGTTCCGCTTCCAGCGACGGCATGAGATGATGGAACATCGTCAGATGTGCGTCCAACTGGTTACGCTCAGGGAGAAAATGGGCGCGCCGCAAGCCATCGACATAGGCAAAATCCTGCTTGCCGAGCAGCGCGGTAACGATGATTGGCGCGCCGGCGGGCGTGGTCAAATCTCGACCTGGCTACCCAGTTCAACCACCCGGTTGGTCGGCAGGCGGAAAAATTCCATCGCGCTTTCGGCGTTGCGCAGCATCCAGGCGAATAGTTTTTCGCGCCAGATCATCATGCCGGGATGATCAGACGGCAGCAATGTCTGCCGCGAGAGGAAAAAGCTGGTGTCCATCATCCGGAAGCTGGCGCCGCACTGATCGATTCGGGCAAGTGCGGCCGGCACATCTGGCTCCTGCATGAAGCCATAGTTCAGGATCATCCGATGAAAGCCGTTGTCGAGATGTTCGAGCTGACAGCGGCCGTCATCGGGGCAATAGGGCTCATCCATGATTTTGACGGTGAGCAGGATGATGCGTTCGTGCAACACCTTGTTATGCTTCAGATTGTGCAGCAGCGCGTGCGGCACGCCTTCTGCGGTCGATGTCATGAACACCGCTGTCCCCGGCACACGGGTCGCCGCGGTTGCCGCCGACTGAATGAACACCTTCATCGGCATCGCCGAATCACGCATCCTCTCGATCATCAGCTTGCGGCCCTTTGACCAGGTGGTGAGCAGCACGAAAACGATCAGCCCGATCAACAGCGGGAACCAGCCACCGTCGGGGATCTTGGTCAGGTTCGCGGCGAGATAGGCACCGTCGACCACGAACAGCAGCGCCAGCAGCGGCACTGCGTAATAACGCGGCCAATTCCAAAGCCGGAACAGCACGACTGCAAGCAAACATGTGTCGATCGTCATCGCGCCCGTCACCGCGATGCCATAGGCCGAGGTCAGGTTGGAGGAGGTCCGGAACGACAGCACCAGCAGCAACACCATCACCAGCAGCGCCCAATTGACGATTGGGATATAGATTTGCCCTGCTGTCGATGCGCTGGTGTGTTCAATCCTGAGCCGAGGCACAAAACCGAGTTGAATGGCCTGTTGGGTGACCGAAAACGCGCCTGAAATCACGGCCTGGCTGGCGATAATCGCTGCCATGGTCGCCAGAATGACAAGCGGCAAGCGGAGCATTTCCGGGGCAAGCAGATAGAAAGGGCTTTCAAGCGCCGTCATCCCGTCACGCGCGAGCAATGCCCCCTGTCCCATATAATTGAGGATCAACGCCGGCAGCACGAAGAACAGCCAGGATCGCCGGATCGGATTGCGCCCGAAATGACCCATATCAGCATAGAGCGCCTCTGCGCCGGTGACGGCCAGCACGACCGAGCCAAGCGCCAGAAAGGCGCGCAGCGGATCAGCCGCGAAAAAGCTGAAGGCGTATGTGGGCGACAGCGCCCAGATGATTTCCGGCGTTTTCGCAATGCTGATCACGCCAAGCGTGGAAATAACCACGAAATAGGTGAGCATGACGGGGCCAAAAAACAGCCCGACCTTCGACGTCCCGCTGCGCTGGATTGAAAACAGCCCAACGATGATTGCCACGGCCAGGGGCAGCACCAAGGTGGAAAAGCCGGGGGCCGCTACGGTCAACCCTTCAATCGCGCCAAGCACCGACACCGCTGGCGTAATCATGCTGTCGCCATAAAAAAGCGCAGTCGCGAAGACGCCAAGCAGGATGATCCCCTGGCTCCAGCGCTGGTTCTTGGTGCGCCCGGAAATCAGCGCGAGCAGCGCCAGGCTGCCGCCTTCGCCCTTATTGTCAGCGCGCATGATCACGCTGACATATTTCAACGTCACGACGATCATCATCGACCAGAACATCAGGCTGACCACGCCCATGATGTGCAGCGTATCCAGCGTCAGCTTGTGGTGGCCGGCAAAGGTCTCGCGGAAGGCATAAAGCGGGCTGGTGCCGATATCGCCAAACACCACGCCGATCGCGCTGACGGCGAGCCTGATCGGGCCGTCTTGGTGATGGCCGTGGCCATGTGCTTCCGCCACCGAATCGCCGGCAAGCGGTGCACTGGGCGTTTTATCAGGCGCGGCATTATCGGTTGGCGGCTCGCTCACCGGCCGCGGCGCCCTGACAAAATGGGAATGCGACCAATGATCACGATGTGACTGCCCACCCGAGGAACTAAAGCGCGGCCCCTACCATGCACCACACAGCCCGGCAACGCCACATTCTGGCGCCCAAAGCCAACCGACGCGCTGGCGGGACAAGCACAATTCAAGGCGCTATAGCCCGGCGCACAACATTTGTCGGAGTGGATCAATGCGAGTCGGTGTCCCTAAGGAAATCAAAAACCACGAATATCGTGTCGGCCTGACGCCAGCCTCAGTCGCCGAACTGGTTCGCGCCGGTCATCAGGTCGTCGTCCAGACCGGGGCCGGGCTGGGTATTGATTTTGAAGATGGCGACTATGTTGCCGCCGGGGCCAGCATCGTCGCCGATGCCGCCGCGGTCTTCGCCGGATCAGACATGATCGTGAAGGTGAAGGAGCCGCAGCCGAGCGAGATCGCCATGCTGGAAGCCCGCCATTTGCTGTTCACCTATCTTCACCTGGCGGCGGACAAGCCCCAGGCGCTTGGCCTGATGGCGTCGGGCGCGACCTGCATCGCTTATGAAACCGTCACCGCCGCCGATCGCTCACTGCCGTTGCTCAAGCCAATGTCTGAAGTCGCGGGCCGCATGTCGATTCAGGTCGGTGCGCATTATCTGGAAAAGGAACAGGGCGGGCGCGGCGTGTTGCTGGGCGGCGTGCCCGGCGTCGCCCCGGCGCGCGTAGCGATCCTTGGCGGTGGCGTCTCTGGCGTGAATGCCGCACAAATGGCGGTCGGCATGCGCGCGGATGTCACCATTTATGACATCAACAATGCCCGGCTGGCCGAACTCGACATGTTCTTTTCCAGCCAGATCAAGACGGCTTATGCATCGACTGCGGCAATCGCGCAGGCGGTGAAGAACGCGCATCTGGTGATCGGCGCGGTGCTGGTGCCGGGTGCGGCCGCGCCCAAGCTCGTAACGCGCGAGATGCTCAAGACGATGAAACGCGGATCAGTGCTGGTCGATATCGCGATAGATCAGGGCGGATGTTTCGAGACCAGCCACGCGACAACGCATGATGATCCCGTGTTCGAAGTCGACGGCGTGATTCATTACTGCGTCGCAAACATGCCCGGCGCGGTCGCGCGCACCAGCGCCTTTGCGTTGAACAACACGACGCTGCCGTTTGTGCTGAAACTGGCGACGCACGGCGCAGAAGCGGCGATGGCCGCCGACCCGCACCTCGCGAATGGGCTGAACGTGTCGGGCGGCAAGATCCGGCACCAGGCGGTGGCGGATGC
>FSSH01000699.1_pt3 | contig 80838 bp, 77 predicted proteins | sample 1166101 | NCBI WGS metagenome assembly FSSH01 (sample SAMEA32972668, study PRJEB13176) | freshwater metagenome | biome: Drinking water system; feature: Biomass in drinking water that filtered by 0.45 um membrane; material: drinking water | place: USA | collected 2012-12-20 | depth 0 m | reverse complement strand
CGTCAGAAAATGCGACAAAGCAAAGGGCTAGAGCGCCGATCTGATTTCATCAGATCGCAAAGCGCTCTAGCACCCGTCGGGAAACTGCGAGGATACGATGCGTTTTGCCGCGACCCCGTTTGCTGCGTGGTCTCTCCGCGATTCCCGCGGCCCAAGTGTCGTGAACTGATCTCGCATGCGACCGCCGTTGCTCAATCCGCTGTTCGCGCCCGTGCAATCGTTGACCGGCATCGGCCCGCGCATGGCTCAGTTGTTGAAAAAATGCCTCGTCTTGCCGCCCGGCGTCGGTGAGCCGCGCGTCGTCGATCTCCTCTGGCACTTGCCGACCGGCGTCATTGATCGGCGCATGGAACCTTCAACCAGCGACGCGGTGCCGGGCACCATCGTCACGCTGTACGTCCGCGTTCTGAAACACAAGCCGCCCCCGCGCGGCAATTCCAAAGCGCCCTACAAAGTCGCGTGTGAGGACGACGCCGGACGGCTCGATCTGGTTTTTTTCCGCGTTGAACGCGCCTTCGTCGAACGCCAGCTTCCCGAAGGCGAGTATCGCTATGTGTCGGGTCGCGTTGAGCGCTACGGCGAAACCCTGCAGATGGCGCATCCCGACTACATCGTTTCGCCCGAGGCACGCGACGAGCTACCTTTACTCGAACCGGTCTACGGATTGACCGCCGGTCTCTCCGGCAAAATCATCGTCAAAGCCGCGCGCCAAGCCGTCGATCGCGTCGCCGACTTCCCCGAATGGCAGGACGCCGCCTGGCTGAAAGCGCGTGGCTGGCCGTCGTTGAAGGCGGCGCTGCAAAAGTTGCATCGACCCGACGACGCCCAGGATGTGTCGAACGGCGGGCCGGCCTGGCAGCGGCTCGCCTACGATGAACTGCTGGCCGGTCAACTGGCCCTCGGCCTTGTCCGGCAAAGCGGCAAGGTGCAGCGCGGACGCTCTATTTCGGGCGATGGCCGCGTGCGCCAGCGCGTCGTCGATGCGCTGCCGTTTTCGCTCACCACGTCACAGCGCACCGCGCTGGCTGAAATCACCGACGATCTCGCCGCTCCGCATCGCATGCTGCGGCTTTTGCAGGGCGATGTCGGGTCGGGCAAAACCGTCGTCGCGTTGATGGCGATGGCGGTGGCCGTCGAAGCCGGAGCCCAGGCAGCCCTGATGGCGCCGACCGAAGTGCTGGCCCGCCAGCATCTCGAAACCATCCAGCCGCTGGCCGACAAAGCCGGGCTCAGCATCGCGGTGCTGACCGGGCGCGAAAAAGGCAAAACCCGCGACGCCCTCCTCGAACGCCTCGCCGCCGGCACCATCGATATTTTAATCGGCACGCATGCGCTGTTTCAGTCGGAGGTCATTTTCCACGATCTCGCCGTTGCGGTCATCGACGAGCAGCATCGCTTCGGCGTGCACCAGCGCCTGGCCTTGCAAGCCAAAGGTTCAAATGGCGGCACCAACGTTCTGGTGATGACGGCAACGCCGATCCCGCGCACGCTGCTGATGACCCATTACGGTGATCTCGACGTCTCGAAGCTGACCGAAAAGCCGGCCGGCCGCAAACCGATCGTTACCCGCAAAGTTCCGCTCGAAACGTTGGAAAAACTCATCGACCGCATTCGCGTGCAACTGGCGGAAGGCGCGCAGGTCTATTGGGTGTGCCCGCTGATCGAGACGTCCGAAGTCTTGGACTTGGCCGCCGCCGAAGAGCGCCACGCCCACTTGGCGCAAAGTTTCGGTGCCGACGTCGGACTGCTGCACGGCGGACTTTCGTCCAAGGAGAAGGACGACACGATGGCCGCCTTCTCGTCGGGTGCGTTGAAAATCCTCGTCGCCACCACCGTCATCGAGGTCGGCGTCAACGTCCCCAACGCCAACATCATGGTCATCGAACACGCCGAGCGCTTCGGTCTGGCGCAGCTGCATCAGTTGCGAGGCCGGGTCGGGCGCGGCTCGCGTGAATCGTTTTGCATGCTGCTCTACAAGTCACCCCTGGGCGAGACGTCCGAGAAGCGCCTGACCATGATGGAAGATACCGAGGACGGCTTCCTGATCGCCGAAAAGGATCTCGAATTGCGCGGCGGCGGTGAGATGCTTGGCGCGCGCCAAAGCGGCATGCCGGGCTTTCGCGTCGCCGAAGTTCCAGGCTTCGAAATGCTGCTCGCCGCCGCCCGCGACGATGCGACGATGATCCTGACGGCCGACCCGGAACTTGCCGGGCCACGCGGTCAGGCGCTGCGCATGTTACTGTACTTGTTCGAATGCGATGATGCCGTCCGTTTGTTCCGGGCCGCGTGAAGCGTTCACGCACAGCCGCCTTATGTCCGCACGACCTTCGCGTCGGCGTCCGGCACAACAATGCCACCCGACAGGATCACTTTCGCCGCCTCTTCGACAGTCATTTTCAGATAGGTCACGCTGCGGCGCGGCACGAAGCAGATGAAGCCGGTCGGCGGCACGACGCCGGTCGGCATGAACACCGTCAGCAGATCACTCTCGCCACCAGGCTGGGCCTCGGAAATCTCGCCGCTGGCTTCACCCGTAATCAGCACCAGTGACCACAGCCCCTTCGACGGAAACTCGATCAGCCCCACCTTCTGGAATTTTTGATCGGGTCCTGCCGTCTGAATGACGCTTTCGAAGATCTGCTTGATCGCGCCATAGACGTTGCGAACAATCGGCGTGCGCGACAGCATCACTTCGCCCGACGACACGAGCGTGCGGCCGAGCAGGTTTGCGGCCAGCGCCCCGATCACCGTCAAACCAACAATCGCCGTGACCAAGCCGAGGCCGGGCAGCGGAAATGGCAGATAGGTGTCCGGATTGTAGGCCGTTGGCAGCAGCGGTTTGATCCAGGCGTCGATCCAATGGATCAGGCCCCAAACAATATAGAGCGTGATCGTCACCGGCCCGACGATCAGCAATCCTGTTAAAAACGCCGTTCGCAGACGCGCGCCCATCCGGCCACGGGGGTTTGCCTCGGCCCACGCTTTACGCTGCCCCTCCGTTGCCGGGCGCGGCGACAGGGCAACCGTGTCGTCGGCTCGTCCCGGCGCCTCGGTGGCGGGACCGACGCTTGAGGTTTTCGGCGACATCGACGGTGGGGTCATTGCATGGTCCGGGCTGAGGCTGCCCGATACACCGGCGGCGGGCAGTCGTTAGTTTGTCACGACCAGACAGTCGAAGCCACTGGTGCGCAGTTTATTGCAAACGCCGCGCGGCTCGTCGGAGTTCGCATAGGAGCCGACGCGGACCCGATAAAACGTGCCCATGCTGCCGATCACCGCTTCATCGACGGTTGGCGCGCGCTGCGCCAGATCGCCGCCATGCTTGGATGACAGTTGCTGGGCGAGCGCTTCGGCCTCGGCGCGCGAGCGCACGGCGGCAATGTGGAGCTTATACTTGCCAGCCTTTGCAGCCTGCTTCGTGGCCGCCGGCTTCGGTGCCGGTGCCGCAGGAATAACGGGCGGCGCGGCCGTCGCTGCCGATGGCTGTGCGAGCGCGCCGGTCGATGACGTGGTGAACGGTGGAGCCGCTGCCGCGACCGGTGCCGGTGCGGTGGCCGTGGCACTCGCCTGCCCACCGCCGCTGAACAAATTTGAGAAAAAACCCGACACCGTGCTCGGCACCGACGCCAGCGGATCGCTCGTCGATGCGGACGAGCTTGAATCTTCACTTGGCAGCGCCGATAGCGTCGGCGCATCTGCGGCCGGTGCTGCAGCGACCGATTGTGGTGCGACCGTCGGCGTTGCCTCGGGATTTGCCGGGGGACTGACGGGCGCCGGCGCATTCACCGAACGGCCCAGAACGACTGCGTCAATGCTGTTCGTCTCGACGGGTGCGGCGGCGAGCCGTCGGGCTCGGGCTGCGTCCTGCGCCGCCTCACTGTCCGGCGCCTGACGGGTGATGGTGCCGGTCGTACTAGACCAATTAGATGTCGCCGTTGCCGGAGGAACTGGCACAGCACTCGACGCGGAGACAGTCGCCGCGATCGCCACCGGTACCGGAGCGATCGCAGGTGCGGGCGTTGTCGTCGGTGCCGACGCGACAGCCGCCGACGGGTTTGGATTGGAGACGACCGCGCGCTCGGCACCGAGACCCGCGTCGGACAATCCGGCCAGTCGATACGCGTCGGCACGTTCGGCCGTGGCTGATTGGCGGTCGCTCTCACTCAACCCGTTTTTAAGCCACAACGCGCTGGTCAGATCCGAGATGGCGAGGCCGGGCTTGCTCAGCGCTTTATACGATAAGCCGCGGACATAGAGCGCGCGTGCCATGTCGTTGCTCGGCAACCCACCCCGCAACGCGCTCGAAAGCTGATCGGCGGCGAGTTGGTGCTTGCCGGCGCCATGAGATTTCAGGCCCGACTCGAGAGACGCTCGCGCCTGATCACCAGCCTGCTTTTTTTGCGCGGCCGGATCCTGCGCGGCATCGGCGGCCTTAGCCTTGGCGGCGGCCGCCTTCGATGACGGCGCTGCGGATTGAGCGCTGATCGCAACGGTTTGCACGAGCATGCCAATCGTTATGGCAACGGCGACCACGGTGGCGCGCGCCATCCTGTCGAACTGGCTCATTGGGTTGTCCCTTCCCCGGTCGCTACGTATCTGAAACGCTGCACCCTCGAAGCGCTTTTAGGAGAAACACCGGAACGAGGCAAATTGACGGCCCTGCCATGACCCCGGTTGTCCCCGCAATTTGCATAACCGGCCCCGCCTGTCCGCAGAAATTTCAGCCAAGATTTATTCAACCGTCACTGATTTCGCCAAATTGCGGGGCTGATCAACGTCGGTGCCCATTAATACAGCCGTATGATAGGCCAGCAACTGAGTCGGCACGGCGTAAATTAACGGTGTTGTGAACGCTGAAACCTTTGGCATGTGAATGTGCGCCGCAACCTTACAGCCGACGCTATCGGCTGCGGCATCGGAAATCAGGATGATTTGGCCGCCGCGCGCCGCAACTTCCTGCATGTTCGACAGGGTTTTTTCAAACAGCTCGTCCTGCGGCGCAACAACGATGACCGGGACCTGTTCGTCAATCAACGCGATCGGCCCGTGCTTCAATTCGCCGGCCGCGTAGCCCTCGGCGTGAATATAGGAAATCTCCTTCAGCTTCAGCGCCCCTTCGAGCGCAATCGGGAAACTGGTGCCGCGCCCGAGATACAAAACATCGCGCGCCTTCGACAAATCCTGCGCGATATCGATGAACGGCTGCTCGTTGCGAAGGATTGACGAGATGTGACGCGGCACCTCCGTCAAAGCGGCGACGATCTCAGTTTCCTGGCTGGCCGTGAGCACACCGCGGGCGCGTCCGATAGCAATTGCTAAACAGGCGAGCACGGCAAGCTGACAGGTGAAGGCCTTGGTCGACGCGACACCGATCTCGGGACCGGCGAGCGTCGGCAATGTGGCGTGTGATTCACGCGCGATCGTCGAGGTGTGCACATTCACGATCGAGGCAATGCGCTGGCCGTTGGCCTTGCAATAGCGCAGCGTCGCCAGCGTATCGGCCGTCTCTCCCGACTGCGATACGAACACCGCCAAGCCATCCTTTGGCAGCGGCGCCTCGCGGTAGCGCATCTCTGATGCGACATCGATCTCGACCGGCACCCGCGCCGTCCGCTCGATCCAGTATTTGGCGACCAGCCCGGCGTAGTAGGCCGTGCCGCACGCCGAAATGGTCACGCGATTGATTTTGGCAAGATCAATTCCGAGGTCGGGGAATTTGACTCGTCCCTGGACCATATCGAGATAATTCGCCAGCGTATGCGAGATGACCTCGGGCTGCTCGTGAATTTCCTTGGCCATGAAATGCCGGTGATTTCCCTTGTCGACCAGCAACGCACTGGCAACCGATTTGACCACCGGGCGGTTGACCTTCGTCCCATCGGCGGCAAAAATTTCAACGCCGCTTCGCCGCAGCACGGCCCAGTCGCCCTCATCGAGATAGGTGATGGCGTCGGTAAACGGCGCCAGTGCGATGGCATCGGACCCGAGGTACATCTCGCCGCTGCCGTGACCGATGGCGAGTGGCGATCCCTGCCGGGCGGCGATCATCAAATCGTCATTGCCGGCGAAAATGATGCCGAGCGCGAACGCGCCTTGCAGCTGCTTCAAAGCTTCGCGAACGGCCTCGATCGGCTCACGGCCCTGCTGCATCTGATCGGTGATCAAGTGCACCACGGCTTCGGTGTCGGTCTCGGTTTCGAAGCGATGACCCTTGCTTTCCAAGGCGCGGCGAAGCTCGCGAAAATTTTCGATGATGCCGTTGTGGACGACCGACACCTTCGCCGTCATGTGCGGATGGGCGTTGCGCTCGGTCGGGCCGCCGTGCGTCGCCCAGCGGGTGTGACCGATGCCGGTGCGCCCGCTGAGCGGCTCGCTGAGCAGCCGGGTTTCAAGATTGCGCAGTTTCCCTTCAGCGCGGCGCCGTTCCAGCGTTCCAGATTCAACGGTCGCTATGCCGGCTGAATCGTAGCCGCGATATTCCAATCGGCGCAGGGCGTCGACCAGATTTGTGGCGACCGAAGTCTTGCCGAGAATGCCGACGATGCCGCACATGCGTGTTGGGTCCCCGGTGAATATCAAACAGTGAATGCAACGCTTCCGACTCGGCGCCGCCTCGGCTCAAGATGTCGATGGATAGCCCATTGCTCAAGTCACGCCGTGTGACGGATCGTATCGAAAGCGGGTGCCGGGTCGCGCGGCGGCGGTCGCAGGATATAGCCCAGACCCACGCGCCGTGTCAGGTTCGATCCGTCGCCTTGTCTTTCGCCATATTTGTCGCCGCGAGCAAGGCCGCGCCTTTTGACTTGCCGGTGCGCCGCGACATCATCGTGCGGAATTTTTCAGCCCAACCGGGGTGCGCCACCTGTGGGCTCCGTTCCAGCGCCAAGGCTCCCGCTTCGACGTTTTTCGTGATCACGCTGCCGGATCCGATATAAGCCCCGTCGCCGATTTTGACCGGCGCCACAAGCGACGAATTCGAGCCGATAAAAGCGCCAGCGCCAATTTCGGTGCGCGCCTTGTTGAAGCCGTCGTAGTTACAAAAAATCGTCCCCGCACCGATGTTGGCGGCTTCGCCGACCGCGCCGTCGCCGAGATAGGCGAGATGGTTCGCCTTCGCGCCCGCCGCCATGGTCGTGTTTTTCACCTCGACAAAATTGCCGACGTGAACTTCGCTGCCGAGGTCGGCGCCTGGCCGCAGGCGCGCGAACGGCCCGACCCGTGCACCGGGCCCAATTCTGGCACCCTCGATATGGCAGTTGGCCTTGATCTCAGCCCCATCGCCGACGCTGACGCCCGGCCCAAAAAACACGTTGGGTTCAATCCTGACATCGCGGCCAAGTGTCGTGTCGAACGACAGCCACACGGTCTCCGGCGCGATCATCGTCACGCCATCACGCATGGCGGCGCGCCGAGCGCGGGCCTGCCAGATCCCTTCCGCCTCGGCCAATTGATCGCGCGCGTTGACGCCGAGCACGTCGTCTTCATCGCACTCGACGACGGTGGCCGTGAAGCCGTCAGCGGCAGCGAGTTCGATCGCGTCGGTCAGGTAATACTCGCCCTTGGCGTTGGCGTTGCCAATTCGCCCGAGCAACTGGTGCAGGTTGGCAAGACGGAAGGCCATGACGCCCGAATTGCACAAATCGATCGTCCGTTCGGCCGGGCTCGCGTCCCTGTCTTCGCGGATAGCGAGCAGCCGCCCGGATGTGTCCGTGATCAGCCGTCCATAGCCAGCCGGCTGGCGGGCGCGAAAACCGAGCACCGCAACGTGGGCTCCGGCATCGAGCGTGGCGCGCAGGCGAGCAATGGTCTCAACGGTGATGAGCGGTGTGTCAGCGTAGAGCACGACGATATCGCCGGTCGCTGGCGCAACATCTGCGCCTTTTGTCAGCGAGAGGTGGGTTTCGATGGCATCGCGGGCTGCGAGCACCGCGTCGGCTGTTCCGCGCTGCTCATGCTGCACGAAGATTTTGACGTCCGGCACGAGAGCCACCGCCTGCGAGGTCACGTCGTCCATACCTGGACCGACCACGACCGCGATGCTCGCCGCACCGGCGTCAGTCGCGGCGGCCAGCGTGTGACCCAGCATCGATCGCCCCGCGATGGCGTGCAGCACCTTCGGCATGGCCGATTTCATCCGCGTGCCTTTGCCGGCGGCCAACACAATAATCAGCAGTGGTGACGTCATAGCCCTCGTCCTGTGACAGCTCTCAGCTGGACGGCGTTATCGGCGGCTTTCAAACCGTGACGCAAGCCGGTCGCCTTCGCCTGAAACAACCGTGCACCAAGCTCAGCACATCCCGGCCGTCAACTGGTAAGCCTTTGCCGCCGCCGCGCGCCAGGTCGCGAGCCGACCCCAGCCCTTTTGCTTAAAGGACTGATATTGCCGCGAGAAGACCGGCGTGGCCAAGCTGCTCTATCCACAGGTTGCGCTCAGCGACAGCGCTGCTGCGATTGCGACGCCGTGGTCCGTCTCGCACCGTTGCCACAGTGCTTTTTTGATTCGCCTTGGCTCGCCGCAACGCAGACCCGTCTGCAACCCGAAACGACGACCGAACGTGTGCTGGCGGACTAGTAATGGACCCTTTGCCGATGGCCAAACTTCTCGTTCCGCGCGCAGTTCGCAAAACCCCGATCTTCACACCCTACGTCATTGCCTGGACTATGATGGGCATGTTTTCGATCGGCTATTTGTCAATCGCCGCACTTGCTCCCGACTGGCTCGACGACTTGACGCCTGCGAGCTTGTCGATCGATCCGTCGACCAACCAGGGCCAGCGGGCCAATGCCCGGCTGGCCGCCGAACTCAGCGGCGTCCGCGACAGCATCGCTCAAATTCAACTCGATCTATCGCGGATAAAAACCGAGGTTACGGCATCCGCCGAGCGCGAACGTGGGTACGCCAGTCAGCTTGCCGCCGTTGAACGTCGTATCGACGCTGGCGGCCAGGTGCAGGCTGCCGCGACACCCGATATGTCCGGCCCAGCGACAGCCGATGCGACGGGCACTGGATCATCTGAGAAATCAAAAACCTCGGCGGCAACGGCAGCCACGCCGCCGGCTCAGCCGACGGTCATCAACGGCGATAAGCTCGACGCATCGCGCCTCGTCACGGGCAGCGTGACAACGACGCCGGCCAACGACAAACCGATCTCATTCGGTCCGGCCATCGTGAAGCCCGCGGCCAAACCCGTCGGTTTGCAAATCTCGAAAGGCGCCTCCGTCGACAGCCTGCGGCTGAGCTGGAGCCTGCTGAGCGAGCGCCACGGCGATGTTCTCAAAAATCTCGAGCCGCGGTTTACGGCCGGTGGCGATGCCGGTGCGCCGAGTTTCGATCTCGTCGCCGGCCCGCTGAAATCGAAGGCCGAGGCCATGCGCGCCTGCAAGGCTCTCGCCGCGAAGAATGTCGCGTGCCAAGTCACGGACTACACCGGCGACGCCCTGTAGCACTGGTCAGTTTACATTGCGTTTGGCGAACCTTAGGCGATTGCCGGCGTACTGCTGACCGAGCACGTGCGTACGCCAGCGTCGTCAATAGCTCGCTGCTTCGAGCACACTGCACGTCGACATCGAACGTGACTCGAACCCCGCCCGATACCATTTCAAACGCTGTTCCGACGTGCCGTGCGTAAACGTCGTCGGGTCGAGCATCGGGCCTTCACTCGCACGCATCTGATCGTCGCCAATGGCCCCGAGCGTGCTGATAATATTCGATCGCTCCGTCTCCGAGCGAGCAAACACCGGACTGTTGCCCGCCCAAACTCCCGCCAGACAATCCGCTTCCAACTCGAAGCGCACAGACAATTCCCGCTGCAATCGCGGATTTTCTCGAACGAGCGCTTGCAAAACACGAAAACGGCCGAGGATTTTCTGGACGTGATGGCCGAGTTCGTGGGCCACCAAAAATGCCAAGCCTGCGCCCGCCGTCGGACCCAGGCGCAGCGACAGCCGCTGCATTTCTTCCAACGACACAAACACCGTATTGTTGCCCGAGCAATAGACCGGCCCGCTGCCGACATAGAGGCCGTAACAGTGCGACGGACGGACCACCTTCACGAAATTGATCTGTGGAATATCGCTATCATAAGCGCGGGCGCCGAGAAGATCGTTCCAAGTGGTCGTTGCATCGTGCCAGGCATCGGCGATCGCAGTGCGCATTTGAGCTTCGACCGCCGGCGATACGGCCGATGCCACCGGTTGTTCGACAGCACCGGCCCGGCTGCCGGCACCGGCCACGAGCCACGCCGCAGCGAACATCACAGCCGAAAAACCAACGCGCCGGCCACGCACTGAAGCGGGTAACGTCAGACGGTTCGACTGAGCACCGTTCACCAGCTAGGCCTCCCGCTCATGTTTCCCGCGTGTCGTCTAACGCCCACCCAGACATCACCAACGAGCCTCACAACCGCGCTGCATTGAACGTATCGCATGATTGGACATTGCCCTTGTCGAGCCCCGTCCGGAACCAGCGAACGCGCTGCTCCGCTGATCCGTGCGTAAACGCATCCGGCACAACGCGACCGGTCATTTTACGCTGGATCATATCGTCGCCGATCTGCGTCGCCGCATTCAGTGCTTCTTCAACATCGCCCGGTTGCAGCCGGTTTTTCAGCTGATCGTTGAGATTGGCCCAAACGCCGGCTAAGCAATCGGCCTGCAATTCCATGCGAACCTGGATCTGGTTGGCTTCAGCTTCATCACCGGCGCGCTGTTTCAGTTCCTGCACGCGTTCGGCGATGCCGAGCTGCATCTGGACGTGGTGGCCGACTTCATGGGCCACGACATAGGCTTGCGCAAAATCGCCGCTGATGTTGAACTTGCGGCGCATCTCATCGAAGAACGTCAAATCGATGTAGACCTTCTGATCCAGCGGACAATAGAACGGCCCCATCTGAGCCTGTCCCGCACCGCACGCTGTCCGCGTATAGCCCGAGAACAGCACGAGCGGCGCCTCCTTGTATTTCAGATTGGCGCCTTCGAAAACGCGCGTCCACACATCTTCGGTGTCAGCAAGAACCCGGCCGATGAACTGCTTGTCGGCGTCAGAATTTCCCGCGCCCTCGCGTTTCGTTCCTGGCAGACCGGGAATATTGCTCGGCTCGCGATCCGCGGTTACAGGCCGTTCCGAGCGCGGCAACTGCGGCATTTGAATTTGGCCGCCGCCGCCGTTTCCAAACAGCACATCTAGTGGGTTGATCCCTAAAAACAGCATCAGCGCGCCGATGATGAGCATGCTGGTCAAGCTCATGCCGCCGCCGCCCATCGGAATGCGCAAGCCGCGACCACCGCCGCCGGGAAATTGGAAGCCACCGCCCTGGCCACGCCGGTCCTCGACGTTTTTGCTTTCGCGATCCTTGTCGTCGTAGCGCATGACGGCCCTTTTTCGTGAGTGGTGAGTAACGTCGGCTCAGCGGTGCAGACACGTGAAACGATGGCCGCAAGTGCCGTCGAAAGCATGGCGCGGCGCTGCCGTCGCATACCCGATTTCAGCCGGGTCGACTGCGAAGTTGCCGCCTACTACTGCATGCGGCTTGGCTCAAAACAAGTCTGACCGAAGTCCACCAGCCAGGCTTGAGACAGCGAGTGCCATTGTCTTGGTGGTGTCCGATCAGGATCGTGACGTCAGGATGTGCGGTCAGGCTCCTGTTTGCGCTTGGCTTTGGCAACACCCGGCAAGGCTAAAAGATCCGGCACCGTGCCAAGTCCCTTGGGCTTCGCCGGCGCGCGAACGAGCCCCCGGACAGCGCGCGATGCCGCCACGGTGGCGTCCTGAGCGTAGGCTTCATGGTTGCGCTCGATATCGCCCGGTTCGTAGCGGTAGTTGACCATTAGGCCGTGAGCCTCGCGCAGGCCTTTCTCCGAAACGTCACCCAGCCAGTTGATGCGTTCGAGCCGCGCCCCATTGCCGAGGTGAAACCGGGCCACCGGATCGACCGGGCGATTGTCTGCAGATTTGGCTTGCAGAAAATACGATGCGGCGAGCGACAGCACCGCGTCCGAGAGCGCCACCGTTTGATCGCCGCCGGCCTCCGCTTCCTCGGCCCACCGGGGATCACGCAGCAGCTTGAGCACACGGCGATCGTCGGCCGACACCGCCGGCAGGCCGCTCACTCCGTCGCGGCTATCTTCCCCAAGCAGGCGATCCAGCCAGCGGGCGAAATGCGGTACGGGCGACAGCGTCACAAATGTCTTGAGGCTCGGCACGTCCCGAACCAGATCTTCAACGACCTGCTTCAGCAGGAAGTTGCCGAACGAAATTCCGCGCAGTCCCTCCTGGCAGTTCGAAATCGAATAGAAGACGGCCGTGGTCGGTGGTGCGCTGCGCTCGCTAACCTCGCTCGACCGCGATCCCAGCACCGGCGCGATGGCATCCGGAATGCCATGCATCAGCGCGACTTCGACGAAAATGAGCGGCTCGTCGACGAGTGCTGGATGAAAAAACGCAAAGCAGCGGCGATCTTGCGGATCGAGCCGGCGGCGCAAATCATCCCAGCCTTTGATTTCGTGCACGGCTTCGTAGGCGATAATTTTTTCTAGAATTGCGGCGGGCGTCTGCCAATCGATCCGCCGCAGGACGAGAAATCCGCGATTGAACCAAGCGACCAGAAGTTTTTCGAGATCGGCATCGACCGCCGCCATTCCGGGCTCGGATTTCGCCAGGCGCAAGAGGTCGCGGCGCAGCGCCACGATTTCGGACGTTGCGCCCGGCGCGAGATTGAGACGGCGGAAAAATTCGCGGCGCGGACTTTCCGACGCTCGCTGGATATCGGCCAGCGTCGCCTCCGACGGTGCGGCAAGATACGCCTCGGCCGCGCGGGCGACATGGCCCGCATCGGGTTGTAGCTCATCCGCCAAATATCGAAAGAAGCCGCGCCGCTCGTCGGCGCTGGCCTTTCGAAGTTCATGCAGAAGCTGGCGGGCGATGGCGACGCCCGACGCCTCGCCACGGCCCGACATCAGCGCTCTCGCCAGTGCTTCGATGCTCGGTTCGTCACCGCCTCCAAACAGCGACTTTGGCAGCAGCGACCGGCTCTGCTCGGCGACAGTGTTCAGCAGCTCCTGCAAAAACGAAACGTTCATGCGGTCAGGCTCCTCACGGCTGGCGACGGAAAATGCTGGCGCACCCTGCGATGGCTGCGAGCGTTAACGAAGTGTAAACCATCTGTCGCCAACTCTGCCGATACAAACATGTCGGCGATGCGTCGGCGGCTCTCCCAAACGGGCATGGCTGAAATGAGCGAATTGAGCGCGGCGTCGGGGCGGCTGACGTCCAGTCTGGAAACGGCTAAAAACGATACCGGCCGCGTGGCTTTCTGCGGCCCTTACGTGCTGTCCGCGATCACCGGCTACGGCATTTCAAAAATCGAAGATGTCATTCGCGCCGGCCGCGATCTGCCACCCGGCCAGCGTCCGGTCGTCAAAGGCACCTACGCCGACGAGGTCGAAGCGGCGCTGGCGCACTTCGGCTACCGCATGCAGCTTACGGAAAGCTTTCTCGGCAAAGCCCGCAAGGAACGGCCGTCGTTCTGGACCTGGATGCAGAAGCCGCGCAACGCTTGGGCCTATTACATCCTCGCCATTCACAAGGGCAAAGAAGGTCACTGGATTCTCGTCAAGGGCGTGAAGATGTGTGACACCTTCACTGAAGGCAAATGGACCTTCGTTGTCGATGGTCCGCATCGCGGTTGCCGAATCATGGAAATCTTCGAAGTGAAGAAGTCTATTGATGCCTGAGGGCGGGTGCCCGTCGCCGCCAAGTTGAGCCCGGTTGAGCCCGGTTGAGCCCGGTTGAGGATGTGCGCTGCCCATGTTCGGTCTCTTCGGTCTTATCGCGCTCGCGCTCACGGTCGCGCCGCTGGTGTTAGCCACCCTTGCCTTTCGCCAATCGGCGCGGCTGTCGACGCGGATCGGACTCCTCGAACGTACCGTCGACGATCTGGCAGCGGCGGTCCGGCGTGTAGCCCGTGGTGACGACGTTGCGATTGCCCCGGCACCAGCTCCTGTCGTCACTCCGGCAGCAGCGCCACCCGTCGGCGTTGCGAGCCCACCGCCATCTCCGCCGGCGACATCCACGTCTGACGGGACAGCCGTGCCGCCCTCGCCGCCGTCGACGCCCATCGCTGCTCCCCTCAAAGGCCCGTCAGCCCCAGGATTTGAAGAGCGCCTTGGCACACGCTGGGCGGTTTGGACCGGCGGCGCCGCGCTGGCCATCGGCGGCTTGTTTCTCGTTCGCTATTCAATCGAGGCCGGGCTGTTGGGGCCGGGCGTTCGCGTAATCCTCGGCGCGTTGCTGGCGCTTGCATTGCTGGCGGCCGGCGAATGGCTACGGCGCGCCGATCTTAAAGTGCAACTTGCGATGCTGCCGCAGGCGCACATTCCAAGCGTGCTGACGGCGGCCGGAACCATCATCGCCTTCGGCACAATCTATGCCGCTCACGCGCTCTACGGGTTCATTGGTCCGACACTGGCGTTCGTGCTGCTCGGCGCGACGGCACTGCTCGCCCTGGTCGGCGCGGCCCTGCATGGCCCCTGGCTCGCCGGACTTGGCCTGATTGGCGCCTACGCGACGCCGATATTGATTTCGTCCGACACCAGCAACCCATGGCCGGTCGTTCTCTATCTGGCGGTCGTCGCGACGGCTGCCTACGCGCTCGCCCGATTGCGGCAGTGGCTTTGGCTGGCTGTTGCGGCCGTCGTCGGGGCATGTGCGTGGGGCCTGCTCTTGACGCCAAGCTCACCGGCGAGCGTCGCGGAGTTCGGCCGGGCAGCGCAGATTTTCGTCCTATCGCAGTTGCTGCTCGCCGCTTTTTTTCTCGCCATTGAACCGCACGCGCGCCAGCGCGATGCCGACGCGACGCCGGATCGCGTGGCGACACTTGCGCTGTCGGCGCTCGCGGCCGTTGCCGGCGTGGTGATTGCCGCGCCCGACATGTTCGTGTGGGGCGCTGTCCCGTTTGCGCTGGCAATCATCGCGATCTTTAGCGCGTGCGCTTGGCGCAGCGCGCCGGCGGCGGTCAGCGCCTTGCTGGCGGGCGCCGTCGGTATGGTCGCAATCCTGGCCTGGCCCGATCTTGCCGTTCCGCCGGAGCCAACGCTGACAGCGCCCGACCGCATCGGCCTCCTACGCCTGCCGGATAACGTCGCGCAGTTTTTTTCCTTCGCAACGCTAGCGGCGCTGATCCCAAGTTTGGTGGCGGGTTATCGGCTGTGGCGCGGGCCGCTGCTGCCGCCCTCCACCGCTATACTGTACGGTGCCGCGACCGTACTGCCGATTTTGGTCGCGCTGGCGCTCGCCTATCTGCGCGTGACCCAGTTCGACACATCCATCCCATTTGCCTTGGTCGCGGCTCTGCTCACCATTGGCTTTGCCATCGCGGCTGAAGCCTTTCATCGCGCCGACACCGCGTATTCGGCGCCAGCCTTCAATATCGGTGCCGGCAGCCTCGCGACGGGCGCTATCGCCGCGCTATCGCTGGCCCTCGTCATGTCTTTGGAGCGCGGGTATCTGACCGTAGCGTTGGCGCTGACGGCTGCGGGTGCTGCCACTATCGCGCGGCAACGCGATATCCCGGCGTTGCGCTGGGCCGTTGCCGGGCTGGGCCTGATCGTTCTCGGCCGCGTCGGCTACGACCCGCGCATCATGGGTGGCGATGTGGGCACGACGCCGATCTTGAATTGGCTCCTGCTCGGTTATGGCGTTCCAGCCCTCGCCTTTTGGTTCGCAGCCCGCCAACTCGAACCGCGCGGCACCGATTTGGCGCTTCGCCTTGCCGACAGCCTCGCGGTGATCTTTGCGGGCTTGCTGGCGTTCTTTGAAATCCGCCACCTGACCAACAGCGGCGATGTACTTGCCCCCGGCAGTGGTCACGTCGAAGCCGGTCTACAAACATTCGTGGCGCTCGCCATCTCGTTCGCCGTCGCACGCATGACGGCATCGCGCGCCAACCGCGTCTTCGACGTGGCCTCGCTCGCTTTTGGCGTCATCGCGTTATCGATTGCAGCGCTTGGTCTCGCTGTCGTCTTCAATCCCGCCTTGACGGGTGAGGCGGTCACCGGCACGCCGCTGTTTGGCTCGTTGCTGGTTGGCTACGCGCTGCCTGGACTTGCTGCCCTGTTCGTTGCTCGCCACACCCGGCTGTTACGACCCGGCTGGTATGTGCGCGCGGCAGGATGCCTCGGCGTCGGCCTGCTGACCCTGTATGCCACCCTTGCCGTCCGCCAGAGCTTCCAGGGCTCATCGATCGATATCTGGCACCTGACCAGCGACGCCGAACACTGGAGCTATTCGGCCGTCTGGCTGACACTCGGCATCGCGTTTCTCGGCTACGGACTGCTCCGCGGCTCGCTCGAAGCCCGTGCCGCCTCCGCTGGCCTCATCGTCCTTGCCGCGTTGAAAGTCACGCTGTTCGATCTTGCGGGCATCGGCGGCATCTGGCGCGCCCTGTCGTTTCTGTTTCTGGGTGCCGTACTGATCGGGATCGGGCTGGTCTATCAGCGGCTGATTTTTGCCCGACCGGCGCCACCTCCGGCGTGATGGCCCGCGACTGTTGTATGTAAATCAAGTTCAATTGGCTCTCGATTGGGAACCATTATGGCCGCCGGTCGTTGACGCCCTGATCTACGCTTGGTTTCAAATCGTTGACCAAAGTCATCAACACAGCCGGACCGAGTGGGCTCGGCCCTTTGCTGCTGAGCACGATCCTGGTATGACATCGGCTTCCGGATACGCATCCGGCTAACTCCAAGGAGCAGACCTCCATGAAACAATTGACCGCGCTCGGGCTTTCGGCCCTGATGGCATCGACGCTCGTGCTGCCTAATTTGAGCGTCCCTGCCGATGCGCGTAACGGGCGTAATGCCGCGATCGCCGCCGGCGCCGTGCTCGGTGTCGCTGCCGCTGTGGCGCTCAGCTCGCGCGCCCGGGCTGATGACGGATATTATGATCGCCGGGACTATGGCTATCGTGGCGACCGTGGCGGGTATGGCAACGACTGCCGCCGTCTCAGCTACAAGTGCGATCGCGGCAGCGATTGGGCCTGCGAAAAATTCGATCGCAACTGCTAGCGGCCAACACCGGCGCTCACGGATCACTGCAAATTTTTTAGCCGTCGCGGCGCTTGCTGCGGCGGTTTTTCATGCGTGACAGCGCCGACAATATGACGGAACAATCGCACTCGATAAGACGTTACTGCGCCATCTGGATTTTTGGTGTCGGGTGCACAATGCTCATCAATGTCGGTTATGATATTTCCGTTGAAGTCGCTGCGCCGACGCCGGTGCACATCATCGCCGATGTCCACGGCTCGCGCTCAGCCGATATCGTTTCTGAAATCCCGCTCGCCGTTCCTGCACCGCTTGTGACGAGCACCGACATCTTTAGCAATCGCGTTCGGCGCTTCGTCGCCCCGGCCGGGATCACACAACTCAGTTACAGAGCAACAGTGCGGGACAGCGGCCTGGTCGAGCGCCAACCGTTTGACGCCGAAGAAGTGCCGGTTCAACACCTGCCCGACGAGTGTTTGAATTTCCTGACCGGCAGCCGCTACTGTGAGACGGACGAACTGTCCGCACTCGCTTGGCAGCTCTTTGGCAACACGAAGCCGGGCTGGACGCGCGTGCAGGCCATCTGCAATTTCGTGCACAATCACATCCGTTTTGATTATCAAAACGCACGAGCAACGCGCACGGCGTTGGGCGCGTACAATGAAGCGACTGGGGTATGCCGCGATTTTGCGCATCTTGCAGTGACTTTTTGCCGATGCCTCAATATCCCGGCCCGCTACGTCAACGGATATCTGGGCGATATCGCCATCCCGCCGAGCCCAGACCCTATGGATTTTGCGGCATGGTTTGAAGCCTACATCGGCAATGAATGGGTGACCTTCGACCCGCGCAACAATACGCCGCGCGTTGGCCGCATCGTGATCGCCCGAGGCCGCGACGCAGCCGACGTGCCGATGATCACATCGTTCGGTCTGCACTTCCTTGCTGGGTTCAAAGTGGTCGCCGAGGAAGTCAGCGCGCAAGATCAACTGCCAAAAACGCCGGCCCCGGACGCGCTACGGGCGGCGTGAGATAACAGCGCCGATGCAGCTAATTGCCCGACCAGCTAATCCTTCGCACGCTCGACGTAGGATCCGTCTTCCGTCATGACGACCACCCGAGTCCCAGTGCCAATATGCGGCGGGACCATGACGCGCGCACCGTTCGACAGTTTGGCCGGCTTGTACGATGACGACGCGGTCTGCCCTTTGACGACCGGATCGGCTTCGACGATTTCGAAGGTGACGCGTTGCGGCAGCTCCACCGCGATCGGGTTGCCATCGTGCAGCGAAACGAGACACGTCATGCCCTCTTGCAGCCAGACGCCGCTGTCGCCGAGAATATCCTTCGGAATAGTGATCTGATCGAAGGTTTCGGGCTGCATGAAGTTGAAGCCCATGTCGTCTTCGTACAAGTAATTGTAATCTTTCTCGTCAAGGTAGGCGCGCTCGACTTGGTCGGTGGTGCGGTAGCGCTCGACGAGTTTGACGCCATCGGATATGCGGCGCAGTTCAAGGTGCGTCACGGGCGTGCCCTTGCCAGGGTGAATGTTTTCAGCCGACATCACGACCGCAAGGCGCCCTTCGAGATCGAGGACGTTACCTTTGCGGACCGAGCTTGCGATAACCTTCACCACGCGGCGTCTCCATTCGTGTGTTCAAGCGCCGCTGTCCGCGCAGGATGGCGGCAACTCGGCGGGCTATGCTAAGGGAATTCGTTGCCCCTCTTAGCCGCTTCCGGCGGGGCCGCCAAGGGGCTGTCCCAAAGCCAGTCCCGAAGCGGCGGGGCAAACAGCGCCTTCGCTTCTGTTCCGGCAGCTTTGCCGCTACGACCCAAAGCATCAATTTGACAACCGGCAAGGAAAAAGCCGCATGATCGCGTCTTCCCCTTGGTGGACCAAAGCCCAACACGAAGACCGCCGGCCGTTGCTGATCGCACGCGGTCGCATCAAAAGCGCCATCCGCGCGTGGTTCGAGGCGCAGAACTTCATAGAAGTCGAGCCGGCCTGCCTGCAGGTGTCGCCCGGCAACGAAACCCACGTGCACGCTTTCAAGACCGAGCACATCGACACGGATTTGTCGCGCCGCGCTCTATATCTCCACACATCGCCCGAATTCGCCATGAAGAAACTGCTGGCGGCCGGTGAGGAAAAAATCTTTGCCTTCGCGCCGGTGTTTCGCAATCGCGAGCGCGGCCCGCTGCATGCCTGCGAATTCACCATGCTGGAATGGTATCGCGCGGGTGCGCCTTACGAGCAGCTGTGGAGCGACTGCGCGGCCATTCTCAAGATCGCAGCCACGATCACCGGCCGCGACGTATGGTCGTTTCGCGATCGCGCATGTGACGTTCAACGCGACTGCCGCCGCGTAACGGTCGACGATGCATTTATCGCGCACGCTCATATCGCGTTGCGCGACGCGCGGACATCGGAGGCGATCGATCGTGATCGCTTTGCGAGCCTTGCGGGTGCGCAAGCCATCCGCGTCAGTGACGATGCGACATGGTCGGACATTTTCAGCCAAGTGCTGGCCGAAAAAATCGAGCCCCATCTTGGCGCTGGAGAGCCGGTGATTCTCTCCGATTACCCGCTGCGCGAGGCGGCGCTGGCGCGACCATCCGCACGTGAGCCGAGCCTCGCCGAGCGATTTGAGCTTTATGTGTGCGGTGTCGAACTCGCGAATGGCTTTGGCGAACTGACTGACGCTGGCGAACAGCGCCGTCGCTTTGAGACCTGGATGGCCGACAAGCAGCGCATCTATGGCGAACGCTATCCAATCGATGATGATTTTCTGGCAGCCCTCGCCCAGATGCCGCCAGCGTCCGGGTGCGCGCTCGGTTTTGACCGCCTGGTCATGCTAGCGACAGGGGCACAGCGGCTTGATCAGGTGATCTGGACACCGCAGGCAGCAGCGGGCAAACAAGCCTGAAATGCAACTGCCGCATTGCCATCGGAAAGGCAACTATGAGTGCACCATCATACGCGGGCGGCTGCCAATGCGGCGCCATCCGATTTCGCATCGAAGGGCAGCTCGGCGACGCATCGATTTGCCATTGCCGAATGTGCCAGAAAGCTTTCGGCGCATTTTATGCGCCGCTGGTGGCGTTGCGCGGCGCTGATCTGACATGGACGCGTGGTCAACCAAAAATCTTTCAATCGTCGAACGCGGCCGCCCGCGGATTTTGTGCGGCCTGCGGTACGCCGCTGACCTATCAGGCACCCGACGGCATGGCGCTCGCCATCGGCGCCTTCGACCATCCCGCAGACATCGTGCCGAAAGTGCAGTGGGGCATCGAGGCGAAGCTCGCAGTCGTCGATCACCTGCATGATCTGCCCGCACACCCCACCAGTGCCGATCCGATTGCAGCGCCGTTCCTGGCAACGCTCGTCAACCATCAGCACCCCGACCACGACACCGACAACTGGCCGCCGCGATGAACCGCCCGATTACGACCATCGCGTCGGCCGTCCAACTCATCGATGCAGGACTGGTCGCTGCCGTCGATAGCGCCGGCATCGGCGACGTCGCCGCGCGCTACGCGATCGCCATTCCACCGGCGCTCGCAGCCCTTATTGATCGCAACGATCCAGCCGACCCGATCGCGCGGCAGTTCGTTCCCAACGTGCGCGAGTTGATCACCACCCCGAACGAGCGAGCCGATCCGATCGGCGACCGCGACAAGAGCCCGTCGCCCGGCTTGGTGCATCGCTATGCTGATCGCGTGCTCATCAAGATCGCCAGCGTCTGCCCGGTGTATTGCCGGTTTTGCTTTCGCCGCGAAATGGTCGGCCCGAACCTCGGCGAGGCGATGTCGTCCGACGACGTTGCGGCCGCGATCGGCTACATCGCGCGTACACCGGCCATCTGGGAGGTGATCCTGACCGGAGGCGATCCGTTCATTCTGTCGCCGCGCCGCATTCGCGATGTCAGTTCAGCGCTCGGCGGTGTGGGCCATGTCAAAGTCCTGCGCTGGCATACACGCGTTCCGGTGGCAGACCCGGCGCGCATTTCCGATGACCTTGTCGCGGCGTTGCGCGCCTCCGATAAAGTCGTCTACGTCGGGCTGCATACCAATCACGCGCGCGAATTGACCAAAGACGCCGAGGCCGCCATCGCCCGCTTGGTCGATGGCGGCATTCCGGTCGTCAGCCAAACCGTTTTGCTGCGCGGTGTCAACGACACGACCGACGCGTTGGAAGACCTGATGCGCCGATTGGTCGAGACGCGCGTGACACCCTACTATTTGCATCACGGCGACTTGGCACCCGGCACGTCGCATCTCCGCGTCAAGCTTGGTGACGGACTTTCGCTCATGCGCGACTTGCGTCAGCGTCTTTCAGGTCTCGCCATGCCGGCGTACGTGCTCGACATTCCGGGCGCCTATGGCAAGGTCGCGGTCGCGGAGGCGGTCACCCCGCAAGCTGACGGCAGCTACTTGGTGCGCGATCCGGCGGGCAAGCTGCACGTTTATCGCGATGGGTGATACGCAAGCCGCTCGGCTCGCGGCTAGCACGCTGCTGTCTTTTGACGACACGCCGCATTTAGCCAACGTCTGTTCCCCAGGGAACAGTTGTAGCCGTTGCGCCCATCGTATCGAGTGAAACATCCGAGCGGGACGGACGTAGTTGGGAGCACTGCCACGCCACCATAAGGACCAACGCATGCTTGCCCCCGTCGCCCAACTCTCGACCGAGCACGCGGTCCTCCTTGCCGTCGCCTACCTCATGGTTAAGCATGCGGTTGCCGACTTTTTGCTGCAGTCGGCTCGCCAACGCATCGAGAAAGGCATCTATGGCAAGCTGGGCGGGTTCACCCACGCCTTGACGCATAGTGCGCTCACGGCTCCGGTGTTCGTGCTGCTCCCGTTCGTTGGCCCGACGATTGTGCTGGCGTTGCTCATCGCCGAATTCGTTATTCACTATCATATCGATTGGGCGAAAGAGCAGTTGGTCCGGCAGCGCGGCTGGACGTCGAAGGACACGGCGTTCTGGTGGGCGTTCGGCATCGACCAGATGCTGCATGGCCTGACCTACGTGGCGCTGCTGTGGGTCGCCTACCCGGCTTAGTGCCGATAGGGCATTATATATTTCCATGGAAAGGCCATCCCACCGGCGCCACGGCGCGGCATGGGCGCTTTTGACTTCCGGTCAGTCGCATAAGCCTGTAACAAAGCCGCCATTATCAGCGAATGACCCTTAACGAGGCGAAACTTGGACCGGAAAGCGCGCGAGACGGAGTGGTCGGACCTCATGCGCTCGGCAATCGGTGGAGACGAAGTGGCTTATCGCCGTTTTCTTTCCGATCTGTCGCGTGCGCTGCGGCCCATCGTTCGTCGAGGATTTGCAGGTGTGAGTGCAGCACCAAGCGAAGTAGAGGATGTCGTTCAGGAAGTCATGCTCGCAATCCATTTGAAGCGTCACACGTGGGATCAGTCCAAGCCGATCGGGCCTTGGATCATGGCCATCGCACGCAACAAGATGATTGACGATTTACGCCGGCGCGGTCGCCGCGGCGAGGTTCCCATCGACGGTATGATGGATTTCCTCGAAGCGGGCGGCCAGGACGATGCGATTCAAGCGCATGACGTGACGCGCATCCTCAGCCGTCTCTCGGGCAAAAACCGGGAGATCGTGCAAGCCATCACGCTGAGCGGATTTTCGGCCCGCGAGGTCGCCGACAAGCTTGGCATGTCCGAAGTGGCTGTTCGCGTATCGCTGCACCGCAGCCTCAAGGCGCTGGCAGACGTTTATAGAGAGACAAACTGATGAACACGGATAATTTTATAAGTATGTTGGCGGTTGACGCCTCCGATCGCGAACGGCCCATTGAACGAACGCTGCTGCTCATGCTGGTGTTTGGCGTTTTGGCATCGGCGGTATTTTTCGCATGGCAAATCGGCACGCGCCCCGACGTAATGACGGTGGCCATGCAGTCATGGGAATTTGTATTTAAATTTGTCGTGACACTCGGTGTCGCCATTCCGGCCTATCTGTTGGCGCGGCAAGCGATGCGGCCCGACGGCAATGTAACATCGGTGGTCCCGTTGCTGTTCGTTGCCCCCGTCATGCTGGCGATCGCGATGGGTTACACGGCCATGAACATGCCGTCGGAGACGGTTGTGTCCACCGTTATGGCGCCGAACTGGAGTAAGTGCGTTTCGCTGATTGCAGTATTGGCTGTGGCACCGTTTGCGGCACTGTTTTACGCCATGCGTCAGGGGGCACCTGCCAACCCGGCATTGGCTGGGGCCATCTGCGGCTTGCTTTCGGCGGCCATCGCCGCAACTCTCTATGCCTCGCACTGCGATATGGATAGCCCGCTGTTCGTCGGCGTCTGGTATCCGGTGGGCATCGCGGCGGTCACCGCAGTTGGCGCCGTGGCCGGATCGCGGCTCTTGCGCTGGTAGGGCGTCGATCCATTCAAAGCAGATCGCGAAGCCGGTAGTAGAGCATCCCCAACGCAAGCATCTGATTGCCGGCGAACCGGCCGACCGGCAAGCGGATATGCTTGATCTTGTCGAACAGATCGAGTTTCTCCATCGTCCCGCAGATGGCGTCCGACACGATATGCGCCGCGATGTGTGTGGCATTGACGCCGTGCCCGCAATAGCCCTGCATGTAATAGACGTTGGGCTCCAAGCGACCGATGGTCGGCACGCGCGTGATCACAATGCCGATCTTGCCGCCCCAGGCGAAATCGATCGCCACGTTTTTCAAAGCTGGAAAAATTTCAACCAGGCGAGGCCGTAGCGTGGCGGTCAGGTCTTTTGGATCGCGGTTCGAGTAGTTGCAGCGCCCGCCAAACAGCAACCGCCGATCCGCCGACATGCGAAAATAATCCAGCACCACGTTGCTGTCGGCAACCGCGAGATCTTGCGGATTGATCGCCCGGGCCGTGGCGTCATCCAGCGGTTCCGTCGCGATGATGTAGCTGCCGGTCGGAAACAGCAGCCCGTTCAAGCGGCCGCGCTGAAACGGATGATCGGTATTGCCGGCGAGCACGATGCTTTTCGCCGTGACACGGCCGTTGGCTGTGGTCACGATTGGGTTGCTGCCGCCCGTTAAAGTGAGAACGGGGCTGTCCTCGAATATCTTGACGCCGAGACTGGCTGCGGCGCGCGTTTCACCGGTGACGAGATTAAGCGGGTGCAAGTGCCCGCTGCGCCGATCGATGTAGCCGCCGTGGTAGGCGTCGGTATCGAGCACGCCGCGAAAATCCTGCGGTTCGACAATTTCAAGCTTGTCGCCGTCGGCGTTGCAATGTTCGACGTGGGCCCGCAGCGCGGCCATGTGCCGTGGTTTGGCGGCGGCTTCCATCCATCCAGCCTTGTAGTCGCATTGGATGGCATACGTCGCGATCCGCTCTTGAATGATATCGTGGCCCAGATAGCGAATGTCGCGCACCAGGCGCCGTCCGTCTTCGCCAAGCTGGCGAGCGATGGCAACTTCGCCGCTGATGCCTGCAATCATCTGTCCGCCGTTGCGCCCCGAAGCACCCCAGCCGATGCGGCGGGCTTCGAGCAGCACGACCGAGTAACCCCGCTCGGCCATCGTCAGCGCCGATGCGACGCCGGAAAATCCTCCCCCGACGACGACGACATCAGCGGTCATATCGCCTTTGAAGACCGGATAGCGGGTGGTGTCGTTGCGGCTTGCCGCATAATACGACGCAATATGCCCGTCGGCGGGCGTGGCATGTTGCGGTGACGATGTCAGCATATCAGAGACTTTACTCGCGTTTTGCGGAGCCATACCATCAACGCGCCATCGCTCGGCGGCGATAACGTCATCAATGGCGTCCGCGTATTGTTAAAGATTACTGCGCTTTTCGCGCATCCGCCGCAGCCTTCATCGTCGATCGTTTGGTGATGTAACTTGCCGCCAACACGCCGACCGTCACAAACGCGATCATGATCGTCGAAACGGCATTGATCTCAGGCGTCACACCGAGCCGGACCTGACTATAGATCTTCATCGGTAGCGTCGTTGCGCCGGGTCCTGTCGTAAAGCTGGCAATCACCAGATCGTCGAGAGACAGCGTGAATGCCAAAAGCCATGCTGAGATAACTGCCGGCGCGATAATCGGCAAGGTGACTTGGAAAAATGAATTGACCGGTGTCGCGCCGAGATCCATCGCGGCCTCCTCCACCGACTTGTCGAAATCGAGCAGCCGCGATTGCACGACGACGGCTGCGAAGCACATCGAAAAGGTAATGTGTGCGATGGTGATCGTCCAGAATCCGCGGTCCATGCCGATGGCAACGAACAGCAGCAGCAGCGATAGACCCGTGATCACTTCCGGCATGACCAGCGGCGCGAAGACGAGACCCGAAAACAGCGTTCTGCCACGGAACGCGCCAAGCCGCGTCAGAACGATGGCCGCAAGCGTGCCAAGAATGGTCGCGAAGGTCGCCGAGATGAACGCGACCCGCAGCGTCACCCAACCGGCCGTCAACAGCTGCTCGTTGTTGAGCAGACTGCCATACCATTTCGTCGACCATCCGCCCCACACCGTGACCAGGCGCGACTCGTTGAAGGAGTAAATGACCAACAGCAGGATCGGGATGTAGAGAAACGCAAAGCCGAGAACGATGGACGTGACGTTGAACCATGAAAAGCGTGTCTGCATGTCAAACCGCCTCCCGCTCGCGTTGCTGCATGCGCTGGAACACCACGATCGGCACCACCAGGGCCAGCAACAGGACGACCGCCACGGCCGATGACACCGGCCAATCGCTGTTATTGAAGAACTCGCTCCACAGCGTTTTGCCGATCATCAGCGTCTCCGATCCGCCCAGCAAATCGGGAATAACGAATTCGCCGGTTGCCGGGATGAACACCAAAAGACAGCCCGCGATAACGCCCGGCATGGACAGCGGAAACGTCACTTGCCAGAAGGCTCGCCACGGCGGCGAGCCGAGATCTTCGGCCGCCTCATTCAGCGCCGGGCTGATTTTTTCGAGACTGGAGTACAGCGGCAATATCATGAATGGCAGGTACGAATAGACGATGCCGATATAAACCGCCGTCGTCGTATTCATGATGTTGAGCGGCTCGCTGATGATGCCGTAATTCATCAAAAATAGATTGAGCAGGCCTTCTTTTTTCAGGATGCCGATCCAGGCGTAAACGCGGATCAAAAACGATGTCCAGAACGGCAGGATGACCAGCATCATCAGCGTTGGCCGCCATTCACGAGGCGCCCGCGCCATGCCGTAGGCGATCGGGTATCCAACAAGCAGCGTGAACATCGTCGCAACAGCCGCGATTTGCAAACTCGATGTGTAGGCGTTGATATACAGAGGGTCCGACAACAAAAACGTATAATTTTCGAAGTCGAGCTGGCTGAAAAAATTGGCTAGTCCCGACATGTCGAAGACTGGCACGTAAGGGGGCATGGCGCGTGCCATGTCCGAAAGCGAGAGCTTGAAGACGATGAAGAACGGGATGAGGAAGAACAGCAGAAGCCAGATGTAGGGCGCGGCAATCACATACCAACGACGCATGTTCATATCCTTCTGTCGCCGCTGAACAATCGTATCGTGCGGCGGCGATTCATCCGTCGACTGTCGGGGTGGCCACCGGTGAAGGCCGCCCCTTGCATTCAACTCGTCAGAATGATCCCGGCTTCGGTCGGCCAGTCCATCCAGACATCGTCTTCCCAGCTGATCGGTGGTCCAACCGTCATCGCCGTATTGGCGCGCAAGGCCGTCACGCGTTGGCCATTGCCGATTTTGACGTGATAATGCGAGATCGATCCAAGGTAGCCGACATCATCGACCTTGCCGTTGACGACATTGATGGCGCTCTGCGGTTTGTCGTGGGTGATGCGAACTTTCTCGGGACGGATCGCCAGCCAAACTTGCTGGCCGATGCTGACCGGTTCGTTGCTCCGGGTCTTGTAATGGCAGCCGCTCACGGCGCCTTCGATATCGATGACGCCGTCCGTGATCCCAGATACCTTGCCCTCCAGGACGTTGACGTCACCGATGAAGCCGGCGACATACCGCGACTTCGGCGCTTCATAGATGTCGTTCGGCGTCGCCACCTGAATGATGTTCCCCTTGTCCATGACAGCGATACGGCTCGCAACGGTCATGGCCTCTTCCTGGTCGTGGGTGACAATGATGAACGTCGTGCCGGTGCTCTCCTGAATGCGCATCAACTCGAATTGCGCCTGCTGACGCAGCTTCTTATCAAGCGCGCCAAGCGGCTCATCGAGCAGCATGATGCGAGGTTTCTTGGCGATGGCACGGGCAAGCGCCACGCGCTGCTGCTGACCGCCCGATAGCTGATTGGGCTTGCGTTTCGCGAACGACTTTAATTCAACCATCGCCATGGCTTCTTCGACGCGCGCCGCGATCTCGCCCTTCGGCATACCTTCCTGGCGCAAGCCAAAACCGATGTTGCTCTCAACCGTCATGTGCGGAAACAGCGCGTAGGACTGGAACATCATATTGACATCGGAGCGCTCGTAGGGCGGCAAAGCCGTGATGTCTTTTCCTTGAACCATAATTCGTCCATCGGTCGGCTGTTCGAAACCGGCGAGCATGCGAAGCAACGTTGATTTTCCGCATCCCGACGGACCCAGCAGCGCAAAAAACTCACGCTCATAAATGTCGAGGGTGCAACTCTTGACGGCAACGAAATCGCCGAACTGTTTGGTGACATTGTCGAAGCGAACGATGGGCGCTTGGCTCGGATCTTTCCAGGGCGAAAATCCCGACTGCGGCGCGAACGAGCGCGGGCCCGATCGCGGCGGCGCTGCGCCCGTTGCGGTGGCTGGTGGCGAAGCTAATTCCGACATGCGAAAGGTCCTGGACTGTTGATGGTGCCAACAAGCGTGATTGCACGGCGTCCCGTCAGATTGCGGCACGCGGTGAACGTGCCCCCGCCACCTGCGAAATCGGCGCCGGAACCCCTTAAGTTCCGGCGCCGATCGGTCTATTGACCCGTGACGATCTTGGTCCAGGCACGGGTGACAACTCGCTGTGTCTTGGGATCGTAGGGCGTTTTGACGTAGAGCTTTTTCAGCGTTTCGCCGTCCGGAAAGATCGATGGGTCATTCTTGATCTCGTCGGTGATGAACGCCTGCGATGCGAGATTGCCGTTGGCGTAATTCACGAAGTTCGATGCTTTCGCGATGACCTCGGGCTTCAGCATATAGTTCAGAAATACGTGGGCTTCCTCAACGTGCTTGGCATCTGCCGGAATAGCCATTTGATCGAACCACATCTGCGCCCCTTCTTTGGGGATCGAATATTTGATCACATGTCCGTTCTTGGCTTCGTCGGCCCGGTCACGCGCTTGCAAGATGTCACCCGAGTATCCAACGGCGATACAGATGTCGCCGTTGGCCAGCGCGTTGATGAATTCCGATGAATGGAATTTTTGGATGTTAGGACGAACGCTCGTCAACAGCTCGCTGGCCTTCTTGATGTCTTCCGGTTTGCCCGAGTTTGGATCGAGGCCCAGATAATTCAAAGCCGCTGGAACGATGTCATCAGGCGCATCGAGGAAATAGATACCGCAATCCTTGAATTTGGCGGCTATCTCCGGCTTGAAAACCAGATCCCAGGAATTCGTTGGCGCGTCGGCCAAGCGTTCCTTGATCTTGGCTTCATTATATCCAGGGCCCGTCGTACCCCACATGTAATTGATCGAATACAGGTTGCCAGGATCGTAAACATCGACGCGCTTCGACACTTCTGGCCAAGTGTTGGTCAAATTCGGAAGCTTGGACTTATCCAGCTTCTGGAAGACTTTGGCTTCGATCTGGCGAGATAGAAAGGCCCCGGTCGGCACCACGATATCGTAGCCGCTGCCGCCCGCGAGCAACTTGGTCTCCAGCACTTCGTTGCTGTCGAACACGTCGTAGACGACTTTAATTCCCGTTTCCTTGGTGAAATCTTCGAGAACCTGCGGATCGATATAATCCGACCAGTTGTAGACCCGAACTTCCTTATCTTTCGCGAACGCCTGCGGCGCGAGAACGATCGCGGCACCGGCAACAACACTGGCCGCGATACCGGCAAGATTGCTACAGGCTTTTTGGAAAGACACCATACGCTACCTCCTGAAACTTATATCAACTGCGGCCTACGACCCGGCACCTGAAACGGCAGGACCCGATCAATCGTTGGTGAGATGCAGACCTCGACAGTGTAGTGTATTGTGCGCACAAGAAACGCGAAGCACAACGGGATCGACGAGAAATCATTTTGAAGCCAGTATTTTCCCTCGCTCGGCCGACCGTTCGTTTCAGCCCGCGTCCGAGCCCGGCCGGCGTTGCTTGCGGCAGCATTTACCTTTTCTCGGCGGCGGGTTTTGCCGTCCGAGCCAAGGCATCTGGCGGCGCACCATTTGGCGCCTCAGGGCTGGCGGCCTGGCAGGTAACGTTAAATCAGCGCCCCACCGGAAACCATCGCATAAGATCTCGAGAGACCTCGCCCGTGCAGCGCTGCTTAGGCTGCCGCCTGGTCAAACCGCCCGACAGAGGCTCTCGGTACCAGGCGTTGCCGGCTGTGTGACAAATCACAGGCGACAACCCCCAGACCGATGCGCCACACTCGCAAACCAACCGCCCAACCATTCCAGGTGCCCTCATGACTCCCCGCTCGGCCGGCAAAAACGACGAAACGGATCAGCAGCACGCCGGTGCCACGCCGGCGTCGTTGCGCGAATGGCTCCGCCAGCACCGCATTGAGGAAATCGACTGCGCCGTCCCCGACATCGCCGGCGTCGCGCGCGGCAAAACCATGCCTGCCGAAAAGTTCGTCAAGCTCGACGCGGTTCACCTGCCGATTTCGATTTTCCACCAGACGATCACCGGCGACTATGTCGGTTTTGAAGAGGATGGTCAGGCGCTGTACGCCGAAAGTGATCTGATGATGGTGCCGGATCTCGACACCATTCGCCCGGCTCCATGGGCCTCAAGCCCGACCGCGCAGGTTATTCACGATGCCACCTGGCAGAACGGCGAGCCGGTTGAAATCGCACCACGCAACGTCTTGAAGCGGATCGTCAACCTGTATCGCAAGGAGGGTTGGATCCCGGTTGTTGCGCCCGAGCTCGAATTCTATCTGACGAAGACCAATCCCGATCCGGACTACCCGCTCGAACCGCCGATGGGCCGTTCGGGGCGCCCTGGCGCCGGTCGCCAAGCTTACAGCCTCGGTGCCGTCGACGAGTACGACAAAATCGTCGACGACATTTACGATTTCGCCGAGCGTCAATATCTGAAGATCGACACGATCATTCAAGAGGGCGGCGCAGCACAGCTCGAAATCAATCTGCTGCACGGCGACCCGGTCAACCTTGCCGATCAGGTCTTTCTGTTCAAACGCACCATTCGCGAAGCAGCCTTCACGCACAATTGCTACGCCACGTTCATGGCCAAGCCGCTGGCCAATGAACCGGGCAGCGCGATGCATATTCACCAGAGCATCATCGACGCTAAAACCGGACAAAACATTTTTACCGATGACAAGGGCGAGCCGAGCCCGCTGTTCTATAATTTCCTCGCCGGCCAGCAGACGTATCTGCCGTCGGCCATGTGCCTGCTCGCGCCGTATGTAAATTCCTATCGTCGCCTGGTGCCGAACGGGGCTGCACCGATCAACGTCGAATGGGGCAACGACAATCGCTCGGCCGGACTTCGCGTGCCGATCTCACCAGCCAACGCGCGCCGCGTCGAGAACCGGCTGCCTGGATCGGATTCCAATCCATATCTGGCGGTCGCAGCCAGCCTCGCTTGCGGTTATCTCGGGATGAAGAACGCGCTCACCCCGCGCGCGGCTGTTGTCGGAAACGCCTATCGAAATTCGCACCAGTTACCGCGCGGATTGCTCGAAGCCCTGACGGAATTCGAGGACAGCAAAGTTCTGCATGAGACGCTTGGCGCCCGCTTTTGCCATGTCTATCTCGCGCTCAAACGCTCCGAATTCGAAGAGTTCATGCGCGTCATCAGCCCGTGGGAGCGTGAGCATCTGTTGCTCTCTGTCTGACGAGGACACGACGGCTCAGTGATCACGCCGCTTTCATGACGCGCTGGTTGCAGTCCTCGATGACGGCTGCGATGGCGTTAGACGCCACCGGACGGCTGAAATAATAGCCCTGAGCCGAGTCACCGCCGGCGCGCCACACGGCCGCCAATTGCTCTTCGGTTTCGATGCCTTCGGCGACCGTGGTCAATCCCAGTGTGTGCGCCAGATCGACGACGGCGCGGACAATCGTGGCACTGTCGCTGCCGTTCAGCATGTCGCGAATGAAAGACTGATCGATTTTGATTTTGTCGAATGGAAAACGATGCAGATAGCTGAGCGACGCGTAACCGGTGCCGAAGTCGTCGAGTGCAATCGAGATCCCGAGCCGGCTCAACGTCGTCAGCGTTTCGAGCGTATTAGCGTTGTCCTGCAGCAACAAAGTTTCTGTGACCTCGACTTCAAGCCGGTCGGCGGCAAGCCCACTGACCGCGAGCGCGTCATGCACCGCCGACACCAAATCTTTCGACGCAAACTGGCTGGCTGACAGGTTGACCGCGACCTTGATGGCGTAAGGCCAGGTTGCTGCGTCGATACAGGCCTGTTTCAAAGCCCAAGCGCCGAGCGTGTGGATAAGGCCGAGGTCTTCCGCCATCGGAATAAACACGGCCGGAGAAATCATCCCCTGTTCGCGGTGCCGCCAGCGCATCAGCGCTTCGCACGAGGCCACGCGTCCCGAGCGGAGATCGACGATCGGCTGGTAGTGCAGCATTAATTCGCCCAGCTCTACCGCACGCCGCAAATCCGTTTCGAGCTGGCGGCGCGCTTTTATGGTCTGCTCGAACTCCGTCGAATACGCGACGACCGTGCCGCGCCCGGCCGTCTTGGCCCGATAAAGTGCCACGTCCGCATTCAAAAGCAGCTTTTCGGCGTTGCTGCCGTGCATTGGCGCGAAGGCGACGCCGACACTGGCGCCAACCGACACGCGCTGACCGGCGATGTCGAACGGCTCGGAGATCGTCGCGATGACGCGACCACCAAGCGCTTCCGCGGCGGTCATGCCATCGCCGTTTGTCTTGATGATAATGGCGAATTCGTCGCCACCCAATCGCGCCACCAAATCGCCGCTTCGCAACGTGCCGCGCAATCTTTCAGCGACCAGGCGCAGCAAGGCATCGCCGGTGGGATGGCCATGCGTATCGTTGACGGCTTTGAAACGGTCGAGATCGAACCACAGGACCGCGATCACTTGCCCAGGGTCGATGTTCGCCAGCCAACTCTCCAGCGTTTCCATGAACTGCCGCCGATTGGCTAATCCGGTCAGCGTATCGAAGCTCGCCAACTCGGAGATGCGTTGCTTCGCGCGGTCGGCTTCGGTGACATCCTCGTGCAGATCAACCCAGCCGCCGTCGGCGATCGGCTGCACCTGCACGACGATGGTGCGGCCGTCGGCAAGGCACTGTCGCTGCTCGAAGGCGAAGCCGCCCGCCAGCTGGCCGCGCAAACTCTGAAACCAGCCGTCGATATTGACTTCGGTCGTGGTCTCGCTCTGTCCGGACGCCGCCGTCCAGTAGGCCGCAATTTCACTCAACTTCGTGCCGGGACGGCCGAGATGTTCCGGCAGCCGGTAGAGTTCGAGATACTGCCGGTTGCACACGATCATGTTGCCGTCGGCGTCAAACATCGACAGCCCGCGCGCCATGTTGTTGAGCGCGAGATCGAACCACTCATTCAGCCGTTTGATTTCTTTCGCATTGCCAAGCAACGTCACGGCATTCTGCTTGAAGACTTCCAAGGCGCGGGCCATTTCGCCGATTTCGTCCTGATCGGCAATGTCGGCCACGGAAACGGCAATATCGTTGACGGCGACCCGGCGCATGCCATCGGTCAAGCCATTGATGCGATGAATGATGCTGACGACGATCAGCAGGCTCAGCGGACCCAGCACGAACAATGCCGGCAAGGCCGTCAGCAAAATCAAAAACTTCAGGCTCTCGCCCCGCCGAACCAGATTAACGACTGTTTGGCTGGCATCGCGAAGGCTCGAGTCGCGACTTTCACGCACCGTGCTTTGCAGCCGGTCGGCGATGCGCGCGTACATCGATGTGAACGTCTGCGCCTGCTGATAGTCGAGGTGGCGAGCTGCAAAGAAGGCGCGGCGCGCGCTTGACACCAGCATTTCGAAATCAGCCGACAGACGCCGCACCGAGGTATCGGTGTTGTTGCGCAACAGCGTCGAAATCAGTGTGCCGATGCGCTCGGCACTTTGCCGGCGCTTGTCGAGACCGGACTCGTCGCGGTCCGTCATCGCCGCTTCAACGAGCCTGCGATGGCGTTCCAGCAAGACGGCGATGTCGGCTGCTGCACCCGCCGCAACGGCGTCGTGCCGCTTGATCGCCTGCGCCGCTTGTTCGGCGCTTTGCATATAGACCAGCGACGCCAGCGAGACGGCGATGATCGCTCCGACCAGCAGTGCGACCGTCACGCCGAGGCGCACGGCGATCAGCCGGGACAACGCCCAAAGCCCCTTAGACCGGCCATCGTCCGGTCGACCCGTTTCGGATTGGCCGACAGTTAAGTTGCTGGCACACGTCATCACACACTCCCGCAGCCTGCCGACACATCTTCTAAGAAGCGCGATATCGGACGTGCTATCTTAGGTTGTGGATGGTGAAAGTCCGGTTAAGCGCCGTCGTGCACCGAGCAGCGGGACGCTCAGACTAGCCTCAGCGCGGTGAAGACGACTGCGACATGCGGAATTCTTTATACAGGATTGCTAGAATTGGTGGGCGATCACGGGCTCGAACCGTGGACCCGGTGATTAAGAGTCACCTGCTCTACCAACTGAGCTAATCGCCCGCCTGACGTCCTGCCCTGACGCGTCGTTCGCGTGCGAGGGGCTGGCTTTGGTGACCAAAGGACGACAAAGGGGCCCGACGTGTGGGCCCCAGAGATGTGGCGTTTAGCATCGCGTCCAAGCGCTGTCCAGCTAGTAATCGGCGGCGCTGGCAGCGCGATCGGCGCGCCGCGCCCACCGCGCGACGGGCAATCGAAAACGATCCGGCCGACATGCGCCGTTGAAAGAATCCGGCTACGGCTTGATCAGCAGATGCTCGCGCTCAGCCAGTGACGCCAAGATCGCCGCCGATCCGGCGATGACGCAATTTTCCGGCATCTCCGGCAGATGAAAGGTGATGCCGAGACGCCGCTCGAACTCTGGCGCCAGTTTCGCGAGCTTGGCGCCGCCGCCCGTCAGCCACACACCACGCTCACATACGTCGGCCGAGATGTCCGGCGGCAAATCTTCAATCGATTGCTGAATGAATTCTGCGATCGCTTCGACCGGATCCGCCAGCGCCGCCGCGACGTCGTGCGATCCGAGTGTCACGGTCTTTGGCTTGCCGTCGCGCAAGTCGCGACCGCGGATAAAAATCTCAGCCAATTCGCCGTTGATGTATTGCGACGCCGAGCCTGCTTCGATCTTGATGCGCTCGGCGTTGGCTTCACCAATCACCAGCCGGTGCGTGCGCCGCACGTGGCGAATAATGGCGTTGTCCATGGCGTTGCCGCCACATCGCAGCGAGCGCGCTTGCACCACGCCGCCGAGCGACAGCACCGCGATGTCGGTCGTGCCGCCGCCGATATCGACCACCATCGAACCGTTCGGGTCATCGATCGGTAGGCCGGCGCCGATGGCCGCTGCCACCGGTTCCTCGACCAGAAATACGCGTCGCGCTCCAGCGGACAAGGCGGTTTCGTAAACCGCGCGGCGCTCGACAGGCGTTGCGCCCGCTGGCACGCAAATCAGGATGCGCGGCCGGATCAGGTCAAACTTGGTCTTGGCCTCGCGAATGAACTGGCGCAGCATTTCTTCGGTGGCGATGAAATCTGCGATCACGCCGTCGCGTAGCGGCCGGATCGTTTCGATATTTTCAGGCGTTCGCCCCAGCATCGATTTGGCTTTTTGCCCAACCGCGAGGACGTCTCGCGTGCCGCCGCGAGACCGAATGGCAACGACTGAGGGTTCGTTGATGATGACGCCGCGACCAGCGACGTGAACAAGCGTATTTGCTGTTCCAAGGTCGATCGCGATATCATCGGCCAGAACGCTTTTGATGCCGAATGGCAATTTCACAACGCGCGCAACGCCCCCTTATTCGCCCTACGGCGGCTGCTCCGCCGTGGGCCATCGTCATGCCGGCACATTCGTCAAGGCAACCCGTATCGCCGACGCATGGCAAGACAGGTACTTCGTTGTTCATCAAACCGCGTGCTGTGCCTGCGCCAGCTTCTGGCGCTTGAGGACCAACTTGCTCAGCGCCGCAACATAGGCTCGGGCGGACGCCACCATTGTGTCGGGATCGGCCGAGCGGCCAGTCACGATGCGTCCCTCCTCTTCCAAACGTACCGACACTTCCGCTTGCGCGTCGGTTCCCTCGGTCACGGCATGCACCTGATAGAGGTCCAGCCGCGCCTCATGCGGCACCAGCATCTTGATGGCATTGAACGTGGCGTCGACAGGGCCATTGCCGGTGCTCTGCACCGTCTTCGACTGGCCCTCGATCTCGAGCGTCAGCGTGGCGGTTTGTGGCCCCATCGTACCGGCGATCACCGTCAGCGCGGTCACCTTGATGCGATCGTGCATGTGCGCGACGCCCTCGTCGACCAGTGCCTCAATGTCTTCGTCGTACACGTGCTTTTTGCGGTCGGCCAATGTCTTGAATCGGTTGAAGGCGTCTTCCAGCGCATTGTCGCCGAGACTGTAGCCTAGGTCCTTTAGTTTCGCCTTGAACGCGGCGCGGCCCGAATGCTTGCCCATAACCAGCGATGACTTGCCGACGCCGACGCTTTCGGGCGTCATGATTTCGTAGGTTTCGACATGCTTCAGCACGCCGTCTTGATGGATGCCGCTCTCGTGCGCGAAGGCATTTCGACCGACGATCGCTTTGTTGTATTGCACGGGGAAATTGGTGACGGCTGAGACGAGCTTCGACGCCCGCGCCAGCATTTCGGATTTGACCCCGGTGCGATGCGGCAGCAAATCGTGCCGAGTCCTGATCGCCATCACCACTTCTTCCAGCGCGGCATTGCCGGCCCGTTCACCCAGACCATTGATCGTGCATTCGATCTGCCGGGCACCGGCGCGAATGCCGGCCAGCGAGTTGGCCACGGCCAAGCCGAGATCATCATGGCAATGCGTCGAGATGATCACCTTTTCCATGCCCGGCACGCGATTACGCAGCATCATGATGAGCGCGTAATACTCTTCCGGCAGCGCGTATCCGACGGTATCGGGAATGTTGATCGTGGTGGCGCCCGCCTTGATGGCCGATTCAACCACCCGGCACAGATAGTCGTGCTCGGTGCGCGTTGCATCCATGGCGCTCCACTCGACATCGTCGGTGAAGTTGCGCGCACGCGTCACCGACGAGATGACACGCTCATGCACTTGGTCGGCCGTCAGTTGCAGCTGATGCTGACGGTGCAGCGGCGACGTGCCGATGAACGTGTGAATGCGCCCGCGCCGCGCCGCTTTGATGGCGTCGCCGGCCCGATCGATGTCGTTGACGCTGGCACGCGCCAAAGCGCAGATCACCGAATGCTTGGCGATCTTCGCGATCTCCGCGACCGATTCAAAATCACCGTCGGATGCGATCGGAAAACCGGCTTCGATCACATCGACGCCCATGTCATCGAGCAGTTCGGCGACTTGCAGCTTTTCTTCAAATGTCATCGTTGCGCCGGGGCATTGTTCGCCGTCGCGCAGCGTCGTGTCGAAAATGATGATCTGGTCGTCCGTTCGGGCAATTGGCGGAGTGCCACCAGGGGTCGTGTCGGTCATAGGTTTTGTCCTCACCGCGGGAACCGCCTCTCGGGTTCGCCGTCACGCATGCAATCGGTTCGAGCGTTTGATGTTTTCGTGTGCGCTATCCCCTGAACCCTCCCGGCATCAAGCCGAGCAGCCGTGGCTCAGGGGCTGCTAAGCAAGCGCAGGAACATGTGGCTGCGGAGCTCGCCCGGTACACGCGCGCACCGCCCGATGAAGGGAAGGCAGGCACACAGCTGTCGTCCACGGCACAGCATCTTTGTCCGGCGCAAGTTGCATTGGTTGTCCGGATTACGTCCGGATGGGCTGACAATAAGCCCAAACGCGCCGCGAAAAGCAAGAGAGCGGGCGCTGCACTGGCCACCCGGCCCAGCGCCACGTCAACCGATGACCCGGGATGCGCCTAAATCAGCAGCCGGCCCTCCGCGACCCGGACCGAATGGCCCCCGATCCGCACCGTCTCAAGCCGGCCGCGGGCAACCGTCATCGTCAGGCTGATGTGGCTCGGGCGCCCCATTTCCAGGCCCTGCTCGATGGCGCGCTTGTGGGTTCCGTCCGGCATGGCGTCGAATTCGTGCATCACCCGCGCAAAGCCGATCGCCGCCGACCCGGTCGCGGGATCTTCCGGGATCCCGATGTCCGGCGCCAGCATGCGCGCATGGAACGACGACTGCGCCCTGACGCACTGCCGGGTATAGAGATAAACACCATCAACCGAGCGATCGGTGAAGGCGCGGGCCCAATGCGTCGGCGCGATGCGAACTTTCGACATCGCTTCCAGATTGGCGATCGGCACGAAGGCATAGCGCGACGAGCCGTTGAGCAGCATCGGCTTGAAGTTTTCAAACCCGATCTCGTTGGGGATCAGGCCGAGGACACCAGCCACTTCTTCGATCTCCGACATCGTGCCGACGGTTTCGGGAAGCTTGGGCGCGTCGAACTCACAGAAGGCGGCTCCGCCCTGGCGCAACCTCACACCAACCCGCACACTGCCAATGTCCTCTTCGAGCGCAATGATCGCATCCTGCTCACCGTTGACGATCGGCGTTCTAAGTTCAGCCAAGAGCGCCGCAGTGCCGATCGTCGGGTGACCGGCGAACGGCAATTCGCGACCGGGGGTAAAAATGCGGATGCGCGCCGTATGGCCTGGACTGACGGCATTCATAACGAACACAGTCTCAGACACGTTGAATTCACGGGCGATGGTCTGCATATCCGACGACGACACGGCGTCGGCGCCGAGCACGACCGCCAACGGATTGCCGCCGAACGCGCGCTCGGTAAAGACATCGAGGATATGATAATCGAGCGGCATATCGTTTTATCGCCCCTGAAACGCTGCGAAGACCCGCTGCGACCCCAAATATTTCGCTCTCGTGGCGCGTCGTCGCGACCACGTTAAAGCGGCGGCACCATGCGGCAGAGCATTTAGCTCGCCAAGCAAATTCTCATTCCGGCGAGCCGTCGCAGCCGTCGAAAATATGATGCAGCAGCCGGCGGGCATACTCGGGCATGGCGAGATGCTGCAGATCTTGCACACGGCGGACGGCGATGGCGCTTTCGAGTTCGCCATCCGGATGAGCCGCAATGTAGCGGTTGATGTGCTCCAGTGTCTCAGCGGCCGGCATCGCTATCAGGTAGCCAACCGCGATCGACAGATGCGGGCCGGCGCGCGTCACCCAATAGCCTGGCAATACCTCAAGAGCATCACCATCCAATCCGGTTTCTTCCAGCACTTCGCGGTTGACGCTGCCGCGCAGATCGACACGCCCATCGGCCGCCATATCGTCGCCATCGACGAACCCGCCCGGCAAATAATACAGCCCGCTGTTCACTTGGCCGGGTCGCTGGCGTACCAGAACCACGGCATCGTCAGCCGTGCGAATGAGAGCCGAGCCGAAGGCATCGATGATGCCCGCCGACGGAAAGCCACACGCCCGCCAGTACAGGTAAGCCTTAAAGTCGACCCGGATCATCTCGGCCGTGAGCGTGCCGCCATCGCAGCGTACCCAATGCGTCATGTGAACATTGCCGTTGAAATATTTCGGCGACTGACGCAAGGCCTCGGCCCAGTGGGTGTCGATTGCGGCGGCTTGCGCCGTCGCATATGACCATGGCATTCCGGCAGCGACACGCACGTCAATAGCGCCGAAGCGATAGACCCCGTCGCGATCCAGCGGCGCGGCGCACCCCGTCGCACCCACATCGCCGCCGTCGGCCTGGTCTTTGGATGTCATCATTCAGCCTACAACCCGCCACAGCTGTTGCGTGCAGCCGCGTCGATACGAAATGCTCACATCACTGATATTGCAATGAGTTAGCTTGCCGCAAATGGGGAGAATAAAGGGTGGCCTTACGATGCCCGCACTTTGGTCATCAGGTGGTCACGATCTCTGGCTTTTATCCGTTGGTCGACGTTGTCGCCGGGGGGCGACAGTCAAGGTCTCCCAGCACAGCTCAAGCCGGAGTTTTCGTCCGGTGTGACAATCGAGTTTCGGGGCTTCGAGGCGCGTCCAAATCCGTCTTGCTCAAGCTCCGCGAACAGTCCGAGTGCCTTGCGAACCGGCTCCAACGGCTTCGCGTCACTCAACGTCTCCGAGGATGCCGCGTTCGCGGCAGCATCGGGAACGGGCGGCGGAGGTCCCCGCTCCTCTGCCGCCCGTGTCGGCTCTGGTCTGAAGTATCGCCCGCGATACAAAAGATTGGGTTCCGACAGGACCGCTCGCGCTGCTGCACCGAAACCCTCCCCAAGAGAGCGGCAGCGCGAGTTCCCATTTCCACGTTATTGTTACGGTTGCGGCGCCTGAAAGTTTCGCGGGTCGTGCCCGAATGTGTCGATTAAAGGCAGCCCGTGATTGTTGATCCACATTTGACGTAGTTGTTGAGCAGCTCCCACTGGCAGCAGGGCTCTTCTTTTTTGCACACCCAGACTTTGTGCAAGCCATCCGAAAACTTGTACTTGCAAAGTTTTTCACCCGACTGCACCGAACGTGTCGGCTTGGGCCAGCCGGCACTCGACTGCGCTTCGCCGTCAGCTGCAAAAGCCAACGTTGGCGCGACAGCCAGCGACACCGTCAGCACGAACAGACCCAATGATCTGAGCAGCATGTTTATCCTCCAGCAGAGATCAAAGTTGTCGGCGCGGCGGTCGAGTGAGTTGCAGCGCCGACTATGACTCCGACCCTTCGGTCTCCGCTAGGACATCCAAGCCTCACCCATCCGAAAAAAGATGAGCGCGATGCCGCCAGAGCATGACACGACGTCACACTATTTCGTCAGCGCCTTCGGCCAATTCTGTTCGGACAGCTTGATGTAACCCGGCCGATCCTTATTCCAGGTCTTCTGCACGTCCTTGTCGTAGTTCAGGTACAGCTTGCCATCGACCACGGTCCAAGCCTGCGGATCGCCATGCACTGCGTAGCCCTGCGACACACCATAAGCGCAATAGCCGCCATACTTCGGAGCATAAGTGTCCGGAGCGGCCTTGAACGCTTCGAGATTTTCAGCCGACGAGAACTGCCACGTCGCGCCTTTCCAGGCATATGAAAACTGCTTAGAGCCCGGCACGGCGGCGTTGGCTTTCTGGTATGCCACCGCGTCGTAACCGCCGACGGCGTTATTGCTGCCGAATTCCGATTTTCCCGATTGATAAATATCGGGCAGCGTTTCCGCGTGCACGGCCACGGCACCTTGGATCGCCATGACTGCTCCGATCAGCGCATAAAACAACGAGGATTTTTTCATAACCCTGACATCCTTTTTCAATTGCGAGCCGACGCGTCCAGAGCGTTGAGCGTCGCTAAGAGACAGACGTTCCGCATCGCCATTCCGTTACAGGGCAACTGTGCCGGATCAAAGATTTTGGCGCGATTTTCCCGATCGAGCCGTCCACTTACGTCGCCGGCCGCAACGGTTTCCCGTCACGGCCGGCCAACTTTCAAGTTATGGCACCGAGCGTATCGCCCGGACGAGCTTTAGGCGCGCTTGAGAAAAAACCTCAGTTCCGCGCCTTATCAACCATCTTGTTCTTCGCAATCCACGGCATCATGGCGCGGAGCTTAGCGCCCACCTCTTCAATCTGATGGGCATCGTTCAAGCGGCGCGTCGCCTTGAAATTCGGCTGGCCGGCCTTGCACTCCAGCATCCAATCGCGTGTGAAGCGGCCCGTTTGAATGTCGGTCAGCACGCGCTTCATTTCAGCTTTCGTTTCGGGCGTCACAACCCTTGGACCGGTCACATATTCGCCGAACTCCGCCGTGTTTGAGATCGAGTAATTCATGTTGGCGATGCCGCCTTCATAGATCAGATCGACGATCAGCTTCACTTCGTGCAGGCATTCGAAGTACGCCATCTCGGGCGCGTATCCGGCTTCGACCAGCGTTTCAAATCCGGCCCGGATCAATTCGACCAAGCCGCCGCACAGAACCGCCTGCTCGCCGAACAAATCGGTTTCGCATTCTTCGCGAAACGTCGTCTCGATAACGCCGGAGCGGCCGCCACCAACGGCTGACGCATACGACAAAAACAGGTCGTGCGCGTTGCCGCTCTTGTCTTGATGGACCGCGATCAGGCAGGGCACGCCACCGCCTTTTTGATACTCGCCACGCACCGTATGCCCCGGCCCTTTCGGCGCCACCATGCCGACATCGAGATCGCTGCGCGGTTCAATGAGACTGAAATGCACATTGAGGCCGTGCGCGAACATCAGTGCCGCGCCCTGCTTCATATTGGCATGCAAGTGGTCGCGATAGATGTCAGCCTGCAGTTCGTCCGGCGTCAGCATCATGATGACGTCGGCCCACTTGGCGGCGTCCGCGACTTCCATGACTTTCAGCTTTTCTTTTTCGCATTTGGCAGCCGTTGCCGATCCCTTGCGAAGTGCGATGACAACATCCTTGCAGCCGCTGTCGCGGAGGTTCAACGCGTGCGCATGGCCCTGGCTGCCGTAGCCGACGATGGCGACCTTTTTATTTTTGATCAGATTGATGTCGGCATCACGATCATAATAGACGCGCATGGGCGGCCTCTCGGGTTCCCCGGACGAAACGACGGTTCCCCGGTCGAAACGGTGGTCGGGCTGGGTTGACGGTCAATAGCGCAGCCGATTGGAGCGCAAATCACGCCGGAACCTACTCAGAACGCCTTGCCGTTTCAACGGCCGCTTCATTTTCAGCGAAGCTGGCGTCTTTTTGGCGCAAGCGCCGACGCCAGGCCGCCTCGCCTGAACGCGCCGGGTTGTGCGAAACACCAACCGTTAACCGCGTCCTAACTCTCTTGCGTGCACACTGGACGTGATGATTTCCCTATCGCAGCCATTTCAGCCGAGGCCGTTCCACCCATGCTGATCGCCCGCCCGATCCTGTTCGTTTTCACAATCGCTGCGGCCTTGGCGGGGTGTGGAGAAGCGCCCGAGGCTCCTGCCGCGAAGGCCGCGCCGGTGGTGAAGGCGATCTTCATCTCGACCAACGACTGCATCCCAGCGAAGAAAATTCCACAAGCCGACTGCATCACCGCGATTGATCTGGCGTTGGCGACACACCAGCAAAAGGCCACGACGTACTCGTCCCTGCAACAGTGCACGAAAGTCGAGGGCGAAGACCGTTGCGATAAGACTGTCAGCGGCTACGGCCCTCGGATTCAGGCTTTCTATGTCACGCTTACGACCCCACCGACAGCCGAGCCGCTCTATCCATTGACGCAGAAGGACACCATCGGCTTTCGCTCACCGACCCAAAAGATCGTCAACGCTCAGGATGACACACTGATCGTCTCGGCGTCGGCGCTATCGCTCGCCCACGACAACGCGCGCCTGCCGTAAGGTATCGAATGGCGATGGCTTGTGAGCCGGGTTCTAGAGCGTTGCCGATCCACGACCGATCGCCGCAATGCCGGTTCGTGAAACTTCGACCAAGCCCAATTCGCCCATGATCTGAATGAAGGTCTCGATCTTCGACGGCTTGCCGGTGATCTCGAAAACGAAGTGTTCCGTCGACGTATCGACCACCTTGGCGCGGAAAATCTCAGCAAGCCGCAACGCCTCGATCCGCTTTTCGCCGCGCCCGCCAACCTTAACCAGCGCAAGTTCACGCTCGATCGATCCGCCCTCGTGCGTCAGATCGCGGACCCGATGCACCGGGATCAGCCGCTCCAACTGCAGCTTGATCTGCTGAATGACGTGCGGCGTGCCGCTGGTGATGACGGTGATGCGCGACAGATGCTTTTCGTGCTCGGTCTCGGTCACGGTCAAGCTGTCGATGTTATAGCCACGGCCCGAGAACAGGCCGATGACGCGGGCCAGCACGCCCGGCTCGTTGTCGACGATGATCGACAGCGTTCGCGATACGACCTCTTGGGCGCGCTGAGGGCTTGGATAATGCGACTGTTTGGAATGCTCGGCCATGAGGGGATCTCTTTGCGTCAGCGATAATTTTCGACCAGCATGTGGCCGGCATCATAATCGTCAATAGTCCAGGTTTCTTTAAGAGCCGCCGCACGCCACGCGACGAACGCCGGATGCGATAAAATCGTGTCGATGTAGGCCCGCGTCGCAGGCGTCACCGGGACCTGATAGGTGTCGAGTCGCGTCGCAATCGGCGCGTACATGGCATCGGCTGCCGAAAACGCGCCGCATAAATATGGCCCATCTGCCGCGAACTGACCCCGCGCTTCGGCCCAGATAGCCTCGATGCGCGCCACGTTCTGCGCCACCGCGTCGGTCAGTTCCGGCGTTGCATAGCGACCGCCGAGGTTCATCGGGCAGGCCTGCCGCAAGGCTGGAAAACCACCGTGCATTTCAGTCGCGATCGATCGGGCATGGGCGCGCGCCATGATATCGCGGGGCCATATGGCCTTGCCGGGATTGGCATCGGCCAGATACTCGATGATGGCGAGGCTTTCCCAAATCGTCTGCGCGCCGGTGATCAGCGCTGGCACTTTGCCCGACGGCGATACCGCCAGAACGCGGTCGCGGCTGTCTGGCATGCGCAGCGGAATAATGATTTCATCGAACGAAATATCGAAAGCGCGCAGCACCATCCAGGGACGCAGCGACCACGACGAATAGAGCTTGTTGGCGATGACGAGTTTCAACATGCCCGCTGCCTACTTCTCGGCCGGCTTCGCCGATTTCGTATCGGTATCGGGAAACACCGCCTTCAAAAACACCGACAACCCATGTTTCTCGACGAGCTTTTGAAACACGACCGCTTCCTCAGGCGAGATTTTGTACTGGCGGAAAGTCGTGATCAATCGCTGCTGCATGCCTTGCGAGATCAATTCCGGCGCAGGGAGACCGCGCTGCTGCCGCGCTTGCGGCGGCAATCGCGCATAGATCGTCGCCAAGGTTTGCGCATGGATATAGTCTTGCGCTAGGCACGCCTCGACGCCCTCGTTGAAGGTGCTCGAAAGCAAATGTGTCCGGTAACACGCGTCGAGAAACTTCAGTACGCCTTGCGAGCCTTGGCGCTGGTGCAATTTTGCGAGCCGTTCAGCCGCATCGTTGATGTTGGCGGCGCGGTCCCACGTCGGCGCGTAAGCTCGGGCTTGGATCGCGGCGTCGCGCATGGCCAAGGGCATGCCGACCGTCAGCATTAGGGCGGCAGTGACGGCTGTCACCAATGATCTCGCACCACTTGTGGCGGGCCTAGCTGTCGGCCTCACACCAGCACCTTGCCTTCTTTGCTAATGGCGTTTTGCACCTCTTCGTCGGACACATCTTCGCCAAGCAGCATTTCGTTGTGCGCCTTACCCGACGGGATCATCGGAAAACAATTGGCAAGCTTGGCAACGCGGCAGTCGAACATCACCGGACCTGGCGTATTGATCATGTCTTTTATGGCGTCATCGAGGTCGGCTGGATGATCGCAGCGCATACCTTTCCAGCCGTAGGCATCGGCCAGCTTGACGAAATCCGGCAGCGCTGCCGTATAGCTCTCCGACAACCGGTTGCCGTGCAGCAGCTGCTGCCACTGGCGCACCATGCCCATATATTCGTTGTTGAGAATGAACACTTTCACCGGCAGGCGATACTGCGTCGCCGTCGAACATTCCTGAATGTTCATCAGGATCGAAGCGTCACCCGCCACATCAATGCACAAGCCTTTCGGATGCGCCACCTGCGCGCCGATGGCCGCAGGCAAGCCGTAGCCCATCGTGCCCAGCCCGCCCGACGTCATCCACCGGTTCGGCTCTTCGAAGTTGATGAACTGCGCTGCCCACATCTGGTGCTGGCCGACTTCGGTGGTGATGTAGGTTTCGCGATCCTTGGTCAGCTCATAGAGACGCTGCACGGCGTATTGCGGCATGATCACGTCGCGCGAATTCTTGTACGACAGCGATTTGCGCGCCCGCCAACCCTCGATCTGCTTCCACCAAAGCTTATGCGCGGCCTTATCTAGAACCGGGGCCTTGGCTTTCCATACGCGAAGCATGTCTTCAAGCGTGTAGGCGCAATCGCCGATGATCGGAATATCGACCTGCACCACCTTGTTGATCGAAGACGCATCGATATCGACATGGATCTTGCGCGAGCCGGGTGAGAACGCATCGAGCCGCCCGGTAATACGATCATCGAAACGGGCGCCGATATTGATCATCACGTCGCAATCGTGCATCGCCATGTTGGCTTCGTAGGTGCCATGCATGCCGAGCATGCCGAGCCACTGCTTGTCGGACGCCGGATAAGCCCCAAGTCCCATCAGCGTCGACGTGATCGGATAGCCCGACAGCCGCACGAGTTCACGCAGCAGCTGGCTGGCTTTCGGCCCTGAATTGATGACGCCGCCGCCGGTGTAGAACACCGGCCGCTTGGCTCCGGCGATCAAATCGACCGCCTCGCGCACTGCCGTCTGCTCGGGCTTCAGTTTCGGGCGATAGGTTTTGTGCTGAATGTTCGACGGCCCGACGTAGTTGCCGGACGCGAACTGAATGTCTTTCGGAATATCGACCACCACCGGGCCCGGCCGCCCGGTTCTCGCGATGTGGAACGCCTCGTGCAGAATGCGAGCGAGGTCGTTGACGTTCTTGACGAGATAATTGTGCTTCGTGCACGGCCGCGTGATGCCGACCGTATCGCACTCCTGAAACGCATCCATCCCGATGAGGTGCGTCGGCACCTGACCGGTGATGCAAACCAGCGGAATGCTATCCATCAGCGCGTCGGTCAAACCGGTGACCGCGTTGGTCGCGCCCGGCCCCGACGTCACCAGCACAACGCCAACCTTGCCGGTTGAGCGTGCATAGCCTTCAGCAGCATGCACCGCGCCGCCTTCCTGACGCACGAGGATGTGGCGCACTTTGTCCTGCTGATGCAGTTCGTCATAGATCGGCAACACGGCGCCGCCCGGATAGCCGAAAATGACTTCGACGCCCTGATCGGCGAGCGCCGTCATCACCATCTCAGCACCCGTCATTGTCCGTGCCATGTCGTCCGCTCCGTAAAGTCAATTTGGGTCGTCGCGTAAGGCCGTCAAGTTGGTGATCCAACCGGCTAAAAAAGTGTCGGTGGCGCGAACGTTATTGAAGTGCAGACCAGCCGACATCGCCAGGTTGTCGAGCATAAGCTCAGATCAATCCCGATCATCTAGTCACCGCATTATGCGAGGTCAACGCTAACTTTGAATAAATGACATGGCATCCGCTATATTTATTTCCATTTCTTGCGATGAAAACCTGCGCCACGTAATCATATGTCGCTTGATCCAAGTTTGCTGCCGTTTGATGTACTGACGTGTCTCCGTTTTCGCGCCCAGGATAGCGTCGGCCAGCTCTATCTCGCTGCGGGCAACGGCCGCTAGGGGCGCCACACCGATGGCCCGCATCGCCGGCAAATTTCCATCGAGTTGCAGCGCCGCCAGCCGCCCGGCTTCTTCGATCCCGCCGGATGCAACCATCGCGTCGAGTCTTGCATCGGCCCGGCGATGCAGCACATCGCGGTCCGGCATCATGACGAGGCGCAGCGCGTCGTCGGGCTGGACCAGCGGCACGCACGGCTGTGCCTGCCAGTAGGCCAGCGACCGGCCACTGCCGTCGAGCACCTCCAGCGCCCGAACAATGCGCTGCGTGTCCTCGGCCGAAAGCCGCGCCGCCATGCCGGGATCGCGCTCCGCCAAAACACCGTGCAGCGCCGCTGCACCGACGCGGCTTGCCTGATCGCGCCAATGCTGCCGGATGTCCATTGCAACGTCCGGGATCGGCGACAGGCCTTCAAGCAGCACCTTGAAATACAGCCCCGTGCCGCCGACGAAGATCGGACGGAGGCCCGCCGCCGTCGCCTCGTTTAAAGCCGCCGCCGCGTCGGTTAGAAACCGGCCGGCCGAATACGCCTCGCGGGCCGGCACCTGGCCGAATAGTGCGTGAGGCAACCGCGCCTCGTCCTCGACGCTCGGCCGCGCTGTCAGAATACGCAGCTCGGCATAGACCTGCATGCTGTCGACATTGATGATCAGGCCGCCGAGCTCTTCGGCCAACGCCATGGCCAGCGCCGACTTACCGCTCGCGGTTGGGCCGGCAATCAAAATCGGCCGGTTCGTCGGCTGGTGGACGTTTGACATGATAACGCCTCCTAACGCAGTGCTGGGCAGCGCGCTAGGAGGCGTTATCTGGCAGGCTGCAAAGCAGCGATCAGAAGGCTATTTTCGAGCCGAAGACGACGGTGTGGAAATCCTCAAGCTCGTTCGTCGCCGCCGCGCCGCCGCTCACGATTTCGAAGTCGACCTCATTCAGCCGATAACCAGCATAGAGCTGCATCTCGGCGGCCTCGATGTGTTGCACGACGCCGAATCCCCAGACCTCGGCTGTGCTACCGCCGATGCGATCGCCGGCAACACCACCCAAATCCAAAACCAGCGCACTCGCATCACCGCCGCTGTCGTCCACGGCCGAGACATAGTCTTTGAACCAGCCATATTCGCCGTAGAAGCCCGTTGGCCCAAGGCCATTCAACTGCGCAAGCCATCCGAGTTTGACATAGACGAATTTCGCATCGTCGGGTGTGCGCAGTGCCCCATCGGCATCGACCACCGACTGATCGAATTCGCGCACACCGGCGCTAACCAGAAAATTCAAGCCCGTCGCCTCATGTAGGATCGCCGCCGATCCCAGTAGAGTCGATTGATCAAGGTCGGCGAACGCGCCATCGGTATCGGTGATCTCGGTGTACGCGATGGTCGCTGCCAACTTAAATCCGCCGCCGTCACCTTCGTAGCGCAGTCCGATATCCCAGATGTCGTCTTCGCCCCAACTCGCGGACGCCACAAACCCCGCTAATTCCGGCGTGTCGTAGCGCACCAGATTAGCCGTATCGCCGTTAAAGTGATTGTAGACATCACCCCACGCGAGACCAACCGGCGCACCACTCGACGTGCGTAGTTCAAACGCGCCACCAATGTCCTGCACGCCGGCGTAAGCTGCGACGGCGGTTTCGGACAAATCGTTTTCCGGCGCCGTATCCGTCACACGTGACGCCAGACCAACCGAAAGCTTGCCGGCCTTTTCGCCTTCAATCCACCAGTGCGCCTGCCACATCTGAAAGCCGTCGCCCGAACCATTGTCCGCATCCTGACTGACATCGTCGGACAAATCATCGCGCAGTCGAATGGTAATGTCGTATCCAGCGCTCCATCCTTCGGCGATCTTGGCGTCGCCCGTGAAACTAAAGAACGACTGATCGTTCTTGTTGCCAACGACATAGGCGTTGCTTTCTTGGCCATCGTCCCACGCCAGAAGCATTTTGTTGATTTGCCCCGAGATGGACAACGAAACCTTGCGGTTGCCTTTGCGCGCCGCCGTGGCTTCGAGTTCGGCGATGCGCTCTTCCAGATCGGCACAGCAATCGCCCCCGAGATCAGCGGCCGTCGCCGCGCCTCCCGCCATCAAGCATGCAATACTCGCCAGAGCTGCTGTACGCATCATCGATCGCCCCCACTATGTAACACTGTTCCGTCGGCGCGTTTCCGCAGCCAACCCCGTCACTAAGATCAGCGCTGATCCCTCAGCCCGAATTAAAACCAACGCTTCCCCAGGACGGCACCACCGGCCTCGACTGACGAGGGCCACAGCGAAATCGCCAATCGACGTGCAGCTTGTTCCAACCGGCAGCCGCCGACTCTCTTCTTCGAAAACGATTGGGCCATAGTATACTAATTATGTCAACTATAGACAACTAAACGGATATTATATCATTCATAGCGGTTTGCAATTGTCGGGCGCAAATCTGCGGTCAACGACCGAATATGCGATCCCAAAGCGTCACGCCGGACAACCTTGCCGCCGCCGCCCATTCACGAAGGCGCCCACTGGCCGTCCGGATCGCTGCATCGACGCGCGGCCGCCACGACGCCAGAACTGGCTTAAGCCACGCCATCGTCCGATGCTTGACGACTCGTCCGCTGCGCCACACCCACGACGACCGAATGACAGCAAACAGCGCATCTTTCCACGGCATGAACCACGCATAAGCGCCAGCGAACCACGAAATCTGCATCAAGGCCGGCTTCGTCAGCATGAAAATTCGCGCCAGCAATGCGGTCGATGCAATCTTGGCCGCAACGAACAGCGCCGACGCCGCGAACACTTGGCCATTCGCCAGCAGCCACACGGCGACGAATTTCAGCGGCAGCAAAAACGTCGTCGGCAATGCGAAGACGCACAGTGCGCCATAGGGCGGCAAGCCTGCTATCCAGCGTTCGAGTGCCGCGATCGGACGATACTCGGCGAGCTTTCCAAGCCACTTTTCAAGCGGCCGCCAGCCCCATTCCTCGAACAGGATGATCAGCGCCGCGATGACGTTGAACGCCAACATCACCGGGCCACGCGCTAGGCTCCAAGCCATGGCACCCGCCGGCCGCAGCGCCGCCAGCACAGCGACGGCGAGCCGCTTAAACATATCGGCGATGAGTCGAATTTGACTTGCCACGATGCGTCACGTCTCCGGTCGATGGTCTCACAGCGTCGGCCCGATTGCCGGCGTTCCGCAAGATTACGTCCGCCCCGCAGGCCGGGGATAACTTTCGCAAAATTTAATGTGGCGGCGGACGCCTCGCGGTCCTCGCGCGGCGACTAGGCCGCGTTTACCAAGTCACTGTCGCCAATTCCGCTACACCTGAACCGGGCGCAGGGCTCCGGTCCGTTCGGCTTCTTCCAGCGCCTGTGCCAGATCTTCCCGCGCCTTTTCGGCCTGCCGCTGCCGCGACCACAAGCTCGCATACAAACCATCTTTGGCAATCAGCTCGGCATGCGTGCCCTGCTCGACCAGCGTGCCATCGCGCAGCACCAGAATAACGTCCGCATGAATGATGGTCGACAAGCGGTGCGCGATGACCACCGTCGTCCGGTTCATCGCCACGCGATCGAGCGCGTCTTGAATTTCTTTTTCGGTGTGACTGTCGAGGGCACTCGTTGCTTCATCGAGAATGAGCACCGGCGGACCCTTCAAAATCGTCCGCGCAATGGCGACGCGCTGCTTCTCACCGCCGGACAATTTCAAGCCGCGTTCACCGACCATCGTGTCGTAACCCTGCGGCAGAGATTTCACGAAGTCATCGATCTGCGCCATGCGCGCCGCAGCGAAAACCTCGTCGTCGGTGGCGTCGGCGCGGCCATACTTGATGTTGTAGAAAATCGTATCGTTGAACAGCACCGTATCTTGCGGCACCACGCCCATCGCGGCGCGGAGCGACGCCTGCGTGACGTGACGCAGATCCTGCCCATCGATCGTGATCCGTCCGCCGGTCACATCATAGAAACGCAACAGCAGCCGCCCGATGGTCGATTTGCCAGCCCCCGATGGGCCGACGATGGCGACCATTTTCCCAGCCGGCACCTCGAACGACACGTCCTTGAGAATTTCGCGGTCGCGTTCATAGCCAAAGCGCACGTTCTCGAACCGAATAGTGCCGCCATGGACGTCGAGCCTCTTGGCGCCGGGCCGATCGGCGACCTCCGGCGATTGGTCGAGCACGTCCATCATGCGTTCGATATCGGTCAAGCCCTGTTTGATTTCGCGATACACCATGCCCATGAAATTCAGCGGCATGAACAGCTGCAGCATCAGCAGATTGACCATCGCGAAATGGCCGACGGTGTGATTTCCCGCCAGCACGTCCTGCGCCGCCATGACGAGGCACAGCGTCAACGCCACCGTAAAGATCACCGCCTGCCCGGAGTTTAAAACCGCGAGCGACGTGTACGATTTGATGCTCGCCTTTTCGTACGATGCCATCGACGTGTCGTAGCGCTTCGCTTCGCGCTCCTCGGCACCGAAATATTTCACCGTCTCGAAGTTGAGCAGGCTGTCGACCGCCTTGGTGTTGGCGTCCGTGTCGCTGTCGTTCATGGTCCGGCGAATGCCGACCCGCCAGTCGGTCGCCTTGACGGTGAACCACAGGTAAGCCGTAATCATCAACACGATGGTGACGACATAGCGCCAGTCGAATTCGATGGCGCAGACGACGATGATCAGCAGAAACTCGATGATCGTCGGGATCAGCGTCATCAGCGCCATGCGGCTGATGTTCTCGATGCCGGCCCGGCCGCGTTCGAGCACGCGCGTTAAGCCGCCGGTTTTCTTTTCGAGATGAAACCGCAACGACAGCCGGTGCATGTGCTCGAACGTCGAGAGCGCGAGTTTACGCACCGCATGCATTGCGACCTTGGCGAACATGCCCTCGCGAAGTTGCACCAGCAGCGTCATCAATATGCGAGAGGCGCCGTAGACGAGACTTGCCAGCAGCGGCGCCCCGACCAGCCACGTCACTTGTTCGCTCGCCGGCACTTTGCCGCCGCTGGCCGCGACCAGCGCGTCGGTCGCCCATTTCAAGGTGTAGGGCACTGTCACCGTCACGACCTTAGCGATGACGATCAGCACCAGTGACCAGAGCACGGTCTTGCGCAAATCCGGCCGGTCGTACGGCCACACGTAGGGCCACAGCGCTTTCAGAACACGGGTCTGCTCGGGCGAAGGTGTGATCCGATCCACCCATCCGCCGGGTTCAGCAGGCGTGGCGGCGGTATTTTGATCTGGAGGGAGGGCTCGTTGCATTCCCACGAGATAAGAGGACTACGACGGCTTGTCCATGGAGCCGATCCACGCACGTCGACGCTATCAACGCTTTCGGCCCGGCACGAAGACGCGCTGACAGGGATAGACCCGATTAGGGTGCGCGATGCTTTGGCGATTAGCGCGATAAATTCGCGGATAATGCCCACCGTCACGATAATGGCGCTTGGCGATCCGCCACAAACTGTCGCCACGCCGAACGACGTAGCGGCCGGGCGGCGTGATGCGGCGTCCAGCCCGGGAACAGGCACCACGCCGTACGTCTTGTGATCGTCTGAGCGACATCCGCCGCGACCAGGATTTTACCTTCGAGCCACGCCGCGTCCGCCAGACATCCGGACGCTTCGAAATAGCCGCCGTGATCAACCGCTCGCCACTTTGGCTTTTGGCCGAAGGTCGCAAGCCGCGATCGGCCGGCATGCGCCGCGCCGACTTGGCGACATCGACCGATTCTTCGCTCGGGCGGTCGCTCTGGCCCGTGGTCGGCGCCGCAGATTTCTCGGCCCATCGCCGATCGTCGGGAATCGGCTCTGGTATAAGCACGATGGTGCGCTTGCTTTCTACGGGTTTGGGATCGACGAGCCTAGCCGCGTTTGCAGCCGCAGCCTCTGCGTCGGCGCGACGACGTTCGGCGGCAATCCGCGCGTCGGCGGCGCGCTGTGCGTCCGCCAAGCGGCGCGCTTCTTCCGCCTGCCGGCTTGCGGCTTGGCGGGTTTCTTCGACGGCCTTGCGACGCGCTGCCTCGGTGTCAGCTTTGGCCTGAGCATCGGCTTGCGCTTTTTCAACGGCCTTACGTTCGGTTGCTTGGCGTTCTGTTGCTTGGCGCTCTGTGGCCTGGCGTTCGGCGGCGAGCTTTTCGGATGCCAGCTTTTCTAAATCCTGGCGCGCCTGCTCAGCTTTCAGCTTCGCCGCGCGCTCGTCAGCCTGTTTGGCTTCAGCAGCCTTGCGCAGATCATCAGCCGCACGCTTCGCCGCGCTCGCCCGCGCATCCTCGGCCTTCGTCTCTTCGAGCTTCTTGGCAATGGCGTCGTTGGCTGTGCCGTCCGCTGCGGGGATCGAGAGTTCCTTAATGACGACGCCCTGATAGTCGCGGTTGGCGCGCGCCAGCCAGTCCTGAACAGCACCGATCACGCCGCCGTAGCCAGGTGGCGGCTCTGGCATTGCCAGCGGCGCGGACGGCTGAGCCACATCTGGCTGACCTGCCGGCACGTCCGGCGGCGGCGCCTCGCGGCGCACCGGCGGCACCATGGCAGGCTTTTTCGTTTCGTTGGGCGCCGCCTGCGCCATGCGCACGCCAACTGCAAGATCGCCAGGCGCTGACGCTGCCGCGTTGGCCAGAGCCATTGGCGGCGCTGTCGCCACCAGGATCACGATTGCCGCCGCAAGCGATCTCCGGCGAAGCAGTCCGCTTCGCGTCGCTCTGAGACGATAGACTTGCCGGCCCGCCATCTGACCCTCATTTAATTGCGATCGGAGTAAAGCACGCCGGCGACAGCAACGCCAACCGGCGGAAAGTCATTGTAAAACCCGGCAGCGGTTGATCTGCCACACTGACGCGCTATGGCATTGCGACCAAGCCGGCATCAGATCGGCTGCAGCACTTTTCCGAAAGTCGTCCATGACCCAAAGTTTTGATACCCTGGCCCCCGGTCCCAGCACCGCCGCGCCATCGCTTCAGCCCTTGACCAGCGTCTGTGTCTATTGCGGATCGGGCAAAGGCCTCAATCCAGCTTACGCGGTTGCCGCGCGCAAACTCGGCAAGGCGCTCGCTGTCGCCAACATCCGCCTCGTCTACGGCGGCGGCAGCCTCGGCTTGATGGGCGAGGTCGCGAAAGCCGTGCTGGGCGCTGGCGGCAAAGTCACCGGCATCATTCCCGAGTTCCTCGGCGCCAAAGAGAAAATGCTGAAAGACGTCGACGACTTGATCATCGTCGACGACATGCATGTGCGCAAACGACTGATGTTTGAACGCTCGGACGCCTTCGTCGCCTTGCCCGGCGGCATCGGCACGCTCGAAGAACTCGTCGAACAATTGACCTGGTCACAGCTCGGCCGCCACACCAAGCCGATCGTCGTCGCCAACATCGAAGGCTTCTGGACGCCGTTCCTCGATCTGCTGACGCACATGAAATCCGAGACCTTCATCCGCCCCGGCCTTGACGTGCACTTCGCGGTCGTCGACAAAACCGAAAACATCGTGCCCGCCATCCTCGCCGCGCATGCCTACGGTTCGCAGACCAACGACCACGCGGTCGTCGCCAAGTTCTGATGTCTAAGTGCAAGTTGCGAGCTTGCAATTTTCGAAAGGCCATCCTGCCATGTCACGCAAGATTTTCGTCAACCTCCCGGTCAAAGACCTGGACCGTGCGATAGCTTTTTTCACCGGCCTTGGCTTCGCGTTCAATCCGCAGTTCACCGACTCCACCGCAACGTGCATGATCATTTCCGATAGCGCCTTCGCCATGCTGCTGGTGGAAAGCAAGTTCACCAGCTTCACCACCAAAAAAATCGCAGATACATCAACAGCATCAGAAACCATTCTTGCTCTGAGTGCCGACGATCGCGCTGCCGTCGACGCACTTGCCGACAAGGCCATCGCCACCGGCGGCTCGGTCGCCATGCCGCCCATGGACCTCGGTTTCATGTATGGGCGCAGTTTCTACGATCCTGACGGCCATCATTGGCAAGTTTTCCACATGGACCCAACGGCGATGCCGTCGGACTGAGTTCGCCAGATGGCCCGCGCCCACTTCGGCGTTGGAAACTCTCATCGGATCAGCGTTCGTTCGACGGGCGCGGTTGCACTTGATGGCGGTCCCGCCTATCAGCGGATATGACCAAAACGACGATGACACCGGCCGCTCCTCCGCCGCCACCGACACCCCCGGGGCGCATCGATCCAGCTGACGCGGCGGACATGATCGCGCGGATGCGGACCGGTGAGCGCCGTGCCATTGCAAGCGTCATCACCGAACTCGAACGTCTCTCGACGGCCGCACCGGCCCTGCTGCAAACCTTGCAGCCGTTTCTCGGCCACGCGCTCGTCGTCGGCTTCACTGGTCCGCCGGGTGCGGGTAAATCAACGCTCGTCAACGCCGTCATCGAAACGCTGCGCCAACAGGGCCGCACCGTCGGCGTCATCGCGGTCGATCCATCAAGCCCGATTTCCGGCGGCGCCATCCTCGGCGACCGCATCCGCATGACATCGGCGCTCGACGACGATGGCGTGTTCGTGCGTTCGCTGGCGTCGCGCGGTTATCTCGGCGGTTTGTCGCCCGCTGCCGTTCGCATCATCGACGCCCTCGACGGCGCCGGCTTCGATATCATTCTGCTTGAAACCGTCGGCACCGGCCAAAGTGAAATCGACGTCGCCGAAGTCGCCGACATCCGTATCGTTATCTCAGCGCCCGGACTCGGCGACGATATCCAGGCGATGAAATCAGGTCTGCTCGAGATCGCCGATATTCTCGTCGTCAACAAAGGCGATCGGCCCGGCGCTGAGCAGACCATGCAGCAGTTGATGGGGGCGCTATCGATCCGCGCTTCATTGACCGGCAAAGTTCCGCTGTTGAAAACCAGCGCGCTCAACGGCGACGGTGTGGGAGCCCTCGTCGCCGCGATCGATGATATCGGCCGCCGCGTCGCGCTCGATGATCCCAAATCGCGACGCCGCCGGCGGGCACGCTATCTGATCGCCCGCGCCGCCGCTGATCTGGTTGCACAGCGTATCCGCCAAGGCGGCAGCGCCAGCCTCGATCCTTTGGCCGACGCCGTTTTGTCCGGCACCATGACGCCGGACTCTGCCGCACGTCAGATTGTTGAACGGTGAATGACTACCGAGCAATTTTTTGTAACGAAACGTGATTGCAAAATCGGTCCGAAGAAGCGCTTTTCGTAACCCTGTCATCATTTGGTGCATTGCAGCATCGACACTTCATCCGTAGCGTCTCAAGAGTGATTTTGTTTGAGGGGCTTCGAACAACATGCGCGTGCGTGCAATCAAGACATCCCTTGCCGTTATGGCGGCCTTGACCTTGGCGGCGACCGCCGCGCGAGCCGAGCAACTCGGCGCCGTGCAACTTAAAGTTCTGTTGTCCGGCAAAACCATTAGCCTTTCGGCACCGTTCGGCTCATTGCCGATCCGCTACAGTCCGGGCGGCACGATGATCGCCAAATCGAAAGCCATGGGTCTGTTCGCGGGCGTCTCGGAAGATCGCGGCACTTGGCGCATTCAGGGCAGTCAGTTCTGCCAGCGCTGGACCGTTTGGAACAAGGGCAAGGAACAGTGCTTCACGGTTTCGCGCACCGGCACGACGGTTCGCTGGGTCAGCAATGATGGCATGACTGGCACTGCGGTGGCCGTGCAATAGACGGCCAATCGGTGCGCCGCCGGTCTCGCACTTTCGCGGCAACGCCTGGGGCATAGCTTCTGGCTGTTTTTGGGTTGAAGGTTCGCGTGAACCGGCCTTCCTCATGTGGTGCGAAACGCGCGACCGCCGTCTCAACACCGGGCCCGGCCCCTTGCCGATGATTGGCAAACGAGTTACCCAGCTTGACCAACTGCTGCCAGCGCCAAGGACGGATCCCAGTCGTCGCAGCGCTTCTGGCCGGGAGAGATGCAGGCCATGTCGGACGAAGCCGTCGTTGCGCAAAGCGGGCCTTACACGGTCGAGCTTCAAGAAGGTCAAGATTACTGGTACTGCCGCTGCGGCCGCTCGAACATGCAACCGTTTTGCGACGGCTCGCACAAAGGCACATCGTTCGAGCCGCTGAAATTCACGGCGGACCGAACGGGGTCGTACAATATCTGCGGTTGCAAAGCGACCGACGACGAACCGTTCTGCGACGGCACCCACAACATGCTGTGAGCCGCGCCGGCGTTAGAGCCCTCCTTCAACTACGCCCTGGCCAAGTTGCTGTGACGTATCGAGTACGCGAAATAAATCAGCAACCCCGCCGCTAGCCAAAGCAAGAACCGAATATGGGTGATGAGCGGCAGGAATGCGATCAGCGCGCCGCATGACAGCACGCCGAGAGTTGGGAGCAACAGGCCGAACGGCATTTTGAACGGCCGGTGCATATCGGGATGCGAAATCCGCAAGCTAATCACGCCACCGCACACGATCACAAACGCCGTCAACGTGCCGATGTTGACCAGTTCAGCCAACACGCCGAGCGGCGTTAGTCCGGCCATGATGGCCATGAACACGCCGGTGATCACCGTCGTGCGCACCGGGGTTTGGGTTTTTGGATTGATGGCTGAAAAATAATGCGGCAGCAGCCCATCGCGTGACACGGCAACGATGATGCGGGTCAATGCGTAGTAGAGCACCAGCATCACCGTCGTCAGCCCGAAGATCACACCTGTGGCGACCAAGGCGGACGCCCAGTTGTAGCCGATCAGTTGCAGCGCGTGCGCTACCGGCGAGGCGACATTCAAATCGCCGTACGGCACGATGCCGGTCAGCAGGCCGGACACGATAATGTAGATGACGGTGCAAAAGACCAGTGACCCGAGAATTCCAATCGGCACGTCGCGCTGTGGATCGTGGGCTTCTTCAACGGCGGTCGACACCGCATCGAAGCCGACGTAGGCGAAAAACACCAGTGATGCGCCGGCTAGAACGCCAATTGTTTTGCCGTCGGCCGTGTGGTCGAACCACCCGAACGGAATAAACGGCGACCAGTTGGCCGGCTGCACGTTGAACGCCGCGACGGCAATGAAGATGGCGATGGTGACGAGCTTCACGGCGACCGCGATGGCATTGACCTTGGCGCTTTCCTTGATCCCCTGAATGAGCAGCATCATCAGCAAGAGGATGATACCCACCGCCGGCAAATTGATGATCCCGCCCATGCCGCCCTTGACGACGGCCTCGGCCGTTGGATCGAAGCCGATCACCTCAAGTGCGCCGCCCAGGTACGAATTCCAGGCGAGTTCCGTTGGGCCTCGGATGAGACTGTCCGGCAAGCCGATGCCGATCGCCGTCAGCGCATTGTTGAAATAGCCCGACCAGCCATTGGCCACGGCGGCGACCGACACGCCGTATTCAAGGATCAGGTCCCAGGCAATGATCCAGGCGAGAAATTCGCCGAAGGCGGCATAGCTGTAGCCATACGCGCTGCCGCAGCCGCCGACACTGGCCGCCAATTCAGAGTACGAAAGCGCGGCGAACGCGCAGGCTAGGCCGGCGACGACGAACGACAGCACGACCGCCGGTCCCGACTGGGTCGCCGCTGCGTGCCCCGTCAGTACGAAAATGCCGGTGCCGATAATCGCCCCGACCCCCAGCAGCGTCAGGTCCGTGGCGCTCAGCGCGCGCTTCAAACCAGACTCATCGGTGTGGCCAGTGATCGGCTTTTTGCGATATATAAAATTCATGTCGCGTCCCTCGATCCGCACCTCGCCCGATTTCGTTCTTCCAGCGAAACCGTTGACAACCCTAGGCGAACGCGATCGCCCGACGCAAGGCGCGTGTCTGGCGAATGATCCACACAATCATGCCTCGCTCGGCACGACGCGCCGCGGTGAGCGAGATTGCGCAGCAATGAACCAGCGCGCCGCAATTCTCACCACAACGCCAACTCCAAAATTGCCGTCACGACTCGTGGCAGGCGTCAGCGCACTCGTTGCACTGCTCGGGAATTCGCTCGCATGCCCCCCGGCCCATGCCGATCGTGCCTTTGTTATTGCCGTCGCCGGGCCGGTCAGTGGCCGGGCCGCAAACGACACCGAGCGGATCTTTGCCGACGCGCGCCGCGCCGCCGATCGCATCAATGCGGCCGGCGGATTGATTGGGCGTCAGGTCGAGGTTGTGCGCGCCGACGACGGCTGCGATCGCGCCAAGGCCGAAGGGGTCGCCCGTGAACTGGCAGCTAAAGGCGTCGCCTTGGTGTTGGGCCATCCTTGCACCAATCCGGCACTCGCCGCCGCTGCGATCTACGGCCGGCAAAACATACTTTTCATCGCCACCGAAACCCGGCATCCCTCGCTCACTCTCAAACGCGCCGGAGCCTCAATTTTTCGCTTGAGCGGCCGCGATGATCAGCAAGGACAAGCTGCTGGCCGAATTCTGGCTCGCGCCGCGCGTGCTGGTCCGGTCGCCATCATCCATGATCGCACAGACTACGCCCGCACTTTGGCAAACTCTGCTGAAGCGATGGTCGAAGCGGCCAGCGGCTCAGCTCCGATCACGGCGACGATTGTCGGCGGTGACAAAGACTATCCGCTGGTCATCAAAAAAGTGCGCCAGGCGCGCGCCATCTTTTTCGCCGGGTTCCCGATGGAAGCGGGCTTTTTGTTCACGGCGCTGCGGGGCGCAGGCTCCGACGCCACTTTCCTCGGTTCCGACAGCTTGGCGACGACCGAGTTCGCGACGACGTTTGGGGCCGACGCCAAAGGCGTGCGCGTGCTCGTCGGGACGAATGCACTCGAGGCCGTCGCGGCGCAAGCTGCCGATGCCATACCTGCTGCCAACAGAAACAGCCCGAGCATGACAGCCATTGCCATCGAGATGGTCGCGACGGCGGTCACTGAGACTGGTGCCGTGGATGGCGCAACGCTTGCTCAAGCACTGTCCAGCAAACCGTACGCGACGCGCTTGGGTCCAGTGCGATTCAATACGAATGGCGATTGCGACCTGCCAGGTTACGACGTTCTCGAGTGGACTGGAGAGGCTTGGGAGTCGCCGGGCCTAAGTTGGACGCCGCCACTGCCATAAACCAACGCTTCTGCGTAGCGGCAGCACGATCAAAGAAGCCGGGACGATCAGTCGATAGGGAGGGAGAAAATCACGACCGCGAGCAACGATCACGGCCGAGAATGGTGCCGGCCGGTGCGCGACTGCGCCCCCGGCCGATCTCAATAAAATGATCGCGTCACATTTCAGCTAGCCAATTGCAACGCGCTTTAACGCCCTTGTGACGCCGAAAGGCATTCGACCATCAACGCCTTCTCCATGCGCGCCAAGTCTTCGGGCACCTTGTGCCCCGACTGGCGGTAGGTGCTGATGCGTTGCTGGACAAGCGCATAGCAGCGGCGTGGGTCGTCCTCTGATTGCTCCATTTGTTGCACCAGATCGGCATCGACGCCGCTTCCCATTTGTTCAGCCATTTGTCTTTTGTATTCCCCGCTGTCCTTGGAGACGCCGCGCATTCTCTCGGCGTCAAGTTTCAGGTTATCGCAATACACACCCAGTTCCGCAGGATAGCCGACGAATCAGCTTCAATCAGCATCTGCCGAGCACAACTTTTCAAGTTGCAGTTAAGAGTTGCTGAAAGGCCATGAATGAAAGCTGAATACGCTTTCTGCATTTCTGCACGCTCTGGACAAAAGAGAGAGCAAGCGATCGTGGCGATAAACAGACGGTAAATCGACGAACATGTGCGCCGCACACATCCATGCTGCGCAGCGGCATTTCTGCCGCACAGAACAATTGCCGGCGGGGCGCGCGCTTGATTGATGCGGGCTATCGCGTCTGCTACGCCTCCCGCATCGCATCAAGGATGAGTTCGAGATGATACCCCGTTACGCCCGCTTGGAGATGATCAAGATTTGGGAGCCGGAGACGCGTTTTCGCATCTGGTTTGAGATCGAAGGCCATGCAGCGCAGGCATGCGCCGAGCTCGGCATCATTCCAAAAGACGCCGCCGCGACGATCTGGCGCAAGGGTTCAGAGGCTAACTTCGATGTCGCCCGGATCGATGAAATCGAGGCCGTGACCAAACATGACGTCATCGCTTTCCTCACCCATTTGGCCGAGCATGTCGGTCCCGACGCGCGCTTCGTGCATCAGGGGATGACCTCCTCCGATGTGCTCGATACGTGCCTCGCGGTGCAACTGGTACGGGCCAGCGATCTGCTCCTTGCCGACATCGATCGACTGCTGGCTGCGCTGAAAACCCGGGCGCTCGAACACAAAGATACGATCACCATCGGCCGCAGCCATGGCATCCATGCCGAACCGACGACGTTCGGCCTGAAACTTGCGTTCGCCTACGCCGAGTTCGCACGTCATCGCGATCGTCTTGTCGCCGCGCGAAAGGACATCGGCACGTGCGCGCTCTCTGGCGCCGTCGGCACCTTCGCCAATCTTGATCCGCGCGTCGAAGCCTATGTCGCCGATAAACTCGGCCTCATCCCGGAGCCGGTGTCGACGCAGGTCATCCCGCGCGACCGGCACGCGATGTTTTTTGCGACCCTCGGCGTCATCGCCTCATCGATGGAGCGGGTTGCAATCGAAATTCGCCACTTGCAGCGCACCGAAGTTCTCGAAGCCGAGGAGTATTTTTCACCCGGCCAAAAGGGTTCATCCGCCATGCCGCACAAGCGCAATCCGGTGCTGACGGAAAATCTCACCGGCCTCGCCCGCATGGTCCGCGCCTACGCGCTACCCGCCATGGAAAACGTCGCGCTCTGGCACGAACGCGATATCTCACATTCCTCGGTCGAACGCATGATCGGTCCAGACGCGACGATCACGCTCGACTTCGCGCTCAACCGCTTAGCGAGCGTCATCGAAAAGCTGGTCGTTTATCCTGAGACGATGAAAAAGAACCTCGACAAACTCGGCGGGCTGCACAATTCGCAGCGCGTGCTCCTTGCCCTGACGCAAGCCGGGCTATCACGCGACGACTCGTATGCGTTGGTTCAGCGCAACGCCATGAAAACCTGGGACCACGGCAAAGATTTCCTCACCGAACTGAAAGCCGACGCTGACGTGACGGCGAAGATTTCGCCCGATGCGTTGGAGGCGATGTTCGACCTTGGCTATCATACCAAGCACGTCGAGACGATTTTCAAGCGAGTGTTTGGCTGAAAGTCGCGGTGGCGTTGCGTCACGCTACGCGATGGTAGTGCGAGACCATGAAGTCTTTCCATGTCCCGTCGTCGCCTTGCGTGCGCGATGAAAAGATCCGGTGATCGTCAGACACGATCGTGACGGCATCGATGTAGTTCGCCATGGTGCCATCGTCTTTATGGCTCGGGCCTGTCGATTGAAGTGACAAAATTCGGCCCGCATCATCCAGGGTGCCCTCATAGAGCCATTGATACGTCATCATCGAAGCGACGAAACTTCCGACGAAGCGATCTTTCAATGGGTCGAAGCCGAGCGTCATGCGCGTTGCCATCGCCGCCCCATCCGGCATGTCGCCGCGGCCTTCGAGAACGATCCACAAATCGCCGACACTGCGGACGAGTTCGGTGCCAGAGCCCGTCCATTCCGGCTGCTCAGGCCCCATCGAGCACGTCTGCTGGTATGTCCATGACCCGACAAGCTTTGTCAGCCAGCGGTGCTGTTGGAGCGGGTTGGCCTGCATCGTATGACTCCTTCCTCAACGATTGCCGCACGGTGCGTTAACCTTGGGTCAGAAATTCGGCGAGCTGGTCGTAGGTTCCACCGAAGCCCTGGTTCATCGACATAAACATTTGAGCGAACACGAGGCGCTGCTCTGCCGTTGCCTCTAATGGTGTCGATGTCAGCGTCAAGCGTGTCCGACCAGCTTCATCGTCCAGTGTCACAACGTTCAGCACCGCGAGTGGCCAATCCATGGGGAACGGTGAACGCGCCACGCCAGCTTCAGGATCGGAAAAACTGCTGACAAAAACGATGCGGCGCGGCGCCACAAGCTCGCGATAAATGAAGCGACCCCACATCTCTGGCGCGACCTTTGACGTCATCACATAATGAAACATGCCGCCAGGTTTGAACGCGAGGTTCTCGACACGGATGGTCCAGCCCTTTGGTCCCCACCATTGCGCCAGTGCTTTGGCGTCGGAATGGGCAGCCCACACCGCCTCGCGCGGAGCATTGAACACGCGCGTGATCGTGAACGGTGCTTCGCCACGCCCACGAGCCGCAGCGAACGCGACTTCTGTCTCGAAGCGTTCAAGCGTCTGCTCGCCACCTTCAACGGCGCTGGCAGTTGCGACCGCATCGCGCTGTGCTGCGGTGGGGAACAGCAATGTCAGTGTGACGCGCGTTTTGCGACCGACGGGCTCGAACGTAACGGTCGTGTGCCAATGGCACGACGTCGACTGCTCGTTGTCGCCGTGGCCGAAGACGATGCGCTCCGGCCTAACGATTTCCTTGTACTGAATGAAGTTGCTGTAGTCGGTGCCGTCCGGTCCATGCATGACAAAGCGCCAAACGCCACCCGGGCGGACTTTCATTTCGTCCGTCGTGATCGAAAACCCATTTGGCCCCCACCAGTTTGAAACATGCGCCGGGTCCGTGAACACATCGAACACCAACTCACGCGGCGCATCGACCACCCGCGTTACCGTCATCTGACGGCTGGTGAGATCATCCTGCTCAGCGCTTTTTGCGGCCATGTTTGCGTCCTTTCTTCGGTTTGGCTTGAAGGTCGCTCAGATAGGCTTCGAGCCGATCGAAGCTTTGCTCCCAAAACTGACGGTAATGATCGAGCCAAGCATCGACATCGCGCAGCGGCGCCGGCTGTAGGCGGCACGGCCGCCACTGCGCGCGCCGCGTGCGGGCTATGAGCCCGGCGTGTTCCAGCACTTTGAGATGTTTTGAAATCGCCGGCAGGCTGATCTTGAACGGCTCGGCAAGCTCATTCACCGACGTTTCGCCACGCGCGAGCCGGGCCAGAATTGCGCGGCGCGTTGGGTCAGCGAGCGCCGACAACGTCACGCTGAGTTCATCGGCTGCCATTTGTAATATACCGTATAGTTAAATAACTAATCGGTGTAATACCGTCGAGTTTGCGGCGTGTCAACGCCATCAGGCGTTGGCACTGGCGGCGATAGCGTCGATGCAACGGAACTCAACCCAAGGCACAGCGTTGAGCGCGCACAGTTTGCATTTCTGGATGGGAGTTCGCCATGACCGACCGCACTGACGCCCTCAAAACATTGCATACGAGTTTGATCGATAGCCGCAACGGCTATGACGAAGCGGTCAAGCAGGCCGCAGGTGAGGGCCTGACGCCTTTGTTTCAGGATATGATTGCGCTCCGCACGAATGCCGCAAACGAACTTGCTACTCATTTGCTGTCGCTCGGCGAAAAGGCGGATGCGGATGGATCATTCATGTCGACGGTGCATCGCACCGTGATCGATTTGCGCTCATACATTACCGGACTGGACGCCAATGTGCTGCCGGCGCTGATCAGTGGCGAAGAGCGTATTGTCGGCTACTATGACGCCGCCCTCGAAGCGTCAGCCCCGGCCGATCCGGAATATGCGGTTCTCATTGATCAGCGCGACGCGTTGAAAGTGAAAATTCGCGATATGGAAGTGATGCACGCGCGCGCTGCAGCGTAATCGCGTTGATAGGCTTTTAAGTGCGGCGCCTGCCAGCGCGTTCCGTCGCAGGTCGTTCTGATCGACTTCGGCTCGCTACACTAATGATCGGGTTGCAAAATCGCTCTCGGCGAAATTTGCGACCCGCTTTCTAATCCGCGCCTCACGCTGATCCGGCCAAATTTTTCCCAAAACGGTCTTCGCCAGCCTGCCGGCGTTGGCCCCCAGACGGTTTGGAAAAAACGCATCGTCGACAAATTTCCCATAGTGCAATGGCTTGAGAACGTGCGCCATTTCCTCCCGGTAGCGCGGGTCGTGCCGGCCCTTGACATCGCGCCACGGTTTACTTGAGCCGATAAAATGAATGATCCCGGGATCGACGTCACGCGTTAGCGACCAGCGCGTCGCGTACATCCAGTTCCACAACGGCGAGAGTTCCAACCAATGACCGTTGAGGACCGCGTTCAAGGCGCTCTGATCGTCAAGCTGGCCGATGTAGCGACCGCTCGTCAGATAATCAATAACGCGGGAACCGACCCGCTCGCTTTCGAACACGCGCCGGTTGATAAGCATCATGCCCGAATTGAAGTAGGGCGTTTTTGCCGACAGCCCGAGCTGTCGCTTGTAGTCGAGCCAATCCGTTTGATCGCCGCGCAAAACTTCCCCAGCATCCATCACAGCGGCGATGGGGTAATGTCCGAGGTCCGTCGCGAACAGATGCGCCAATGATCGCGAGCCGATCCAAACGTCGGCATCAAGATACAGAACCTTGGTGAAGCGCTCAGCGAGTTGCGGCGTTACATTGATCTTCGCATAGGCGGCCGACGTTCTGTCGCCGCGCGACAGCTGAAAACCACTCATGTCATGCGGCACAAAATCGATGATCGACAACTTAGTGTCGACCGCGTGCCGCTGCGCGGGCGAGCACCCGATCGCCAGGATGATGACATCAAAGTTGCGATCAGCCTGACCGAGCAGCTGGTGGGCGACGAAACGCGCAGCAGGGAGATAACCGCTGTCCGTCACCATGACGACAGCATTGCAATTTGAATTGGCGGTCGTGGGTGTACTCATCGCCTTGGTCGCGTTACTCAGCCAACAACACCCGCGCTTAGTGGACCGCTCCCACGGACGCGTTCATGGCAGGTCAGCCGTGCGCCCGCAAGTGAACTTCAGTTTCAATCAAAAGATCGCAAAGTGATCGCTGCCGTGACCACCGTCGCGGCGCCACCATCAGGTGAGCGGCGTTTTATAACTCGCCAACGCCGGAGCGTACCGTCAGCGGATGATTAAACCGCTCAACATATTCGCGGATTTTGCGATCGCGGCTGTCAAGGTTGAGATTTCGCGCAAGACGATGGCCCAGTCTCGCAACGCTTCGCCGGGCCGCCGGAAGTGCCGGCACGTCGCGCACAAATTCCTGGTATCCCAACGGTTCGAGAACGCGTTTCATGTCCGCGCGAAAGCGCGGGTCATGGCGCGATTTGCGATCCGCCCACGGCTTGCTTGGGCCAATAAAGTGCACGATCGCCGGTGCGACTCGTCGGGTCAGCTCCCAGCGCGTCGCGTACATCCAATTCCACACGGGTGACAATTCCACCCAATCGCCGGCTAGCACCGCATTCAATGCGCTCTGATCGTTGAAATTGCCGCGATATTTTCCCGAGCTCAAATAATCGAGGCATTGCTCTCCAATGCGGCGCTGGCGATACGCTGGGCGATTGATCAGTAACATACCCGAATTGAAATAGCCGGCGTTCGCGTGCAGACCCAGTTGCCGTTTGTAGGCAAGCCAGTCACCGGCATTGCCTCTTACGATTTCCGCAGCGTCTCGCACGGCGGCTACTGCTCGACCTTGAAAGTCGAGGTGGAAAAGATCGCTAACCGAACGATCGCCGATCCAGACGTCAGCGTCGATGTACAAAATTTTATCGTAACGATCGTCGAGCACCTCATCGAGGCTCAATCGACCGAAAACAGCCACCGATCGACCCTTTGCAGCCGACGTCTGTTTCGCACGAGCGTCGAGTTCAAAATCCAACACCTCGATCCGCGTATCTGCGACTGCGCGCTCGTCGGCCGAACAACCGATGGCGAGCAGAATGATATCAAAAGTCCGGTCGGGCTCTCTTGCCAGCTTATGAGCTGCAAAGAGCGCCGCTGGCCAATATCCGCGATCAGCGATCAGGACGACGGCGTTCGACCGCCGATGGGGCTCATGTAATTCGATCATTCGAAGTCAATAACGGGCGTCGCGATTTTCAGTTCCAGGCGCCGGCAAGAAGCGCTCGATTCGGCGATGATGGCGTTGGCCGCCTCGCAACGCAAGTCGCGACGACAGACGCATTGACCAAGGTATCGCCGGGCGCCGCAGCGCGCGACTGCCACGGACGACTAGCGCCGCCAGCCGCCAGCGGCTATGTGCTAGCCTCCATTTCAGAAGTTCTTGCGCCTCGTCCATGAAAACGTCCGACGTCGATATTTTGATCGTCCCTGGCTGGCAGGATTCCGGCCATGATCACTGGCAGACCCGTTGGGAGAAGAGCCTGAAGACGGCGCGCCGTGTCGTGCAAGCCGATTGGGACCACCCCACTGTCGAAGTTTGGGGCGACCAGATCGCCAAATTCGCTGCTGGAGCCACCAAACCCGTCGTCGTTGTCGCCCACTCGCTCGGCGTGCCGGCTGTCGTCTTGGCCGCTGATAAACTCAAAGTCCGGGGTGTGATCGGCGCGTTTCTGGTGGCGCCGGCGGACTTGGATTTCTCGCATTTCTGGCCCGATACTGGCGGTAGACGCTGGCCGCCCGCGACTGGCGATGGCGGCTACTCAAATATGCCGACCAACCGCCTACCTTTTCCCGGCCACGTCGTGGTCGCCAATAACGATCTGTACTGCAGCTATACCCGCGCCCAACATCTCGCGGCCAAGTGGGGGGCAACGCTGAGCGACGCCGGCGAAAGCGGACACATCAACGTTGCATCCGGTCACGGACCTTGGCCCGAGGGGGTCTTACAGTTCGGGCAATTTTTGAGGAAATTGGGGTAGGAACTAGGCGACTATGTTGCCCTTGCCAAAATTGCAGACCTCGCAGAGAATTTGGAGATTTTCGATTTTCGTTTCACCACCTTTGGACCAAGGGTGAATGTGATCTACTTGAAGTTTTGCTCCAGTTTGAACGCTAGCGCCGCAAAGTCGGCATGTAGCTCCGTCGCGCATCAAAACTTGCGCACGTAGCCGCCAGTTGACATTGCGGGGAGTTTTGCAAACCGCTGTCTCTCGCTGATTTTTGGGGTCCATCGCGATGTTTTCTTGGTTGGCCCAATCGACGAACTTACTAAGTGCATTGCGCCACGCTCCAAACCTTTGAGCATACGTTGATGTACTATATAATGAATTATCCGAAGAGAGATCCCTAAACTTTGGTTGTCGACCCAGTTTGGTCCACACCTCGACGAGATTTCTAAATAAATCATCATCGGCAATGTTCCGTTTATTCGATCTCTCTACGCCTGCCTTTTCCAAAGCTTCATTCCATGTACCGAACCTTGTAGCGATGGTGCTACTACTGAACTTCCCCGCCAAATTGTAGTCGCGAAACGTAATCTTCGGTTTAGCCAACGACTCATAGACACGCACGAGGTCAGCAATAAGTTCTTCGTCGGAAATGTCTCTGTGAAACTTTTCGAGTTGAAAGCGACTTGGCGACCCTCGTGTCATAGCAGATATCTCACACCGACCTATTCACTCGTCATTCCCGCAACTCGGGAATGACGTTGCTTTTAGCGCCTATAGCTGCTTCGATTGACAAGGGTCGGAAGCGCTGAAAAATAACCCTACTTCCCGCCCTCAATGTCATGCACCGCTTTCGCCAGCGCTTCAGCCATCATATCGCGGATTTCCGTGTCAGCCACAGCAACGCCGTTTGCGGCGAGGTCGCCCTGCACTTTGCGGAAAACATCATCGTCGCCCTTTTCGGCAAGGTCGGCTTTACGGACAGCCTTGATATAGTCATCGAGCGCGCTACCCGAGTAGCCGAGCTTGGCGCCCGCCCATTCCGCGAGCGCTTTGTTGCGGCGTGACTCGGCCTTGAATTTCAAATCAGCGTCGTGCGCAAATTTGTTCTCAAATCCTTTTTCGCGCTTATCGAACGTCGTCATTTTGAAACGTCTCCCTAGCTCTAAGGTCGTTGACCGACCCCTTAAGACCCAAAAGTTGCGATGCAACCTTTGGGTGTATCTGCATACCCTTCGCCTTTTGCGCGAGTTGTAGGCGTCGTCGGCGGCCGTCAGGGTGCCAGCGTTACCGCCTCATTCAAGGCAAATCAACGGCTTGGCTGAGACCGTCCACCAAAGCCCGATGCGGCTCATGGTCTACATTGTTTCTGCCCCCCGGTTCGGCTAGTGTCCGCCAAGGTTTTTCAGCGCCGCGCAGCGCGACCTCGGCCCCCGGTCCGGATATCGACACGACCCCCGACATGTGAAAATCACGTTGGAAATTCAAGGGACAAAGTCTTGAACTCAGGTCGGTCGAGCCCACGCTGCGTTGCGCTGCATGCCGCTTCGATGACGTGCCCAATCACGTCTATGCCATCAGTATGAGTGAGACCCAGAGTTTGATCCTCAGAGGACCAGGAATGAACAAGCGTCGCCGCATCTATGAGGGCAAGGCCAAGGTCCTATACGAGGGCCCTGAGCCCGGTACGCTCATCCAGCATTTCAAAGACGACGCCACAGCGTTCAACGCCAAAAAGCATGCGTTGATCGAAGGTAAGGGCGTGCTCAACAACCGCATTTCGGAATACGTATTCCAGCGGCTGGGCGAGATCGGCGTGCCGACGCACTTCATGAAGCGTCTAAATATGCGCGAGCAGTTGATCCGCGAAGTCGAAATCATCCCGCTCGAAGTCGTTGTGCGAAACGTCGCCGCCGGCTCACTGTCGACGCGCCTCGGCCTGGAAGAAGGTTCGCAACTGCCGCGCTCGATCATCGAGTTCTATTACAAAAAGGACGAGTTGAACGACCCGATGGTTTCGGAAGAGCACATTACCGCGTTCGGCTGGGCAACACCGCAAGAAATCGACGAAGTCATGCAGATGGCGCTGCGGATCAACGACTTCCTCGTCGGCCTTTTCCTCGGCATCGGTATTCGCTTGGTCGACTTCAAGGTGGAATTCGGCCGTCACTACGACAACGACACGATGCGCATTATGCTGGCTGACGAAATCAGCCCGGACTGCTGCCGTCTATGGGATATCCAATCGGGCGATAAGCTCGACAAGGATCGTTTCCGGCGTGACCTCGGCGGCGTCGTCGAAGCTTACACGGAAGTCGCGCGGCGGCTTGGCGTGCTGAACGAAAGCCCGCGGCCGCGCGGCTCGGGCCCAGTGCTTGTCGCGTCCAATCCGACGGGTAAGCCGAACTAGAGTGTGAGACAGTTGGCAGTGGGGATCAGCCGATCGTTGCTGGACCCATTGCCCTGTCCTCATCACCACTGCCATTCTTGAGGCCACATGAAAGCCCACATCAAAATCACGCTCAAAACCGGCGTGCTCGATCCGCAAGGCAAGGCCATCGAGGGCGCGATCAAGGGCCTTGGCATCGGCGGCATCGGCGAAGTCCGGCAGGGCAAATACATCGAGGTCGATCTCGGCGACACCAGCACGAGCGCCGCCAAAGACGTGGTCGAACGGATGTGCCGCGACCTGCTCGCCAACACCGTGATCGAAAACTATAGCTACGAGATCGGCTGAGCGAATGCTGCGCGCATCCGTCATTGTTTTTCCCGGCTCGAACTGCGATCGCGATGTCAAAACCGCGATTGAACGGGTGACCGGCTTCGCGCCAAAAATGATCTGGCACGGCGATGCCAGCGTGCCGTCCTCGGACATGATCGTGCTGCCCGGCGGCTTCTCCTACGGCGATTACTTGCGCTGCGGCGCCATGGCGGCCCATTCGCCGATCATGAAGGACGTGATCGCCAAAGCGAAGGGCGGCACGCCGGTGCTCGGAATTTGCAACGGCTTCCAGATCCTGTGTGAAAGCGGTTTGCTGCCGGGCGCGCTGCTGCGCAACGCCTCGCTGCATTTCATCTGCCGCGATGTGCATCTGAAGGTGGAGAACGATCAGACCTTCTTCACGAAGTGCTATCGCAAGGGCGAAATCATTAAAGTGCCGATCGCGCATGGCGAGGGCAACTATTTCGCCGATGCCGAAACACTCGACCGGCTCGAAGGCGACGGCCGCGTCGCTTTCCGCTACACCGATGCCAGCGGCGCCGTGACACCCGCCGCGTGCCCGAACGGCGCGATGGCCAACATCGCCGGCATCACTAACGAGACGGGCCGCGTGCTTGGCATGATGCCCCATCCGGAGCGGCTGTATGAGTCCGCCCTCGGCGGTACCGACGGCCGGCGTGTGTTTGAAAGCGCCCTGCTCTCCGTGCTCGAAGCCGCGTGAGTCTGGCGCCGTACGTTCTCCCATCACGCGGCTGTGATCAGGTGTGACCAGCGAAATTCAGCGCGTCCCCTTGCCAAATCGTGCCGTGCTTTCCACGTCCTGATCGAGTGCGGGGCCGGGCCCCTCTGACAGCGCCACCCAGCGCCGTGATGTCGGACCGCACCGGGTATGCCCGGTGCTTTGCAAAATCTTGGCATGCCTCCGTTTCTGACATTGGAGGAAGTTATGTCCCGACCCACGCGCGCACTCCCGGCAATCGACGCGGTCTCGCAACGCTCATCGGGCACGCACCGGCGTGTCCGCACGACACTACAGCGTTTGACAACGTTGCGTCTCGCCATCGATCGCGAGTCACGTTTTGGGGCACGTAGCGATTTGCGAGTCGTGCGAATGCAGCGCCTCGTACTGCTGTTGAAGCAAAGGCTGAACGACTTTTTCACGCCGGCATCACCCCGGCGGGCGGCAAACTTTGCGGCCAACGGCGTTCAGCGCTTGCAGCAGCGCTTGGTGCTTCAAGATGCGCAACTCCGCGCCGGCTGATCGCTCTCTCTAGCTCCCATTTCATCGCCAATCGCGCCGCTACGTTTCAATCGGCTGCGTACCAAACCCCAACGTCCATCCGCGGATGCAGCGCCTAGTCGCGTGCCGCAGCTTTGCTAAGCGAAGCTGCGGCACGTGATGGGCGCCATCAGCCCATCACGTGAGATCTAACACCGTGGAATTTCTGTTCGACCCCGTCATGGGCAAGCCGTTGTGGATGTGGGCCGTCTTTATCGGTCTCGTGCTATCGCTGCTCATTCTCGATCTCGGTGTGTTTCACCGCAAAACACACGTCATCGAAATACGCGAGAGCCTGCTGATGAGTGCGTTCTACATCGGCATTGCCGTGATCTTTGGTGCGTGGGTGTGGACGTCTCTCGGCGCAGCCAGCGGACAGGCCTTCTTTACCGGCTTCGTCGTCGAGAAGACCTTGGCGATGGACAACATTTTCGTCATTTCGCTGATTTTTTCGTACTTTGCCGTTCCACAGATCTACCAGCACCGGGTGCTGTTCTGGGGCATTCTCGGCGTCATCGTTCTGCGCGCCATCATGATCGCACTGGGCGCGACACTGATCGCTGAATTTTCCTGGCTGCTGTACGTTTTCGCGGCGTTCCTGATCCTGACCGGTATCAAAATGCTGGTTATGGGCGAGAAGGAAATGAACATCGCCGATAATCCGGTTTTGAAGTTCATGCGCCGGCATATGCGCATCACCGACACGCTGCATGGCGAAAAGTTTTTCGTCACCGAACTCGATGCGAAAAGCGGCAAACTGGTGCGGGCGGCGACACCCTTGTTCGTCGCTCTGATCTTGATTGAAGTCGTCGATGTGATTTTTGCGGTCGACAGTGTGCCGGCAATCTTCGCCATCACCACCGACCCCTACATCGTCTACACGTCGAACATTTTCGCGATCCTCGGCCTGCGCGCCCTGTACTTCGCGCTCTCCGCCATCCTAGGGCGCTTCCACTATCTCAAACCGGCACTGGCGCTCGTGCTCGTGTTCATCGGTTCGAAGATCTTCGTCGCCGACGCGATGGGCTGGGATAAATTTCCTGCCAGCGCTTCGTTGGCAATCACGCTGGGATTGCTTGCGGCCGGCATTATCGCGTCGCTCATGTTCGAGCGCCGCGATGGCGGCAAGTCGTTGCCCGCGCCCCCGCGCTGAACTGCCCGGCCGGTCGCTTGACCCATAAAAAAAGGGGCCGAAAGGCCCCTTTTCCATGTTGATCACCGGCCCGCGTTTAGCGGGTGCGTGACCGGCGCTTCGATGACTTGCCATGCGACGCGCGGCGATTGGCCGGCGTCAACGACTGCATGAGCGCGACGATAATGGCTTGCATAACACGTTCCTTAGTGGGTTGTTTCGAGCGGCTGGGATCGTTGGATCTCCAGAAGTGAGGGGCGAGGCCCCCCGGTTCGAAATTTGTCTACACTGTAGATATCTCACTAACGGCATCGGGAGTAGAGCTCGTTTCGCAGCCTCGCCATGCGCGCCGCGCAGCCCTCAGGTTTTAAATTTTATCAACAATTTCAGGTCTTAACGGGCATAAAAAATGGGAGGAAGCACGAAGCTCCCTCCCTGTTCGAACAACTTGCAAGCGTGGACTTGGAAGCGCCGAAACGTCGTGAACGTCCATTACTGAACGTCGTTATTTTACGGGTGCAACGTAGGCCAGACGCTCGACAGGTTGCACCATCATTGTCGACGCGCCGTTAGCGCAGGAGAAGGACAAAGCCTGTCCGCCAAACGTCTCCATCCGCGCCGAGCTGCCTTCGAGAACCGACATGTTGACGCGGACCGGCTCAGACGGCGACGCCGATGCCGTCTCCGAGTAGGTGTCCGCAACAGCCAGTGTCAGACTGCAGGCGCCGTTGTTGACGGTGTAGTAGCCGACGGCACGCTTGGCGCCGACCGTCAAAGCGATCGCCTTGAGAGGGCCGACGACCTTGGCAGCTGCGACATCACCGGCCGATGCGGGGACCGCGCCCTTGAGAAGGGCAACGCTGGCGAACACGACCGAAGCGGCTAGTTTTGAGTAAGACGTCATGGAAAATCTCCACAGTCCTGAGGCGTGCCGTTCAAACCCGCGCACGATTGTCTGGGCGTGACGGCTGCGCTGAGCGGGTAAATAACCCCATGACTCGTCATACAAAAGTGCTAGCTATGCATTTCCGGAATGCGTTTCTGACAGCGCGGTCCGGTCGCAGCCCGATCGGGTAGGGCATATTTGCTTGGCGCTTCCGACTCGCCTCCGGCGAGCCTGCCGGAAGCGCCAGGGAACGAGAGTCGCCAAGCGCCAGCAAAAAATGCTTATAAGCGAGCCTCGCGAATGAACCTCTGACATGAGTGCGAAATGGCCGTTACGACCGCTGCGAAAATCATCCCCGAAATCGTCGCCGAACACGGCCTGAAGCCCGACGAATATCTCCGCCTTCTCGACATCCTCGGCCGTGAACCGCTGACCTGCGAGCTTGGCATTTTCTCGGTGATGTGGAGCGAGCACTGCTCCTACAAATCGTCCCGCGTCTGGCTGAAGACGCTGCCAACCTCCGGGCCGCAGGTCATCCAGGGTCCCGGCGAAAATGCAGGTGTCGTCGATCTTGGCGATGGCGATGCCGTGGTCTTCAAAATGGAAAGCCACAACCACCCGAGCTACATCGAACCTTTCCAGGGCGCGGCGACGGGCGTCGGCGGCATCATGCGCGACGTGTTCACGATGGGCGCCCGCCCGGTCGCCAACATGAACGCCCTTCGCTTCGGCGCACCCGATCACGCCAAAACGAAACGCCTCGTCTCCGGCGTCGTCGCCGGCATCGCGCATTACGGCAATTGCACCGGCGTGCCGACGATTGGCGGCGAAACCAACTTCGACGCCGGTTACAACAACAACATCCTCGTCAACGCCATGTGCGTCGGCCTCGCCAAAACCGATAAGATTTTCTATTCCGCCGCCAAGGGCGTTGGCTTGCCCGTCGTCTATGTCGGCTCGAAAACCGGCCGCGACGGTATCCACGGCGCGACCATGGCGTCGGCCGAATTTGACGACAACAGCGAAGAAAAACGCCCAACCGTTCAAGTCGGCGACCCATTCACCGAAAAGCTGCTGATCGAAGCCTGCCTTGAGCTGATGGCGACCGACAGCATCATCGCCATTCAGGACATGGGCGCGGCAGGGCTCACGTCGTCCACATCCGAAATGGCCGACAAAGGCGGCGTCGGCATCGAACTCAATCTGGATCTGGTGCCGCAGCGCGAGACCGGCATGACCGCCTACGAGATGATGCTGTCTGAATCGCAAGAACGCATGCTGATGATCTTGAAGCCGGAGCGTGAAGCCTCGGCCCAAGCCATCTTCGCCAAATGGGGCCTCGATTTCGCGATCATCGGCATGACGACCGACACAGGCCGGATGATCATCAAGCACAAGGGCATCGTTGAAGCCGATCTGCCGGTCGACAAGCTCGCCAACTCGGCGCCGATGTACGAGCGCCCATGGACGGAGCCGAAAAAGCCGACGACGATTTTGCCGGAATGGGTACCGGCCCCACATTCGATCCTCGGCACCTTAAAGGACATGATGGGCGGCCACGCCCTCGCGTCGCGCCGCTGGATCTGGGAACAGTATGACCACATGGTGATGGGCGACACCATCGGCCGACCCGGCGGCGATGCCGGCGTCGTCCGCGTTCACGGCACCAAGAAAGGCATCGCCGTCGCGTGTGATGTGACACCGCGCTATGTGCTCGCTGATCCCGAGATGGGCACCAAGCAGGCCGTGGTCGAGACTTGGCGCAACCTCACCGCCGTCGGCGCCGATCCGCTCGCCATCACCGACAACATGAACTTCGCCAACCCCGAGCGGCCCGAGATCATGGGCCAATTCGTCGCCAGCGTTCGCGGCATGGCGGACGCCTGCCGAGCCCTCGACTACCCCGTCGTCTCGGGCAACGTCTCGCTCTACAACGAAACCAACGGCGTCGGTATTCCACCAACGCCGGCCATCGGCGGTGTGGGCCTCGTGCCGGACACGGCCAAGATCGCCACCATCGCCCTCAAGTCCGATGGCAACATGCTGGTGGTCATCGGCCGCGAAGAGGGCCACCTCGGCCAATCGCTCTATCAGCAGCACGCGACCGGAAAGTTCGAAGGCGCGCCGCCGCCCGTCACGCTCGACGATGAGATCAAGGCCGGCCGCCTGATCCGAACCATGATCCGCGAAGGCCGCGTGGCGGCCGTACATGATTGCTCTGATGGCGGACTGCTGGTTGCGGTTGCCGAGATGGCGCTCGCCGGCGGCATCGGCGTCGAGCTGTATCCGTATGAAGGCAAGCTGCCCGCGCACGCGATCTGGTTTGGCGAGGACCAAGGCCGCTATGTCGTCGAGGTCACCCCGGCCAAGGCCGAAGAAATTCTCGAACGCGCCCGCCTGCTCGAACTGCCATCGCGCATCATCGGCAAAACCGGCGGCGCCTCGCTGAGCCTCAAAGGCGAGACAGCACTCTCGCTTGTCGACTTGCGCGCCGCGCATGAAGCCTGGCTTCCGGGGCTGATGGGCGGGTGACGTGCGGCCCGTTCGCTTTCCTTGAAAGTTCACCCAATGTTCTTGACAACGGAACTGCCATTTTTTATCGTTTTGTCATGACCGATGAGACCGCGAGCTTAGTCTTAGAACATCTGCGCCACATGCGCGGGCAGCTCGCGCGCGTGGAAGAGAAGGTGGATATTCTGATTACGCGTGTTGGTTTGGTTGAGCGCCATGTCGCCAACGCTCACGTTGGCGAAGCCACTCAAAATGCCGAATTAGATCGCGTCAACAAGCGTCTCGACCGGATTGAAAAGCGGCTCGAATTGGCTGAGTGACTCCAGCTCAACACGTAATTTTCCAGCGTTGATGGGACAAGCGATTTTGTTCAAATCGGCTGTGTGTGCTGGCGGCAGAACCAGCGGATATCGTCTCGCCCTTAAAGTTGAGACAGCCCTCGCACTCGCCGACCTCCGCACGACGCCTGGCTGCCGGCATTGATGGGCTGAGAGGATGCGAAATCCACACGGCTACGACTAAAATCAGTACACTTGGAATACGGGCCAATGAAGCGAATAGCCGGGAACATACGTCATCAGAAAATATACGGTTTTCAGGGACGGGCGGTGTTCGAATGTATTTTGCGCATGCCACCGCTCAACGTCGTGGGGTGACAACCACGGTTCATCCGTATGAACGATCAAAACATCGGCTCGAAAACTCTGGCCCTCATATTTTTTGTCTTTTTTTGCCAGTATCTCGTTCAGCGCATGGCAAAAGCGCGTTTGGTCCCACTGCGCCTGCTGAAATCCGATACCGTGATAGGCCGAAAAAACGCGGTCGGATTTTCGCTCAGCCGCTACACACCGCAGTAACTCTGGATCAACCAATTCGGTGAGCTCGATGCCGATTTGCCCACCATTTAGCTGAGCAAAACAATCGGGAGCTACGTTTGAGTTAGAATTCGAAACAATTCCAGAGACTACAATACCATACTTCGCGCCTGCGGATTCTGCCCACTCTCGCGCCGTCGCGAGTTCAACAATTTGCTTGTCTTCGGACGTCTCTCGAGCAAACAGACTCGCATGCCCACGACGATTTTGAATGTCGCAGCAACGCTGCAATTTAATTTCAAAGTCTGAATTCATCCAACAATCGTCCGACAGAAAATTGGCGGGATTTCGTCCTCGCAACATCGATCTAGCGGACCGCTAGAATCTCACCCGCAGAAACTTTGCGTGGATGGCGGCCTTCGCCGCCATGACGATGTGAGTGGCGTCGCGATCCTCCCTCCACACCGTCATCCCCGCGCGACTCCTTAGAAGTCCCTTTAGGGACAGGCGGGGACCCGTCCAAGTCTCCCACGCCTTCCCTCGCCAAAAGCTCGGCGTCAGAACGCGCCCAAGCAATCTCCCCGGTTGCGGGATCATACAGATTGCGCCACTCCGGGTTCATTTGCTCGATCAATCGATATTTCCATTCGCGACGCCAACGCTTGAGGAGTTTTTCTCGCGCAATTGCCGCTGGGATCGACTCGTGAGACTCGTAGTAGACGAGTATTTTAATTCTGTATTTTTTCGTGAAGCCGTCGAACACGCCCTGATCGTGTTGAGACATGCGAATGTTGATGTCGCTTGTCATGCCGACATAAAATGTGCCGTAAGCTTTGCTGGCCAGAATGTAGACGCATGCGTTTTTCATGATGCGACGATAGCACGTCGCTGGCTTGGACGGGTCCCCGCCTGCGCGGGGATGACGTTCTTCCGATTGATCACAGGTCCCCTCGAGCAACCAGGTCCCCGCCTGTCCCTAAAGGGACTTCTAAGGAGTCGCGCGGGGATGACGTTCTTCCGATTGATCACACGTCCCCTCGAGCAACCGGGACCCCGCCTACCCGCAAAGGGACTTCTAAGCAGTCGCGCGGGGATGACGTACTTTTAATTGACGACGACCGTCGCGCGCGCTCACAGGCGGCCTTCGGCACCCACCAACATCGCCAGTTCCGCGATGGCAGCGGGACCTTGCAGACACGACCACCCTAGCCACCACCGGAAACTTGTGCGGATATTGCGCGTTATTGACGCGTGACGCCTATCGCCTAAATTCGCGCAAAAAAGCGCATCAGCCGTGCAGATGGGCCGACGACGGGAACTCAAGGGGACACACCATGAAAAAATTTGTTTTTGCCGCGCTGTTGGCATTGTCGGCGGCGGTGAGCTTTATGCCGGCTGCTGAGGCCGCGTCGGCGCGCGAGATCAACGCCGGCGTGCGCGCCACGCTGGATAACTTCTTCTCCCAAATCCGCGGTTCGCGCGAGCTTGCCGACAAGGCCGTCGGCATTCTCGTGTTTCCCTCCGTCGTAAAGGCCGGCATCGGCATCGGCGGCGAGTACGGCGAAGGCGCGCTGTTGATCGGTGGGCAAACGGCCGATTACTACAACACCGTTTCTGCGTCGTTCGGCTTCCAGCTCGGCGTCCAGGAGCGCTCGGTCATCATTTGCTTCATGACCGATTCTGCACTCAGGCAATTTCGCAAGACCGCCGGGTGGAAAGTCGGCGTCGACGGCTCGGTTGCGATTATCACGGTCGGCGTTGGTGGCTCCATCGATACAAACAAAATCACCAGCCCCGTCGTCGGCTTCGTGCTCGACCCGAAAGGACTGATGTATAACCTGACACTCGAAGGCTCGAAGATCACGCGCATCTCGCGCTGAGCGCGCCGCGGTCTTGCGTCGGTGATGGCGATCGCCATAGCTATGCGCCATGGCACCCGGCCAGCATCTCAATAACGATCGACAGGACCACCGACCATGACCACAACCACGACCGCATCCGGCTTGCAGATCACCGACGCGACTGTCGGCACCGGCGCGACACCCAAGACCGGACAAACGTGTGTGATGCACTACACGGGCTGGCTTTATAACGACGGCGTCAAGGGCAAGAAGTTCGACTCCTCCGTCGATCGTGGCCAGCCGTTTGAATTCCGCATCGGCGTTGGACAGGTGATCAAAGGCTGGGATGAAGGCGTCGCGTCGATGCAGGTCGGCGGCAAACGCACATTGATCATTCCCGCAGCTCTCGCCTATGGCGCACGCGGCGCTGGCGGCGCCATTCCGCCGAACGCGACGCTGATGTTCGATGTCGAACTGCTCGATATTGTGCAGTAGCGGTGCGGATGATTGGACCCCGTGTCCGGTTGGCGCTCGCTCGAATGCGGGCGCGATCGCACACGCAGCGCCCGATCGTTGAGTGCGTCGCGCTCACGTGCTGGTCGAAGGTCTTATCGAAAGTCGCATGTCGGTTTTTAAGTGTTAATTAGGAATGCCGTAGCGCCATATCGGGACACCGCTTAAGCTTTTGGTCGTAAATCGCTGTCGGTGGATTTCGATCATGAGAGCCAAAGTGCCGCCGTCCCGCACTGGTCAGCGGCTGCTGCTTGGCGGCAAAATCGTCTTCAATGAGCGTTCATCCGTCATGGATTGCACCGTTCGTCGTTTGTCTGAGGACGGCGCTGAATTGCGACTACCGAACACATTATATGTGCCGCGCGCCTTCCATCTGGTGGTCAAGCCTCACAACAAGACTTATGCCTGTGAAGTGGCCTGGCGGACCGCGACCGATATCGGCGTGACGTTCGCCACATAAGCCCATCGGAGAATGGACAAGTGGGCATATCTCATCGCGAGTTTTACCGACACGCAGCCCCTACAGCATGCTACAATCGGGCATGAGCGACTTTTCATACGCCGCCCCCGGTGACCTTTTCGTTGCGACCTCGATGCGCCGCAACGGCGCCGTGAAGTATCAGCGCTTTGACACGGCTGCCGACGCTTTACGTTATGCCATCGAAAAACTCGAGCCCGCCGTGCTGAAGGGCACGGTGCTCGAAGTCGATGAAGACCGCTATGACGCAGCCGCCATGCGTTCACTGTACGATAGCGCCGATTACCCCTTGCCACGGGCCACTTCAGCGGCAGGCTGATCCCGACTTTTGAGCCGCCAGGCCACTGAAAAGCGACAAGCTTTTTTGTCGCCTAAAAGCGTTGTTCCGTGCGGAACCGCACCGCATCATCAAACATTTTTAGATGAGCATTGCACGCGCTTCCTGCGTGGGTTCACGTTCAGAAAGGCTTCTCCATGACCTTGCTCTCGCAGTCCCGCGCCTCGGTTGGCAGCCTCATCGCAACTCTCGCCGCGATCGTGAGCACGCCGGCGACCGCCGGCGCCGACCCCACTGGGGTTTGGATCAACGACACGGGCCGCGGCGCCGTCGAGATCGGGCCGTGTGGCACTAAATTGTGTGGCCACGTTGTGTGGGTGAAAGATCAAGCCGACGCTCAGAAAGGCTGCGGCAAGCAAATCATCGGCGATGTTGTAGCGTCGGGCGGCAGCTCATGGGACGGTGGATGGATTTACAGCCCCGAGCGCCGCCGCAACTTTAACGTCGAATTGCGCCGATTGAACAACGGCAATTTGCGCGTCATGGGATACGCCGGAACACGGCTGTTTTCTCGCACGATGATTTGGACACCGGCACCGGCAGACTTGCCGCGCTGCACCTCGCAAGATGCGGCCGCCAAGCGCGACACGCCCGCCTCGCCGATAGCGGCACCTGCTGCCAACACCACGACGGCTGCGGCATCGCCAAGCGTCGCTCCGCCGCCAGACAAAACCGAAGGCGTCAGGCAAGCCGCGCCTTTGCCATCGACACCGCCCGCTGTAACTCAGGACCCCGTCGCCAAGGGCACGGCCGCTGAACCGGCTTCGTCAGACGAGGCCTCAGCCGAAAGTGACGTTGACAAGCCAGCCGGTGGATTGAAAATCGGCGGCGTCGATATCGAGAAAGTTCTGACGAAGACGGCGGCGGGCAAATGCAAACTCGATCTGCCCTGGGTCAAAATCAACTTCGATTGCGACCGGCGCGATTGATCGAACCCGCAGCTTTTCCGAATGCACAAAAAACAAAGCCCGCTCGAATTGGAGCGGGCTTCCATCTATTTCAATCGATGTCCGACCGTGATCAACGGAACGCGGCGGAGGAGCTCTAGCCCATCCGCCGCGTTGAATTCTTCAAGACGTGACCAATTTAGATCAGGTCGATTTCGGCCGGCAGGTACGACGTCACTTCGAGGCCGACTTCCTG
>FSSH01000503.1_pt1 | contig 81929 bp, 81 predicted proteins | sample 1166101 | NCBI WGS metagenome assembly FSSH01 (sample SAMEA32972668, study PRJEB13176) | freshwater metagenome | biome: Drinking water system; feature: Biomass in drinking water that filtered by 0.45 um membrane; material: drinking water | place: USA | collected 2012-12-20 | depth 0 m | reverse complement strand
ACATAAATATTAATTCGCGTATTTTTTACTCAACTGTTACGCTTTTAGCCAAATTCCTAGGCTTATCCACATCGGTTCCTTTTAACAACGCCGCATGATACGCCAGCAATTGCACAGGAATGGTATGCAAAATAGGAGAGAGCACGCCTACATGGCGCGGGGTGCGGATGACATGCACGCCATCGGATTCGGTAAAGTGGCTATCAGCATCGGCAAATACAAATAGCTCGCCGCCACGTGCTTTTACTTCTTGCATATTGGATTTCACTTTTTCCAGCAATGCATCGTTTGGCGCAATCACGACCACTGGCATGTTGTTATCGACCAATGCTAATGGGCCGTGTTTTAATTCCCCAGCGGGATACGCTTCTGCATGAATATAGGAGATTTCTTTGAGTTTAAGCGCGCCTTCCATGGCGATGGGGTAGTGCACGCCGCGGCCTAAAAATAGCGCATGTTCTTTATCGCCAAAGCGTTTTGCCCATTCGCGGATTTGCGGTTCTAGATTCAAAGCATATTGCACGCTGCCAGCTAATTGGCGTAATGCGCCTAAATATTCTGACTCTTTTTGAGGGTTAAGTAGGCCTTTTTGTTTGGCCAAAGTGGCGGCTAAAACAAATAAAGCGACTAGTTGTGTAGTGAATGCTTTGGTAGACGCCACGCCGATTTCTGCGCCCGCGCGCGTATAAAAAACCAATTGTGATGCGCGCGGAATGGCGCTTTCTTGTACGTTGCAAATGCTTAAACTTAAGTTTTGCCCTAACGATTTAGCGTGTTTTAGTGCTTCCATCGTATCTAGTGTTTCGCCCGATTGCGAAATAGTGACGATAAGCTGATTTGGATTTGGTACCGATTCGCGATAGCGGTATTCACTAGCTATTTCGACATTGCATCGCACTTTTGCAATGCCTTCTAACCAATATTTGGCGGTTAATGCCGCGTAATAACTGGTACCTGCGGCTAATATCAAGATGCTATCCAGCTGATTAAATACTTCAGCCGCACCAGCGCCAAACAATTCTGGCCTAAATGCACCATCATCAATCAATGCTTCAATGGTGTCGTTCAACGCGACTGGTTGCTCGTAAATCTCTTTTTGCATAAAGTGGCTATAAGGGCCAAGCTCTAAGCTGGCAAGCGATACATCACTGGTGTGCACTTTGCGTGTGACGACTTCGCCATCTTTGCCGTAAATCGTCACCTTATCAGTTGTCAGCGTGGCGACATCACCATCTTCTAAATAAATTACTTTGCGTGTGACAGATAGCACGGCAGAAACATCGGACGCGATAAAATTTTCGCTATCGCCCAAACCAATCAACAACGGACAACCTAAACGCGCGCAGACCATTAAATCAGGCTGGTTGACGGCAATTACGCTAATGGCAAATGCGCCTGTTAATTCTGCAATAGCTGATTTGGTGGCGGCTAATAAATCGGGTGATTGCTCATAGTAATAATGAATTAAGTGCGCAATCACTTCGGTATCGGTTTGCGAATAAAATTCGTAGCCGATTGCTTTTAATTTTGCGCGCTGCTCATCATGGTTTTCGATAATGCCGTTGTGTACCACGGCGATTGTTGGATTTTCTTGTTTTGGGGAAACGTGTGGATGCGCGTTACTTTCTGTGACTCCACCGTGGGTAGCCCACCGCGTGTGTCCAATACCAATAAAACCAGTTAAGTTAGCATTGATTGCTTTTTCTGTCATGGCTGAAACGCGACCAACAGCACGCACGCGCTCAATGCCATTGCTGTTCAGCACGGCAATTCCAGCCGAGTCATAGCCGCGATATTCCAGTCGGCTTAAACCTTCTATTAGCGTAGATACGACATTTCTTTTTGCAACTGCGCCTACAATTCCACACATACGGATTCTTTCAAATACTTAACGTTATTTTTGGGTTAACTTTTATGCAGTCTTTTTTAATCAGGCTTTTTAATTTTTTGTGGCCGTTTCCAGCCCACAATGGTTTTTTGCTCTTTGGCGCGACAAAAGGTGAGCGCATCGGCAGGCGCGTTTTTGGTAATGGTTGAACCTGCGGCGATTGTCGCATTTTTGCCGATAGTCACTGGTGCAACTAATTGCGAATCGGAGCCAATAAACGCACCATCTTCAATGACCGTTCTAAATTTATTCGCACCATCATAATTGCAAGTGATGGTACCCGCACCAATATTCACGTTTTTACCAACTGTGCTATCGCCCACATAGCTTAAATGATTGATTTTGCTGCCAATATCCACTTGTGCATTTTTAAGCTCAACAAAATTACCAACATGGGTATCTGATGCAAGTGTAGTGCCTGGTCTTAAACGCGCATATGGCCCGATGCGGCTATTTTCGCCCACTAACGCGTCATCAATATGTGTGAAAGGTGCAATTTGTGTGTTGGCAGCGATTGTTGCGTTTTTAATGACGCAATTAGCGGCGATTTTGACGTTGTCGCCTAAAGTCACATTGCCTTCGAATATGCAATTCACATCAATTTCTACATCACGACCACAGTTGATTATGCCGCGAACATATAATCTGGCGGGATCTTTTAGCGTAACGCCTTGCTGCAATAATTGCTGTGCGATTCGATTTTGGTGCACGCGCTCAATCTGGCTTAAGTCCACTTTGGAATTAATGCCAGTCACCGACCATTCATCAGCGGTGATTTCGGCAATCACATCGACTTTATCATCAACTGCAAATGCGACGATATCAGTTAAATAATATTCGCCCTGCGCATTGTTGTTACTTAGCCGACTTAACCAATTTTTTAGATGAATATTTGGCATCGCCATAATGCCGGTATTCACTTCCGTAATTTTGCGCTGTATTTCTGTTGCATCTTTGTGCTCAACGATGGCTGTAACTAAATGATTATTGCGTATGATACGGCCGTAACCCGTTGGATCCACTTTATTAAAAGATAAAATTGCCAGTTGTTTATCAGCACTTTGAATTAATTTTTTGCAAGCATCAACATTAACCAAAGGTACATCGCCTAGCATAATCAAGGTATTCGCATCATCGTCCAAATACGGCGTGGCTTGTTGAACCGCATGTCCTGTGCCCAATTGCTCTGCTTGATTCACCCAAATAATCTTCTCGTGCGCAAAAGCCTCACGGACAGTCTCGCCGCCGTAACCATAAACCACGATGATTTTTTGCGGATTTAATGTTTTTGCACAATCAATGACATGCGCCAAAATTGGTTTTCCGCCGATTTCGTGCAACACTTTTGGCTTGTTTGAATGCATGCGCGTTCCTTTGCCCGCAGCAAGTATGACGATATTTAGTGGACGCATTTTTTTAGTTAATTTTGAGGGTTAAGTATTTGCAATTGATTAAGCCGATATTCGGAAAGTATAACAAAAAAGGCAGCCTAGGCTGCCTTTTTGCTGATGTTAGCTTAACGGTATCCAATCTGCTAACTAATGTGTTTTACGCAATTTCTCAATCGCGTGAATCTGTGCCAATGCTTCGGACAATTCAGCCTGTGCTTTTGCATAATCCATATCAGAAGTACGATTTTTCATTGCTTCTATTGCTGCTTCTTTTGCGGCAATTGCTTTTGCTTCATCTAAATCGTGACCACGCACTGCAGTATCTGCTAACACTGTAATCATGCCAGGTTGCACTTCTAAAATGCCACCTGATATAAAAATCAATGTTTCCTCAGCCACATCAGTTTGCTTGATACGCAATGCGCCTGGTTTGATAGTCGTAATCATCGGCGCGTGATTCGGGTAAATACCTACTTCACCCGCACCTGCAGGCGCAACCACAAACTCGGCTTCGCCTGAGAATATGTTTGCTTCTGCACTGACTACATCAATATGAACAGTATTTGCCATTATTTTCCTTAAACCTAAATGAATTAAGCCTATTAGTTAAAACTCAACTTAGTTTAAAGTTTTAGCTTTTTCTACTGCTTCTTCAATACCACCTACCATGTAGAACGCTTGCTCAGGCAAGTGATCGTATTCACCAGCAACAATCGCTTTAAAACCTTTGATTGTTTCTTTTAATGGCACGTATTTACCTGGCGCGCCAGTAAATACTTCAGCCACGTGGAATGGTTGTGACAAGAAACGTTGGATTTTACGTGCACGGCCAACAGCTAGTTTATCTTCTGGTGATAATTCGTCCATGCCCAAAATCGCAATAATGTCGCGCAATTCTTTATAGCGTTGTAATGTTTGTTGAACGCTACGTGCAACGTTGTAATGCTCTTCACCAACCACTAATGGGTCTAATTGACGTGATGTTGAATCTAGTGGATCCACCGCTGGGTAGATACCTAAAGAAGCAATGTCACGTGACAACACAACGGTTGAATCCAAATGTTGGAAAGTTGTTGCAGGTGATGGATCGGTCAAGTCATCCGCAGGTACATAAACCGCTTGGATAGAAGTAATAGAACCCACTTTAGTAGAAGTAATACGCTCTTGTAAACGACCCATTTCATCAGCAAGGGTAGGTTGGTAACCTACAGCTGATGGCATACGGCCTAACAACGCAGATACTTCAGTACCTGCCAATGTATAACGGTAGATGTTATCTACAAAGAACAATACGTCACGGCCTTCGTCACGGAATTTTTCAGCCATGGTCAAACCTGATAAAGCTACGCGTAAACGGTTGCCAGGTGGTTCGTTCATTTGACCAAACACCATCGCTACTTTTGATTCTTTCATGTTGTCTAGCTTAATTACGCCAGCTTCTGCCATCTCGTGGTAGAAGTCGTTACCTTCACGTGTACGCTCACCTACACCTGCAAACACTGATAAACCTGAGTGTTGTTTTGCAATGTTGTTAATGAGTTCAAGCATGTTAACGGTTTTACCTACACCCGCACCGCCGAACAAACCAACTTTACCGCCTTTAGCAAACGGGCAAACCAAGTCAATCACTTTAATGCCGGTTTCTAACAAGTCAACAGAAGGTGATAACTCTTCAAATGTTGGTGCTTTTTGGTGAATCGCGCGACGCTCGTCAGAATCAATTGGGCCAGCCTCATCAATTGGGCGACCTAAAACGTCCATAATACGACCTAGTGTGCCTGTACCAACTGGCACAGTAATTTGTGAACCTGTTGATTTGAACGCTGTACCACGTGCAAGGCCATCAGATGAGCCCATTGCGATAGTGCGTACGATGCCATCACCTAATTGTTGTTGAACTTCTAAAGTTAAGCCGGCTTCTGCTTGACTTGATGCATCATCAATAATCAATGCTTCAAATACATTTGGCATTTGGTCACGTGGAAACTCAACGTCTACTACCGCGCCAATACACTGAACTACTTTACCCGTTTTAACACTTGCGTTTGCTTTTGCCATTTTCTATTCCTAACTTCTTTTAGTCAGATTTAATTAAATTCTATATTCGTTTTACGCTTAAGCTACTGCAGCTGCGCCGCCAACGATCTCTGAGATCTCTTTGGTAATCGCTGCTTGACGTGCTTTGTTGTAAACCAGTTTCAAATCGCCAATTACTTGCTTAGCATTATCAGACGCTGATTTCATCGCTACCATACGTGACGACTGTTCTGAAGCCATATTCTCTGCAACCGCGTTGTAAACCAACGATTCAACATAACGCATCATTAATTGATCCACCACTGGTTTTGCTTCTGGCTCATAAATATAATCCCAATGACCAGTAGGACTACCCAATTTCTCACCACTTAACGGTAATAATTGCTCAATTACTGGCTCTTGTTTCATGGTATTAATGAACTTAGTATAACTAATGAATAACTGGTCAATTTCACCAGACTCATAAGCATCTAACATCACTTTGATTGTGCCAATCAAGGTTTCCAAATGTGGCACATCTCCCAAACCAGTAATATGCGATTTAACATCTGCACCTACACGGTTCATGAAGCTAAAACCTTTGTTGCCGATTGCACTTACTGCAATTGCTTTACCCTCAGTTTCCCAGTTTTTCATTTGGTTAACAGACAAACGTAACATGTTGGTATTTAAACCGCCACATAAACCTTTGTCAGAGCTCACCACAATCAAACCAACGTTTTTAACCACATCACGCTTAATCAAATAAGGGTGTTTGTATTCTGGGTTTGCAAATGACAAATGCGCTGCAACATTACGAATTTTTTCAGCGTAGGGGCGTGAGGCACGCATTCTATCTTGCGCTTTACGCATTTTAGAAGCAGCCACCATCTCCATCGCCTTGGTGATCTTGCGGGTATTTTCTACCGACTTGATCTTGGTTCTAATCTCTTTACTACCAGCCATAGATTTTCCTAAAAAAGCATGTCCTAATTAGTCAGAGGATTAATAAGCGTTAGTTGCTTTAAAGTCTTGAATTGCTGCTTCAACCGCTTTTTCGTTATCGCCAGCTAAGTCTTTGCTAGATTCGATACCGTCCATCAATTTAGCGTATTTTGAAGCCATAAAGCCGTGTAACGCGCTTTCAAAAGCTAATACTTTATTGGTTGGAACATCATCAAAGTAGCCTTTGTTAGCGGCTAACAAAGTAATCGCCATTTTTGAAACGCTTAATGGTGCGTATTGCGCTTGTTTCATCAACTCAGTAAACATACGACCGCGGTCTAATTGTTTACGGGTTGCTTCATCCAAGTCAGAAGCAAACTGCGCGAACGCAGCCAACTCACGGTATTGCGCTAATGCTAAACGTACACCGCCGCCTAATTTTTTGATGACTTTAGTTTGAGCTGCACCACCCACGCGAGATACTGAAATACCCGCGTTGATTGCTGGACGAATACCAGCGTTGAACAAGTCAGTTTCTAAGAAGATCTGACCATCGGTAATTGAAATCACGTTAGTTGGAACGAATGCTGAAACGTCACCGGCCGCTGTTTCAATCACTGGCAATGCAGTCAATGAACCAGTTTTGCCTTTAACAGCGCCGTTAGTGAATTTTTCTACATAGTCTTCATTCACACGAGCGGCACGCTCTAACAAACGTGAGTGAATGTAGAAAACGTCACCTGGGTACGCTTCACGTCCTGGTGGACGGCGTAATAACAATGAAATTTGACGGTAAGCAATCGCTTGTTTAGTCAAATCATCATACACAATCAATGCATCTTCACCGCGGTCACGGAAGTATTCGCCCATTGTACAACCAGCATATGGTGCCAAGAATTGCAATGCGGCTGAGTCAGAAGCGGTTGCTGCAACAACGATGGTGTAAGCCATCGCGCCGTTTTCTTCAAGCTTACGCACCACGTTAGCAACTGTAGAAGCCTTTTGGCCAATCGCAACGTAGATACATGTCATGTTCTGACCTTTTTGGTTGATGATCGCATCAACCGCTACCGCTGTTTTACCTGTTTGGCGGTCACCAATAATCAATTCACGTTGACCACGGCCTACTGGAACCATTGAATCCACAGATTTCAAACCAGTTTGCACTGGTTGTGAAACAGATTTACGTGCAATAACACCTGGCGCCACTTTTTCAATCTTGTCCGTCATTTTTGCATTAACTGGGCCTTTGCCATCAATCGGCTGACCTAACGCGTTCACTACGCGACCAATTAACTCTGGACCAACTGGCACTTCCAAAATACGACCTGTACATTTAACAGTATCGCCTTCAGTAATGTGCTCGTAATCACCTAAAACTACCGCGCCAACTGAATCGCGCTCTAAGTTCAAGGCTAGACCAAATGTATTGCCTGGGAATTCGATCATCTCGCCCGCCATCACGTTTGAAAGACCGTGAATACGTACGATACCGTCAGTGACTGAAATTACTGTACCTTGAGTACGCGCTTCAGCTGAGGTAGAAAAATTTTCTAATCTGCTTTTAATCAGTTCACTGATTTCTGATGTAGATAACTGCATTTATGTCTCTCCTGTGCCTTATGCTGAAAGCGTATAGGCTAAATTTTGTAACTGACCTTTGACGGACGCGTCTATCACGGTATCGCCAACAATAATTTTAATACCACCAATGAGTTCTGCATCGACAGACACATTGGCTTCAATCTTTTTGCCAAACTTAGCTTCAAGGCGTTTTACTAAATCTTTCACTTCCGCCGCGCTTGGCTTAGCCGCTGCGATGATTTGTGCGTCAAGCGTGCCTTCATCAAGCGCTTTAAGCTCTTCAAACGCGCTTGCAATAGCCGGCAAAATGGACATGCGATTATATTCAACCAACACTTTAATCAGGTTTTGACCCTGTTCATTGAGTTTGTCGCCACACACTTTTAAAAAAGTATTTTGTAAATCGCTTGCCACTACTTTTGGGTCTTGAATATAGGCTTGCATTTGCGCATCTTGAGATATAGCAGTAGCAAAACCTAACATCTCAGACCACCTAGCAAGCGATTTTTGCTCTTTACCAAGCTTGTAAGCAGCTACAGCGTAAGGCCTCGCGATGGTTGATATTTCAGCCATAACTTATAGCTCCGCCGCTAGTTTTGAAAGCATTTCAGAATGCGCTTTGCCATCAATCTCTTTACGCAAGATTTTCTCAGCGCCGGCGATTGCCAGTGCTGAAACTTGCGCACGTAAACCTTCTTTAGCACGGTTTACTTCTTGATCAATTTCAGCTTTTGCACCCGTAATGATACGGTCGCCTTCTGATTTAGCATTGCTTTTAGCTTCTTCAACGATTTGAGTCGCACGTTTTTCAGCTTGACCAATAATCTCGCTGGCTTTTTGTTTGGCTTCTGCAAGTGTCGCTTCCGATTTTTTAGCCGCTACTTCTAAAGCACTTCTGCCTTCTTGCGCTGCTGCTAAACCGTCCGCAATTTCCTTTTGGCGTGTTTCAATCGCTTTTAACAGCGGTGGCCAAACGAATTTCACTGTGAACCAAATCAACACAGCAAATGCGATAGCTTGTGCGATCAGTGTAAAGTTAATATTCATGTTTAATCCAATTAAATTAAGTCAGTATAAAAATTTGAGTCAATCGCTTTATATTATTAAGCATGACTCAAAAAATTAATTTGCTGCTGCTGTAACAACGCTTAATAATGGGTTAGCGAACGCGAACATCATAGCTAGACCAACACCAATAATGAAAGAAGCATCGATAAGACCTAATAGCAAGAATACTTTACCTTGCAATTGTGGAATCATTTCTGGTTGACGTGCAGCGCCTTCTAAGAAACTTGCACACATAATACCGATACCGATACAAGCACCTGCAGCGCCTAGACCAATAATTAAACCAATACCAACGCCTGTGTAGGCTTGAATCAATGCTAATGCTTCCATTTTATTACCCTCTCAAAAATTAAACTGAATCTAAAACTACTTATCGAAACTACTTACTAAAAAAAACAACTAAAACCAATACTACAAATCAATCTTTATTTAGTGTGACTCATGCGCCATGGCTAAATAAACAACCGTTAACATCATAAAAATAAATGCTTGTAATGCCACGATTAAAATATGGAAAATTGACCAGCCAGCACCTAAAATCGAACCGAAAATAGTGCCCGATAAACCTGTTGCCGCCCACATGCCAAGTAATAAGAAAATCACTTCGCCTGCATACATGTTGCCGAAAAGACGCAATGAATGTGAAAGTGGTTTTGAAACGTATTCGATTAAATTGAACAAGAAGTTCAGTGGTAATACCCAGAATTTGGTGCCGAAAGGTGAGTAGAACAATTCATGAATCCAACCACCAAAGCCTTTAACTTTGATTGAGAAGAAAATCATTAAAATCCATACCGATAAAGCTAGAGCGAAAGTGGTGTTGATGTCTGAAGTTGGTACCGCACGCCAAGTATCTACGCCAATTGCGTGCATAAATTTAGCAAAAATATCAACTGGCAAGAAATCCATGGCATTCATTGCGAACACCCATAAAAAAACCGTCAGCGCTGTTGGTGCAATAAAGCTATGACGGTTGCCGTGGAAAATATTCTTAACTTGGTCATCCACAAAACCAAAAACCAATTCAATGAACGCTTGGCGCTTAGTTGGTACGCCAGCAGTTGCGCCGCGCGCTACCCACCACACCAAACCCATGACTACTAAACCCAGGATTATCGACATAATCAAAGTATCGATATGCAATGTCCAAAAACTTCCATTGCCAACCGATTGCGCATTAAAACTCAAATGATGCGAAATGTATTGTGACGGGGTGAGTGCGTGTTCTGCGTGTTCTGTAGCCATATCAATCCGAATTGCCCATTAGGCGTTTAATGATTAAAGTTTTAGTCTATTTTTAAGTGTTAAGTCTTGCTTAACTTTAAATCTTATTGATTATATTTTTATATTTCTAATTCTGTTTTATCTAGCTTACTCATTGCTGCGCCTGAAAATAAAGCCGCAGCTGCCAACCCTGCAATCAGCGCAAATGGCACTAATTGTTTATACACTTTAAACGTAATAAATAGCAGCACAACGATAATCACAATTTTCACGGCTTCTGCTTTGAGCAAATTAACCAATACTGTTGCGGCTTCTTTACTACTACGCTGTGCAATTTTAGACGCGAAATACGCGCCTATTGTGACTGATAATCCACCTGCCAGCGCTGAAATTGCCGCATGCACGCCCGACACAATAAATGCAACCAGCATTACAACTAGAGTTGCACTCAACTGCCATTGCAACATTTTGCTAAAAACTTTGTTTGAATCTAAGCCTGAAGTTGAATTTCGCTCTTCTGTCATTTCTGTTTTCTTATCATTTCAGCTTGATTGAAATGGGCTTATCAGCAAAGTCCGCGATTTTGAATTATTACGCGTTTTTAGTCAAGTGCTAAGTGCAAGTATTACAACAAGTTTCGCGCAAAATGAAACACTTAGCGCGTCATTTTACGAATAATGTCATCTAACTGATCTAAATTGGCGTAGCTAATTTTAAGCATGCCCGAGCCGTTTTGTTTGGCCGAAATATTTACACTGGCACCGATTTTTTCACTTAACGTGTTTTGCAGGGCTAAAACGTCGTGATTCACCGTGGTTTTGTGTGTTGCAGGCGCGCTAGTTTGCGCTAATTTTTTCACCAAATTTTCAACATCGCGCACTGATAAATTTTGCTGCACGATTTTATTGGCTAACATAATTTGTTGCGCGGCATCTAGGCCAATTAATGCTCTGGCATGCCCCATATCTAGCTTATTATGCATTAGCATTTCTTGCACTGGTGACGACAAAGATAAAAGGCGCAACAAGTTAGAAACTGCCGCACGTGAACGACCAACCGCGCTGGCCGCTTTTTCGTGCGTCATCGCAAATTCATCAATCAAGCGCTTAATGCCTTGCGCCTCTTCTAAAGGGTTTAAGTTTTCACGCTGAATATTCTCAATCAACGCCATCGCAAGGGCTGATTCATCTGCGATTTCACGCACCAATACGGGTACTTCTGCCAAGCCTGCTAGTTGCGAAGCGCGCCAGCGGCGCTCACCAGCAATGATTTCATATTTGTCAGCACCGACATTACGCACTAAAATCGGTTGCATTATACCTTGGCTGCTAATAGATTCTGCCAAGGTTTGCAGCGCGGCGTCATCCATATAAGAGCGGGGCTGATACTTACCAGGTTGTAACTGATTCACGCGCAACATCATTAGCGCGTCGCCCTGAGCTTCGCTTTCATCGTTTGCCAGCAAAGCATCTAAGCCGCGCCCTAAACCTTTTAATTTAACCATTTTGAATGCTTGCTCCAATAATTCGCGGATTTTTATGAATAATTTCGGTTGCCAACTCTATATAAGCAACTGCGCCTTTGGAAGATTTGTCATATACCAATACTGGCAAGCCGTAGCTAGGTGCTTCTGCTAACCTTATATTGCGCGGTATCACTGTTTTATACACTTTATCGCCAAAATGGCTGACTAGCTGTGCCGATACTTGATTGGCCAGCATATTTCGATTATCAAACATGGTGCGTAATAAGCCTTCAATCTCTAATTTTGGGTTTAAATGCGCGCGTACTTTTTTAATGGTATTTACCAAATCAGATAAGCCTTCTAAGGCATAGTATTCGCACTGCATGGGAATCATCACCGTATCAGCGGCGGTTAGCGCATTCACTGTCACCAAATTGAGGGCAGGGGGGCAGTCTAATAACACATAGTCATAATCGCTCACCTTTAACAGCGCTTGCTTTAAGCGCGTTTCGCGCGCCAGTTCATTTACTAACTCTACCTCTGCGCCAGCCAATTCGCGATTAGATGGTGCGATATCAAAACCGCCTTTTTCGCTTTTAACAATCACTTCTTTTAGAGTTTTTTCACCGATTAATACATGGTAAATACTGTATTTAAGATGTGCTTTATCGATGCCACTACCTGTGCTAGCGTTGCCTTGCGGGTCTAAGTCCACTAGCAATACTTTTTGATTATTAGCCGCTAAACTCGCTGCTAAGTTCACACAGGTTGTGGTTTTACCCACGCCGCCTTTTTGATTGGTAATCGCTAATATTTTCATCGATAATTTTTTGCGCTATTTGTAGGGTTAAGTACGTCAGTTTAAATACTATTTTTAAACACCAGCAAATGCCGCTGTGCATCAAGCCCCGCCACTTTAAGCGGCAGAATATTCACTGGTTGCATCACTAAGCCTTCTAATTCAGTCGCTGGCATCACGCCTTTCATGGCAAGCCATTGGCCATTTTTTTCAATCAAATGTTGAGTTAACTCAATAAATAAGCCAATCTCTGAAAATGCGCGCGAGATTACCACCTCAAAAGACACATCAGGCTTAAAATTTTCTACCCGCGCGTGCACAGGCGTTAAGTTATTCAAACCTAACTCACCCTTGACTTGGCGCATAAATATCACTTTTTTCTGCACCGTATCAATGGTGGTTACTTGCAGCTCAGGCTTACAAATAGCCAGCACAATACCCGGCAATCCACCACCACTGCCTACATCTAAAATATTTTTGCTACTCACAAACGGCAATATGCTTAAGCTATCTAGCAAATGCAAAGTCACCATTTCTAATGGATCGCGCACCGCTGTTAGGTTGTACACCTTATTCCATTTTTGCAGCAAGCTTAAATAGGCTAGCAATTTTTGCTGCGCTTCATCTGATACTGCCAAACCCATGCTGGCAATACCTTGCGCTAATAGTGCCGCCTGACTCATGCCGCTTGCGTGTCAGAATTAATACTGTTTTGGCTGGCCTGTTTTTTATGTTTACGTTTTAAATACACCAGCAATAATGAGATAGTCGCTGGCGTAATGCCCGAAATACGACCTGCCTGACCGATTGTTTCTGGTTTATGTTGTGTCAATTTTTGGCGCGCTTCTATACTTAAACCGTGTACATCAGCATAATCCAAATCTGCGAGCTTAATATTTTCACTGCCTTTTTGTTTGGCAATTTCGTCTTTTTGGCGGTCGATATAACCTTGATATTTCGCGGCAATTTCCACTTGTTCGCGCACAGAATCACCAAGCTCACCCATGCCTAATTCACCCAAACTCAACATACCCTCATAGCTCACTTCTGGGCGACGCAATAATTCAAACAAGCTATATTCATGCTCTATTGGTTTACCCAAAATAGCGGCTTGCGTTTCACGTGAAACATCATCTGTGGCTATTTGTACAAAAGTCTTTTTCAAGCGCTCTTGCTCACGCGAAACCGCTTCTAGTTTTTTCTCAAACGCGGCCCAACGTTCATCATCCACCAAGCCAAGCTCTCTGCCTTTGGCGGTTAAACGCATATCGGCGTTATCTTCACGCAACTGCAAACGATATTCAGCACGCGACGTAAACATACGATAGGGCTCTGTCACGCCCGTGGTAATTAAATCATCCACCAACACGCCCAAATACGCTTCGTCACGGGCAGGGCACCAAGACTCTTTGCCCTGCACATACAAAGCGGCATTGGCGCCAGCTAATAAACCTTGCGCCGCCGCTTCTTCATAGCCTGTGGTGCCGTTAATTTGGCCCGCAAAAAATAAGCCTTGCACGCTTTTGGTTTCTAAACTGGATTTCAAACTGCGCGGATCATAATAATCATATTCAATCGCATAGCCTGGGCGCAGAATATGTGCGTTTTCTAAACCCTTAATCGAGCGCACTAACGCAAGCTGGATATCAAACGGCAAGCTGGTTGAAATTCCGTTAGGGTAAATTTCATTCGTAGTTAAGCCTTCTGGCTCTAAAAATAACTGATGCGATTCTTTATCGGCAAAGCGGTGGATTTTATCCTCTACACTCGGACAATATCTTGGGCCAATACCCTCAATCACGCCTGTATACATCGGCGAGCGGTCTAAACCGCTGCGGATAATATCGTGCGTACGTTCATTGGTGTGTGTAATCCAGCATGGCACTTGTTGTGGATGTTGCGCCACATTACCCATAAATGAGAATACTGGCGCAGGGTTATCGCCTGGTTGTTCTAACATCACGCTGTAATCAATGGTGCGGCCATCGATACGCGGAGGTGTACCGGTTTTTAATCGACCTGCTGGCAAACCAATTTCGCGTAATCTTGCAGCTAAACTAATTGCTGGTGGATCACCTGCGCGACCTGCGCTGTAATTTTGTAATCCCACATGAATTAGACCGCCTAAAAACGTACCTGCGGTTAACACCACGCTTTTCGATTTAAAGCGCAAGCCAATTTGCGTTACCACGCCCGCGGCACGATCTCCATCCAAAATAATGTCATCCACCGCTTGTTGAAATAACCACAAATTGGGTTGATTTTCTAATTTATGGCGCACAGCCGCTTTGTACAAAATACGGTCAGCTTGCGCGCGCGTGGCGCGTACGGCAGGGCCTTTGGATGAATTTAAAATACGAAATTGAATACCCCCAATATCCGTCGCTTGCGCCATTACACCGCCAAGCGCGTCAATCTCTTTCACCAAATGGCCTTTGCCAATGCCGCCAATGCTGGGGTTGCAAGACATTTGACCAAGCGTTTCAATGTTGTGGCTTAATAAAAGCGTTTTTTGCCCCATGCGTGCAGCCGCCAATGCAGCCTCTGTGCCTGCATGACCACCGCCCACCACAATTACATCAAAAATATTGGGAAAATTCATTTAATTAAGCTTATATTTTAAAAAGTTAACCATTTTTTAGTGTTAAGTTTTGCAGTAAATAATGCAAAGAATGAGATTTTACTGCAAACAAGGTGTTAAGTCATTTAAAAACAATCAGATAAAGCGACTTAACACTAATTTTTGAGCTAATTTTTATGATTTAGTTTTAATGATGTTTCACGTGAAACATATCACAATTCTTTACAACGGCATCTCTTGACCACACCTAACGACGCGCCTATAGTAACGGGAGCGAATATGTTAATGCGCTACATATCAAAATAAGGCGGAAAGAACTATTTATGATATGCCGATTAGGTGGCTTGCATGAAGCCTAGCGGTAAACCCTTACTTAACAATCAGTAAGTTTAATCTTTACAAATTAGTTTAGGAGAAAATGATGGCCGATATTCAAGAATATAAAGATGCGCTTGGTAAATATACTTCATCTGTACATGAGGGAGCGCTGCAAGGCATGGCGAGAACATACGCACTAGTGTTATCAAAACAAGATTCACGCAATGTTTCTTGCGGTGATGCGGCTGAAAAGGCGACAGTACGCGAAAATTTTTTAAAGAAAAAATTGGGCTTAACGCAAAGCGATACAGCATTGGATGCGGCGATTGAAGAAGTATGCGTAAAAATGAAAGAAGATCGCATGAAATCTCGCTTAGTTTTTTATTATTTGTTGGCTGAGAAATACAATTTATTGGGTAATTTTGTTAAATAAATTGGTAAAGTTTAAAAATTAACCAGTTTTAGGTGTTAACCATTATATTAAAAAGGCGCTTTAAGCGCCTTTTTGTTTCTGCTTTACGATTTATATATCGCTTATTTACCAATACAAAATTTGCTGAAAATTTCGCCTAGTAAGTCATCCGGCGTGAATTCACCCGTAATACTGCTCAACGCTTCTTGCGCTAATTTTAACTCTTCGGCCACTAATTCTGCCGCATTAATTTGCTCTGCCGCAGTGGTTAAGTGATTATCTACTTGCGACAATGCACTCAAATGTCTGGCACGCGCCATAAAAACGCCTTCTGCATTTTGCTGATAACCGGCAATATCGAGCAAATGCTGTTTTAATAAATCCATACCTGCACCCGTTTTGGCAGAAAGGAAAATATGCGTTTCATCTGTAATTTGAGTAATTTTTGCGGCTTCTTTGGTCACATCGATTTTATTATGCACCCAAATTTTGCTGATTCCTTGCGGCAAGCGGTTTAAAACGATTTTCTCAGTTTCGCCAATACCGTAAGCTGCATCTACCAATAATAATGCAACCTGCGCGTTTTCTAGCGCTTGATAAGTTCGAGCGATGCCAATTTTTTCTACTTCATCTTCGGTGTCGCGCAAACCAGCTGTATCAATAATATGTAACGGTAAGCCATTGATTTGTATATGACTTTTAATTGAATCACGCGTTGTACCTGCAATTGGTGTGACAATTGCCACCTCTTCGCCACTTAACTGGTTCATTAAGCTGGATTTTCCAACATTCGGTTGGCCAACCAAAACGATATGCATGCCTTCGCGCAAAAGACTGCCTTGTTTGGCTTTTGCAAATACAGTTTTTAATTCCTGCACAATAGTCGCTAATTTTTCAGCTACTCTGCCTTGCGTAATAAAATCGATTTCTTCTTCAGGAAAGTCTAAACAAGCTTCTACATACATTCGCAAGTTAATTAGCTTAGCCAATACTTGATTAATACTATTGGAAAACTCGCCAGATAGTGAGCGCGTCGCGCTTTTTGCCGCTTCAGTCGTTGTCGCGTTAATTAAATCGGCAACCGCTTCGGCTTGTGCTAAATCAATTTTTTCGTTGAGATAAGCGCGCTTAGTAAATTCACCTGGTTCTGCTTGACGTGCGCCTAATTGAACGCAACGCGCCAGCAATAATTGCATCAAGGCTGTGCCGCCGTGCGCTTGAAGCTCTAAAACATCCTCGCCTGTATATGAATGCGGGTTTTGATAATAAATCGCGATGCCGCGATCTATTAGTTGATGATTAGCATCGAAAAAGGGTAAGTAGGCCGCATGGCGTGGGGCAGGGCATGCGCCCAAAATATTGGCTGCGATAGATTGGCTTAAGCCACCTGAAACTCTTACAACACCAATGCCGCCAGCACCGCTGGCGGTGGCAATGGCAGCAATCGTGTCTTTACTATCTATCATTAGAATCTAACTTTTTGTTACGCCTTTTTTGGCTAACGCGGCAGCGTGAATGGTTTTGTTCACATACCATTGTTGCGCAATTGATAGGATATTATTCACTAACCAATACAAAACCAATCCAGCAGGGAAGAAGAAGAAGAACACGCTGAATACCACTGGCATGATTTTCATCACTTTCGCTTGAATAGGATCTGTTGGTGCAGGATTTAAATAGGTTTGAATAATCATGGTCGCACCCATTAAAATCGGTAAAATAAACCATGGGTCAGTCGCGGATAAATCTTGAATCCAGCCAAAAAATGGCGCATGACGCAACTCAACCGAACCTAACAACACCCAATAAAGCGCAATAAAAACAGGGATTTGCACAATAATTGGCAAGCAACCGCCCATCGGGTTAATTTTTTCGGTACGATACATTTCCAACATCGCCTGCTGCATTTTTTGTTTATCGTCACCAAACTTTTCTTTCATACTTTGCAAGCGCGGTGCCAGTTCTCGCATTTGCGCCATTGATTTGTAACTAGCAGCAGAGAGTGGGAAAAACGCTGCTTTAATTAATACCGTCAGCAAAATAATCGCCACGCCCCAGTTATGCACAACACTGTAAATTTTTGATAGCACCCAAAATAATGGCTTAGCAATCACGGTTAACCAACCATAATCAACCGTATACTCAAGACCTGGCGCTGCTTTATTAAGCTCCTGCTCTGTTTGTGGCCCAGCAAAGAGTTGCGCCACTACTTCGGCGCTTGCACCAGCTGCTACAGGCGCATTTGGTGTTACAACACCCATTGCATAAATATTGTCTGATAACTTTTTAGTATAAAACTCACGCTCTACACCTGTTTTAGGAATCCAAGCGCTAGCAAAATAATGTTGAATCAAGCCAATCCAGCCATCTTTTGTAGTTTTAGATAAATTCTGATCGGCCATATCACCAAACTTAACTTTTTTAAATTTATCTTCATCAGTAAAGTAAGCACCGCCTGTAAAGGTTGGCATCATAGCCGAGCCTTGATTTGATTCACTATCGTGCACAATTTGGTAATAAGCAGAGGGCGTAATGGCGGCAGCACTACCGTTATTGATTTGATAGCGCACATCAATCACGTAGCTATTGCGGTGAAACGTGTAAATCTTATCGACAGTAATACCGTTTCCCACCCAAGAAAGGCGTACTTCTTGGCTATCAACACCATTGGCCAATGTGTAATCAGTAGCTGTGGTAGTGAATTGCGATTTATGGTTTGGCAAATCTGCGCCCATTAAGCCAGACTGCGCCACATAGAACATTGGCTTAAAGGTGTCGTCCATTAGCACAAAATTACCGTTTTTGACTTCTTCTGCGCGGTGTTTGTTTAAAACTAAACGACGTAAATCGCCGCCTACTGTATCAATATCCGCTTCAAATAAATCGGTTTTAACTTTAATGCGCTGTCCGCTGGCTAGCTTAAAACTGCCATCGTTTACTGTTGATTGCACATCGCTAGCCGTGCCGCCACTAACTGTCGCTGCAGCGTCTGTGCTAGCTGTCTGCGCCGTAGTTGACGTATTAGCAACAGGATTGGCTTTTTGTTGCCAGGCATCCCACAGCATTAAAATGGAGAAAGAAAAAATAACAAATAAAATTAAGCGGCGTGTATCCATGGGTTCTATAATCTTTTTCTATAATCTGTTTAATTAACAAAGCATTTATTCATGAAATTTACGAATAAATATTAAGGTACTGGGTCATTACCTCCTGCATGCCAAGGATGACAGCGTGACAAGCGTTTTAATGTTAAACCTAAACCGCACCAAGTACCGTGTTTTTGAATACTTTCAATCGCGTAATGCGAACAACTAGGGTTGAATCTACACTGCTGACCAAAAAAAGGACTTAATGCGATTTGATACAAGCGAATAAAGGCAACTAAAATACGTGTCATGTTGATATTAATCTATGCAGTTGTTCATAAAGTTACGTTTATTTTTTCATCGTTTTTATCGATTAACTTTTGCTTTAATTGCTCAAACTCTTGTTTTATTTGCATAAATTCAGTTTTTTGAAATTTTTTTTGCACCTGCACAACCAAATCTAGCGACGGCAGTTGATGCTGACTTAACCTAAAAAACTCGCGTAAAACGCGTTTCATATAATTGCGATGTACGGCTAATTTAGCGGTTTTTTTCCCAACCACCAAACCTAAACGAGGACGATTAAGATTGTTTGGTTTAAAACGAATCACCAAATACGTATTTGCAATTCGTTTTCGCAAATTAAAAACGGATGAAAAATCATCCGTTTTTAATAGTTTGGCTTGTTTAGGTAATCTAAACTTTACCAATTGATTACGACTTAATTATGCAATACCCGCCGTTTTAGGCAGGCAAGATAATTAAAGACCTAAGCGCGAACGACCTTTAGCACGACGCGCTGCAATAACCGCGCGGCCGCCTTTAGTTTTCATGCGCACTAAAAAGCCGTGTGTACGTGCACGACGTGTTTTAGAAGGTTGATAGGTACGTTTCATTTAATTCTCCATCGAGCGAATGCTACAAAGCCCACCATTAAACACGATTACTGGGTGTTTTGTCAATGAATATTTAGTTTAATGATGGGTTAAATTGCCTGTGGATAAGTGTGGTTAAACCAGCTAGAATAGGAAAGATAATCAATTAGTTTTTCGCCCATTGATAGCTTTTGGCGATATTTACATGTGGCGAGTTGTGTCTATGCAAGCTTACTTTAATACTATGAATACGATAACAATAAAGCTTGAGGTTTTGGGTAATAGATGAATAATTTTTGGCCTACATGCCTTAGTCGCTTTGAACAAGAGCTGTCTACTCAACAATTCAATACCTGGATAAAACCACTGCAAACTGAGTTTGTACAAACCGAGCAAGGCAATCTTTCCATACGTTTACTAGCGCCGAATAAATTTGTACAACAGTGGGTAAAAGACCGTTTTTTAAATAGAATTGAAACAATTGCCGCTGAATTACTACCTGACAATACAACGATTGAATTGTGCATTAGCCAAAATAAGACTAGTCATCAAGAAACTAACGCTAACCAAACAAATACAAAAAAAGCGCCACTTAATCAATTAACAGTTAATACGCGCAACATAGTTTCTGCTGACGCAGCAAACTCAGTAAATGCTAGCAGTGCAAAGATAAGCAAGGCTAATCAGATTAAAGATAGTATGGCCAAAATGCCAGCTAATCGCCGAGTCAGTGAGAGGTCGTCAGGTTTAAACTCTAGTTTTAATTTTGATAACTATGTAACTGGTCGTGCTAACCAACTTGCACGCGCGGCGGCTATTCAAGTCGCTGATAATCCTGGCCAATCTTATAATCCATTGTTTATTTATGGTGGCGTGGGGTTAGGTAAAACGCATTTATTACAGGCGATTGGTAATCAATTAAAGCAACAAAAGCCAGATGCCAATATTAGATATTTGCATGCGGAGCGTTATGTTTCTGATGTGGTAAAAGCTTATGAAAATAAGGCGTTTGACGATTTTAAACGTCAATATCACTCGCTAGATTTATTGTTAATTGACGATATTCAGTTTTTTTCTAAAAAGAACCGTACGCAGGAAGAGTTTTTTTATGCATTTAACACTTTAATTGAAGAGAAAAAACAAATTGTCATCACTTGCGACACTTACCCTAAAGAGATTGTCGATGTCGATGAACGTTTGCGTACGCGTTTTAGTTGGGGATTAACGGTTGCGGTAGAGCCACCCGAACTAGAAATGCGCGTAGCTATTTTATTAAAAAAAGCTGAAGAATCGAAAATCCATATCACTGAAGACGTGGCTTTTTTTGTGGCAAAACAAATTCGTTCTAGCGTGCGTGAATTAGAAGGCGCATTAAATCGGATTGTCGCCATGGCAAATTTTACAGGCCATGCTATTGATGTGCATTTAGCAAAAGATGCATTGCGCGATTTGATTGCGGTGCGCGGCAGACAAATTACCATTGAGAATATTCAAAAAACGGTTGCCGATTATTACAAAATCAAAGTTGGTGAGATGTATAGCAAAAAGCGCTCGCGTAATTTTGCACGGCCAAGGCAAGTAGCCATGAGCCTAGCGCGTGAGTTAACCAATCATAGCTTCCCTGAGATAGGTGAGGCGTTTGGTAGCCGCCATCACACTACCGTGATGCATGCATGTGCGGAAATTGAACAATTACGTTTGAATGATCAAACCATTGCGCGTGATTTAGGGTTTTTAATACAAGTGATTAGGGATTAAAATTAGTATTTAAATTTTGTGGATAAATATGCTTTTAGATTGTGGATAAAATGAGTGTAAAACGCATATTTGCTATGACGCTTATTTCATCCACAATTAGTACACAGAAATAGTTACCGTTTTAAACAGGCCTAATGCTTAAATAAGTGTTTGATTTTAATTAAGTATTTTAGTTACACACAGAAAAAACCAGCATTATTATTACTATTATTTTTTATATTACTTTTTAAATAAAAAATAATGTATTTGAATAAACAGAAAACCAAGCGTTAAATTGAGGATATTGAATGATGCAAATTAAAATAAATCGCGAAACATTATTAAAACCATTGATGAATGTAACTAGTATAGTAGAGCGTCGTCATACCTTGCCAATATTGTCTAATTTGTTACTAGAAGCGAAAAATAATCAAATTCAACTCACCGCTACAGATTTGGAAATGCAGATTTCATTAACAGTGGCCAATAGTTTTAATGGTGAGCTATCAACCACAATATCTGCTAAAAAATTCTTAGATATTTGCCGCTCTTTACCAGACGCAGCGGATATAGATATGGTAACCAATGAAAGCCGGATGACGGTAAAAGCAGGTAAAAGCCGCTTTAATTTGCAAACATTGCCAGCGGCTGATTACCCTGTCATGACTAAAGCAAGCGGCATAGGAACCAGTATTACAATTAGTCAATTAGCCTTAAAGAAATTGTTTAAGCAAGTAGAATTTGCGATGGCGCAGCAAGATATTCGCTATTATTTAAATGGTTTACTATTAGAAGTGAATCAAGATAATTTAAATATTGTAGGCACAGATGGCCATCGCTTGAGCTTTACATCAGCTAAATTAAATCAGCAATACGATAAAACAGATGTCATTATCCCAAGAAAAACGGTAATAGAACTGATTAAGTTGTTAAATGATTCTGAAGAAGAAGTAGCGATTGAAATTAATGCAGGCCAGGTTAACTTTACGTTTAGCGATATTCGTTTAATCTCAAAAGTAATAGATGGCAAATTCCCCGATTATCATCGAGTGATTCCAACAAATCATCAAAATACCTTTAGTGTGAATCGATTAGGCGTCTTAACTGCCATGCAACGCGCCTCAATTTTATCTAACGAAAAATATCGCGGTATTCGTATGGTATTAAGTAATAATAACCTTAAATTAATCAGCACTAATACAGAGCAAGAAGAAGCGGAAGAAGAGCTAGAAATTGAATACAATCAAGATAGTTTGGATATTGGCTTTAATGTGACGTATTTAATTGATGTATTAAATAATGTGGCAGATGAAAATATTCAATTTTCGTTTGCGGATGCCAATAGCAGCTGTTTAATTACGGTACCTAATGATCAAAACTACAAATATGTGGTGATGCCAATGCGCATTTAAAAATACGTGTTTCACGTGAAACAAGCTTAACAAGTAGCAAACCCATTTATTCAGAGCAAAGAAAATAGTATGGCTAATACCCCAAAAGCACAACCAGAATACAACTCAGACAGCATTAAGATTTTAGAAGGCTTAGACGCAGTGCGTAAGCGTCCAGGCATGTATATCGGCGATACCTCCGATGGATCTGGTTTGCATCATATGGTGTTTGAGGTATTGGATAACGCTATTGATGAAGCATTGGCTGGCCATTGTGATGATATTAAAGTGATTATTCATCCAGATAATAGTATTAGTATCTCTGATAACGGCCGTGGTATTCCAACTGATATCAAAACAGATGATAAGCACGACCCGCAACGCTCAGCCGCAGAAATAGTGATGACCGAATTACATGCTGGTGGTAAGTTTGACCAAAATTCTTACAAAGTCTCAGGCGGTTTGCATGGTGTTGGCGTTTCTGTAGTAAATGCTTTATCCGATTGGTTACGTTTAAAAATTTATCGAAATGGCAAAGTACACCAAATGGAATTCCAACGCGGCGTGCCAGTAGCACCACTTGCCTTAACAGGTAAAACCGACAAAAAAGGCACAGAGGTGCACTTTTTGGCTTCTGTAGAAACCTTTGTTTTGGTGGAATACCACTTTGAAATTTTAGCCAAACGCATACGTGAATTATCGTTTTTAAATTACGGCGTTAAAATTGAATTAATTGACCAACGCACAGGAAAATCTGAAAATTTTGCCCATGCAGGCGGCATTAAAGGCTTTGTAGAATATATTAATCGCAGCAAAACGGTGCTGCATCCTAAGACTTTTTATGCCAGCGGCGAAAAAGACGGTATGACCATTGAAGTAGCGATGCAATGGAACGATAGCTACTCGGAAACCGTGCAATGCTTTACTAATAACATTCCACAACGCGATGGTGGCACGCACTTAACAGGCTTGCGCACAGCCATGACACGCACTTTGAATCAGTATATTGAGCAATCAGAAATGGCTAAAAAAGCCAAAGTAGAAACCACAGGCGACGATATGCGTGAGGGTATTACTTGTGTGCTATCGGTTAAAGTGCCAGACCCAAAATTCTCATCACAAACTAAGGATAAATTGGTTTCTAGCGAAGTACAACCAGTGGTTTCAGAAGTGGTATCCGCTAAGTTAACCGAATTTTTAGCTGAAAATCCAGCTGGTGCAAAAATCATCTGTGGCAAGATTGTAGATGCTGCTCGCGCACGCGAAGCTGCGCGTAAAGCACGCGAAATTACGCGCCGTAAAGGCGTGATGGATACCATGGGCCTGCCAGGAAAGTTAGCTGATTGCCAAGAACGTGACCCATCAAAATGCGAATTGTATCTAGTCGAGGGTGACTCTGCGGGCGGTTCAGCCAAACAAGGCCGTGATCGTAAAAATCAAGCAATTTTGCCGCTTAAAGGTAAGATTTTAAACGTAGAAAAGGCGCGTTTTGATAAGTTATTAGGCTCACAAGAAATTGCCACACTCATTACCGCGCTAGGCACTAGCATTGGTAAAGCCGATTTTAACGTCGAAAAATTGCGCTATCACCGCATTATCATCATGACCGACGCCGACGTGGATGGTGCGCATATTCGTACTTTATTGCTGACATTCTTCTACCGTCAAATGACGGAGCTGGTAGAGCGTGGCCATATTTATATTGCGCAACCACCTTTGTATAAAGTGAAACAAGGCAAAGACGAGCGCTATCTAAAAGATCAGCAAGAGTTGGATATATATTTGTTGAATTCAGCTTTAAAAGGCGCGGAATTAGATACCAAAACCAGCGCAGGTATTTTAACAGGCGAGCCACTATCAGAAATCGCCAAGCAAATGGTGTTAACTGAGGCGGTGATTCGCCGTATAGCTGCGTTGTATGACGAAAGTGTATTGCGCGCCATTCAAGATGTTGGCGATATTAACTTAAGTGATGAAGCCAATGCTAATAAAGTAGCTGAACAATTACGCCCGATTTTAGGCGCAATCGGCTCTGAGGTCATTGTAGGTTTTGATGCTGAAACCAATAGCTATCGCTTAGAAGTCAACAAATACGTACATGGCAATTTGCAATGTTGTGTGATTGATGCGGAGTTTTTAAGTAGCGGCGATTACCGTCAAATTAATAAAGTATCTAGTCTGTTGCAAGGCTTAGTTGGTGCTGGCGCAACCATCAAACGCAATGATAAAGAACAAACTGTGAGCACCTTTAAACAAGCCTTAGATTGGTTGTTGGGAGAGGCTAAAAATACCTTAAATATTCAGCGTTATAAAGGTTTGGGCGAAATGAACCCAGAGCAGCTTTGGGAAACCACCATGGATCCAGCGGTGCGCCGTTTATTAAAAGTGCAAATTGATGATGCGATTGCAGCGGACGAAATTTTCACCACACTAATGGGCGATAACGTAGAACCAAGGCGCGCATTTATTGAAAATAATGCACTGCGTGCAGGTAATTTAGATATTTAACATCTGTTAATAAAGTAACCACTTAAAAAAGCCCAGAATTTCTGGGTTTTTTTTGGGTTAAGAAATAATTACTTTAGAAATCGCGCGCAAAGCAGTAATTGGCTAGCAAAAAGACTTTTTACTTAAATTCTTAACAACGTTTTATAGCTATTTAGCCTAAATATCAAAAGCGCAGCATTTAGAAACTGAATGACAGTAAAAAGCAAATCAAAACATGTGAATTTGCGAAATGTATTTACACCATAATTTACAATCGTTTAAAATCTTAATGGTAAAAGAGCAAAGCTGTTATGCAAGCCGCAAGCAAGCACTGCATCATTACCATTAAAGGGGAAAATCCAGCATGTCAATTAAGCTAACTCACTTGGCGTCGTTACTGTTAAGCGTAGCGGTCAGCAATGTGTTTGCCGATGATAAACCGTGGACCATTTCAACAGGTTTAAACTATCGCAACAGCAACTTTACGCTACAAAGCAATAGAAATAATAACTAATCTTGGACAAGCAATTTGGGCCTTAGCAGGCAACTGAATGAAAAAACATGGTTAGGTGGCGCAATTAGTTACACCGATAGCGATATTCGCTACAAAACGCTAAATGGCAATGGCGATATTGAAACGGCAAACGTTAGTGCGTTTGTAACGCGCAACTTGGCTTGGGGTTTATATGGTAACGCCAGCATTGGTTATGGTAGGTTAGATATTAATAACAAGTTTCCCACCACTCAGCTAGACACCGATGCCGATTACACCACCGCAGCGCTAGGTTTAACGCAATATATACCACTAAGCCAGCAATTAATGTCGTCCTTTAATGCGCGTTACACGCATATTTCATCTAATACCGATAGCTTTATTACTAACGCTGGCCAAGCGGTAGGTTCTAGCGATAGCACCTTAAACTACATTACGCTGGGCGCTAGGCTAGATTACAAACTTGATAAATTAACGCCGTTTGTCCATTTAGATTGGCAAAAAGCCTCGCGTGAATTTATTCAAAACACGAGCGATGATGATTATTTTAGCTATGGCGTTGGCGCAAATTACGCTATCAGGCCAGAAACCAATATCAGCTTTTCAATTGGCAGCGTGTTTGATAAACGCTATGCAAATGAAACCAGCGTCGGTATTAACCTAAGCCACCGCTTTTGAACTAAGGATACGAAATGAAAATTACGATTAAAAAGGTGTTGCTAAGTGCTTTATTGACTACCATGTTCGCTGCGAAGCAAGCGTATGCTCAACTTAGTTATGAAGAGGTTGTTGACGTAAGAACTTTCGATCATACTACTCAAGAAGGAACGGAGTACAAGACTACTGTAACCACTAAGGCGACCATGGCATCGGGATCTGAAGTAAGTCCGGCCTATGATGTAATTGAAACAACCTTAACAGGAACCAAATACAACCAAACGAATAGCGGATTTTGCTCAGGTGTAGCAAATTGTATTGCCCCATTCACTCAAGACTCAGCAACAAGCTTGATAAATCAGCGCGCAACGACGAACTCAGTGACTACAACTGGTGTGGTGACTCAACTGCCAACCACGGTTCCACCGCCACCGCCACCGCCACCGCCACCGCCACCGCCACCGCCACCGCCACCAATCTGCCCGCCAACATGTCCTCCTTTGCTTTAAGGATATAGTGAGCAACTAAAGGCGGGCTCGAATGCAGTCCGCCTTCAACAATCATCATTGTGACGCGTAACATGGCGAGCCAATCCAACAGCTGCTTTAAAAAATGGATTGCTGGGCTTGTTTAACGCTTGCAATCACAATGTTGGCTATATTCCTTTTAGCAAAAATTTATTCGTGCAAAAATCACATTTTATTCAATGGGGTTTAATTCAGGTCAAGCTTTGTTGCAGTTTAGCCATGTTGCTATTTGGCTTTACGCAGAGCGCCCATGCAACGCCTTCTAGTTACAGCCAGCTTAACGCTAACCAGCAAACCATGTGGCAACGCTTGTTGCTGCAAGACAACCCCAATTTTTTACCTGAAAATGCTGATTACTATTTAAGCAACTCTATTAGGCCCAACTTGGCGCAAGAGTTTGATTTGGTCGCGCAATATCTACATGGCACGTTACCTTACGCTGGCGAGCCAGATGCAGCACCTTGGTGCAGATTCCCGGCGCGATTTGCATTTGTTTCTCAAACTTTAGACAATAAGCTGATTGCGCCAGAGGCGTTTCGGCCCTGTAATATCGCCTTGCCAGCTATCGATGCGAATCTTCAAGCCAGCTTGGTAAAAGTGCTAGATCCGCAAGATACTGGGCAAGCGTTGTTTCACATGGCTTTATTAGTTGAAGGCAAGCGCTTTTATAATAATGGTAGCATGTCGATTAATATTGGCTTTGGGCAATATCAATCTGAAAACAGCCGGCTGGCACAGCGCTTTCAAGAAAACGAGGCGCTCATGCTGCTAAACGCATTTTCTAGTGATGGCCGCGTCACTGTAAAGCAAAATTTTATTCCTAGCAGTAGTAAACAAAAAGCAGCAGGCAATCAAATTTATCGTGTCAACATGCAGCCTGAGCAAATTTATATGCTGAGTTTGCTGGCTTATGAAAGCAAATACGCCAAATTGCCCTATAGCTTGTTAAAAGCCAATTGTCACACGTACTTGCAGGCAATTTTTTCTGCCGTATTGCCAGAATCTTCTACCCAAAAGCGCGTATTTTTTGATTATTTTCCTGCGTACATGCAGGTCGAAAATGAAGTTTATGCAAAATCGAATATGCTACTGTTTGAGCCATCGCAATACCTAGCGTTACCCAGCACACAATTAAAACAGCTTGCCAGCACCCTTAACTGGCAAGAGTACCAAATTTTGCGAGATTTTTTAGAACAAGGTGAACTGCCTAAAGGCTTTGAAGCAGAAAAACATACGACGAGTTTACGCGAGGGGATTGTAAAAGCGGCAGAGCTTTTTACATTTAAGCTTAAAAAATCACCCCAATTACTGGCCATGCGCGATGATTATTTGGCACAAATTGAAGGCGAGATGCCTGCCAAAACGCTGACGGAACCATCAAACAACCCGCAACAAGTACCAATTTTTAATAGCAGTACTCCATCGGCCATGCGAATTAGCGCGGCTGATTACGATGGTATCGGCAGATTAAACTTGGGCTTTGATGTGTTTAACACCACAGCAAATGGTTTGCCTGCGGCTAAGCCGTATGGCTTTATATTGGGCAGGTTAAATATACAGGCTTTTGATAATGGGCTTGCGTTTGACCATTTTTTATTTGCGCAAGAAAACAAAGTGGGCTACGGTTGCTGTGGTGAATCACTATATAAAATGGGCTTTAAAAAGCTTAGCGGCTTAGCGCTAAATATTGTAAACACGCCTGAGCAAATTTTAGTACCCGAGTGGAAATTAAAGCCGCAAATAGAATTAAGTATGACTAAGGGCATAGGCACGCTTAACCAGAAAGGGTTTTCAGTGCAAATATTGCCAGAGGCAAGTTTGCTATCTTATGACGAATTTATAGATTTAACCGTGAATAATAAGGTTAGTTGGGGAAGTGAAAATTTTGCAATATCGGCCAGCAGGTTGGTGCGCTTAGTTGGCCCAGATGTGCGCAGAAGCCGCCCAAAACAGACGCTTAGCCTAAATTACAAATTATCTGAAAATAGCCATTTAGCGTTTGGCTATCAATCCTATGGCGGCAACCGTGACATTATGGAGGCAGGTTATGTGTTCGCATTTTAAGCACTTGTTTGCTTGTATTTTTCTGCTTTGTCATCACAATTTTACATTGGCGCAAGAACAAATAAATTCCGTTGAACAGCAACCAATTCAAAGCAATCAAAATACATGTTATTTTTATGAGTATACTGAAGGCTCACATGAACTTTCTGACCCTGCAAACCAAGCAAGGTATTTTATTAAAAACAATTGGATAGCGCTAGAAAACGACCTTGCGCGCGGGCATGGCGAAGCACTTAGTTATTTGCGCAAGCTAACCGTTTGCAGTTATGCCTTGCCAAACCAATTTTGGCAAAGTGAATTTAAAGGCCTACCTTTTGAAGCGCGCGAGCCTAAATTTATTAAACTCTTTTCTAAAGAATGTTTTTGTGCGCGTTAGCTGTATTCAACCTTGCAAATATAGAGTTACACTAGATAAATTTCAAGAACAAGTTTTGCCACTAAAAGAAAATAGCTGTGTCGCTGTATTGCGCAATGACTTTATTGTATGTGATTAGCCTCAGCGGCTCTTGCAGCGCCTGCGCAACCCGCAAGTTTAAAATACTATAGTGGGCTAGCACTATCTATTAGCATATTTCGATAGGCTAGTTCGTGTTCAGTCGCTATATCACACGATCTTACAGAGCTAGTTGCAATCACGTTATCGAGTTTGCTAATTAACTCGCAGGCTTGCTGGCTCAGCAAGAGTTGGTCGGTGGTCGCTCGGCCTTAGACGTGCCAATGAAGCCTTAGATTATCAATTCTTTAAGGTAAAACCAGCCGCGATATTGGCGACATTTTAAGCACTAGCTCCAGAACGATTCAAGCATTAAGAGCATGTTTTTGTGAAGCTGGGTGTTGAAACAAGAACGGCTGCAGCTTCGCTAGCTGCCTCTAAATTGCGTGGGCTTAATTAAAAAACGACTAAAACAAAACTGAATGCTTAAAATTTAAAAAGGCCTTAAATGGCCTTTTTATTTATTTAATTTTTTTAACACAAACATACAAAATTGCACTAATAACCACTAAAACACCTACTAAGTAATAAATACCAACTGCGCCCTCAAAGTCCAAAATGCTCTCCAATGTAAATATCGATTGATTTAAAAGTATCAAGCTAAAAACTCAACCACAAATTTGAGGTTAATATTTTAACGTAATTTAAAAAAATCTCAATTGCTTGGTGTTGCGTTGGCAACAATAAGCCAAATGATTAAGCAGTAGTCTGATCAATCCAATCTAATAAAGGCCGCCATTGTTCAATATCTTGCGCCACCAAAGATGGTCGCATATCGAATAAACTTAGGCCTTGCTCTGCCGCTGTGACATAGCTTTGTGCATTGCGTAAATAAGTCAAAACTGGAAAGTTAGTTTGTGCCATAAATTCTGATAATTTGATGGCAGCGTTTGTACGAGTATTTACCCGCATACCAACTAATGCCACAAAGGTTTTTTGTTTGCGAATCGCTTTTTCTGCATTTAACAAATCTAAAAAATCTTGCGTGGCACCAATATCAAATGCAGATGGTTGTACGGGCACAATAATGCAATCAGCTTGTTTAATTGCATCAGATAACTTTTCGTCTCTAAATCCACCTGGCGAGTCTGCCACTAGCCATTTGGCTTTAAAATCAGTTTGTTTAGCTTTTGGTTGGTGGCTTTCTATAAACGGTAATTCGGCAGAGCGTCTTTGTAGCCAGCCAGTAGCTGATTGTTGGCGATCGAGGTCTGACAGCATGACGCGGTAATTCAAGCTGGCAAAATAGCCCGCTAGATTAGTTGCAAGTGTCGTTTTGCCGCTACCGCCTTTGGGGTTGGCAATTAGTACGGTTTTCATATTTATCCAGTCTTATCGACAAATTACCTAATAAAAATAATACCGCACTTTTAGCTAACATTACACATTAAAATTCCACCATCTCAAAATCGCCTTTTGTTTTAACAAACTCTAGGAAAAGTCAATATTAGGTTCATCCTTCTAACATATGCTTGGCGTAATCTGAACTTAGTAGTAACTTTTCGCTGACGCATTGGTTGCAAAAACATAAATAGTTTTCATACAAAATATATTTTTATTTTATAATATTTTTTATTTAGTGGCCTAATGTTTAAGAGGCAATCAATGATAGTTGTATTTGGGTGTGATCAAAGCTACTTACCACATTTGTCTGTTGCGATTTCTTCGCTATTGCACAATAACTCACATGTTCATATTAGTATTTATATTATCCATAGTGATATTAATGCAAAGGATTGGGACAAACTACTCAGTTTAGATTTACATAAAAGGCACACCTTTATTAACGCGAAAGTAGGCGGAGGTGAGTTAAATGATCTGTTAACAAGAGACCAATTTTCCAAAGCAACTTATTACAGATTGCTTATAGAAACTTTAGTAACACATGATAAGGTGTTGTATATAGACTCTGATGTAGTTGTAAATGGATCTTTGAACGATTTTTGGAATCATGACATTACTGATAAGTATTTAATAGCTGTTGAAGAGCCTACTATGAATGGAAATCATTTGGGCATGTCACCGAGCGCTCGCTATTTTAACGCTGGTGTATTGTTGATTAATTTAAAAAAATGGCGTGATGAATTTATTAGTGATCAAGTAATTAACTTTATCAGAACTGAAACACACAGATTAGAGTGGTTAGACCAGTGTGCTTTGAATGCAATAATTAACGGTAGGTGGGAGAGGGTTAGTCCAAAATATAACCTGCAAACTGCCATAATAGAAATGGATGTTAAGCAGAGACAAAATCGTTATGAGTTTTGCGATAGTAATGATGCAATCATTAACCCTGTAATTATTCACTACACGGGAGTTTCAAAGCCTTGGCATGCATATAATAAGCATCATTACAAAAAGATATATTGGCATTATTTGAGAAAGACACCATATAGAAGAATGCTACCATTTGATATGAATTTCAGAAAACTTGCAATGTTGTGTTTGCCAGAAAAAATGAGAGATGCTGTAAGAACTAGTTTATTAAATAAGAAGTAATGCTCTCAGCTGTCTATTTTTAGTCATAATTTAAAATTCCACCATTTCAAAATCAGCTTTCCCTGCGCCGCACTCAGGGCATAACCAATCATCGGGCACATCTTCCCAACGTGTGCCAGGCGCAATGCCGTCTTCTGGCCAGCCTTTTTCTTCTTCATACATCAAACCACACACAATGCACATCCAAGTTTTCATGTTAACTTCCCATCCATTTATTTTATTTATTTTAAGTGATAATTGAGTTAGTTGGTCGATAACAGTATCAAATACTTACAATGTATAAAAATAAAAAGCCCGCAAAGGCGGGCTTTTATTGCGTACATAATATTACTTCATTGCAGCAATCGCGTTTTTAACGCCTTGTGCATAAGCTGGATCTGCTTTTGCAAATTGCGCCAACATACGCGCTTGAATGCTGGGATTGGTTGTTGATAAGCCGCCTGCAATATTGCCAAATAACTGCGCTTTTTGGCTATCGTTCATAATTCGGAACAAATTGCCTGCTTGGCTGGCGTAATCCTCATCATCTTGCGAATAAGGCTTAATCCAAGCGTCTTCCAATATCGGCATAGGCGGCACTGCAACGTGCGGTGCTGGCACTGGCGCGCCTTCACTTGCCCTATCATTAGGAAAGAAGTTAGAAGCGTTTACCGTAGCGGCTTGACTGCCATAGCTTGCATTTCCACTGCCATGTCCTACGGGACAACCCATGCCTGCAAATGCACCATCACGTTGATAGTGATTAACAATGCATTTAGGCGCGTTGATTGGAATCTGATTTACATTCGCGCCAACTCTGTAACGGTGCGCATCCTGATAAGCCAATAAACGAGCTTGCAACATTTTATCTGGCGATGCATTGATGCCTGGCACAAAATTGCTCGGTGCAAAGGCCGCTTGCTCAGTTTCTGCAAAGTAATTGTTCACGTTTTTGTTTAGCTCTAACTTGCCAATCTCAATCACAGGAAAATCGGCATATGGCCACACTTTGGTTAAATCAAACGGGTTGATGTGATAATTTTTGGCTTCTTCTTCTGTCATGATTTGTACCTCAACACGCCATGACGGAAAGTCTCCCCTATCAATCGCCTCAACTAAATCTTTTTGCGCGCCATTTGCTGGCATTTTTACCGCTTCTTCATTGGTTAAGTTTTTAATGCCTTGATTGGTTTTAAAATGCCATTTGCACCAGAAACGCTCACCTTTGGCATTGTAAAAGCTTAATGTGTGGCTACTAAAACCATGCACATGACGATACGACGCAGGAATACCGCGATCAGACATCAAGATCGTCATCTGGTGCAAAGATTGCGGATGATTCGCCCAAAACTCAAATGCGTTAGCAGGGTTGGGTAAATTGGTACGCGCATCTTTCTTTTGGCTATGAATAAAATCAGGAAACTTAATCGGGTCATTCAAGAAAAACACGGGTGTGTTATTGCCCACCATATCCCAGTTGCCCTCTTTGGTATAAAACTTAACCGAAAAGCCACGCGGATCGCGTGCATAATCGCTAGAATCTTGGCCGCCACCAACCGTTGAAAAGCGTAAAAACACGTCGGTTTGTTGACCAGCTTCTTGTAAAAAGTTGGCAATCGTTACATCTTTTAAGCTTTTAGTTACCGTAAAAGTACCATGTGCGGCTGTACCACGTGCGTGCACAACGCGTTCTGGAATACGCTCGCGGTTAAAATGCGCTAATTTCTCAAACAAGTAGTGGTTGTCATAAGTTAATGGGCCACGCGCACCCACTGAAATGCTGTTGTTATCGTCGGCCACAGGTGCGCCAGCTGAGGTGGTTAATACATTTTTAGCCATATTGCTCTCCTAATAATCAATTTGTCATGTTGTAATAAATTCTTTGTTAATGCGTTAGTGCGTAGGACGCCAGAAGCTCAACAAGAATCTGGTTAGGCTGATTCAATACATGTTGTAACATAGTTTGCTCCTTTTAAAGTGTTTGTATCTAATCAATAACCGATACCATGTAATGCATTGTAGGGAAGCGAATGCCATTTGTATAATTGTATGTTTTGATACTGTTGATAAGTTTAATTAATCAATGTATGATAAATTTTACTGATTAAAAGCGATATTAAATGACATTAATCGAACTTAAATTTGTGATGGCAGTGGCACAAGAGCGCAATTTTAGACGTGCTGCAGAAAAATGTTTTGTGACACAACCCGCCTTAAGTTTAGGCATTAAAAAACTAGAGCAAGAATTAAACGTGATGATATTTGAGCGTAGCCGTTCAGATGTCACGCCAACAGAAATTGGCGCCAAAATTATTGAACAAGCATCGCGCGTGTTAGAAGAAGCAGGCAGAATCAAGCAGTTGGCTGAGCTCGGCAAAAATCAATTAAAAGGTGCTTTAAAACTAGGCATGATTCATTCCGTTGGGCCTTATTTGCTGCCAGAGATTATCCCAATATTACGTAAAACTGCGCCAGATATGCCGCTAGAAGTAGAAGAAAACTTAACCGCAAATTTAGAGGCACAATTACGCAATGGAGTGATTGATGTGGCGATTATTGCGTTACCGTTTGATGTGCCTGGCCTGCAATATAAAGCGCTTTATGATGAGGAGTTCGACGTGGTGGTGCCAAGCCATCATCATTGGGCAACGCGTAAACAAATTAATCCAGAAGAATTGTCTGATGAGAAAGTGCTGTTACTAAATAGCGGGCATTGCTTTAGCAATCAAGTGACGCAAGCTTGTCCAGAGCTATCTCGAAAAGGCGAGGTGTTACAAGGCAATTCACTAGAAACGATTCGAAATATGGTGGCTTCAAATCTAGGCATTACGGTTTTGCCTTCCTCTGCAACGGCTGAGCGCTATAATAATCCCTTAATCAAGGTGATTCCATTTACCAGCCCAGCTCCAACAAGACGTATTGCCATTGCATGGCGTAAAAGCTTTGTTCGGCTAGAGGCAGTAGAAATAATTGTGGATGCAATTAAGGCGATTGATTCAGATTATATGAAAATGGTGGCTTGATTGTTTTATCCATTTTAGTAATGGATAGACGTAAAAAAAGGCACTGAAAAGTGCCTTTTTTGTTCAGAATTAAAGCTTATTTGTTCATTACGTACATTGTTACTTCAAAGCCAAAACGCATTTCTGTAGCTGCTGGTGTTGTCCACATAATAATCTCCTAAAAATTTCATTTAAATTAACTACACAATCTATGACTTGGATAATACAGATTAGTTAAAAGTAAAGCGTATGCGATGTTATTAAAACACGCTCATGATTTTCATTAGAAATACTGGTTAAGTAAATGCGACTGTACTTAATAAGTGATTAGTACGCGATAGCCAGCAACTGATAGATTTTGCACATTGATAGCAAGATTGATACGTACTTCCTCGCGCCCCATTAAGCCGTCAATGATATTAACGCCACTATTCAAATACTCTTGCGGGCGCACCAGTTTTCTTAATACAGGTTTGTCGTCAATATCCGTAAGGGTAAGCTCAATATTAGGATAGGCTTGCGCATGCGGTGCGTTATTAATTAGTAGGCTTGAAAAATTAATCACATCCTGATAATCGTCGCTTTCTTGCATATCAGAGTCGTCAATTGTGAGCAATTCTAGCTGTTGCGGTAAGTTAACTTTGCAATTTAAATACGCACAAGCTTGCTGTAAATAAGGCTTAAATTGTGGATAATTGACGGCGATTGTTGAGCGCAAAAAATAAACGCTCTGTAATAAAGCAATGATGACTAACAATAACGCTATAAAAATTAACCAAATGTTCAGTTTTGGCTTGTCGAGCCTAAATTTGGGATCAGTGGTTAAATCTTCTATAAAGATAGGCGCGCGTACTGCATCGATATCAACATCTTCTTCAGCGATTGATACAGACGTCTGTTTACTGATATTGGGTCTATTGGTAAAGTCCCTACTAGCCTGTTGATTTTTAGCCAATTCGTTTTGACTGCTTAAATCAGACAGGTTTGGCACCGTTTCTAACACCACATTCAATACTTCGCTAATCGGCTTTTCATCTGCTGCACGCGCAGATTCATTGTATTCAAATGTATCGCTTTCAACATCAAAATCATCGGTGTCACTAATGGTATAGCTTGCTTCTAAACTAATGTTATGTTCTGCAGAGCCATGATCACCAACACCGCGAACCTCGTCAGTCACCTTAGTTAACCGATTTTTGGCGTTGAAAATATGCCCACAATGACCGCACCGCACCTTGCCGCGATACGCTTTTAAATGATCGATATTCAGTAAAAACTGCGTTTCGCAAGCGGGGCAGGAGGTAATGTAGTTCATTTTTTAATGCCGGTGAGCAATATCCAAGCATCTAGTTGGCGCGGCGCATCCATAACGAACCACTCACTATAGCGCTCTGTGAGTGCCTCAGTTTGGGTTTCTAAAATGCCAGATAAAGCGAGTTGACCACCTTGCTTGCAATATTTGGCTAAAACTGGCGCCAGCACCATCAGGGCGCTAGATAAAATATTGGCAACAACGACATCAAACGTATGATGTGCAAATGCATTGGCATCATAAAACTGTACATCAACTTGGTTCTGTTCTGCGTTGTAATGACTGGCAACAATGGCTTGTTCGTCAATATCTACGCCAACAACTTCTTGTGCACCTAACTTTTTGGCGGCGATTGCCAAAATGCCTGAGCCGCAACCGTAATCTAAAACTGAGTGCGCTGGCATTGTCTTCGTCAGCCATTCTAAGCATAAATGCGTAGTGGGATGGCTACCCGTGCCAAAAGCCAAGCCCGGGTCCAAAATAATATTAATCGCGTCATTCTGCGCACTTTCTTGCCAGCTAGATTGGTGCCAAGTTGGCACTATCCATAATTTATCCGTGATTTTGATCGGCTCAAATTGCGCTTGTGTGGCGCGCACCCAATCTTGTTCTTCAATTAACTCAGTGCTGTATTGAAAATGAGCAATTTCGGTTGCTGCGCTTAATGTTTCAATCACTTGCTCAACATTTGTGTTAGCGTCAAACATGGCGGTGACGATATTTTGTTGCCAAATACCAGGAGGAGGGTCACCAGGTTCACCAAAAATAGCTTGCTCGGCGGATGTTTCAGCAAATGCATCTTCAATGCTGGCCGATAATGCACCCAAATCCATTAATGCATCACTAACGCTGTCTGCATTTTGTTCGTTTGCCTGAATTTTAAGTAATAGCCACACCATCAGTTTTTGTCACCAGTACTTAGATTATTTATGGCTAATACCTAATTTTTGTTCAAGATAATGAATGCTAGTGCCGCCTAAATGAAACGCTGCATCTGCCATTAAATCGGCATGCAGGGGAATGTTGGTTTTGATACCGTCCACCAACATTTCTGATAAAGCGATACGCATGCGCGCAATCGCCTGCTCGCGTGTTGCGCCATAGGTAATCAGCTTGCCTATCATTGAATCGTAATTGGGCGGTACCACATAGCCCGCGTAAGCATGGGTATCGATACGCACACCTGGGCCACCTGGCATATGAAATGTGGTTAACTTGCCTGGAGACGGCACGAAACTATAAGGATCTTCGGCGTTAATGCGGCATTCAATAGCGTGGCCGCGCAGAACAATATCACGTTGACGGAATGCAAGTTTTTCGCCTGCAGCTACAAAAATTTGTTGCTGAACTAAGTCGATGCCTGTAATCATCTCTGTCACAGTGTGCTCAACTTGCAAGCGCGTATTCATCTCAATAAAGTAAAATTCACCATTTTCGTACAAAAATTCAAATGTACCAGCACCGCGATATTTAATTTTGCGGCAAGCTTCTGCGCAACGTTCGCCGATTTTATCGCGAATTCTAGGGCTTAATAGCGGAGATGGCGCTTCTTCGATAATTTTTTGATGGCGGCGTTGCATAGAGCAATCGCGGTCACCTAAATAAACGGCGTTGCCGTGTTGGTCGGCCAAAATCTGTATTTCAATATGGCGTGGATTTTCTAAAAACTTTTCCATGTATACCATGGGGTTACCAAAAGCCGCTTGCGCTTCTGCCTTGGTCATATTCACCGCATTGACTAATGCTGCTTCGGTATGTACCACGCGCATACCACGACCACCACCACCGCCAGCTGCTTTAATAATGACTGGGTAGCCCACTTTTTTAGCAGTCTTAATAATTTCGATTGGGTCGTCTGGCAATGCGCCTTCTGAGCCAGGAACACATGGCACGCCTGCTTTTTTCATGGCATCTTTGGCTGATACTTTATCGCCCATTAAGCGAATAGTTTCTGCACGTGGGCCAATAAAAATAAAGCCGCTTTGCTCTACACGTTCTGCAAAATCGGCATTTTCGGATAAAAATCCATAACCAGGGTGAATTGCTTGCGCGTCAGTCATTTCGGCAGCGCTAATCACTGCTGGAATATTTAAATAACTTAAATTGGAGGGCGCAGGGCCAATACATACCGATTCATCAGCCAATTTAACGTACTTAGCATCTTTATCGGCAACGGAATGCACAGCAACCGTTTTAATGCCAAGCTCGCGGCAAGCACGTTGTACGCGGAGTGCTATTTCACCGCGGTTAGCGATTAGTATCTTTTCAAACATAGTTAATCAACCAATCGCAATTATTCAATAACAAACAATGGTTCGCCGTATTCAACTGGCTGACCGTTTTCTAACAATATTTTCTTCACCACACCAGCAACGTCGCATTCAATTTCATTAAGCAGCTTCATGGCTTCGATAATACATAGTGTATCACCCACAGCCACTTTGCTACCCACGTCTACAAACGGTTTTGCATCAGGTGATGATGAGCGGTAAAACGTACCCACCATTGGTGATTTAACGGTATGGCCTTCAACTTCAGCCACAACGGGTGCGGCGGCTGTTGGTACAGGTGCAGCATGTGAGGCAGGTGCTGCCTGTTGCGGCGCAGCCATATATTGCATCACAGGTGCGCTGTTAGGCATCAGCGCACGGCTGATGCGTACTTTTTCTTCACCTTCGGTAAGCTCCAGCTCAGAAATGCCAGACTTCTCTACCAAATCGATTAATTTTTTAAGTTTACGTAAATCCATAATAACCTCTTTGTTAACTTAGTTTTGATTGTAAGTGTTGAGTTAAAAATAATGCTTAAGACGAGTTTATGCGGTTTTTTTATTGGAATAATGAATCGCGTACTGCAAAGCTGCGCGGTAACCTTCGGCGCCTAAGCCGCTAATCACGCCAACAGCAATATCGCTAAAATAAGAGTGATGCCTAAAACTCTCCCGCGCGAATACATTGGATAAATGCACTTCGATAAAAGGCGTTTTAATGGCTGAAAGTGCGTCGCGAATCGCAACAGATGTATGGGTAAAAGCGGCAGGGTTAATTACAATAAAATCGACGGTATTAACAGCGTGAGATTGTATTTTGGCGACAATATCCGCTTCGCTATTACTTTGGAATGTCTCTAAATTAACAGCATTTTGCTGCGCAATCGCTACTAATTGTGCATTAATCGCAGCAAGTGTTAAATTGCCATAGTGCTCTGGCTCGCGTAGGCCAAGTAGATTTAAGTTAGGCCCATGCAACACTAATATTGATTTAGCGCTCATTTAGCACCATTAATATTGTGTTTTGCATGATATTTTGCCGATTTTTGACGAACTTTCATAACGACAAGTTTGCCGAACTTAAAAGAATTTGTCCAGCAAATTCACCGTAGTTAGATGAAGTTTAAGCGAAGTTAATGGTTGAATTGGTCTTAAGTGTTTGAATGCTAACTATTATTTTACAATAAGGCAAAAAACAGCGCTATAGAATAGTTTTCAAGGTTTGTTCTAATAACGGTTTAGTGATGCGACCAAAATAGGTTTTAGCCACCGTACCGTCTGCTTTAATAATCACCGTGTAGGGCAAAACGCCTTTATCATTGCCAAGACTGGCGGCGATATCCATACCTTGTACATCTGCCGCAAATAAAGGGTAGCTGACTTTAGTCTCTTTTAAAAAGTCGTTAATCGCAGCAACATCTTCAATCGCCATACCTAGAACCACTACATTTTTGTCGTTATAGGCCAAATTTAATTCGGAAAGCTCAGGCATTTCTTCGCGACAGGGCTCGCACCAGCTAGCCCAAAAATTAAGCACGACAACTTTGCCCTCATATTGGCTTAAAGGCTGTGGTTTGTTGTTTTCATCTGGGAAATTTGCCGTAAACAAAGCTTGTGTCGACATGCCTTGGTTTGACTCTTTACCTAATTGAGTTTGTGGGTTAAGAAAAAAATAAAAGATGGCAAAACCAAGTGAGGCGATTAAGACCAGATAAAAAAACGGTGTTTTGAGTTGGTTCAACATTATTGAGCATTCACTTTATTAAGTATTTGCGTAAATTGGGCGACATTTTTATAGCCAATGACTTTGGGTTTTATTTCATTACCAGCAGCATCAAAAAAGATAATGCCAGGCGGACCAAATAATCCAAAGCGCTTGAGTAACGCTTGGTCATCGTCATTATTTTCAGTGACATCGACTTGTAGTAAAACCGTGTTTTTTAGTGCGGCTTGTATGGTGCTATCGCTAAAAGTGAATTTTTCCATTTCTTTACAAGCTACGCACCAATCGGCATAAAAATCCAGCATCACTGTTTTGCCGTTTGCCGATGCAATTGCCGCGTCTAGCTCAGCCACGCTTTTAACACGTGCAAAAGGTAAGTTGTGTTCAGCAGATGCGCCTAATAATTTGTTGACTGGTTGCGTAATCGCGCTAGGCAATACAGGCCATACTAAGTAAGCCGCCATTGCCAACATTAATACACCAAAAAAGTTCCGCACAACTGTCATCCAGCTACCTGCTTTTGGCAGCAAGCTACCGGCAGATGCACCAATCAGCAACAAAGGCACGCCCATGCCGACGGCCAAGGCAAATAAGCCTACACCGCCCAGCAACACATTATGGGTTTGGCCAATATAAATCAGTGCGCCTGCCAATGGTGCGGCAACGCATGGGCTAACAATTAATGCAGATAGCACACCCATGATAAAAACGCCTAAAAATTCGCCACCTTTTAATTTTTGGCTTGCGCCCAATATTTTGTTCTCGATTATCGCTGGTAATTTTAGTTCGTAAAAGCCAAACATAGAGAAAGCCAAAGCCACAAAAACTAAGGCCGTTGCACCTAAAACCCAAGCGTTTTGTAAAGATTGGCTGAGCAGATTGCCCGATAAACCTGCCGCAATACCTGCCAGTGTGTAGCTAAGTGCCATACCCAATACATAGGCTACAGATAAGCCGAAAGAATGTAATTTGCACGCTTTGCCGCTTTTTGCTTGGCTGGATTGTTTGTTTTGGCTACCAACAATGATGCTAGATAAAATTGGAATCATTGGTAACACGCAAGGCGTAAATGATAGCAATAGGCCCGCGACAAAAAATACACCGATAATTAGCCACAAATTGCCGCCTTTTAGTGCTTGAGTCGTTTTGTCATCATCTGAGCTAGTAACAACGCTGGCGCTGGCATTGTTACCGCTATCAAGTAGCGCAATTTCAATCACTTTGGTAACAGGCGCATAACATAAACCTTTTTCACTGCAACCTTGATAAGTGGCATGAATAACAGGGTTGCTCGCGGCACTGATATTAGCGGTACTTAACACTATTTTTGCATCGAATTCCTGGTGATAAACTTCCTGCTTACCAAAATTCGGGTCATTTTTTATATCGCCTGCGGGCAAGTTAATCTGTTCAATTTTGCCTGTGCTGGCATCCTTAATTACAAACCTAATGCGCTCTTTATACAAATAATAACCAGGCACTATTTTAAAATTGGCATTTAAATTTTGCGCGTCTATTACCGTTAAGTTAAGCTTAAACGCAACATCTGGCGATAAAAACTCATCTTCTTGAATCTCTTCAACAAAAGCGTTTTTGCCAGTTAAATTGCTATCTGCGGCATGTAACAAAGGGGTTACAAGCGTTGTCATAAAAACGATTACAATGCTATTTAGTAGGTGTTTCAAATAATGCTCCATCTTTCAGAGTAAATGCTAGCAGTTGCAAATACTGCATTTAACCCCCAATTAGTGAAAACAATTGGATAGAAAGTTCTTAAGATATGCGTTTTTTAATAGGTTTAATTTTACTCGCTTTTCCATTTGCCGAACTATTTCTGCTAATAAGCCTTGCAGATGAATATGGCTGGTGGGTATTGCTCTATTTAGTCGTCATAGCTTACTTGGGCTTACAACTGATTCGCGGCGAAAAGTTATTGTTAACAGCTAAAATGATGCAAAGTCTGACATCTGGCGGTAATCCTGTTAAAACCATGCTGGGCAGCGCGCGTAATATGGTGGCGGGTGTGTTGTTAATTATTCCTGGTGTGATGACCGATATGATAGCGGTAGTTTTGCTATTAATACCAATCAGTAAGCAAAATCCAAATGCCACGACTAACCAATACGAACAACCGTTTCAACAACCATACCAAGCCAGCCCTGATGCACGTGCCGCTAACGATGATGTGATTGAAGGCGAATACACGCATGTGCAAGACGATAATCCCAAAAAGTAATTTTTAAAAAAGTACGATAAAAATGCATAAAGTGACCATTAAAAATAGCGGACATACTTTTGATGTGCGCCCCAGCCAAACCGTGTTGCAAGCGGCGATTGAGGCAGGCATTAATTTGCCCTACGGTTGCCGTAACGGTGCTTGCGGGGCTTGTAAAGCCAAATTGTTGCAAGGCAAAGTAATGCATGATGATTATCAGGGCAGCGCGATGAGCGACGCTGAATTGGCTGCAGGCAATGCGCTATTATGCTGCGCAAGGCCGATGGAAGATTTAAGCATTGAGTGCCGCGAAGTGGGCGGTTTGGCAGGTATTAAGCCACGAATCTTGCCCGCGCGCGTGGCAAAAAAAGAGCAGCTTGCACATGATGTGATTGCGCTGCACCTGCAACTACCCGCAAGTGAGCGCTTACAATTTAAAGCAGGCCAGTATATTGAATTTATTTTAAAAGATGGCAAACGCCGTGCTTTTTCAATCGCCAATGCGCCGCACGACAGCGATTTTTTACAGCTGCATATTCGCGTAATTGCAGGCGGAGTATTCAGTGAATATGTAGAAAAAGAGCTGCAAGAAAAAGCCATCTTGCGATTAGAGGCGCCATTTGGCAGTTTTTTCTTAAGAGAAGATTCACAAAGGCCGATTATTATGGTCGCAGGCGGTACAGGTTTCGCGCCTGTGAAAGGTATGATTGAGCATATGCTGCATAACAATATTCAGCGCGACATTGTTTTATATCGCGGCGCGCGTCAGTTGCGCGATTTATATATGCACGATTTGTGCGAAAAATGGGCAGACTTAACCCCTAATATTACTTATATTCCTGTGTTGTCTGAACCTGCTGAAAACGATAATTGGCAAGGCAAAACTGGGCTTGTGCACCAAGCAGTTTTAGATGATTTTGAAGTGTTAAGTCAACATCAAGCGTACGTATGCGGTGCGCCCGGCATGTGCGAAATTGCACATCAAACTTTTATACAACAAGGTTTAGATACAGAGGAATTCTTTAGTGATGCGTTTACGTTTGCAGCTGCACCAAAAATTTAAAAACAGCTTTTTATTGCATCTTCGGTTTTAAATTAGCGCATAGCCAGCTTCAAACGGACATACTACTGAAATAAAAACGAGAGGCTCATTGCTATGGTTAAAAACACCATGCACTTCGTTTTGATGCGCTACAACAATATCGCCTGCACTAATGATGTGCGTGTCACCAGTCGTATTTAATTGATACTCCCCACAGCCAGATATAATTGTCCATGTGTCTTGGCCATGTGGATGCACGTGAGCCAAGATGCTTTGCTGGGGGTTGATATGCCATGCAACCACGGTTGCATGCTGCGATTCAGTGACTACTGATCGTATAGGCTCACCAATATTAGGCTGCATAAATGTAGCACTTTTAAACACCCGACTAGGTTTTTGTCTGTATTCATAAGGGTATCTTTTAAGCTTAAATTAAGTTTATAAGCAAATAATAAGCCTAAAAAGCACTACTGATTAATGCCTGCATTTCATCATCACCAGGCGCGTTGGCAACACAGACTTTCAAACTCATCTGCAAAGGCAATTTCGCAATTCGTGCATGATTCACAAATAGGGTAATATTTTTTAGCCATTCGGCATCACCCGCTAAATCCAGTAAGTGACGCATGGCTTCACTGCTGGTAATCACAATGCCGTGCAGTTTTTTTTCACTATAAAGTTTCGCCAATAATTCGCAATTGGTTTGCGGGTTAATACGTTGATAGCACTCTGCAAAACTAACCATTGCACCGCGTGCTTTTAAGCTTTCTGCCAACACATCGCGGCCACCGATGCCACGAAAAATCATCACTTTTTGACCGTTAACTTGTTGCATTTCAGGCAACGCCAATAAAGCTTCAGAATCAAAACGAACCTTACTTTCATCGCCATCTTGAATATGGCTTGATGGCGTAAGCACTTGCTTTACCCCAAAGCTTTGTAGCTCATTAGCGGTAACAGGGCCAATGGCGGCAAATTTTAGGTGTTCTGGCATGCCAACATTAACCAATCGCGGCATGCCATTTTGTACCGCATTGCTGCTGATAAAAATCGCCCAATCGTACTCATGAATTGCTTGAATCACCGTTTCAAACTGGCTGTAATCGGTTAGTGGTGTGATTTCAATTAACGGATATGAAATGGCTGTGCCGCCTGCTGCAGTAATTAATGCACTTAGTTTTTTAGCTTGGTCAACAGGGCGGGTAATGGCGATACCAAGGCCAGATAGCGGCATTGTTGACATTTTAAGAATGGATTCCCGATTTCGTATAAATGACGACGGAAGTAATTTTGAACATGATTAGTGTTTAATACCATCCAGCGCAGCCAATATTTTGTCTGCACCTTTTGTCACCAATTTAGCCGCCAGTTCCTGACCAACTGCTTCGGCATTATCAACGCTGCCAGTGACTTTTTCGCGCAAAATTTGCTTGCCATCTACACTGGCGACAAAGCCAGCGATGCTGATGCGATGGCCTTGGCGTGTGGCGTATGCACCAAGCGGCACGGTGCAGCTGCCCGCTAAAGCGCGACTCATACCGCGTTCGGCTTCCACGCATAGTTGCGTATCAATATGATTAAGCGGCGCTAATATTTCAATTAAGTCAGTGCGGCTGGCACTAATTTCAATGCCCAATGCACCTTGCCCCACTGCGGGAATACTGAGTTCTGGTGAAATAAATTGGCGAATGCGATTGCCTAATTCTAAGCGGATTAAACCCGCGGCTGCCAAGATAATCGCAGCATATTGGCCTTCATCTAATTTACGCAAGCGCGTTTGCACGTTGCCGCGCAGCGATTCTATTTTTAAATTAGGAAACCTTGCCTGAATTTGGCTTTGGCGGCGCAAACTGGATGTGCCAACGATACTGCCTGCTGGCAAATCGTCTAATTTCTTAAAGTTGTTTGATACAAATGCATCGCGTGGATCTTCCCGTTCGCCTGTGGCGGCCATTAAAAATCCTTCTGGCAGATTCATAGGCACATCTTTCATGCTGTGCACGGCTAAATCGGCGCTGCCATCGGCCAGTGCGGTTTCTAGCTCTTTCACAAACAAACCTTTGCCGCCAATACGCGCCAAAGGGGAATCTAAAATTTGGTCGCCTGTAGTGGTCATGCCCAGAATGCTCACTTCACACAAAGGATACAATTTTTTAAGCTTGGCTTGAATATGCTTGGCTTGCCACATCGCCAGCGCACTTTCACGCGATGCGATGATTAATTGTTTAGGTTCGAGTTTTTTAGGTGGATTGTGCATAATTAAGAATTTTAGCATGTCTTGTGTGTGTGTGCAAACGGGTGTACAAAAGTGTGTTTTTTGGGTTAAGCTAAAAATGGTCAATATTAAAATGAATAGACTAAACATCAATTTTACTGGCGTTTTATTTTTGGAAAACGGATGGACGATGAGCTAATTAGCTGTTTTAAAACGTTTTAAGGAGAAGGTTATGCAATATCAATTAGACACTTTTATCAATTCGCTGAATGAATTTTGGGTACAGCTTATACATTTTGTGCCCAAGTTATTAGCAGTTATTGTCATTTTATTTTTTGGTTGGCTTATCGCCAAATTGGCCAGATCCGCCGTAAAACGCCTATTGACATTGACCCAATTTGATAAAGCCGCTCAAAAATCAGGCTTAGAAGCGTTTATTAATCATGGCAATTTTAATGTGACTTTAAGCGGCATTATCAGCCAAGTGGTGTATTGGCTAGTGATTCTGTTATTTGTGATTACTGGTGCGAATGCGCTGGGCCTGAATGAAGTCGCTGTGTTGTTACAACAATTAGCCAGCTATTTGCCGCATATTATTGTGGCTATTTTAGTCATTATTTTTGGTACTTTATTGGCGCGCTTTGTTAATCGCTTAGTATTTGCATGGCTGTACAGCATTAAGTTTTCGCATGCGTTAACGGTGAGCACATCGGCTGAATACGGCATACAAATCTTGGCGATTTTCGTAGCGCTTGAGCAATTAGGCATTGGCATGCAGCTGATTCACTCATTGTTTATTATTGTATTTGGCGCATTCTTTTTGGCACTTGCACTGGCTTTTGGTTTGGGCGGACGCGAATGGGCGGCTAAAGTGATTGCCGAAATGGATGCTAAAAAGAAACAACCCTAGACGCTAATATTTTTCGTCTTGTTTAAGGTGTTAAGTTTTGCGCGCTAGCTTTCCCGAACCAGATGTTGTTGGCGGCGGCTAATGGCAATGGCTTCGGGAATATCTTTTAATAAGGCAACCCAGCGTTCTTCGTTGGTTTCATTGAGGCGCTTTTCATAGCCAGTGATAAATACTGGCGCAACCAAACAATTACGATGCAATCGTACAAATCGCTCACCAAATTCGGTTTCTAGATGGGTGAGCGATTCTTCAATCAAATATTCACGTTCTGCAGTGCGCACCGTGATATATTTCAGTTCGGCTCGCAGATAAATAATCTGTTCAATAGGCACCAAAATCACGCGGCCGCGCTCATGAATGCTGAGATGGCTGCGCATTTTTTGCAACGGTTTTAAGGCTTCAATCTGTTTAGGCTTAAGTGCATGCGCTTTATCAATCGCGGTTTGCAGGCGTTCTAAGCGAATCGGTTTGAGTAGGTAATCAATCGCGTTTAAATCAAATGCTTTAATCGCGTAAGCATCAAATGCGGTAGTAAAAATAATATGGGGTTTGGGTTCGAGTTTTTGCGCATGCTGGGCGGCTTCAATGCCATCCATCAGCGGCATGCGTATATCCAATAACATTAAATCGGGTTTGGTTTGCATGGCCAAATCAATCGCTTCCTTGCCATTTTTGGCTTCGGCAACAATCGTTACATCGGCAATATCGCCCAGCAAATCACGCAAGCGATTGCGCGCGGGCGTTTCGTCATCGGCAATTAAAATAGTTAACATGTTTTTTAAGCGAAATTTTTTTAGTTTATTTTAGTGTTAAGTTAATGCAGTCATTTAATGCGTGTGCGGCAAGCGAATATGCACTTCATAACGGTTTTGTTTGTCGCTAAGTTGTGTTGCTTCTGCTTTAAGTGATGCTTCTAAATCAAAATGTAAACTTAAGCGCTCTTTAATATTTTTGAGCGCCATTTTATTGCCCGTATGGTGCTGATTTTGCGGTGCATATGGGTTGCTGATGCTAATGTGCAACTCTTTGTGTCGCGTGTAAATAGTGACCATAATTTCGCCGCCTTCAGCCATCGGCTCAATGCCGTGATACACCGCGTTTTCAAGTAGTGGTTGCAAGATTAAGGGCGGAATCATTGCATCTGGCGGCATGTTGTCTATTTGCCATGTGATTTGCAAGCGTTCTTCTAAGCGTAATTTTTCTAAAGCCAAATATTGGCGGCATAAGGCAATTTCTTGCGCCAGCGGTACCAAATCACGATTGTCTGCCATCAGCACGCGGAATAAATCGGCCATATCTTCTAATGCGGTTTCGGCGCGCTTGGGTTGGCTACGAATTAGCGACAAAACGGCATTAATGCTATTAAATAAAAAATGCGGCCGAATGCGCGCTTGCAAGGCTTGCAAGCGCGCTTCTGCAATAGCAGGCGAGTAAGCGCGCTGTTGCAAATGAAAATAGTAAAATACAATACCAGTGACAATTGCACTTAATAGGCAGGCACGATAGACGCTTGGAATATCCTCAAACGAAAACAGTTGATTAAATACAACAAATACTAGAAAAGTAAGGCCAATTTCTAACAAAAAAATGACGATAATACCAAGCCAGTAAGGTAATTTATTCAACAATGGATGCAGCGTATACAGGCTTAACATGCTAAGCAGTAAAATAGGCTGCACTATTGCCGATAATTCGGCTAATAAAGGTAAAAAATCGTTAAATTGTTGGCTGAATAAAATCGCTGTAATAGCGGTTAATAAGTTCACAATCAGCAAAATACGCAGGTGAATGCCAAGATTGTGTAAATTAGGTAAACGGCTATTTTTGCGCACGGCGTATAGTTCGTTATAATGAATGCACAAGTATATTATTATTAACGAAAATTTTCATAATTAAAGCCAAGAAAGCCATTACACGGTGCAAGAGAAACTAGTGCAAGACAACTCATTAAATAAAAAATCAAGCGCTTGGTCTGGCCGTTTTAATGAGCCAGTCGCAGAATTGGTTAAAAAGTACACTGCATCGGTTGATTTCGATAAACGTTTAGCCGAGTTTGATATTGCAGGTTCCATCTCGCACGCTAAAATGCTGGGCGCGCAGGGCATTATCAGCTTGGATGATGTAGCAAAAATCGAAAAAGGTTTGACTGAGATTTTGGCAGAGATTCAAGCGGGCAGTTTTGAATGGCTGCTGGATTTAGAAGATGTACATTTAAATATTGAAAAGCGCTTAACCGATAAAATTGGCGATGCAGGTAAGCGCTTACATACGGGCAGAAGCCGTAACGACCAAGTGGCAACCGATGTACGACTTTGGTTGCGCGCAACCGTAGATGACATTTTAGTGGCGATTAAAAAGCTGCAATTGAGCATTGTGGATTTGGCAGAGCAGCATGCTGACACCATTATGCCTGGCTTTACGCATTTGCAAGTGGCGCAGCCGGTGACGTTTGGCCATCATTTGCTAGCCTATTTTGAAATGTTGAAACGCGATGCAGAACGTTTTGCCGATTGTCGCAAACGGATTAATCGCCTGCCATTAGGTGCTGCGGCTTTAGCGGGTACTAGCTACCCGATTAATCGCGAAATGGTTGCTAAAAGTTTGGGTTTTGATGGCGTTTGTGAAAACTCTTTAGATGCGGTTTCTGATCGCGATTTTGCCATTGAATTTACTGCGGCTAGTGCTTTATTGATGACGCATTTATCACGCTTTTCTGAAGAGCTGATTTTATGGTCTTCACCCAGGTTCGCCTTTGTGGATATCGCTGACCGTTTTTGTACGGGCTCATCCATTATGCCGCAAAAGAAAAACCCTGATGTGCCAGAGCTGGTGCGCGGTAAAACAGGGCGCGTTAATGGGCATTTAGTGGCTTTGCTTACTTTAATGAAAGGCCAGCCGCTGGCTTACAACAAAGATAATCAAGAAGACAAAGAGCCATTGTTTGATACGGCAGACACCATTTTAATGACGCTGGCGATTTATGCGGATATGTTGCGTGGCATTGAAGTGAATAAAGCCAATATGCGCCAAGCCGCGCTTGAGGGCTTTGCAACTGCTACTGATCTAGCTGATTATTTGGTGAAAAAAGGATTACCGTTTAGAGATGCGCATGAAGCTGTTGCGCTGGCAGTAAAGCACGCAGTGCAAAAAAAATGCGATTTGGCGGATTTATCATTAAAAGAATTACAGCAATTTAATGCGCTAATTCAAGAAGACGTATACGCGGTATTAACGCTGGAGGGCTCATTAGCTAGCCGCAACCATATTGGTGGAACCGCGCCAGTACAAGTCAAAAAAGCCATTCAACGTGCCCGTCAATTATTAAGTTAACCACTCAATATTGTGAAAAAATCATTCATTTTTGTGCTACTGATACCGTTAACTTTCGGTAGCACCGTGCGCGCCATAGATGGTGTAATAGATGAACCACTTTCAACAACTGCAGCGTCAAGCGAAGCGGATGTCAATCAATCTCAGCCTGTCAACACAGAAAACCCAAGCCAAAATAATCTAGATAACAGCGCATCAGAACCCATTATGTCGCAGTCGATTGGTGCAAATAATGTAGACGGAGATACGGCAACGACCATGGCTTGGCCAGCAATACCAGGTGAGAGCTTGAACGATATTGCGCGTTCGTTTTACCCTAAAAGCCAAACGATGCGCAAGCAGTTTGTGGCGGAAACAATCGCTTTAAATGCCGATTTGGAGCCAAAATTAAAGGCGACCAACGAGTTTGACGAGCCAACATTATTGCAAATTCCTACACTTAAATCACTTTCGCAAAAAGTTGGCTTGATTCAAGCAAAGCGCGCTAAAGCTCAGCGTCAAAAGATGCATTTGAGTTACAGCATTAAGCAAACCACAAGCAGAATACCTGCTTTTTTATTGCAAGAATACGAGGCCTTAGTCAGCAAAAATGCTTTTTTGAAAGCTGAGTTAGAGCGTTTGCACATTAAATTAGGTGTTTTGCAAGAAAAACTAAACAATTTAAAGTTGGTTTTAGATAAAACCCTAAGCTTTCCTGCAAGTACGGCGTCCAGTACTCAAGTTACGCCAATCGATACAACCAAAAATGCCGTTGCGGATTCGGCTGTAGCCGATGTTAAGCCGCCTGAAACGCAAACAACTACACTTTTGCCGCCTGTTAAAAAAGTATTTAAAAATTTAAACCCTGCGCCTGCAGCGATTGTTGTTGCACCTGCTGTGGTTGACCAGCAAGCAGCGCCATCGCTGACCATTAAGCCAGCATTTGATTGGTTGAAATATGGATTATTGCTGATATTAGGTGGCATGATTCTGCTCAGTGTTATCGCTTATTTAATACGAAAAAATCGTCAACGCATGTTAGCGCGCTTAAGTGAAGCGATGCCAAGTATGGAGGATGATACGGTCACCCATTTTGGTGACCAATGGCAAGACACAGAGCAAGAATCTGAATATGTTGTTGAGCATCAGCCCAGCGAATCGAAGAAAGCTTTTTTAGATACCGAAATGGAAAAAGCCTCTTCCACCCTAGAAGAAGCAAAACTGCTGATGAGCATTAATCGCACGCAAGATGCGATTGCACACCTAAAGTTAACCATCGAAACACAGCCAAAAGCCTCTATTAATCATTGGTTGTATTTGTTAGAAGTATTTAGAAAAATTAATGCCAAAGAAGAGTTTGAGGAATACGCGAAAAGCCTGCATCAAACGTTTAATGTGATGACGCCAGTGTGGTACGAAAACGACCTAGCGACGACCAACGCGGCAATTGTGGTATCTCAACATTTAGAAGACTTTCCGCATATTATGGAAAAACTGGACGCTGTATGGCCCAGCGAGTTGGCAAGTGTGTATTTGCGTAGTTTGATTACCGATAATCGTGATGGTGAGCGAGCAGGTTTTAGTAAATCGGCGTTAGATGAAATTTTAATGCTGATAGCGCTATTGGATACCCGTAAAGATTTTGAGTCAAAATAGGCATTAACTTAAAAACATTAATTTAAAAACTTTAATTTAAGAATAAGCCCAATAAATTGTTTAAATAGCGCTGGCCAAGCGCAGTCGGTTTAATGCGGGTTAAGTCTTGTGTGATTAAGCCTTTTTTAGTAGCCGCCGCCAGCCCTGCATGCATGGTTTGCAAGCTTAATCCTGTGCGTTGCTGAAACAAGCCAGTCTCAACGCCATCAGTTAATCGCAGTGCGTTCATCATAAATTCAAAGCCTAAATCAGCCTGTGCAATCTGCCAGCTATTGTCCACCGCGTTGCCATTTTCAGCATTTTCCATAAACGCTTTTGGGTGTTTATGGCGCGTTTCACGGGTGATTTTATCGTGATAGCTGAGTTTGGAATGCGCGCCTGCACCAATGCCTAAATAATCGCCAAATTGCCAGTAATTTAAGTTATGTCGTGATTGACTCTTGGGCTTACAAAAAGCAGACGTTTCATAATGTTCATAACCATGCTCGCCCAACAATGCTTCAATCTGCTCCTGCATATCTGCACTGACATCATCATCAGGCAAGCTAGGCGGCGTGCGATGAAATGGCGTATTCGGCTCTAAAGTTAAGTGATAAAACGATAAATGGTCTGGATTTAAAGCGACTGCTTGACGCGCATCTTGTAATGCATGCTCTAAACTTTGATTCGGCAGCGCATACATCACATCCAAATTCACCCGCTCAAAGGTGTTAAGTGCCAACTCTGCGGCTTGTATCGCTTGCTTGTCATCATGAATACGGCCAAGCGCTTTGAGATAATCTGCATTAAAACTTTGAATGCCTAGCGAAATACGGTTAACATCTGCCTGCTTATAAGCTGCAAAACGTGCTGTTTCTACCGTGCCAGGGTTGGCTTCCAGCGTAATCTCAGCGCCGTATTCCAACGGAGTTAACATGCGTACAGCACTTAAAATTTCATCAATCGATTCAGCCGAAAACAAACTGGGCGTACCACCACCAAAAAATACACTTTTGATTTTGCGTCCATAAACGCGCGGTACAGATTGTTCTAAATCCGCAATCAACGCCGCTACATAGCGTTTTTCGGGTATCTCAGTGCGCGATTCATGCGAATTAAAATCGCAATAAGGACACTTTTTTACGCACCAAGGAATATGAATATATAGCGATAACGGCGGCGGATTAGTTAAGCCCGATAGCGTAGCATCACCTAAAATGGGGGAGGTGCTATTAATGGGTTTGACGTGATTAAAGTATGTTTCAGCGTTAATCGGAATAATCTTTTTCAAATGATTATTCGCCTTTTTTATATGGGTTAATCAGTTCTTCAACAATCGAATTCAATGTGGCACGCATTTGCGCCTCATTCACTTCCATCAGCAAGCCGTCTTCAAAAGCATCTTGCATCATTTGCTGAATCTCTTCAAAGTTGTCCGTCATGACTTTAATTTTTTCGGTGCAGGCAACGACGCTTTTGTCATCACGAACCCAAGTTGGTAAATTTTTCATTTGAGAATATTAGTACGTTAAGTGCTGAATTAATTGCAGCATTTTACGCAAAGCGTGGCCACGATGACTCAATTTATTTTTCAGCTCTGGCGTCAGTTCGGCTGCAGATTGGCCAGTAATCGCATCTAAAAATAGCGGATCATAGCCAAAACCATTATCGCCACGCGCTTTTTTTAAAATAGAGCCTTTCCAAATGCCTTCCGCAATCAGCGGTTGCGGGTCGTCATGTTTGCGCACTAGTACCAAACAGCAGTAATAATGTGCAAAACGATTTTCATGCTGTTTTAAGGTGTTAAGTAAATGCGCGTTATTTTTTGCATCATCTTTAACGCCAGAAAAATAAGCAGAATGCACACCTGGTGCGCCTTGTAATGCTTCTAAACATAAGCCTGAATCGTCTGCTAGCGCAGGTAAGCCTGTAGCAAGGCTGGCGTGGCGGGCTTTGGCTAAGGCGTTTTCAATAAATGTACAGTGCGGTTCAGACGCTTCTGTTACGTTAAAAGCCGATTGCGGTAAAACTTCTATATTTAACGGCTGTAACAAAGCTTGAATTTCGGCAAGTTTGCCTTGGTTGCCTGACGCAATGACTAACTGTTTTAACATACGAAAGCTTAAATTAAATACTTAAAACGTCTTTTTGTTTGGCTAACAAATCATTGATGCCGCTAGCGGCTAAGTCCAGCATCGCGTTCATGGTTTCGCGCGCAAAAGGCTCACCTTCAGCCGTGCCTTGAATCTCTACAAATCCGCCATCCGCCGTCATCACGACATTCATATCGGTATCGCAGTCCGAGTCTTCAATATAATCTAAATCTAATACAGGAATGCCTTTATAAACACCAACCGAAATGGCAGCAACCGCTTGTTTTAATGGATTTTCAGTAATTTTTCCTGATTTTAACAAAGTCGATATCGCATCACTCAAAGCGACATAAGCACCAGTGATGCTGGCCGTGCGCGTGCCGCCATCGGCTTGAATGACATCGCAATCAATATGCACGCTGCGTTCGCCCAGTTTTTCAAGGTCGATAATCGCGCGCAAGCTGCGGCCAATCAAGCGCTGAATCTCTTGCGTGCGTCCAGATTGTTTGCCTTTTGCGGCTTCTCTATCCATGCGGCTGCCCGTTGAGCGTGGCAACATGCCGTATTCAGCCGTTACCCAGCCTTGATTTTTGCCTTTTAAAAAGCTGGGTACTTTTTCTTCTACACTGGCAGTACACAACACATGGGTGTCGCCGAACTTAACCAGCACAGAGCCTTCGGCATGCTTGGTGTAGTGGCGGATGATTTCTACTGCACGAAGTTGGTTGTTTGCGCGTTGGCTTGGGCGGTTGTTGGTATGCATAGTAAGTGCTTAATCTGTATGAAATAAACACATATTATAAGCCATGCATTATTGAGACTGATAAAACTTAACAACAGATAACGCTTAGACGCGCTACTTAACCCTAAAATTAGGTTAAATTTTTGGCTTTTGCTGCGTTTTATTCAGCGCGTTTTGAATTTCGGCAATGGTGCTTTCAATATCGTCATCAGACAAGTCATTTAAATTCATGCCGTCTTTATTATGCTGTTGCACGGTGTTCATGATGGTTGTGGTTTCGCCCAAAGGCATCAGTTGCGTTGAAACAGCCGTGCTGCTTTGTTGTCTGTCGCCCCATTGCAAGCCAATCGCGCTCATATTATCGCCACGTTCATCGCTGGCAAATTCTGCGCTATCCATCAGTTTATTGGTGGCATCGGCAATCACAATATGTTGCTGAATAATTTCTTTAATTTGCTGATCGCTTAATACGCCCCAAACGCCATCTGTACACAACAGAATAGTATCGCCTTCTAGCAGCTCAAAACGGTCAGATAAATCGATTTGCGGCGGCGTTTCGCCACCTAAACAGTTGTACACCTTGTTTTTATAAGGGTGCGTAGCCATTTCTTCTTTGGTAATCATGCCTTTTTTGTACAGCGATTGCACGACTGAATGATCTTCGGTACGGAATAACAAGTGACCATCGCGGAAATGGTAAAGCCTAGAATCGCCCACATGCGCGCAGTACAAAAATCCACGCTGAATAATGGCAACAACGATGGTCGTGCGTGGGGATTCGATTAATTCGTCACGTTGGGTGACGTTATCAATCATATCGTGCACTTGCTGAATATGGTCAATTAAGAACTTAGCTGGGCTACTTAAAAAAGGCACTGCCAAGCGTTGAAAAGCATCGGTCAGGGTTTTAACGGCCAAATGTGCAGCCACTTCGCCATTGCGGTGGCCGCCCATGCCATCAGCCAATACTAACAATAGTGCATCTTTGCTGTAGGAATAAGCCAAGCGATCTTGGTTATAATTTCTGGGCCCTTGGCGGCTGTTTTGGTAGATAGAAAATTTCATTTAAGCAGCTATTATTGAGTGTTTTTATGTGATTAATGTGTCAATTGCTATCTTAAAGTGGTTTGTTTAAAGCGTCTTTAATTTTTTTGGCTAAACTAGGCTTCTTTACCTCAATTGGGGGAACAATTTCAAATAAAGTCTTCTGTAATGAAAATACGCTCTGTGGCCTATCGAGATAATTAAGCTTGAGGCAGTTATCAATAATTTGCAGTAATTCTTGTGTGTAAATGCCTTTGCCTACTTTGGTGGCAGGCGCCAGAAAATCTTTTTTAACGCGCTGATTAGCAGCCATTGGTGCCGACCTTGCCAAGCAAGAATACATGCTGGCACCTACGCTATAAATATCGCTCCACGGACCTAATTGTTTGCGTTCAAAATATTGCTCTGGCGGCGCAAAGCCAGGTGTGTAGCTGGGCGATAGTTTAGATTGCGTTTGCGTGAGCGTTTGGCGCGCAGAGCCAAAATCCAGCAATACAGGCGAGCCATCTAATCGAATATAAATATTGGCGGGCTTAATATCCAAGTGCAGCAGCTTTTGTGTATGCACTTCACGCAGACCATTTAGCAACTCACCAAAGACACGGCGCACAAATTTTTCGTTTACAGGCTCAGTTTGCGACAGGATAAAGTCTTGTAAGGATTTGCCGCGCTCATACTGCATCACCATGTAAACAGTATTGTTTTCTCTAAAGAAATTTAGCACCCGCACGATATTTTTATGGTCAATTTTGGCTAATGCCAGACCTTCTTCAAAAAAGCATTTTAGGCCGTGTTTAAAAGTGGCGGCATCGTCATCGCTACCCAGTAGCACGGTTGCGCCATCCTCACGCAAGGCCAAACCAGTGGGCATGTATTCTTTAATGGCCACAATATTTTTGTTCATATCTTGTGCCAGATAGACAAAACTAAATCCGCCTGTGCTTAGCACGCGCGTGATGATGTAATCTTGAAGAATATAGCCGATAGGCAAAGATTGATTTTTAAGTGTAGCCATCTAGTTAAGTGTAGCCTGTCATCTCGCGTGCAAAAATTCTAGTTTTGTTATTAAGATATTGAATCTTAAATCATTTAATTTACGCATTCTCGCATAAAAACCACGTTAAATCATAGGGGTTTGATACAATTATCACAAATTACTTTAACAAATAAACTTAAGAACACAACTATGATATTAAGCATGACAGGCTACGCGTCGCAAGAACACAACACCAAACAAGGTATTTTGCTGGTTGAGTGCCGTTCGGTCAATCACCGCTATTTAGAGTTACAACTTAAGTTGGATGATAATTTACGCCTATTTGAAGCTACTGCGCGCGAACTAATTCAGGCTAAATTAGGCCGTGGCAAAGTAGATGTTCGCATGAGCATGATGCGTGAAACGGGCGTGGATAGTGTGCCGCAACTTAATCATACGGTTTTGCAACAAATTGCCGAAAGCGCAAAAACTGCCGCGCAATATTTTCCGCACACGCAACCAGTGAATATGCTGGATATTTTGCGCATGCCAGGCGTGATGATGTCGGAAGCGTTGGATGCTGATGCGCTTGAAGCGGATTTCAAGCAAGTATTGAATCAAGTTTTGCAACATTTGATTGATGCGCGTGCGCGTGAGGGTGAAAAACTAAAAGCCGTTATTTTGGATAGATTGCAACAAATTGAGCAGCATGTCACCAGAGTAAAGCCGATGATGCCTAATTTAATTGCGCAATATCAGGCCAAATTAAGTGTTAAGTTGCACGAAGCAACCAATAGCCGTGATGATGACCGCATACGTCAAGAGATGGTGTTGTATGCGCAACGCATTGATGTAGACGAAGAATTATCACGACTGGACTCGCATATATCAGAAGTAAAACGTATTTTGCACGCAGGTGGTGCGGTAGGTAAGCGTTTAGATTTTTTAATGCAGGAAATGAATCGTGAAGCGAATACATTGGGATCAAAATCGGTGGCAGTAGAAACAAGCCAGATTTCCATGGAGCTGAAAGTGTTGATAGAACAAATGCGTGAGCAAATTCAGAATATTGAGTAGTTAAGCAGGTTAAGTAAGCCAGACGCAGCATGCACTAATCTATTGCGCACATTTAAAAAATTACTTTTTAAATGCACTGTATAAGTGCATGTTTTCTTGCGCGAATTAAATATTATCGTAAGTTATTGTTTTTAAAATAATAATAATCTGGCATACGCCTTGCATAAGTCTTTATACTAACTAAAGACCTTAATCATGCAAAAATCTCCCAAAATGTTTTTCGACGAAATGCAATTAGATGCATCTAAGTTGGATGAAAAGCAGGTTCGCCACATCTACGCGGCTTATCATGATTGGCTTAAAGATATTCCGCATCATCAATTAGAAAGTAAGCGCCAAGAGGCGGAGCTGCTATTCCGCCGTGTTGGTATTACTTTTAACGTCTACGGCGAGGCCGATGGGGCAGAGCGGCTGATTCCGTTTGATGTGATTCCGCGATTGATTTCTGGAAAAGAATGGTCAAAATTATCGGCTGGTGCGATTCAACGTGTCAAAGCGTTAAATATGTTTTTGCATGATATTTATCATAAGCAAGAAATTATTCAGGCAGGGATTGTGCCAGCCAGTATTTTGGCTAACAGCCAATATCGCCCAGAAATGTTTGGCGTAGACGTACCCAACCAAATTTATGCGCATATCGCTGGCATTGATTTAGTCCGCACGACAGAATCACAATTTTATGTGTTGGAAGACAATTTGCGCACACCATCTGGCGTGTCATATATGTTAGAAGACCGCAAAATGATGATGCGGCTTTTTCCTGAATTATTCCGTCGCTACCATATTGCGCAAGTGGATCACTACCCACAAGTGCTACTTAAAAACTTGCGTGCAGTTGCGCAGCACGGCATCCAAGATCCAACCGTCGTTTTATTATCGCCTGGCGCGTATAACAGCGCGTACTTTGAGCATGCTTTTATTGCGCAGCAAATGGGTATTGAGCTTGTAGAAGGGCCAGATTTGTTTGTGCGCAATAACGCCGTATATATGCGCACTACGCAAGGCCCACAAAAAGTGGACGTGATTTACAGGCGTATTGATGACGATTATATTGACCCGCTGGTGTTTAACGCAGACTCAATGCTGGGCGTGCCGGGCTTGCTTTCGGTGTATCGCAATGGTGGCGTGACGCTTGCGAACGCGTTAGGAACAGGCGTGGCAGACGATAAAGCGACCTATATATATGTGCCAGAAATGATTAAGTTTTATCTGGGCGAAGAGCCGCTTTTAGAAAATGTGCCCACTTACGAGTTAAGTAAAGAGGCCGATTTGCAATATACCTTAGAACATTTGCATGAGCTGGTGGTGAAAGAGGTACAAGGTTCCGGCGGCTATGGCATGTTAGTGGGGCCAGCCGCCACTAAAAAAGAGATTGAAGAGTTTAGACTGCGAATTTTATCTAAGCCTGCCAACTATATTGCGCAACCTACACTTGCATTATCCACTTGCCCAACCTTGGTTGAGGCTGGCATTGCGCCGCGACATGTAGATTTGCGACCATTTGTTTTGTCAGGAAAAACCGTTACTTTAGTGCCGGGCGCGTTGTGTCGTGTGGCATTAAAAGAAGGCTCACTGGTAGTGAATTCATCGCAAGGTGGCGGCACCAAAGATACTTGGGTGTTGGAAGATGCAGAAGATGAAATCGAGATATCGCAATCACTAGCAACAATAAGTACAGAAGTTAAACAAAGTGTAAAACTTAAAGATAGTAAAGTAGAAACGGTATGTTAAGCCGCACCGCAGATCACCTTTACTGGATGGCGCGCTACATTGAGCGGGCAGAAAATATGGCGCGCGTATTGGAAGTGACTTATAGCATGTCGCTGGTGCCAAACGCCGCGCAAAGTGAGGCTGCGCTTTGGTTGCCAGCGCTAGAAATATCGGGCAACGTAGATACCTACGAAGAAGAATATGGCGATGTAAACGCTGCCCACGTGATTCATTATTTAGCGATGGATGCAGATAATCCATCCAGCATTTACAACGCACTGCGCAATGCGCGTGAAAATGCGCGCGCAGTGCGGGTGGCGATGACCTCAGAAACTTGGGAAAATATTAATGCATTGTGGCTAGAGTTCTCTCAATTTATTGGCCAAGATTTAGCCAAAACTGGTTTGCGTGAATTTTGCGATTGGGTCAAAGCGCGCTCGCATTTGTTTAGAGGTGTATGTTTTGGCACCATGCTGCGCGATGATGCGTTTAGCTTTGTGCGGCTGGGTACCTTTATTGAGCGTGCAGACAACACAGCGCGATTATTGGATGTGAAATATCATCTTTTATTGCCGGAAGGAGAAGAGATCGGCGGCGCCGTCGATTATTACGAATGGAGCGCTGTATTGCGCTCGGTCTCAGCTTTTCAGGCGTATCAAAAAATATTTAGTGATACTATTGTGCCATGGCGTGTGGCAGAATTGTTGGTGTTAAGGCGCGACATGCCGCGCTCATTACATGCCTGTTTGGATGAAATTTCACCAATACTCGAGCAGCTTTCAGGTGCACGCCACACCGAATGTAGAAGGCTAGCAGGTGAGTTGCACGCCAGATTGCGCTACGGCAAGATGCAAGATATTTTTCAACACGGATTACATGAATTTTTAAGTGATTTTATTGATTCAAACAATTTATTAGGCGCAGAAATCCAACGTGCTTTTTTAAGTATTAATGCCAGTTAACCATTCAGCCTAATTAGATAAAACCAAGCATGCGCCTCACTATCGAACATCACACGCAATACGTTTACAGCGCACCTGTTAACTATACGATTCAACAGCTCAGGCTCACGCCGCAAAGCGGTTTTGGACAACACGTCAAATATTGGGATATTAAAGTGCAAGGCCAATTGCAAGCTTTTGAAGATGCTTTTGGCAATACCACGCATACGCTTGTGGTGGATACGCCGCATACTGAATTAAGTGTTACCGTAATTGGCGAGGTAGAAACAGGCGTAAATGACTATTCGCAAGAGCAAACACTGCCCTTAACCATTTATTTGCGCGACACGCCATTAACATTGGCAGATGGAGCAATTACGGCATTTTCTGCCCAATTTAAAGATAAGCCGATTGATGACTTAATGCATGCGCTAGTGGAAAAAGTAGGCTATATCAAAGGCGCAACAGAAGTAAAAACTACCGCGATTGAGGCGTTTCACCTGGGTCAAGGCGTTTGCCAAGATCATGCGCATGTGTTTATTGCCTGTTGCCGGAGTTTAGGATATCCCGCACGTTATGTCAGCGGCTATTTATTTACGCAAGATGGCAGCTTAATGCAAAGCCACGCTTGGGTGGATGTGTGGTTTGATAGTGCTTGGCAAAGTGTCGATGTATCAAACGGCTGTCACGCTGGCGAAACCTATATACGCTTGGCGACAGGTTTAGATTACCGCACTGCAAGCCCAGTGACCGGCATGCGTTCTGGTGGTGGAATAGAAGGCATGGCGACCAGCGTGGTGGTGAATCAGGCAGGCGTACCCATTCATCAGCAACATAAAATGAACCAGATAGCACTCTTAAAAGAGGCGCAAGAAATTCAGCAAAAGTTACAACAAGTGCAGCAAGCACAACAGTAATTCAATGACTAATCACTCACTACAATTCAGCCGTCATGGCGATAAAGAAAATTCAACATTTTTTGAAGACAATTTAATTCGCCTGCTAAAAGAACGCGATCAGCTAGGTTTAACCAGCATGATTCATGAAATTGATGCGCTGATGATTTCGGTTGATCCTGAGCATTCGACCAAGTACATTGCCGAATTAGCTTTAATGACGCCATACCATTATTTGGTGACGCTAGAAACCGCGCAACATCTCACGCATGTGTTGCGTATCGATTTAAATTCACCTGATATTTTGTTACGTGAAGTAAAAGACCCAAACTTGCTCGGCATTTTCAGAAGCTTAAACGAAGTCTACCCAATTGGCGCTAACAAGCCCAACAGCCGCTATATGGGCGAGATTATTCGCGTAGACGATTTACACAGTGTAGTTAAAATTCAGCAGCAGCGCGGCTTTCGCTTTTTTAATCAAGATGACACGCGCAAATTAGAGCTGCCAGGTAATTTATCCATCAGTAAACCATCACCTTATACGCATAATATTGTGGCGTATCTAGAGCGCGAGCCAGATGAGTTAAGAGTATATGCACTAGGTGTAAGCGTCATCAAATCAGATGTACAAGCAGCCTATGCAGAAGCTAAAACACTGCAAGCCAAAATAGGCGTGACGGATTTATTATTACCGCTAGACCATTTAGCGACAAGGGTTTACAGCCAAAATCGCGAAGTGGCGATTTTGGAATATTTGTCACTTTCTAGCTATTATTTTTGGGGTGCTTACAACATTAAAGACCAAAACTCGTCGACTAATGTGACTAAAAGTGCCCATCCGATTCCAGAATCGAAAAGCCCAGCCAAAGTATTTACCGCCAACAACACGCCTTACTTTATTAACCATTTAGAACATTTGCCTTCACCTACAGAAACCTTTGTGCGTAACTACGGGCCGCGCTTGCACCATATGGCGATTTCGGTAAAAGATGGTGAATATAAGGGCAAAGAAAATATCGATTTTGTGGTGGATGCGATTGCCGAAAATGGCAAAGGCTTTTTGCTGGATGTGATTGGCTCAAAAGAGCAGGGTTTAAAGCAAATATTCTCCAATGCGTCAGAGCATTCATCGCTGATTATTGAATATGTGCAACGTTACGGCAGCTTTGATGGATTCTTTACGCAAGAAAATGTGGCAAAATTAACCGAAGCCGCAGGATTTATGTAAATACTTAACACAAAAAAATCAGTAAAAATTCACGCATTCCAACATCAGCCATTACCCAAAATGGTATGATTTGTTTTTAGCAAACTTCTGTATTTTTATCACCATCATGACATATTGCGTTGGTTTATTATTAGAGCAAGGCTTGGTTTTCGCATCCGACACGCGCACCAATGCAGGGATTGATCAAGTAGCTATTTCTCCTAAAATGCATATTTTTGAGGTAAAAGATGAGCGCGTAATCGTGTTAATGACATCCGGAAATCTTGCCATTACTCAGTCTGTTGTCAATTCCTTAAAACTCAAATTAAACGATTCAGAAAAGCGCCATCTTAAAAACGTAGATAGCCTATTTGAGGCCGCATCATTAGTGGGCGACGAGATACGCGCTTCGTTTGCGCGAGATGGGGCATTTTTGAAAGACCATGATATTGAGTTCAACGCCACTATTTTGATTGGTGGCCAAATCAAAGGTGAAATACCACGATTATTTAAAGTGTACGCGGCAGGCAATTTTATTGAAATTGGTCAAGAAACACCTTATTTTCAAATTGGCGAAACCAAATATGGCAAACCAATTATTGACCGCGTAGTGAAATACGATACCGACATGATGGATGCGGTTAAATGTTTATTGATTTCGTTTGATTCCACCATTCGCAGCAATGTTTCGGTAGCGGCGCCAATTGATTTGCTGATTTACCGTATCGACAGCTTAAATGCTGACTGTAAACAACGCATTACAGAAAACGATCCTTACTATTCAGCCATCAGGCAAGGCTGGGGCACAGGGCTCAAACAAGTATTTTCTGCCTTACCAAGCCCCGATTGGTGTTAAAAGCATGACATTAAGCATGGTTTTAAATCAAGTTGCGGGTAATCTTTTTATTATTACCGCGGCTTCAGGCGCGGGCAAAACCAGTTTGGTTAAGTCGATATTGATGCATGATGCGCAAATCAAACTGTCTGTTTCGCATACAACGCGCAACCAGCGCGTAGGCGAAGAAAACGGCGTGCATTATCACTTTGTGAATGAAACACAATTTTTAAGCATTTTAAGCGAGGGCGGTTTTTTGGAAAGTGCTAATGTGCACGGCGCAAAATATGGCACTTCGCAAGCTGCGGTAGATAGTGCGCTTAATGCAGGTTACGATGTGATTTTAGAAATTGATTGGCAGGGCGCAGCGCAAGTGCGCGCGATTTATCCGCAAGCCATCAGTATTTTTATACTGCCACCGTCAGTAGAAACTCTAGAGCAACGTTTGAATAATCGCGGCCAAGATAGTGTCGAAGTGATTAATAAGCGGGTTGCGGCAGCGCGCGAGGAAATGAGCCATGTGGTCGAGTTTGATTATGTTACAATCAATGATAATTTTGATGTGGCTTTACAAGACTTAATGGCGATTATTCGGGCAAATAGGCTGAAATCGACATCACAACTTCAGCGTTATGCTGCGCTTGTTCAAAATGTAACGTGATTTTAGCGTTAAGTTTTGAATATTAAGCCTTAATTTAATAACAATTAACCCAATTTAGCGGTCAATATGAAGTTGACCGCACAATTTAAAGGAACACAAATGGCCCGTATTACCGTAGATGATTGCTTAGAGAAAATCCCAAACCGCTTCCAGTTAACCTTAGTTGCAGCCTATCGCGCACGTCAATTGGCAAATGGTTCAGATCCTTATGTGCACAGCACAGGACAAAAAGACAAGCCAACAGTGTTGGCTTTGCGTGAAATTGCAGCGGGAAAAGTGGGTTTGGAAATTTTAAACCGCACCCATTCTTAAGCGTTAAGCATGTTATGTGATGCCAAAATCCGCAACCAAATCAGGCATTAATAAATCTACTATCGACACTTTTCAACCTGCCGAGCAAAATTTATTGCCGGCAGATGCTGAAACCTCCCCGCTTACCCTTTTACTAAAAGAATATTTTAGCGAAGCCGACATTGAACAAGTGTGGGCGGCCTATCGCTACGCCTATGCAGCGCATGATGGCCAAACCCGTAAAACGGGTGAGCCGTATATCACACACCCTGTTTCAGTTGCTTGCATTTTAGCCAAGCTGCATCTGGATTTGCCCACATTGTTGGCCGCTTTATTGCACGACGTGGTGGAAGATACCGGTGTTTCGGTGGAAGAAATTGCTGAGTTATTTGGTAAGCAAGTGGGTGTGTTGGTGGATGGCTTAACCAAGTTGGATAAGATTGAGTTTCAAAGCTCGACTCAAGCCCAAGCAGAAAATTTCCGCAAAATGTTATTGGCGATGAGCCAAGACGTGCGTGTGATTTTGGTGAAGCTGGCTGATAGATTGCATAATATGCAAACGCTGGAATCAATGCGCCCTGAAAAACAAAAACGTATCGCGCGCGAAACCTTAGAGATTTATGCGCCCATCGCCAATCGGCTTGGGCTTAATCTGATTTATCAAGAGCTTGAAGATTTAAGCTTTCAATATTTGTACCCTATGCGCTATCGCGTACTTTCTAAAGCCATTAAAGTGGCGAGTGGTAATCGTAAAGAAGTGATTGCTAAAATTTTAGACGCGATTAAAGAGCGCTTGGCTGAAGTGCAAATCGAAGCGGATGTAAAAGGTCGTCAAAAACATTTGTACAGCGTGTACCGAAAAATGGCCAGCAAAGGCAGCGCCTTAGAGCAAATTCACGATATTTATGGCTTTAGAGTGTTGGTAAAAGATATGGCAAGCTGCTATTTGACGCTGGGTCATTTGCACGGATTGTATAAGCCGATTCCTGGCAAGTTTAAAGACTATATCGCCATACCCAAGGCCAACGGCTATCAATCTTTGCATACCACTTTGTTTGGCCCTTTTGGCATGCCAATTGAGGTGCAGATTCGTAGCGAACAAATGCATAGCGTTGCCAATGCTGGTGTGGCGGCGCATTGGATGTATAAAACCTCTGATGCCAACTTAACCGCATTGCAGCAGCAAACGCATCAATGGCTGCAACGCTTGTTAGAAATTCAAACTGAATCTGAAGATAGCTACGAATTTTTAGAGCACTTCAAAGTCGATTTATTCCCTGATGAAGTGTATGTCTTTACACCAAAAGGCAAAATTTTGGCTTTGCCACGCGGCTCTACCGCGGTGGATTTTGCCTATGCGGTGCATACCGATGTGGGCAATAGTTGTGTAGCGGTTAAAATTAATAATGAGTTAGCGCCACTGCGTGCCGAAATGCGTAACGGCGACCATGTGGAAATTATTACAGCTGCATTGGCAAAGCCAAACCCCGCTTGGTTAAATTATGTAGTCACAGGTAAAGCGCGCTCACATATTCGCCACTATTTAAAAACCATACAGGTATCAGAATCTGCGCATTTGGGCGAGCGCATGCTCAATCTTGCACTGCGTGCTTTGCATATTGAACCTAGCGTGATTACTGACAAACAATGGCAAAAAGTCATGAGTGACTACGGTGTGAAACATAAAAACGATATTTTGACGGATATTGGCTTAGGTAAGCGAATGAGCTTGATGGTGGCGCATCAATTGTTAGCTAATGGTCAAGATTCACACAATGACGATAATGGTAAAACCAAAGTATTTAAGCCATTGGATATGATTACGATTCGCGGCTCTGAGGGCATGGCGGTGCAATTTGCGCAGTGCTGCACACCTATTCCAGGCGACCCGATTTTAGGTTTTATTAACAAGGAAAAAGGCTTAATCATTCATACTCATGATTGCGCTACAGTGGCTAAATTTAAGCTAGACCCTGATAAATGGCTGGATGTAGAGTGGGATCCTGAAAACGAAAAACTGTTCAAAGTGAACGTTCGCTTAGTCGTAGCTAATCAGCGCGGCATGCTGGCTAAAATTGCAGCGGGTATCTCTGAAGCAGGCGCTAATATCGATAACGTGAGCGTAGAAGATTCTGACGGTAGCCAATATTCCAACGTGAATTTTGTGGTGCAAGTGCGCAACCGCGTGCACTTGGCCGACTTAATGCGCAATTTGCGTAAAATTCCAGACGTGGTGCGCATTAACCGCGTTAAAGGCGGCAATTCAGAAAATAGAATTCAGTAAGCCTATTCATTGTTGGGTATGCGTAAACTGAACGAAATTAAGGCGTTTTCAAAACCACTGATTGCCAACTTATTCAAGCTTGGTATTTCCACTGTTCAAGATTTACTGTTGCATTTGCCCTTGCGTTATATAGATGAAACGCGCATTACCGCTGTGCGCGATTTAAGGCTTGGCGATACGGCGCAAGTTGAAGGCGAAATCGTGCATTGTGAGGTGAGCTATAAGCCGCGCAAAGCCTTGATTGCCCGTATTGAAGATGCCAGCGGGCAATTGACTTTACGTTTTTTGCATTTTTATCCTAGCCAAATCGCCGCGCTTAAAGTTGGCACCGTCTTACGTGTATACGGCGAAATTCGCCACGGATTTTTCGGATACGAAATGGTGCATCCACAATGCAAAGCGGTGGGCGAAAAAACGGTAGTGGCTGAAACATTAACGCCGATTTACCCAACGACAGCAGGCTTAACGCAGCCCAATATCCGCAAAGCAATCTCACTGGCTTTGAAGCAAGATACGCTAACCGAAACCTTGCCATCAAGTGTTTACAAAGCATTCCATCTGCCCAGCTTTGCGGCCAGTGTTCAAGCCTTGCATCACCCCACGCCTGACGCCAATTTGACTGATTTAGAAAATCACAGCACGCCAGAATGGCGTAGATTAGCGTTTGACGAATTGTTAGCACAGCAGCTTTCTATGCGAAAACATTATGCAAAAAGACGCAGTATTAACGCGCCTGCAATTGCAGCATCTAAAGACTTAACCCTTAAAATGCTTGAAAATTTACCTTTTAAGCTAACCAATTCACAACAAAAAGTAGTGGCTGAAATCAGCCAAGACCTAACCCAGCCGCACCCGATGCAACGCTTGCTGCAAGGCGATGTAGGTAGTGGTAAAACAATTGTGGCTTGTATGGCAGCGTTGCAAAGCATTGAGCATGGCTGGCAAGTAGCATTAATGGCGCCCACTGAAATTTTGGCGGAGCAGCATTTTAAAAAATTTGAAACATGGCTTAAGCCGTTAAATATTCAAATTGCATGGTTAACGGGTAGCCAAAGTAAAAAAGAGCGTGAAGCTGCGCTGATTGCTATTGCCAGCGGCAACGCTCAGCTTGCCGTAGGCACGCATGCTTTGTTTCAAGACGCGGTAAGTTTTAAAAAACTAGGCTTAGCGATTATTGATGAGCAACACCGCTTTGGTGTGCAGCAGCGACTGGCTTTGCGCAAAAAAGGTGAGCCAGAACCGCATCAATTGATGATGTCCGCTACACCGATTCCGCGCACCTTATCCATGAGCTATTTTGCCGATTTGGATGTATCCGTGATTGACGAACTACCGCCTGGCCGCACCCCGATTGTGACTAAATTAGTGTCAGACGAACGCCGCGATGAGATTTTGCAACGCGTGCGTGAAGCCTGTTTAGCGGGTAGTCAGGCGTATTGGGTTTGCCCCTTGATTGAGGAATCGGAAGCCTTGCAGCTGCAGACCGCTAATGATACCTTTGCGCACATGCAAGCCAGCTTTCCAGAACTAAATATTGGCTTGGTACATGGCCGCATGAAACCTGCCGAAAAACAAGCGGTGATGAAGGCCTTTAGCAAAAACGAAACGCAACTGCTGGTGGCCACTACGGTGATAGAAGTGGGCGTAGATGTGCCCAATGCCAGCCTGATGGTGATTGAGCATGCAGAACGTTCTGGCTTAAGCCAATTGCATCAATTGCGGGGACGGGTTGGGCGCGGTGCGGCCAAAAGCACCTGTATTTTGCTGTATCAAAATAGGTTAGGTGAAACCGCGAGGGCTAGATTAAAAGTGATTTTCGAAAGTAACGATGGCTTCGCTATCGCCCAAGCCGATTTGCATTTACGCGGACCAGGTGAATTTTTAGGCACCCGTCAAAGTGGCGTACCTATGTTAAAAATCGCCGATTTAGAGCGCGATGTGGATTTATTAGAAGCTGCAAAGAGTGTGGCAGACGGCCTAATTAAGCAGTATCCATCTGCAGTAGAAGCGCATTTACAACGCTGGATGCGCCATGCTGCGGAGCTGGTGAAAGTTTAAATTTTAAAATAAGTCTAAGGATTATAGATGATTGATTTATGGGATGTATATCAGCATGTACAGATTTCAGAGTTACAGGCATCGCAGCATATTAATAATCTTGATTCAAGAAAAAATGGCGAAACATTGCATAAAGAAGTTCAGCGATTAGAATCTAAAATTGATGGTTTAGCTTTGATTTGCCAAGCGCTGTTGGAAATTTTGCAAGAAAAAGCAGACTTATCAGATAAGGAAGTTGTAGAAAAAATAAAAGAAATAGATTTGCGAGATGGAAGGGAAGATGGAAAACTAACGGGCAAGATGTCATTTTGTTCAAAATGTAAACGCCCAGCACATTCAAGGCAGCGAACCTGTATGTATTGTGGCACTGCGATTATTGCTGGCAATATTGTAGAGAAATCATTGACCCCTAAACCAAATGTACATATCAAGTGAAGCAAGCATTCAATTTAACTCGAAATAAGGGGCGATGGATAGATAAACCCATGCGCAGCGGCGTTATGCAACCTTGGTTGATTGATGATAGTTCGCTTACGGCCCGTTTAAAAGCGCGCTATCCAGATTTGGCAGTACAGCCAGTGTTGATTAAAAATACAATAGCGTTTAATGATGAGTCTGCGTTGATTGGTCTGAAAGCAGTTCAGCACGCGCTGGTTCGTGATGTGTTGTTGATAGGCAATAATATGCCAGTCGTATTTGCACACAGCGTATTGCCAAAATCAAGCTTGCGTGGCCCATGGAATGGGCTTGGTAAACTAGGCAACAAGCCATTGGGTGCGGCTTTATTCGCCAATCCGCAAGTTAAACGTGCGCCTCTTAGCTATAAAAAACTATCTCCCCATCAAGTTTTATACCAAAAAGCAACGCAACATTTAAGCATTAAGCCAGCCTATTTGTGGGCGCGGCGTTCGGTTTTTAGTTTAAATTGCGCTAATATTTTGGTTACTGAAGTTTTTTTACCGCAGCTACTATCCTCATGAATACACAACAATTCATTAAAAAATTAGATGCCTATGAGCGTTTGATGCGATTAGATAAACCGATTGGCATTTTATTGTTGTTATGGCCAACACTTTGGGCCTTGTGGATTGCCTGCCGTGGTAAGCCAGATTGGATTGTAGTGTTGATTTTTGTGACAGGCACGGCATTAATGCGTAGTGCAGGTTGTGTGATGAACGATATTGCAGACCGCAAATACGATGGTTTGGTTGAACGAACCAAAAATCGGCCGCTGGCTACAGGTGAGGTGAGCGTTAAGGAAGCCTATTTATTGGCGGCTGGCTTAAGTCTGCTGGCTTTTTGCTTGGTATTGCTATTTAACAAAACCACTGTTCTGTTATCGTTTGCAGCCCTATTTTTAGCGGCAAGCTATCCATTTACCAAGCGTTTTTTTGCCATTCCACAAGCGTATTTAGGTATCGCATTTGGTTTTGGTATTCCTATGGCGTTTGCGGCGGTTAATGATTATATTCCGCCAATTGCATGGATTTTACTTTTGGCCAATGTGTTTTGGGCAATTGCTTACGATACCGAATATGCCATGGTGGATAGGGATGACGATTTAAAAATTGGCATCAAATCATCCGCCATTTTTTTTGGCAAATTCGATGTGATTGCCGTGATGCTTTGTTATGCATTGATGCTCAGCCTATTAGCTTATATCGGCCAATCTCTGGGCTATAGCCAATATTATTACTTTGGTCTTTTATTAGCGTTGGGCTTAGTGGTGGTGCAATATCAAACCATCAAAAATCGGCTCAAGCAAAATTGCTTCAAAGCATTTTTGCATAATAACTGGATTGGTTTAAGCATTTTTGCAGGTCTTGTAGTTGAGTATTATTTTAAATACTCATCTTAAAAGCTAATTTTATGTATTAAACCAAGCTGTTATCTAAGACGCGCTATTTATATTCAATTAAATTAAACTCAAATAACTCTGCATGTTCTTCCGCATGAGTAGCGTCCACTTTTGCGGCTTCTACCAAGGTTAACTCCTCTAACTTTTGCAATTTGTCTGCTTTGCTCGCCGCTAATTTTGCATCTTTTAATTCTTTAATCGCCATTTTTTTCTCATCCAATTGAATTACATCTGCTTTGTTAACATTGCTTTGGGCAATACCTCTTAATAAAATTAATTCCTCTACAACGCTTTTCTCAAAGCCCACACGGGTTTCAAGGCGGCTGTTGTAAATTAAGTCATCCAAATAAACTAAAGCGGCAGGCGTTCCCCATGCTTGTTCCAAACCTGTCATTAAACGTGGAAAATCTTCTAAATTTTGTTTTGGGCTAGCTTCATCATTGCTAAAACCGGCAACACGAATATTGAAGTGCTCTTTAAACTCAACCGTGGTTTGCTCATACATCGCTTGTAAATTTTCTCTTGCCAATAAATCCAACAAAAATAACCAAATAGTGACGGATTGTTTTGGAAAATCTAGTAAGTGATTCTGTAACAACTGAATCGCTAAACTGGTGCGGCCATGTGATAAGAACACATCGGCATGATCCAAAATATTGTGTTCAAAAATATCTTCTTCAATTTGAATCGGGGCGGAAATGACTTGTGTTGCTTCAAAATCAATACGCTCTTGCTCCGCACTTATTTTTGCAGCCGCATTTGCTTCAGATTCTGGTTTGTTTTCAAACAAGGTATCTTCAAGTCCTGAATCTTTGTAATACACAAGGCTATTTGAATTTGCATCTAGCACGTTCCAAACATCATCTGCGTTATCGAGTTGTTGCGATTGACGACGACGGCGCCAGTAATCTGCAGCAAAATAGCCGCCAATTAATAAGCCTAAACCCGCTAAATATGGCCACCATTTTGCAGCGCCACCTAATAAATAGGTTATGGGCAAGTTAGATATCGCTTTTGGCTGCGATGTTTGCTGCTGTAATTTATTTTCGGCTTCAAGTGTGCGATTGCGGTCTTGCAAGCTGGTAATTTGTTGCTCTAAATGTGCGAGGCGATTACTCAATACAGTCGCTTCGTCTTCTACGGCGATAGTGCTAGCAAGTGCCTGTGGCGCAGTGTCGGCTGAGAAATGTAATTGTTTATCTAAGCGCAAACCAACCATATTGGCTTGATTGTCAGATACGCCCCCAGAAATACTTAAGCGAGGCTTAGATTCTTTAGTAATAGGTAAACTAGCAGGCTTTTTTTCTGTATTAACACTTAAAACAATATTGTCGCTATTGACTGCATTACTATTTTTACCTTGTTTAGTGGCAGTACTTTTCTTAACGCGAATAGTTTGGCCAAGATTTGTTTTAATCGCATTCGATTCTGCTACAGCAGATTTCTCAACAATATTGTCGGCTATTTCAACACTATTGATGGATTCTTCATCACTTGGTTGTTGAAGTTCAGTGGTTAAAAGCGGGTCTATCAACAATACATAATCGCGGCGAAAGGTGCTGTCACATTCTGCAATCACCGATAAGCTGACAATAGGTTCGTTTATTACGTCGTTAGTTGTAATCGTTAAAACTGCTTCATCACCTTTAATCTTACCTAGTTTTAATTGCGCGCGGCTCACTTGGTTCACTTGACCTGAATCATCACCTAATCTAAAGCAGGCTTGGTCTTTCAAGCCTTCAACACCTTGAACTTTTATCTTAGCCTGCAACGGCTGTCCAATATATGATTTGACTTCAATGTCACCTAAACCAACAGCAAAAACCTGACTCTGCATGCCAAGAGACAGCACGGTAAGCGCGGTTAGCACGGCTTGCTTTAATATATAATTGTTATGCATGATGATGACCTGTTCTTCAGTGTATCGTTTTATAAATGTATTGTTAGCAATATGTGTGCCAACTAAAACTAATCGATTAAATGCATTTAATCAGTATTTAGTATTAAAAAACCAGCATTTAATGATTTTTTATAATTGACAAGCTAGCAAGCAAAAGCATATAATCCGCCCTCTTGTTTTTATAAGCTATAGATAAACCATAGCTTGATACTGAACTGGCTTAACTGAATTAGCTTATATTGAAATAGGTAGTGATACGATGAATATTTTTTCTGGAAAAACATTTTCTGCAAAATCGCACGAAGTACAACGCGATTGGTTTGTAATTGACGCAACTGACTTAGTATTAGGTCGTTTAGCCAGCGCAGTAGCGCACCGCTTACGTGGTAAGCATAAAGCCATTTACACACCGCACGTTGATACAGGCGATTACATTGTGGTAATCAATGCTGACAAAATCAAAGTAACAGGTGCAAAAGCGACTGACAAACAATATCACAGTCACTCTGGTTACCCAGGTGGCATCAGCACAACAACATTCTCTAAAATGCAAGAAAAGTTTCCTGGTCGCGCTTTAGAAAAAGCAGTAAAAGGCATGTTGCCAAAAGGCCCATTAGGCTATGCAATGGCTAAAAAAATGAAGGTGTATGCTGGCGACAAGCATGAGCACGCTGCACAACAACCAAAAGCACTGACTATTTAAGGTAGATGAAATGATTGGCAAATATAACTACGGTACAGGCCGCCGCAAAAGCTCAGTAGCGCGCGTGTTTTTAAAATCGGGTAAAGGCAATATCATTGTGAATGATAAGCCAGTTGATGAGTATTTTTCACGCGTGACATCACGCATGATTTTACGTCAACCACTAGAGCTTACAAACAATACAGCTAGCTTTGATATTATGGTTAACGTTATAGGCGGCGGTGAATCTGGCCAAGCTGGCGCGGTTCGTCACGGTATTACACGCGCTTTAATCGACTATGATGCTGCTTTAAAAAGTGCACTATCACATGCTGGTTTCGTCACACGTGATGCACGTGAAGTTGAGCGTAAAAAAGTTGGTCTACGCAAAGCGCGTCGTCGTAAACAATTCTCTAAACGCTAATTTAGCCTACGCCTTATTTTGGGCGTCAAGAGTAAAAAAGGTCGCGTTAGCGGCCTTTTTCATTTAAGGTTTCGTTTTCACATTTTATTTCGGTAGTTAATGGGTATGGTAAATCAAAAACTAAAAATCGGCATTGTTGGCGGCACAGGTTATACCGGTGTTGAGCTATTGCGTCTGCTAGCAATTCATCCACATGCAGAGCTAACCGCCATTACCTCGCGTGGTGAGGCAGGTTTGGCTGTGGCCGATATGTTTCCTAGTCTGCGTGGTTTTGTGGATTTGGCATTTTCAGACCCAGCAAAAGCTGACTTAACCGCTTGTGATGTGGTATTTTTTGCCACCCCACACGGCGTGGCCATGAGCCAAGCGCAGGCGCTGTTAAAAGCCAATGTCAAAATCATCGATTTAGCGGCCGATTTTAGGTTGCAAGATACCGCCGTTTTTGAAAAATGGTACAAGATGCCGCATAGTTGCCCAGACGTGTTGGGTGAGGCGGTGTACGGTATTCCAGAACTTTATCGTGAACAAATCAAGACTGCCAAGGTAATTGGCAACCCAGGCTGTTATCCAACAACGGTGGCGCTAGGGTTGGCGCCATTACTAGAAGCTGGATTAATCGATTTTTCAGCACCTATTATTGCCGATGCAAAATCAGGCGTATCTGGCGCAGGCAGAAAAGCCGAAGTCGCCACGCTATTTGCAGAATCCAGCGATAATATGAAAGCGTATGGCGTGAGTGGGCATAGACACCACCCAGAAATTCATGCGCAACTCACTCAGCTGGCAGGTGCAAAAATTGATTTTATCTTTGTACCACATTTGATTCCAATGATACGTGGCATGCTTTCTACTATTTATGTCAAGTTAACGGATGCAGGACAAAAAGCAGATTTACAAGCCTTGTATGAGCAGCGTTATGCCCATGAACAGTTTGTGGATGTATTGCCAGCAGGCAGCTTGCCTGAAACACGTTCAGTGCGTGGCTCGAACCAATTGCGCATTGCGCTGCAAAAACAAGCCAATACGGGCTACTTAACCGTGGTTGCCGTGCAAGATAATCTAGTGAAAGGTGCGGCAGGGCAAGCCATTCAAAATATGAATATTATGTTTGGCTTGGATGAGCATTGTGGCTTGCAAGTTGTGCCGCTGTTACCATAACCTATTATGAAACCAGTACGCCGCAAAATTCGCCGCCATTTTGGATTAACTGCCAAGCAAGTGGCGGTGCGCTCAAAGCGCCCTTGGTATTTTCAAAGTTTATTAGCGGTAATGTTTGTAGTATTTGGTTTTGTTTTAGCTTATTGGCTGCTGCATGACGGCGAAAACAGGAATATTCGTCAGCGGTCTGAACAAATTGCGCTAGAAAATAAAGCCTTGCAAACCAAGCTGGTTGGCGCGCAACGTGAGCTGCAAATCGAGCTGGCAACCAACAATAACCTTGCCAAAGAGCTTGCAAGCGTTCAAGATGAGAACATTAAGATTAAAGAAGATTTATTCTTCTACAAAAATATGTTGAACGGCAAAAAATCAAAATAGCTTTCATGAATTTGATTCTCTAAAAGCCTAAACCAGCGGGGAAAAGTATGTTTTTTAAAAAAGCCAATAAAATTGATAATCGTATCGACACACTAGTGGGCGTAGAAACACGTATTGAAGGTGATTTACATTTTAGCGGTGGCTTGCGTGTAGATGGCGCGATTCGTGGCAATGTCAGTGAGCAAAATGGCTCACCTAGCACCATTATTGTCAGTGAACACGGTCGTATAGAGGGTGCGGTATCAGCTGCAAAAATTGTGCTCAATGGCAAAGTAATTGGCCCAGTAAAGGCTAGCCAGTTCATAGAGTTGCAAACTAAAGCGCGCATCACAGGTGATTTATATTATAAATCGCTTGAAATGCACACAGGCGCTGTGATTGAAGGTAAATTGGTTTACTTAGGTGACGGCACGCCAGAAGATGTGCTTTAAGTTAAATTGTTAATAGCTTGTAAAATTGAACATTAACCCCCAATTATGTTCTATAGTAGTTAAGTATATGAAGTTTAAGGAGTAATTATGAACGCAGTAACCGACTTACCCGATGTAGAAATGCCAACCCCGTTGGTGTTTACCGATAATGCCGCCAAAAAAGTGAAAGAGCTGATTGAGGAAGAAGGTAGCCCTGATTTGAAACTACGCGTATTTGTGAGCGGCGGCGGTTGTTCAGGCTTTCAATACGGTTTTACGTTTGAAGAAGAAGTGAACGACGATGACACGCAAGTGCAAAAAGATACCGTGACTTTGCTGATTGACCCAATGAGTCTGCAATATTTGATGGGTGCAGAGATTGATTATCAAGATAATCTACAAGGCTCACAATTCGTGATTCGTAACCCACAAGCGACATCTACTTGTGGTTGCGGCAGCTCGTTTTCGGTTTAAATTTTCGGTCGTTTTTTAGTGTTAAGTCTTTATTTAAAGCCAAGCATTTGCTTGGCTTTTTCGTTTTAAAGGTTAATTTAGTATGAAAAAATTTGGTGCAGCACTGTGTATTCTCTTGATGACGATAATAGCTGCTTGCAGCCAGCCCGAAAAATTTTCTGCTATTCCAAAAGGCGCAACAGTGCTGATTTTAGGCGATAGCTTAAGTTATGGCACGGGCGCTAAAGAAGCTGAAGATTACCCCACTTTATTAGCCCAAACTACTGGTTGGAAAATAATAAACGAAGGTATTCCGGGTGATACAACAGCGGGTGGTTTAGAGCGATTGCCAGAATTGTTAACTCAATACCAGCCACAATTATTGATTGTTGAATTGGGCGGTAACGATTTTCTGCGGCAATTACCACAAAGTCAAACTACCGCTAATTTAAAAGCTATTTTAGCGCTGGCTAAAGCGCAGAATATACAAACGGTTATGGTGGCAATACCAGAATTTAATGCATTAAGAGCAGCAGTGGGAAATCTAACTGATCATCCAATATATGAGTTGATTTGCAATGAGGTCGGTACACCTTTGATTAAAGATGTATTTTCAGACGTATTGTCCGATAGAAACTTAAAGGCTGACCAAATACATCCGAATGCAGCAGGCTACTTAATCACAAGCCAAAAAATGTACGAAGCGCTACAAGATTTAGGCCTTGCAGCGAATTAAAACGATAGTTGATTAGCGCTTATTCATCGGCACAAATTCGCGTCTAGCTTCGCCTGTGTAAAGCTGTCTTGGCCGCCCAATTTTATGCTCAGGGTCTGCGTTCATTTCAGACCATTGCGCTATCCAGCCAGCGGTACGGGCTAGTGCGAAGATGGCGGTGAACATGCTATTTGGAATGCCCATCGCGCGCATCACGATGCCGCTGTAGAAATCAACGTTTGGATACAGTTTGCGTGATACGAAATATTCGTCTTCTAGCGCGATTTTTTCTAATTCCATGGCAAGTTTAAATAATGGGTCATCTTGTAAGCCCAGTTCGTTTAAAACTTCATGACAGGTTGTGCGCATAATGGCGGCGCGCGGGTCCATATTTCGGTAGACTCTGTGGCCAAAACCCATTAGGCGGAAGCTATCAGACTTATCTTTGGCGCGTTTAATAAACTCTCCAATGCGCGACACATCGCCCATTTCTTCTAGCATCTGAAAAGTCGCTTCGTTAGCGCCACCGTGTGCAGGGCCCCAAAGTGAAGCAATACCAGCAGCTACGCTGGCGAAAGGGTTTGCGCCACTCGAGCCTACCAAGCGCACCGTGCTGGTTGAGGCGTTCTGTTCGTGGTCGGCATGCAAAATCAATATTTTTTCAAACGCTTTGGCTAAAATTGGATTGGGTACATATTCTTCGCAAGGCGTGGCAAACATCATATGCATAAAGTTTTCGGCATAATTGAGTTTGTTGTTTGGATACATAAAGGGCTGGCCCATGATGTATTTATAGCTCCAAGCGGCAATGGTTGGCACTTTTGCTAACAAACGATACGCAGAAACTTGGCGGTCAGCTGAGTCGTAAGCGCTCATCTCATTAAAATAGAAGGCAGACATTGAGCCTACCACGCCCACCATCACCGCCATTGGGTGTGCGTCGCGCCTAAAGCCACGGAACACGTTATTAAGCTGATCGTGCAGCATGGTATGGCCGCTGATTAAATTAGTGAATTCAGCTTTTTGTGCGGCATTGGGCAATTCACCATGCATCAATAAGTAAGAAACTTCTAAAAAATTACAGTGTTCTGCTAATTGTTCAATAGGGTAACCGCGGTGGTAAAGCAAACCTTTTTCGCCATCAATAAAAGTAATATTCGATTGGCAGGCGGCTGTGGCCATAAAGCCAGGATCGTATGTGTATACGCCATGCTTGCCAAGGCTGCGAATATCAATTACATCATTACCTAAACTGCCAGAAAGCATCGGCAATTCAATGGCTGGTGCGCCGTTATCAAAGGTAATGGTGGCTTTTGTTGGTTTTGTGGTCATAGTCAATCTTTAATCTGCATGTTGATTCGTGTGTTCAAGCAACAATAATACCAAAAGTTTTAGTATTAAAAGTGCTTATGCCGAATAAATTGCGCCTAGCACACGCAAACCTTTGGCGCCGGTAACGGCAGGTAGATTGCTGGGTTTGTGGTCAATAGTTTGTTTCGCTAGCCAGGCAAAGGCGGCGGCCTCAACCCAGTCCACGCCTACGCCTAATTCTGCCGTTGTAGAAATCTGTGTGTCGCCTAGTAATTGTTGCAAATGTTGAATCAGTAGCGCGTTATGCGCGCCGCCGCCACATAAATATACATCATCTATATCGCTACAATTTTGGGCAAGTGCATCATGAATGGTGCGCGCAGTCAGCACAAGTAAGGTATGCGCTACATCCTGCGGGCGGTAATCAGCTTTGCCCAAATGCTTGGCTAACCATTCATCGTTAAATAAATCCCGCCCAGTACTTTTGGGTGGAGGTAGTGCAAAATAGGGCTCAGCTAACATTTGTTCTAACAGTGGCTCAATTACTTTACCCGTTGCCGCCCAAGCGCCGTTTGCATCATAATCTTTGCCAAGATGAGTCTTAGTCCAAGCATCTAGCAGCATATTGCCTGGACCAGAATCAAATCCCGAAATTTTTCGGTCATTTTGAGGGTTAAGTATTTTTGGTAGATAGGTAATATTGGCGATTCCACCAATATTCACCAGTACGCGATGACAATTTTGAGAGCCGAAAACCGCTTGATGAAATGCAGGAACCAATGGCGCACCTTGCCCGCCTGCAGCAATATCACGACTTCTAAAGTCAGAAACCACCGTGATATTGGTGAGCTCTGCTAATAGCGCCGCGTTACCAATCTGCAAAGTAAAACCCAGCTCTGGCCTATGGCGAATGGTTTGGCCATGGCACCCAATTGCCGTGATTGCACTGGCCGCTAGTTTTTGCTTGGCCAATAAGGCATTCACCGCATCTGCGTATAGGCTTGCAAGGGTATTTGCCGTTAAAGCTGTTGTTTCCAATTCATTGTGCGTAGCCGTATGTAATTGCAGTAGCTGTGATTTAATGAATTGCGGATACGCTAAAAAGTGCGTTGCAAGCACTTGGCATTTAGCATCGCTTAAATCACACAGCGCGACATCAATCCCGTCTAGACTGGTGCCAGACATAATACCGATAAATAATTGAGGCTTAGTCATCGCTTAGTCAGTTGACGCGGTTTGCCTGCGGTTAAGCATTTCAATTTGCGCCATTAGATTTAAGCTTTGCTTATCAAACTCTTGCTTATATTTGCCTTCTATCGGCACGCTTGTCGGCAATGCTACTTTCATAGGGTCGCGATGTATTTTATTCACCAAAAACTCGTAATGTAAATGTGGCCCTGTCGCTAAGCCAGACATGCCAACATAACCGATAATATCGCTTTGAGAAACGCGCATACCTTTGCGCAATCCTGGCGCAAAGCGTGATAAATGGCCATATACCGTGCTGATGCCATTTTCGTGCTTAAGTACAATCACATTGCCATAGCCACCTTTGCGGCCAACAAAATCCACCACACCATTGCCAGAAGCTTTAATGCGCGTGCCTGTTGGTGCGGCCATATCCACGCCTTTGTGCGCTTTGATGCGATTTAAAATCGGGTGAAAGCGCCCTGCACTAAATGATGAGCTAATGCGTGTAAATTCAAGCGGCGAGCGCAAGAACGACTTATGCAGGCTTTTGCCTTCAGGCGTGTAATAAGCGAATTTGCCTTCTGCATCACCAAAATGCACGGCCTGATATTTTTTACCTTTATTGACAAACTCTACCGCCAGCACATTGCCCAGCTTCATCATCTCGCCTGCGTTGTAAAAAGCCTCGTACACCACATTAAAATAATCGCCAGGCCGCAAATCATCATGAAAATCAATTTCACTAGAAAAGATATCCGCAATTTGTAATGCGATTTGATCGGGTATGCCAGCGTCATCCGTTGCACCAAATAGCGAATCCACAATGACAGCAGATTTTAAAACTTGATGATTTTGTAGTATTAACTTTTGTGTTGCTATTTGATAGCCAGCAGGCGTTAACCCAGCAACTAAAATGGTTTCATGATCCACTTCATATTCTAAATGTAATAACCGACCATCTAAATTGGTTTTAATCTCTAAAGTATGGCCGGGAATCAATTGATTGTTCATTGCGCGCGCATCTGGCGCAAGCATTAAAAACTTAATCGCATCTTCATCGCGAATATTCATGCGTTTAAAGATGCTGCCTAACGTATCATCGCGCCGTACCTGGTCAATTTGCCAAAACTCTTCATCGTGATTCACATTGTGCACGGCCAGCGGTAAAGTCACCTCTTCTGTAATCGTTTCTGGCTTAACGTAGTTCGGCTGCACTGACGAAACCGTACCAAATGCAGCGATAATCGCAAAAAAAGGCAACAATAAAATTAACGAAACCCAGCGTAACTTTATTTTACGCAAACCCTGCAATAAGTTTTGCGTTAAAATGGCAAGCTTAGATTTTTGCGTGTTTTTGTTTGAAAAAATTGTCATATTAGTAGTATAAAAAATCATTCAAATGCTTGAATTAAAAAGCTTTACGCTTTAAATGGAAATACATAGTAACAGAATTTTTATTGCAATAAAAAGTAACAATTTGTAAAGATACCCTCTTTTAGCCATTGGAAAAAGCCGTGAACACCGACATCAACCAATCATTAGCCATCATTAAACGCGGCTGTGAAGAATTACTGATTGAGCAAGAATTAATCGAAAAATTAAAAAAAGGAATCCCGCTGCGCATTAAGGCTGGCTTTGATCCTACCGCACCAGATTTGCATTTGGGTCATACGGTATTAATCAATAAATTGCGCCATTTTCAAGACTTAGGCCACCAAGTGTTGTTTTTGATTGGCGATTTCACCGGCATGATTGGCGACCCAACAGGCAAAAGCACAACGCGGCCACCATTAACCAAAGAGCAAGTGATTGAAAATGCAGAGTCATATGCAAGCCAAGTATTTAAGATTTTAGATAAAGATAAAACCGAAATCGTATTTAACTCAAGCTGGTTAAACGACTTAGGCGCGGTGGGTATGCTCAAGTTAGCCTCAAGCTTAACGGTTGCGCGCATGTTAGAGCGCGATGATTTTTCTAAGCGCTTCAAAGGTAATCAGCCAATTGCCATTCATGAATTTATGTATCCGCTATTACAAGGCTACGATTCAGTCGCATTAAAAGCGGATGTAGAATTAGGCGGCACCGACCAGAAATTCAATTTATTAATGGGTCGCGAATTACAAAAACAAGCAGGCCAAAGCCAGCAGTGTGTGCTGACCATGCCTTTGTTAGAGGGTTTGGACGGCGTCAATAAAATGTCTAAATCACTCAATAACTATATAGGCATTAATGAAGCGCCTGAAATCATCTTTGCAAAATTGATGTCGATTAGCGATGAATTAATGTGGCGCTATATAGAGTTACTTTCATTTGAGTCGCTAGAAACTGTGCAGCAATCCAAAGCGGCAGTTGCGGCTGGCGAAAATCCGCGCAATATTAAGGTTAAGTTTGCGCAAGAGATTGTAGCGCGCTTTCATAGTCAAGCGGATGCTGAAAAAGCACTCAATGATTTCCAAACGCGGGCTAAAGGCGGCGTACCAGACGAGGTGCCAGAAGTAACGGTAAATATTGATACTGCAACGATTGGTATCGCTCAGCTATTAAAGTTGGCTGGTTTGGTGGAAAGCACATCTGAAGCAAACCGCGCGATTGATCAGGGTGGTGTAAAGCTAGATAGTGAAAAGATAACAGATAAGAGCCATCAATTGAGCAAAGGCACCAGTTTTATCGCTCAGGTCGGCAAGCGTAAGTTCGCAAAAATCAATCTGATTTAAGGGTTAAGTTTTTCGCCAAACCCATTTAATTGTAATAATTTTGTAATTAACCGCAAATAGGGCTTGACCAAAGTTTAAGCCTCTGTAAAATGCGCACCTCGTTACAGACATACGTTAACGAAAAGCAACAAAAAAGACGCAACAAGTTATACAGTTAATATTAATTAGAAATGTTTCTAAATTAGTGTTGACGCGGTTTAAAAGCTCTGTATAATGCGCACCTCGTTAACGCAAAGCGTGAAACGGAATACTCAAAAGTGATTCACTTCTTGCAGTAGAAAACAAGCTCTTTAACAAAATGAACGACTG
>FSSH01000639.1_pt1 | contig 82591 bp, 85 predicted proteins | sample 1166101 | NCBI WGS metagenome assembly FSSH01 (sample SAMEA32972668, study PRJEB13176) | freshwater metagenome | biome: Drinking water system; feature: Biomass in drinking water that filtered by 0.45 um membrane; material: drinking water | place: USA | collected 2012-12-20 | depth 0 m | reverse complement strand
CGATTCGCAACGCCGGTCAAAAAACGGACAATGCGGCACGCAACGGGACGATGCAGCACCAAGTGAGCGTCTTGAGGGAGCAACGCACCCAACATTTGGTCTGTAGCCGGCGAAGCGATGCGCCTCACGGGATCGGCCCTCCTCGTAATGCGCTCATCCTTTCGCCGCCAATGGAAGAATCCCGGTGCCGCAGGCGGCTGTAAACAGGAGGCAAGGCGGGCGGCCTTCACGCGGATTTCCTCAAAGTTCATCGGTTTGAGGAACGGATCGCGTGCTCCGTCGTCGCATGAGGAGATACGCAGCGGGGATGACGAACATGGAGAGCAAAGGCGCGGTTAGCATGCCGCCGATCATGGGGGCCGAGATCCGGCTCATCACTTCCGAACCGGTGCCGGTGCCAAGCAGGATCGGCAGCAAGCCTGCCAGGATTACCGCGACCGTCATCGCCTTGGGACGGACACGCAGCAACGCACCTTCGCGCACCGCGCCTTCGACCTCGCCGCCATTGGGGAATGCTCCACGGTCGGCCAGCGCATGCTTGAGGTAAATGAGCATCACCACGCCGAACTCGGCGGAGACCCCGGCCAGCGCAATGAACCCAACGCCCGTTGCAACCGACTGGTTGTAACCGAGCAGATAGAGCAGCCACACGCCGCCGGTCAGTGCGAAGGGTAGCGTCGCCATGATCAGCGCTGCCTCGTCGAGCCGCCGAAACGTCAGGTAGAGCAGCAGGAAAATGATCGCGAGTGTCGCCGGGACGACGATCTTCAGGCGCTCCATCGCACGCTCGAGGAACTCGAACTGGCCGGTATAGGCGACGCTGATGCCGGGTGGCAGCGGCACCTTGGCCCCAATGGCGCGCTGCAGGTCGCCAACGATATCGGTCAACGCACGCCCACGCGCGTCGATATATATCCAGGTCGCCGGGCGGCCGTTCTCGCTGCGCAGCATCGGCGGCCCGTTGACGATGCGGATGTCCGCCACGGTACCCAGCGTGATCTGCTGCCTGGACGGCGTCAGGATTGGCAGATTGACGATCTTCCCCGGGCTGTCGCGCAGCTCGCGCGGGTAGCGCACGCTGATCGGATAGCGTGCCAGCCCCTCGACAGTCTCGCCGACCGCCGCGCCGCCGATGGCGCCCGATACGACCTCCTGTACATCGGCGACGTTCATGCCGTAGCGCGCCGCTGCAGCGCGGTTGATCTGCACATCGATATAACGCCCACCGGTCAGCCGCTCGGCCAGCGCGGAGCTGACGCCCGGAACGGTCTTGGCGACAGTTTCGATCTGCTGCGCCACTTGATCGATCTGGCCAAGATCGGACCCCGATACCTTGATACCGATCGGGCTCTTGATGCCGGTCGCCAGCATGTCGATGCGATTGCGGATCGGCGGAATCCAGAAATTGGCAAGACCCGGCACCTTTACCGCGCGGTCGAGTTCCTCCACCAATTTGTCCTGCGTCATCCCCGGCCGCCACTCGCTCTTGGGCTTGAAGCGGATCGTCGTCTCGAACATCTCGAGAGGCGCGGGATCGGTCGCGGTGTCGGCGCGGCCGGCCTTGCCGAACACGCTCTCGACCTCGGGCACCGTCTTGATGAGGCGGTCGGTCTGCTGGAGCAACAGCCCGGCTTTGGCGGTCGAGATGCCCGGCAGCGCGGACGGCATGTAGAGCAAGTCGCCTTCGTTCATCTGCGGCATGAACTCCCCGCCGGTCTGGCTGATTGGCCACAGGCTGGAGGCGAACACGAGGCCCGCGATGAGCAGGGTCTGTTTGGGCCGTGCCAGCACCCAGTCGAGTGCGGGGCGATAAGCGCGCGTCAGCCAGCGATTGACCGGGTTCGCTTCCTCGCTCGGTATCCGACCGCGGATCAACCAGCCCATCAGCACCGGCACCAACGTGACCGACAGGATCGCAGCGGCCGCCATCGCATAGGTCTTGGTGAAGGCGAGCGGTGCGAAGAGCCGGCCTTCCTGTCCCTGAAGCGAGAAGATCGGAATGAACGAGAAGGTGATGATGAGCAGGCTGAGGAACAGCGCCGGGCCGACCTCGGCGGCCGCGTCGGTGATCACGCGCCAGCGCTCTGGTCCCTTCAACTCTTCGCCCGGGTGATCGTGCGCCCAGCGTTCGAGATGCTTATGGGCATTCTCGATCATAACGACTGCCGCATCGACCATCGCCCCGATCGCGATCGCGATCCCGCCCAGCGACATGATGTTGGCGTTGACGCCCTGCACCCGCATGACGATGAACGCGGCGAGGATGCCGAGCGGCAAGGTAAGGATCGCGACAAGCGCCGAACGGACATGCCACAGGAACAGCGCGCAGACGACCGCGACGACGAGAAACTCTTCGAGCAGCTTGTGTGAGAGGTTGTCGACCGCACGGTCGATCAGCGTCGAGCGATCATAGGTCGTGACCACCTCGACCCCGGGAGGGAGGCTCTTCTTGAGTTCCGCGATCTTCGCCTTGACGCCTTCGATCACCTCACGTGCATTCTTGCCCTGACGCATGACGATGACGCCGCCGGCAACTTCGCCTTCACCGTTCAGCTCGGCGACGCCGCGGCGCATGTCGGGCCCGACCTGAACGGTGGCGACATCGCTCAACAGTACCGGTACACCGCCCGAAGCGGTACGGATCGGCACGCTGCGGAAATCGTCGAGCGACGAGAGGTAGCCAGTGGCGCGGACGATATATTCGGCTTCCGCCATCTCGACCACCGAACCGCCGGTTTCAGAATTGGCGCGCTTGAGCGCCTCGGTTACTTCAGCTTGCGTCACGCCGTAGGAGATCAGCTTCTGCGGATCGAGCACCACTTGATACTGTTTGACCATGCCGCCGATGCTGGCGACCTCGGCGACCCCTGGTACCGATTTAAGCTCGTAGCGCAGGAACCAGTCCTGCAGGCTCCGCAATTGCTGCAGGTCCTGGCGGCCGGTCTTGTCGACCAGCGCATATTCGTAGATCCAGCCGACCCCCGTTGCGTCGGGGCCGAGCGAGGCGGTTGCCCCCGGCGGCAGCCTTCCTTGAACCTGGCTCAGATATTCGAGCACACGACTGCGCGCCCAGTAGAGATCGGTGCCGTCGTCGAACAGCACATAGACAAAGCTGTCGCCGACGAACGAATAGCCGCGCACGACGCGCGCGCCGGGCACCGACAGCATCGTGGTCGCGAGCGGATAGGTGACCTGGTTCTCGACGATCTGTGGCGCCTGGCCCGGATAGGTCGTTCGAATGATGACCTGCACGTCGGAGAGATCCGGCAGTGCATCGACCGGCGTGGTCCGCACCGCACCTATCCCGATCACGACCAGCACCAATGCCGCCAATATGACGAAGGCCCGCGCCTTCACCGAGGCTCTGATAATCCGTTCGATCATTTTGCACCGCCCAGCGGTCGCACCGCGATGCCGGTCAGGCTGGCTTCGGAGTCGAGCAGAAACTGGCCGGAGGCGACAACCTTCTCACCTTCTGCAAGGCCAGCGAGGATTTCGGTCTGGCCGCCCGCGTCACGGCCGGCCCGGACTTCGGCGGGATGATAGCGCCCGTCGCTGATAGCCAGCATCACCAGGGTGCGGGTCCCGGTTCGGATCACTGCCTCGCTTGGCACCAGCAGGGCCGGTCGCGCATCGCCGCCGAGCGCGACATTGGCGAACATGCCAGGCCGGAGCCGGCCGCCGCGATTGGCGAGTTCGATACGGACTGTGAGGGTGCGGCTATCAGTCTGCGCGGTGGGGAGGATCGCGATTACGCGTCCACCGAAACTCTCACCGGGAAAGCTGGTTAGCGCCGCCGTCGCGGTCTGTCCGATCCGAACATCGGCGGCACGCGCCTCGGGCACGGCTGCGTTCAGCCAGACTGTTCCGAGCCCACTTATCTGCGCGAGCGTCTGGCCCATCGCCAGCGTTACACCGGCGCGCGCGTCCAGTGTCTGGATCACGCCAGAGATTGGTGTGGTGATGGTAACAACCCCATTTGGTCGGCCGCTGCGCTCGACGCCGGCGATCAAGCCATCTGACATGCCCATCAGCCGCAGCCGTTGGCGGGCAGCGGTGGTGAGATCGGGTTTGCCGAGGCGCTTGACGCTCAGAAACTCGGTCTGTGCCCCACCCCATTCGGGCAGCAGCAGGTCGGCGATTGGCGCGCCGGCGCGGACTACATCGCCCGGTGCGCGAGCATAAACACGCTGGACGAACCCGCCTGAGCGCGCCTGGATGATTGCGACGTCGCGCTGGTTGAAGTCGATCGTGCCGGTCACGTCGAGCGTGGCAACGAGGCTCCCCATCCTTGCAGCGACCACACGAATGCCAAGGCTCTGCCGAGCCGCCGAATCGACTGTCACGCCCGGCGCGGCGCTACCGCCGCCATCGCCAAATTTTGGGACAAGCTCCATGTCCATGAAGGGCGACTTGCCAGGCTTGTCGAACTTCTGGTTCGGGAACATCGGGTCGTAATAATAAAGCGGCTTGCCGGCTTCGCCGCCCGCCGCTGCGGGGGCAGTTGCGCTCGTGCCGTGGTGGCCAATCCAATACCCACCGCCGCCAGCGACGAGCACCGCCGCCAATATCGAGGCGCGCCAACGAGCGGCCTGTGTTTGCGTCAGTGTCATGGCCGTTCTTCCCCATAGCTGATAGTGATGCGCACCGCGTCGCGGGCGACATCGGCTTCACGATTGAGCGCGTCGACCTCGGTCTCGGCGAGCGCGAGCGTCGCGAGCAATGCAGTTCCAAGATCGGTCTTGCCGGCAGCGTAGCTGTCGCGGTCGAGCTCGGCCCGGCGCTTGGCGAGCGGCACCTGCGTATCGCGCGCGTTGCGCAATCGCTCGTGGTGCATCGCGTGATCGGCCAGATCGGCCTCCACCGCGGCCACCAGCTCGCGCCGCAGTGCCTCGCGATCGAGGCGGCTACCCCGGGCCAGGCTTGCGCTAGCATCGATCCTTGGATTCTGGCGTTTGCCTGCAAATAGCGGCAAGTCGATCGACACGCCGATCGATGCCAGGTCGCCGAACCGCGGATCGCGCCGACCATAGCCAACACCGACCTTCCAGTCGGGGCGCTTGTCGGCTCGCGCCACGCGGACATCAGCATCTGCGGCCGCGATCCGTGCATCCTGCGCGCGCAGTGCCGGGAGCGAGTCAATGTTGGCGCGGAGCTGGGCTGCGTCCACCTCAAGCAGGGGAGGGTTGCCCGAGACTTCGGGCTCGGGATCCCCGGTATACCGGGCAAGTCTGGCGCGGGCCTGTGCAATCACGGCGATCAGTTCCGCGCGCCGGTCGTTGATCGCGCCGCGCAATTGTTCGGGCTCGAGTGCCTGGCTCGGCCGTGCGCTGCCCGAAGCGAGCCGTGCGGCGACCGTCTTCTGTAGATCATCGAGGCTCGACGTCAGGATATCGAGCTGTTCGAGTCTGCGCTGGCCATAATAGAGGTCGATCCAGGCGAGTGCGGTTTCAAGCCGGACGTTGCGCCCCTCGACCAGCTCGCCGGCTTCGGCAATGCCGACCTCCGCAGTCGCCCGTGCTTCGCGGGCATGCCGTTTGGCGAGATTGGGGAATTGCTGGCTGAATCCGATCGTCGCCATCGTAAAATCATCGCGCGTAATGCTGCCCGCATTGGGCCCGGTTACCGGAAACCCGGAGACGCCCAGGTCAAGCGTCGGGTCGGGTAGACGATCAGCGGCGACTGCAGAGGAGCGCGCGGCGTCGGTCGTGGCCGCGCGCGCTTTCAAGCTCGGCGCATTCGCAGCTGCGCGTTCGAGCGCCTCGGCATAGGTCAGCGGTTGGGCTGAGCCTGGCTCGGGCAGCATGACGCCGGCGGCCAGCAGCACGGCCGGAAATAAAGAAAATCTCATGGCAGCCTTCCTGAGAGACGGACGCGGATCGGCCGCCCGCGAACTGGCATTGGCGCCAGTCGCGGGCCGCGACGTTCAGCCCTTGTTCGAGGGTAGGTCGGATATCGTCCGCCGGTCGCTGCCTTTAGGCATTATCATGCACGTCGCCATGAGCCGTTCCGCATGGCGTGCAGCGCGAGCTGCCCACCAAGCCTCTTGGACCTGGCGCTCCTGTACGGTGATGGTGGGGATGCTCTTATCGGAGGGAACGGCGGACTGGGCGTGCGCGGAAGGTGCAACCAAAGTTGCCGCCGCCAATATGGCAGCCAAGATCGTCTTGGTCATCGATGTAATCCTTGGATGAACTGTGTTCGATGCACGCGGATCGCAGCCACCGTCGAACGACGGCACAGCCGATCAGCCGCGCGTACGCGAGGGTTCAGCCAAGGAAGGTCGGTGGCTCCGGCTCGGGCGGGACATCTCGTCCGGCCAATACGGGTATGACGGACCAGAAATAGGTGGCCGAAACAAGCCGAGGAGCCGCTGAAGCAGGCGTCGGGATCTTAGCCGCCAGCAATGCGGTACAGCCCGACATCATCATGCAGCCGGGCTTGGTATTCTTGTCGCCTTTCGAATCGCAGTTCGGGCAATCAGGCATGTCGCAATCCGGCATCCCCGCCGCCATGGCGGATTGGCTCTGCGTCGATATCATGCTGCACGGCGCTGCTTGCGCTACACCATTCCCGGCGAGCCCGAGAATCGCTCCCAGGAGCAGGAGATGGCGAATTAGCCTTTTCAGCATGCAATCTGGTTGCGTGTTGGTGCGACGGAAGTCAATTCCCATTGGACCAGAAAGGTAAAGCGCCTCTGTGCAGCGATCGGAACATCCCGATTCACTTTCCTTCTATGGTGACACAGACAGGTATCTCGACCCGGACCCCTGCGATATTGAATCCAGGCACCGCAGCCAGAGCGATGAAAGTGCTGGTTGCCCAACTCATGCCGAACGAATGAGCCCATAAAAAAGAGTCGGCTAGCGGGTCGTGCTGTAACCCTTCCGGATGTCGCGGCGAATTGACCAGTGACCGGCTGATCGGTCTCAACAAGGATCTGATGGTGCTGAAGCGCGTGCTCCCCTTTTTGCTCCTGCTTGGAGCCTTGACCGGCCTGTTCGGTCAGGAGGTGGCGTTCGCACGAGGCCCGGATCTGGCGAGCCCGGCTGCGGCGGCCCAGCAGATAGCCGGTATGAGTGGCATGGATTGCGCCGGGATGATGATGGAATCGCCATCTCATCATGACGGGTCCAAACCCTGCAAGGGCATGACCCCGGACTGCATGGCCCAGATGGGCTGTGTGGCGCCGGTCCTCCTCAACGAGGGCAACACGCCGGCGACAATCAAACCCTTGGCGTCGAAAGCTTTCTACTGGTCATCGACCTCCCGCCTGATCGGCCGCTCCTACGCTCCGGAACTCGACCCTCCCAGTCTCCTGAATTGATTTTCGTAACACGCGCGAATTGCGCTGCTGGGGATCGCAATCGATCCGCCACGGCCCGCCTCGCGCAACCCCGTTCGAATTCAACTCAATTCAATTCAAGGATGACTATCATGAGCAAGTATTTCTCTTCGACTGCCGCGGTTGCGGCCACTGTTTCCATCATCGCCGCCGTTGCGGCTGCCTTCTCGGTACCGACTGCAGCCATGGCCGCAGAGGCGACCAATACGTCCGGCCATTACGAATGGCGTGCCGCGCCGCAAAACGGACCGCGTGCTCCTCTCCGTGCTCCCGTCCGTATCTGGGTGGATGCATCGGGTAACCAGCAAACGGACGCGCGTCGGACAACGCTTGATATGGCCGCCAACGAAAAGAGCGGCGGCGCTGGCCATTATGAGTGGCGCGCATCGCGGCAATTTGGGCCGCGGGCACCGATCCAGGCGCCGATGCGCGTCTGGGTGAGCGACACCACGATGGTCGCAATGCAGCGTTGATGGGGTCGAGTACCGGAATGCCGGACTGACGAACCTCTCTTCACCAACCGCACGCCGGCGGGGTCCTCGTACCCTGCCGGCTTTTGCTGTTTGGGTTGCGGAAGGTCTCGCGAAGGAGGCGCAAAACTACCAACGGCATCGGTTCCAATTCCCGCTGGTACTGGTTCTTTCGGAGGAGAACTGGCCGGACGGGGTTCGCTCCCGTAACATGGACGCGAAGATAGCGAGGCCCGGCGTTCAACTCTGTGGAGCCGCTTGGCACAGTGGCGGGTTGTCGAAGCTGCCCAAGCGGTGATCAAATCCGTCCCCGCGCGGGGTTTGGCAACTCATCACAGGCCACCATCCGGACAACCAGGCACCGAGGCGAGTAGTTCTTCGGCTCGTCTTCTCCTGCACCCGCGATGAGTTCCGCTCGCCACGGAGAGGCGGCGCCTTGCCACCTGCCGGGAACTGCCGTGGCGACGTGCAAACTAGCTGATTATCGGTCGCAGGGTTTTTTGCACGCCAGACCAGTCTGATCGCCCTACGGCCACCTCCGGGTCGACTGCTCGAGCGTCGAACCCAATTGCGCAATACTCTTCTGTATCAATCAGCCGATCGGATATGCTGGCTGGACCATTGTCGCAGCGGCAACCATTATGCAGCGATCATCGGCTTGCGGACTTCACAGGGTCCGAAGTGCGCGGCGCGGCCTTGGGCTGGGGAAAGGCGTGGTTGGAGTGGGTAGCACCGTATGTGCCACGACCGATGAGCGCTGCCGAACGTGTCGGTGGCGGGGCGCCCGCGCAACAGGGGCCGCGGCACCAGTGAGACGTTCCCGGGGCGGGGGAAGCGCTTATGGATTATCCACTTCAGCGCCCAACCCGGTGATCAGTCGCGCGCCCCGCTCGAAGGTTATATAGTTCCAGAGCCAGTTCGCTCCCACCACGATGCGGTTCCGAAATCCGACCAGAAAATAAATGTGCGCGGTCGACCAGAATATCCATGCGACGAGCCCCGAGAAGCGAAACCACCCAAAATCGACAACCGCCCGCTTGCGACCGATTGTGGCGAGATTGCCGAAATGACGGTAGCGAAAGGCGGCTGGTGGACGCCGGCGGCCGAGCCTGGCGACGATGTGCCGTGCCACATGGAGCCCCTGCTGTTTCGCGGCCGGCGCGATGCCCGGCACGGGCGCGCCGCCGGCGCCCATGGCGGAAGCTGTGTCCCCGATCGCATAGACGCCTTCGCGTCCGGGTACGCGCAGATTATCATCGACGATCACTCGGCCCGCCCGATCAGCCTCGGCATCGAGCCATTGCGCTGCCGGCGAGGCCTTGACGCCGGCTGCCCAGATGATTGTGGCGGCGCGGATCAACTCGCCATCCACGACTGCTCCCTTTTCGTTGATCTCCGTCACCCGGCCGCCAAGGCGGACTTCGACGCCCAGCTTGACGAGCGAGCCTCTCGCCGCCTCGCTCAGCTTCTCGGGAAACGTGCTGAGCAGGCGCTGACCGGCCTCGATGAGGATAATCCGCACACAGCGCGCCGTGATGAAGTGAAAATCCATTTCGGCGGCATGTCGCGTAAGCTCGGCGACCGCGCCTGCCATTTCCACGCCCGTCGGTCCGCCACCGATGACAAGGAACGTGAGGAACTCGGTCCGTTCCTCGACGTCCTCCTGACGGTTGGTCTCGGCGCGCTCGAGTGCAAGCAGAATCCGGCGGCGCACATGCAGCGCATCGTCGATCGTCTTGATGCCCGGGGCATGTCGCGCCCATTCTTCGTTGCCGAAATAGCTGTGGGTCGCGCCAGTCGCTAGAATCAACGAGTCGTATGAGAGGCTCGCGCCGCTGGCCAGCGTCACGACGTTTCGCTCGTGATCGATCCCATCCACCCGATCGAGCAGGACCCGCGTCCGCTTCTGATGCTTGACGATAGACCGAACGGGCGCGGCCACGTCCGCCGGCGACAGGCCAGCGGTTGCAACCTGATAGAGCAGGGGCTGAAACAGATGGTGGTTCTGCGGGTCGACCAGCGTCACATCCACGTCATAGCGCGCCAGTTCCTCCGCCGCCGCGAGACCGCCAAAGCCGGCACCGACGATAACGACATGTGGTGCAGACCGCGTGCTGCGGCCGCCGTTCAGTGTGTCCAGCGTCAGCTTCACGGATAAGCTCCCAATAGAATGAAGTTCTTATCCCCATTCGACCGATCAGGCTGGCCGGTTACTCGTCTCGATGGTCGCATCGACCAAACGGGGCGAAGGTCAGCCTGGTGCCAACCGGTCGCGTCGGACTGGGCCGAAATATTTTCCGGCCTTGTAACCGTGTCGCTTCCGCAGCGAATCCCCTTGAGATGCGAACCGCCTTCTCCCAACCAGCCCGCTCCGCGTGGCGGCTGCTCCCGCTCATTGGATGCGGCTTGACCGCTGCCTTTCCCGCTCCCGTTTTGGCGCAATCGACAGCGGCCCCGGGGGAATTCGCGCTGAAGGTGAGTGGCTATGCCAACGCCACCGGTTCGGATGTCGGTTCGCAAGCCGACACGGGGATCGGTGCGCTCGGCGAAACCGAGCTGGAAATCACACCTCAATATCGCACGACATCCGGCACAGTGTTTGCCGCCCGGGGCGTGGCGAATGTGCGGGGCGCCGCCAGCGATCCGAACAGTTTCTATCGCCTCTCCGTTCCGGAACTGAGCGTCTTCGCGATCGGAGACTTTGGTCGGATCGAGCTTGGCGAGCGCGCAGGCTTTCCGCAGAGCCTGGTCGGCTTCACGCCGTCGGAGATCGCTTTCACCACACCAGGCTTTGGGCCTGAATCGGGCGCGAGGCTCGATCCGAACGGCGGGCTGCCAACGAGCTTTCTACCAAGGGGATTGGGGTCGCGCATCGATGCGTTGACCTATCTCGGCTATGCAGCACGCTTCTATGGCGACTCGTCGCCCAAGATCATCTACCTGACGCCGCGCACGCGCAGCGGCTTCTACGGTGCCGTCTCCTATACCCCGAGCACCGTCCGGCCTGCAGGTTTCACCGTCGCCGATGACGGGCGTTTTCATGATGGCAATGTGGACGGTTCGCTGGCACCGGCCCGCTTCCACGACGTCGTGCAGGCGGCTTTCGTGTGGAACCATCGGACCGAGACGCTCGATGTGTCGGTCGGTGCTACCTACTCACATGCCAACCCCGTTTCATCGAGCGCTCCTTATTCCTCGCTAAAGCGTTCGGACTCGATCAGTGGCGGCTTGAGCGCCACCTTTCGCGACACCTGGTCGCTCGGGCTGAGCGCGACCTATGATGGACTCTCCCAGGTGTCGGATGCGCCCAACCACACGAGATCGGCGACCAAACCCTACGGTATCGTTGCAAGCGCGGATTATGTCGGAGGTCCCTGGACCGTCGGCGGCTATTATCAGCATGCGACGGCCGACAGCCAAACCCTCGTTCCGGCCCGCGACACGGTCGACATCGGTGAAGTCGGCGTATCCTATCTCGTCGATCGCAATCATGATCTGCTGGGGCAGCGATTCCACACCGACGTCAAACTCTTCGCCAGCGTCTATGTCTACCGCTTCGAAACGAGCGTCATCGAGACCGACCGCTCTCGCCAGTCGGGCCAGGTCTTCCTCATGGGAACGCGCTTCTCGTTCTATTGAATTTGGCTTTCTACATTGATCACACAGGGAGAATGGCGATGAATAAGAATACGACGATTGTCAGTGCGGCCGGCCTGCTCGCGGCGGTGACCCTTGCCGCAAGTGCCGCCCACGGCCAGGTCAATGTCCCCAAGCCAACCTACAAGTTCGAAAAATGCTATGGTGTCGCAAAGGCCGGCGGCAACGACTGCTTTGGCCCCGCCAACTCCTGCGGCGGCACCTCCAGGGTGGATCGTCAGGCCGATGCCTGGATCTATGTCCCGGCCGGCACCTGCAAGAAGATCGCCGGAGGCACGACGGGACCATCGAAGTCCTGATGTCGGTCACGCCGTCGACGGGCTGGGTCGGGATTGGGTTACGCGACCCGTATCACGCTGAGTTTCTTGAGCCTGGTCGTGACCCGGCCGTCGACTGGCTGGAAGTGCATGCCGAGAATTATTTTGAGCGCGGCGGACCGCGCTATCGCGCCCTTGGTGAGATCGCCGATCGCTACCCGATCAGCATTCATGGTGTCGCGCTGTCGCTTGGTTCAGCGGAAGGTATCGACACCGATCATCTTGAGCGGCTGTGCGCGCTTGCGGCCGACATCGGCGCGTGCCGCGTCTCCGAACACCTTGCGTGGAGTCGGCGCGGTGGAGTCTATTTCAACGATCTTCTGCCTTTTCCGCTCTCGTGCGAAGCGCTGGATATCGTATCGCGGAACATCGATCGGGTTCAGCGTCATCTCGGCCGGTCCATCCTGATCGAGAACCCGTCCAGCTATCTCGATCTTCCAGGTTCAGTGATGAGCGAGGGCGTTTTCCTCGCTCGACTGGTCGAACGAACCGGCTGCGGGTTGCTGGTGGACGTCAACAATCTTTTCATCAGCTCCTGCAACCTCGTGCGGGATACTGAAGTGTGGCTCGACCAAATCCCGGTCGATGCGATCGGCGAGGTACATCTCGCCGGGCACGAACCTGATGCCGGCGGCAGCGGCCTCCTCATCGATGCGCATGGATGCGCGGTCGCTGAGCCGGTCTGGGCACTTTACGAAGCGCTCGTCAGCAGGATCGGCCCGCGTCCCACCATCGTAGAGCGCGACTGTAACTGGCCGTCGCTAGACACGCTGCTGGACGAAGCGGCCCGGGCGGCCCGCATTAACACTGTCCGCGAGAACGCATGAGCAGCGGGGATCTCGCCGCCTTCCAGGCCCGCTTCGCGCAGGATCTGATTGGCAACGAAGCGCTTTCGGCCAGCCCGTTCGGTCCCGGCTATGCGATTCATGCGCGCAACGTCCGCAACTCGATCGTCGCTGCCCTCCAGCAGAGCTTTCCGATCGTAGCCCGTCTGGTCGGCCCGTCCTTCTTCGATCAGGCCGCGCGTCTCTTCGCTGCTGATCATCCGCCAATGCTGGGCTGGATCTCAGCTTATGGCGCTACCTTCCCGGACTTTCTCGACCAACATGCCGCGGCGGCGTCGGTGCCCTATCTGGCCGATATTGCCCGGATTGAGTGGGCGCGCGTCAGAGCAACCTTTGCCGACGAAGCGCCAGGACTCGACCTTGCGGTGCTGGCGTCCATGCCGCCGGCCGAACTGATGGAGCGGCACGCCGCGCTGCATCCCTCGGCGACCCTGATCAGATCAGCCTATCCGATCTATCTCATCTGGATCTGGCACCAGAACCCGGTCGGCGACGACCGCATTGCAGGAACCGATTTCAAGCGAGGCGGCGACGACATTCTGGTCACCCGGACGGGCGAAGGCCAGGCTGTTGTCATTCGCCTCCCACCCGCGGACGCCGCTTTCGTTGCTGCGCTGGCTTCCGGCCGACCGCTCGGTGCCGCTTGGGCCGCGGCCCTCGACATCGACCAGCACTTCGATCTTGCGGCGGCCCTGGCGGAGCTTGTTCGCGAAGGCGCGTTGGCGGGCGCCGCGGGTTAGCCCTAGAACGTGGAAGGCGGCATGGCCCGACGATCCGGTGCCATGCCGCCATCGTCAATCAGGCGCGGACATGCCGGCCCAGGAAGTCACGGATCCGATCCGCGATCTCGGCCCCATGCGTCTCCAGCGCGAAGTGACCGCTGTCGAAGAAGTGGATTTCCGCACCCGGGATGTCACGGGAAAAAGCACGCGCGCCAGGCGGCAGGAAATAAGGATCCTTGTCGCCCCAGACCGCGAGCAGGGGCGGACGATTGGTACGGAAATAAGCCTGCCAGGCCGGATACAGCGCCACGTTGGTGCGGTAGTCGTAGATAAGATCGAGCTGGATTTCGTCCGAGCCGGGGCGTGCGATATAGGCTGCATCGAGCATATATCCGTCCGGCGAGACCTGCGACGCATCGGCGCCGTGCACATATTGCTCGTGGATCGCCTCGGGGGTCAGGGCTGCACGGCACGCCGCGCGGTTCGCCTCGGTAGGGTTCTCCCAATAGGTCTGATAGGGGCTCCAAGCGGTGCTCAGCCCTTCCTTGTAGGCATTGCCGTTCTGGCTGATGATCGCCGTCACGCGCTCCGGATGCGCCGCCGCCAGCCGGAAACCGGTCGGCGCGCCATAGTCGAACACGTACAGCGCATAGCGATGCAGACCCAACGCCTGCGTAAACCCGTCCATGACCTTCGCGAGATTGTCGAACGTGTAGGCGAACTGGCCGCGCGGTGGTGCCTTGGTCAGCCCGAAGCCCGGCAGATCGGGCGCGATTACCCGGAACCGGTCGGCGAGCAGCGGAATGAGCCCTCGGAACATATGGCTGCTGGTCGGATAACCGTGGAGCAGTAGCAGCACAGGCGCGTTCGCCGGCCCTGCTTCGCGATAATAGATCTCGACGTCACCGACCCGCTGCGTCTTGTAGCTGACATGATGGACGACCGGCGGCGCGGACTGCGCCGCGGCTTTGATGCGATCGGGAAGTGCAAGAGCGACACCTGCGCCGCCGGCGACTGCGAGCAAGGATTGTCGACGAGTGAAGCTCGGCATGGCTTTTTACCCCTTGTTGGTGCTGGCGATGTATCAGCCGCTGCCGGCGCGTCTGCCGTACGACTGGCTGCTGAGTTGATTGTGGATTAGCCCATGGGTGGCTGGGGACCAGCCGCGAAAGACGCAATTCTCAATTGCGTATCCACACCCCGCCGTTGAACTTCCATATCGGATTGCCAGATTTGATTGCTGTCAGAGGGCAGGCGCGGTTCTGCAAAGTGATCCGCGAATCCTCGACTTAACCCGTGGCTGCCCAAGATTTGATCGAGGAGCTGGCTGCATGAACCTCGTCAAAGAAATCGCGGCTGGGCTCAGCGGCCTCAAGACCCTGAAGGCGCTCATCGCTGCCGGCAGGCGACCGCCGATCGCCCAGACCCTCGACTTCGACCCGACCGATGTGGGGGAGGGGATAGGCTATCTTCACCGGCACGCCGGGCCTTGCCGCCATGGCAGCTATGCGGCCACGCTTCTCGATTCATCCTGCGGATGCGCCGTCCACTCGAAGTTGTCCGCAACGCAAGCCTATACAACTCTCGAGTTGAAGGTGGCCTATCACAAGGCGATCACGGCAAACACGGAAACCCTGCGCCCCGAGGGCCATGTCGTCAGCTTCAGTCGTCGCGCAGCTTTTGCCGAGGCCAGCCTGAAAGACGATGCTGGTCGGCTCCACGCGACCGCGACGTCGACGCTCCTCGTCATGGAGCGCTCATAGTCCTTTGTCCCAAATTCAGATCGAAGTCGTGAGATCCGTGAGCCACTGTGGCGATGCATTCAGCACCACGCTCTCGATCAGGTGATCGCTCCCGGTCACGATCAGAAGACCGACCGCGATGATGAGCACGCCGAGCGCCTTCTTGCCACCGCTGCCCGCGCTCATGAGCCTGCCACGCCATTTTGCGATCACGCTGCGCGCGGCGAGCGCAAGGACAAGGAGAACGGTCGCGATACCCAGGCCAAACGCGGCCATCACCACACCGACCTCGGCGAGATCCTGCCCTTGCGCGGCGAGGACCGTGGCTGCGCCAAGGGTCGGGCCGACGCACGGGCTCCACACCAGGCCAAGCAGGACGCCGATGCCGGCCTGCCCGGCTAGACCAAAACGCTCCAGCCCGGCTTGGCGCTGCCCTGCCCAGTTCGCGAGCGGAGCGGCGATCCGTTCGGCCACGCGCTGGAAATGCGGGATGATCAGCGCCAGCCCGATCACGAGCAGCAGGACGGCGCCGACCACGCGCACCACGTCGCCGTCGATGCCCAGCGCTTCGCCTGCCGTAGCGATGACGAAACCGGTCACTGTGAAGGAGACGACGAGCCCAGCAGCCAGCGCGAGCGGGCCGAAGCGGTGCTTCTGTGCAGCGCTCCCCAGCACGATCGGGACCAACGGCAGCACGCAAGGTGACAGGATCGTCAAGGCGCCGGCAGCATAGGCGAGCGCCGGATTGAGGGCGCTGCTCACGAGCGCACCTGAGTGCCAACGGCGTTCCACCGAAAGTCCGAATAGTTTGAGAGCATCGCTGAATCCGATCAATCGGTTGAATTACCCGGCGCGCGCGCCGCGATCGGATGTGATTTCGAGAAGGTTGGGCGCTCGGTTACAGTCCAGCTCCGCGAAGATTGACTATTCGTTCTTCTGGCGAACTCCTCGCGGGAGGACGATGGTTCCAGGCCATCCCGCCGGCCTCAAGATATACGGATGAACAGCGCCGAACCCGGTGGGCGTTCGGCAACGGGCATCGTTGAGCAGCGGAAAGCGGCGAGGGCGACACGTCAGGCGAAGGCTGGCCACACCGGAAAAATTCCGTGTCGCCGTGCCGAGCGCGTCAGCGCCTCGCCGCCCGACGGGCTAGTGGCTGTTTTTCTGCATGCTGTCGGTCGACTGCATGCTTCCGCCATTTTCGCCGCCCGCCGACATGGAGTTCTCGTCCGCGCCCATGCTTCCATTGGACGACACCATCGCCGCGCCATCCGCCATCGCGCCGCCATTGTCACTCGTGCCGGACGCCGCTCCGTTGGTCGAGGATCCGCCATTGGTGCTGTTGCACCCCGAGACCAGGGCCAAACCAGTGGCAGCGAAGGCGACGACTACGAGCCGATTGCGCAAGACAGGCATGATTTCTCTCCGTTGCTTTGTCGGGCTTTCGACGCAGCGTTCGGTCGGGTTACACCGGCTTAGAAATTTTCCTCGGCCGACCCATAACCACCACCGATCACCGCTTGGCGATCAGCTTTTCCATACCAGAGGGAACATCCTCTTCAGCGCCTCGACTTTCGGTCGATCGTTATAAACGATGTAGGGGTAGTTCGGATTCCTCGCCATGAAGTCCTGATGATAAGCTTCGGCGCGGAAGAACTCCTGCTGCTTTTCCAGCTTCGTCGCGATCGGTCGTGTGTAGACATGAGCCGTCGAAAGCTGGGCGACATAAGCGCGGGCGGTCGCGGCCTGTGTCGGTGACAGCGGAAACAGGGCAGTCCGGTACTGCGTGCCCTCGTCGGGGCCCTGGCGGTTAACTTCCGTGGGATCTGCCACCACCGAGAAATAGATCCTGAGCAGATCGGCGTAGTTCACCTGCCGCGGGTCGAACACGACCTTGACCGATTCCGCGTGCCCGGTCGTGCCGGTCGAGACCGTCTCGTATTGTGCCGTTGCGGCTGTGCCGCCGGTATATCCGGACGTGGCGCTGATCACCCCCTTCACATGGGAGAAGACGCCCTCGACACCCCAGAAGCAGCCGCCGGCGAAGATCGCCGACTCGCGCGCGCCGGTGACGCTCTCGCGTACCTTGGCGGCCGGGGCCGGGACCGGCCCTTCAGCCCGGACGGGGCCCAGCGAAGCGAAAAGGGAGCCGCCGGTGAGAACGGCTGCGGCGAATAGGATTTTACGTGACACTTGACGCTAACTCCGATCGGTTCCCATCCAAGTTCGACCGAACGACCTGCGTGGTTACACACCTCGATCGCCTCTATGGCGCTTCCCCATTGGCCACGCCCAGCTCGACGGTATGATTGCGATACGCATCATCGGCACGACAACGGGGCCAACGCCGACGTCGGTTGGGCTTTTCATCGAGAGGGACCAATCGTGTTTCGCGTAGCTGCTGGCGTCCCGCCACCAGGCGGAAAGCCGCCATCATTGAAAATTCCGGGATCCTTCCTGTAACCTAGGGCGGCCCAGCACCGAACGAAGGGCGATGAGCAACAGGTCCTTTGTCTCTCCCCGCGGCAAATTCCCGGTCGCCGCCGCAACCCCACGCGGCTTCCCTTACCGGCACCCCAATGGTGCTCCGGCGACGGCGCCGGCGGATACGATCGTCGCAGCAGAACCAAGCTTGCTGCGTCAGGCACTCACTGAATAACCCTGAAGGAGAAACAGCATGAGCCGTGTCGGACTATTCGTCGAACTCAAAGCAAAGGCAGGGAAGGGGGACGTTGTGGCCGATTTCCTGGCCGGCGCCCGTGAAGTGGCGCTCCAGGAGCCGCAAACGCTTGTCTGGTTCGCCTTCCGCTTCGACGAGACCACCTTTGGGATCTTCGACGCGTTCGAGGACAATGCCGGCCGCAGCGCCCATCTGAACGGTCCAATCGCCGCTGCACTCATGGCTCACGCCGATGAGTTGCTAGCAGAACCGCCCGCAATTCGTCCGGTCGATCTGCTAGCAGATACGCTCACGAAATCCGCGTAGCGATCCCGAAGAAAAGTAGCTTCCGGTTTACCTATGCCCACCAATTTCTGATCAGCGGCGGCGACATCGACCATCGCCGCCGCTGATCAATCCCTTCGTTATCTCTGAAAAGCCTTGTCCTTCACGGTTGGCCAATTCTGGTCCGCGCGCGTGATCGTGCCCGGCACATCCTTGTTAAAGAGCGCCTGCGCGCGCTGGTCGAAATTGACGTAGAGCTTGCCGTTGACGACGCGGCCGGTTTCCGGGTCGGCGTCAACCTTCTCACCGAAGGATGTTCCGATAGTGCAGAAGCCGCCGAACTCCGGCAGGTAGTGCTGGGGGTCGGCCTGGAACGCCTGACGATGCGCTTCGCTAGCGAACAGGTAGCGAACGCCCTTGTAGCTGGCCGAAATCGTCTCGACCCCCTTGGTCGGCGTGCCGCCGTCGAAATAGGCAACGGGATCGTAGCCGCGCAATGCCACGCCTGCGCCATCGACATTCACAGCCAAGGTGGACCCCGGCACGGCGGCGGACGCCACGGTCGGCACCAGAACGCTCATCGGCGTGGCCAGGATCATCATCGCAACGGCGAAACGCCGGTTAAGTCGTAACATCACTTTTCTCCTGATTGGGATCGAAAATTAGCGCGTCAATCGGGCGCGTCGCGCTTTGGGCTCGGCTTCGTCCTCAAGCTCGACCGTCATTCACGCCGCGGAGCGCAGGCGAGCGATATCCTGCAAAACCAGGTTTTCCTGGATCTTCTCGTCGAGTCTCGATTTCAGCACATCGCCGATGCTGAGGATGCCGACGAGCTCGCCTTCGCCGAGGATGGGAACGTGCCGGGCGCGATGATGGGTCATCAACGCCGTGACATGCATCAGCGCATCGTCGGGATGCGCGACGAGGGGCCGGCGTACCATTACTTCGTGAACCATATGGCGATGGGCGTCGCCGCCCCAGCGCGCGAACGCCGCCGTGATCTCGCGCTCGGAAATCAAGCCGCTCAGCGAGCCGTTGGAATCTTCGACCACCAGAGCGCCCACACGCGACGAAACCATTAGTGCCGCGGCAGCGGCAATGGTCGCCGTCTCGATGATAAGCCGAACATCGCCGTCTTTGTTCTTCAGGACATCAATTACGAGCATGGGAATTACTCTCTCTTCATGTGACGGCGTCATCTCTTCCGATGGACCTGCAGCAATTTTCGCTCGGCAAGGCTGCCCGGTTACAAGCCTACAGCGATCATTTTGTGAGAGCGGGGGCGTTCAGCCTGTAACTTGAAGCCACCGATCGCGAACTACCGTCAGAACCAGGCTTCCCTCTCGGACGGGCAAGTCGTGCTCACCAAGGAGCCTAATCGTGCCTCAATCGCCTCTCAGCGAAGAGCTTCGCAAGCTCGGTCAACAGGTACTCGTGTTCCAGGGCGGTGGTGCGCTCGGTGCCTACCAGGCTGGGGTCTATGAAGCACTCCATGCCGCGGGAATCGAAGTGGATTGGGCGATCGGCACGTCAATCGGCGCCATCAACGCTGCGATTATCGCCGGCAACGCGCCCGCCGACCGTATCCACCGTCTTCGCGCCTTTTGGGAGCGTGTCGAATATGGCGGATGGCTCGACGATTTTTTCCCCGGGCCGCTGTCAACGACGCTTCGTTTTTGGTCGGCGATGGCCACCGGCATCCCAGGCTTCTTCGAGCCCAACATGGCGATGGGGTTCGGGTCCCATGCCCAGATCGAAAGCGAGCAGGCTGGCTATTACTCAGTCGAACCGCTCCGGCGCACGCTCGGCGACCTTGTCGATTTCAACGTTCTCAATTCCGCTGCCACCCGCCTGACCGTCGGCGCGTCAAACGTCAGCACCAGTGAGATGGTCTATTTTGACTCTCGGGACGAAGCTCTCGCTATATGCCACATTCTGGCATCCGGCGCTCTGCCGCCCGCTTTCCCGCCGGTCCGTATCGGCGACGACTTTTTCTGGGACGGCGGTGTTCTCTCGAACACTCCGGTCGAAACCGTGTTCGACGATAACCCTCGACGCAATTCGGTGATTTACTCGGTGCATATCTGGAACCCGGAAGGCCCCCCTCCGCGATCGATGCACGACGTCATGAACCGCTACAAGGATGTCCAATATTCGAGCCGCTCGGCCAGCCATATCAAGCGTCAACGACAGCTCCACCGGCTGCGACATGTCATAACGGAAATCGCCGATCATCTGGGTGAAGAGATCCGCCAGGATCCACGCGTTCAGGAGCTACTCGCCTATGGGTGCAGGACGCGCATGCATGTCATTCGGCTGCTTGCGCCCCGGCTCGGTTATGAAGATCACAGCAAGGACGTGGATTTCAGCCCCTCGAGCATTCGCCAGCGCTGGGAAGCAGGCTATGCTCACACGATGCGCATGCTTGAAGCATCGCCCTGGCGCTCTGATTCCGACCCGATCGAAGGGTTCATCCTGCACGAGACCATGGGCGGTCTAAATGTCACCACTGCGGCTGCAAACGAGTGAGGAAACGAGCAGTCGCGTTGTCGCGAAAACGCGGGGAGCCAACCGCCAACACGATCGGCTCCCCGCAAAGAGTTACTTACGCATCGACTTCCGCGCGGTAACGCGATGCCACCACATTTCGCGAGAGGTTCGGAAGGAGCGCACCGCGCGCCTGATCGAAAGCGAGCCACTGACCTTCGTCTTCAAGCGGGGGGATCGTAACATTCTCACGGCGATCAAACCCAATCAGCGCAGCATCGACGAGGTCGTCTACTTCCATCACCATCTCGATCGGCAGCGCCTCAACGGGGGTTCCCGAATTCTCCCAGATTTCCGTGCGAGTCGCACCGGGTAGAACCGCCTGCACGTAGACGCCGCTGTCAGCGAGAAGCGTGCTAAGTGAGCGCGACAGGTGCAGATTGAACGCCTTCGTCGCGCTGTAGGTGCCGTCGAACAGCTCGGGCGCGAGCGCAAGAACCGAAGCGATATTGATAATCGAGCCCGAGCCGCGGGCCTTGAATGCTTTGGCCGCGGCAGAAGCCAGAACGGTCGTTGCCGTGACATTGAGCGCGATCAGCTTCTCGAATGCCGGAGTTTCATTGTCGAGGATGCCGCCCTTCAGCGCAGCGCCCGCATTGTTGAGGAAGAGGCTGATCAATGAATCGGTTGCGAGAAGCTTCTCGATCCGACTGAGATCGTCGCCATCGGTCAAATCGGCAACCAGGACCTCGATCGTACGGCCGGTCTCGGCGCGGAGTTTCTCGGCAAGAGCGTCCAACCGCTGCTTGTTGCGCGCGACGAGGATGAGGTCGTAGCCGCGGCGCGCCAGGCGATCCGCATAGGTTGCGCCGATGCCCGACGACGCGCCCGTGATGAGGGCCGTTCCAAGGGTAGAATCACTCATGGTCTATATCTCCTGCGACCCGGGGTGAGTCACTTGCGTTTTAATAGTGAGTCGCTATCATATTGCAATGGACAAGAAGATGCAGACCGAGAACAATTGTTGCCCGCTGGTGCGTGGGTTGTCGAAGGTAGGCGACGCCTGGAGCATGTTGATCCTTCGCGACGTTGCAACTGGGCTTGCCCGCTTCGATCAAATCCGGATCAATCTGAACATCGCCCCGAATATCCTTACTCAGCGGCTTCGATCGCTGATGGAAGCCGGCCTGCTTGCAAAGCGTCGATACAACGACCGCCCACCGCGCGACGAATATGTCCTGACGGACGCTGGCAGAGACTTTTTGCCGGTCCTGTATGTGATCGGGGAATGGGGTCACCGCCATAACGGCGAGGGTGCTGTGTCGCGGTTAATGGATATGGAGACCGGGCAACTGGTCGAACCAGTCGTGATCGATGGTCGAACCGGTACCCCGCTGGCAAACCGCCCCTTGAAGCTCGTTGCACCGGATGACGCGGGGATCGACAATCACAGTTGACCAGCGACCTTTGCCGGACAGCTGCGCACTTTCCGCCTCACGCCAACATCGGACCTTCGAACGACTACGTCTGCTGGTTCTCGTTGTCGAAACGTCGCAAATGTAAGGTGGCGAGCACACCCCAGACGCTCGCCACCTTCGGGCCATCAAAATTTTCGATTAACGCTCAGGTAGAAGTTGGCACGACGGGGATCGCCATACGTGCTGTAAAGAATATCGCTCGACAGATTGATGGGAGGGGACTTGTCCAAGATGTCATTGACTCCCGCGCGCACTTCCATCGATTTGGTGATCTTGTAACTGCCATAGACGTCCACATAGGCCTGCGCCGGTATCGTGGCCGATCCCTGAACGGCGCTGACGCTATGATTGATGTTGAGGAAATAAGGTCCGAAATACCGCACGCGGGCCCCAAAGGACCATTTGTCGGTGGAGTAGGTGGCGGAGACCACCCCACGCCATCGGACGCCCCCAGATGCGCCGATAAGAAGCGCGGAATTGTTGTCGAGAACGCCTGCCGATACGACCAAAGGTGAGCTGGGCGTCAGCCGCGACGACAGATCGATGAGATACGTCGCCGATCCCTGGACGTTGAGGTAACCCGATCCGACCTTCCTGTCGTAGGTCGCTGCGAAGTCAAGCGATTCAGATCGGAGGTAGGACAGATTGGCGGTGCTCGCATCGATCGCGATAATCGGGCCGACGGTAAAGGCGCCCAATTTAGTTGGATCGGTGCTGCGCGTAACCCGGTTCGGGAAGGCGGCGATGAAATCATCGAACTGAGATTGCCCCAGTGCTGTCGTCCCCGAATTGAGCAGCGAAATGGGTGAAAAATAGACGTTATTCTGGGTGATCCGCGTCCAGTCCACGGACAGGCGGAGGCCGGGAACGAAGCGCGGAGTCAAGACGGTGCCGGCCGACCAGCTCTTCGACGTCTGCGGGCTAACATTCGGGTTGCCGCCGATTGTCGCATTGACGAGATTGAATCCAGGGAAGAGGGGTGTGCCGATAGCCTCATTGCCACGAAGGGGGTCGGTGACGTTGACCGCTGACTTGCCCGCAAGGATCGTACCGGAGACACCCGCGGCAGCCGGTACGATCTGGTTCAAATATGGCGGGAGATAGCCAGTCGAATAGGACCCGCGGAAGGCGATATCCTGTGTGACGGTCCATTTCAGCGCGAGCGTCGGGTTGGTCGAGCCGTTACGCGTAGTCTCGAAGGTCGGCTGCGTACCGGATGCTGGGCATTGCGTAGTATAGGCCGAGGCGGGGAGTGGTGCGGGATAGGTACCGCTGGTCGGAAAACACGTCAGGAAACTATTTGAACCCACCCCAATATAATGATCGTAGCGCAGCGCTGTCTGAAACTCGAGTTCCCTGACGAGGGGCACGTGATTGTCCTTGCCCAGAATGGGGAAACGCACCTCGCCATAGACGCTGTCTGTCTGCTGGGTCCGCACGGGTGTGAACGTCACGTTCGAATTCTGGGTGTCGTTGAAAAAGGACGTGTATTGGCCTTGGCGCTGTTTGTCGCGCTCGAACAAGACGGTCGCGATCGGCTTGCCGCCCCAGAGCCGGATTAGCGGCAGCGGGCCGGCGAGTTTCAGAGAAATGGAACGGGTGTAAGAGCGCGGTGGCGTGATGAGCCCAGAGGACGGGCTGTTCAGGAACGTGAGGTTGAGCGGGTGTTGCAGGGTATCCTGCAGCAGATTGATCGAGCCATTGCTCGTCCCAACTCGCGTCGCAGCATCGTAGGACGGGGCGCCCGGTGACTGACTGAAACGATTCCAGTTCCAATTGAAGTCGAGCGCGGCGTGCCAGTCGAACGGCAGATCGACAATGGCGCCCGCCAGCACACGAATGGTTTGGCTATCAGTGGTGCTGCGATAGTTCGGGGTCGCGGATGGCAGCGCAATAGTGATCGTGTTCTGGAACGGATTGAGCGGGGACGATCCGGGCAATGTAAACAGGCCCGACGACTGGTTCCCGAACACATAGCTTGAATAGTGATTATAACCCACCTCGCCATAGAGGCTCAGCCATTTGTTAAACTGGCGCTTCACGGCCACGGACCCGCTATAGCTTTCGGTAGGCGAAAGTAGCGTTGCACCAGCGCCGTCGCCAAAAGGCCCGATCCCGGTATTGGGATATAGTCCCAGATCCTGCTTGCCCGCGTTCGCGATAAGCACTCAACGACGTGAGATGAACACTTCGGACGACATCGCTCTCGCCTACATTTCCACTTATAAAGGGGGGATCATCGCTACGCGCCATTTCGCCGAACCTACGATCCAGGACGGCCAGGCCGAGTTCGCGGACTAGCCTTTCGCGACGTATCGCCACAGTGTCCGACCGAAGATCCGGCGGCGATGTCCACATGATCGATACGTTCGATCCTATACCGGTCTCGACGTTGATGTGCGTCTCAAACGCGTGGGCCGCCACCTCGCCCAGGTCCGGTTCCGGTCCATCCGGCGCCTTAGGCTTCCAGTCCGCGAACCGAGCACGAATTTTCGCCTCCATCGCATCGACATCGAAGTCGCCGACCGCCACGAGCGTCGCGCGGGAAGGGCGATAATAGCTGTTGTAGAAGTCGACGAAGCGCTCGCGCGGCGCAGCATTGATAATCTTGAGGTCGCCGATCGGAAAGCGATCCGCGACCTTCTGGTCCTTCGCGACCACATCTAGCAATTTGCGGCTGACGCGCAGCGACGGGGTATTGCGCAGGCGCTCCTCGCCGGCGATGACGCCGCGCTCATCGACGATGTCCTGCGGATCCATCGTAGCTTCCGACGCCTGTTCGCGCACGACCAACAGTCCGGTTTCGAGCGTGTTGTCGTCGCTTCGGGGAAGATCGAGCCGGTAAAAGGTCTGGTCGAAACTCGTGGCGGCGTTGAGATCGGCACCGAACTGCAGACCTAGACGCTCCAGAATCGTGATGACGTCGTTCTTGGGAATATGGGTCGTTCCGTTGAACGCCATGTGCTCCATGAAGTGTGCCAGACCGAGCTGGTTTTCCTTCTCATTGAGCGACCCCGCGTCGACGCGCAGCCACAATGACGCCTGTTTGGGGGGCGTCGCGTTATGGAGTATGGCATATCGCAACCCGTTCGGGAGCGTCCCGAAACGGACGTCCGGATCGACGGGCAGATCACTCATCGTCTGCGTCCACGGCTGCGAAGGCTTGGCGCTCTCCCCAATTGCCGATGCACCCGATGCCACGCTCACACTGCTACCCGGCTCGCTTTGCTGTGCGGTGGCCCCGCCAGCCACAAGCGCCGCCAACGCTACGCCTGTGCCGAAAAGTCCGACTTGCACCCTACATGTCCCAAATTTCATCCTGTCCGCCCCAATGCTTTCCGGTCCGAGCGGGCTGAAGATTGATCCCGGCTCTTGATGGGGAACGTAGGCCAGGTGAAAATCCACATCCCGGCCGTGATCTTTTTGGACGCTAACGAACCAGCGACCGCACGCACGCTTCCCAGACGGTACCACCTCAGAACTTTCGCCATTGGCAGATGAGCATTCCCTGCTGTTTCATCCCTGGCCACGCATGGATCAGATCCTCTCGGACGCCGCGCGCGGTAGGCGCGCGATCGAAAGCGTCACCAGGATCGTCGCCGTCATCGCCAAAGCCGCGCTCCATGCGTAGGAACGCAACAGCGGCATGCCGATCAGCAGCAGACCGTCATTGCCACCGGGGATGAGTGCGCTGCCCCAGCCCATCAGCAAGCCGCCGGCAAAACAACGGACCGCGGCTCGGGCAGCCGGCACCGCGAATTGAAAACGCCCCGTCCGCCACCCCGCGCTGATCGCACCCAGAAGAAGCGCTACGATCAGAATCCAGCGGAAGTCGTCGACACCTCCAGCGCCATGCGCAATGTCCGACAAAATATCGGTATAGGCCCATGGCCCCACGGTCAGGAACATCACCAGGAACGTGACCCCAATCACCGTCGTCGCGCCATGGGCCGACCATGGCCGCGAGACCGAACCGAGCGACACGAGTGAACGACCGAGCCCGAGTACTCGCCAGGCGATCAGCACTATCACCGGTACCAGCAACCAGCTCCCGATAGCGAGCATAAGCGAGTCGTCCGGCGCGCTCGTCGCCATCATCTGCAAAACATGGCCGAGGGACAGGTCCCCGGCGAACAGGCCAAGTGGCATAAACACGTAGGCCAATTCACCCGAGCCCAGTCGGGCGATCGTTCCGAACGCGCAGGCACCGTTGATGCAGGCCCCGATGCCGAACAAACAGCCGCCGGCGATCGCCCAGCCTGTTGTCGTGAACGGTTGGGGCACAGCGACCGTGTCACCTACCGCTCGTGCCACGAGTAGCCCGCCCGTCACCCAAAGCGATGCTTCGACAATGGCAAGGAGACGCGTGATTCGACGCGCAATGAGCAACTCGTCAATTGCAGCGACCAGACAGGTGCTTCCGCGCTGGATTGCATTCCCCATGACAAACGCACAGGTCGCTCCGAACAGCAGCACAAGTGGGGACAGCGGCATGCCCGTATGGGCAAGCCTCACCGACGATGCTGCCGCATCGATCACGACGCCTTGCCCATTTTCGTTTCCCCTTCGACGCCCCCCGCGACCCGCGTCGCGAAAGATCCACGTGGGAAGGTTCGGCTGAAACCGTGTTTGGTTACATCATGTCTGACGGGCGCATGAAGAAGAACAATTTCATCGCCGCATCGAATGGCGTGTCAGAAATCTTCGGATCAACGTCGCACTCTCGTCAACAGTTTCGTCCAAAGCGAAATGCCCGCCATCGAGCAGATGGATCTCGGCTTCGGGCACGTCCCGTTTGTAAGCGTCCACCTCCGCCAGCGCGAAGAACGGATCATAGCGTCCCCACAACGCCAGCAGCGGCGGTCGATGCTCTCGCAACCAGGCTGACCATCGCGGATAGGCGGCGACATTCGTGCGGTAGTCATAGAAAAGGTCGGTCTGGATATCCGCCTCTCCCGGCCGCTGGAGGAACGCATATTCGTCGTTCCACAGATCAGGGTCATAACGTTCGGGAGCGGGCGAGCTACCGAGGTGGCGAAGCTTCGTTGTCTGGAGGGACAGGAAGCCCTTGCGGATATCTGCTTCATGGGCCGAGCGATCGCGCCAGAAGGCCTTGCGAGGCTCCCAGGCCGGCCCCAGTCCGTCCTCGTGCGCAACGGCATTCTGGACGATCAGCGCGGTGACGCGATCAGGATGGGCGATTGCCAGCCGAAAGCCGATCGGGCCGCCATAGTCATTCATGTAGAGCGCATAGCGATGGACGCCGACCTTCTCGGTGAACCGATCGATCAGCGTTGCGATATGGTCAAACGTATAGGCGAAATGATTGGCCGGCGGCGCGTCGCTGTTGCCAAAGCCGGGATAGTCGGGCGCTACCAGGTGATAGCGATCTGCAAGCAGCGGGATGAGCGTGTCGAACATGCGCGACGACGACGGGAAGCCGTGAAGCAGCAGGATCGTTGGCGCGTCGCGCGGGCCAGCCTCGCGGTAGAAGACCCTTACGCCATCGACCTCGACGGTACGATACGCGGTGGCGTGCGCGGAAACGCGCCTGGCAACCGGCGCGGCAACCGCAGGCGGGCCGGACAGCATCATCGTCGCCGCGGCCAGCATGCTCGCCGCTGGTATAACTCTCACAACGCCATGCCCGCAATTTGGGCGTCGATCGCCGTCAGGTGGCCGGTCTTGATCCAGACCGTGCAGCCAGCGCACCCGGCAATCGCATCGAAGTCTCGCCCCGGCGGAAGACGCAGCCAGGATTCCGCATCGAGCAGATCGCCTCCTTCGCTCAAAGTGCCGTCGAGGACCAGCAACTCGAGACCGGCTGGGTTTTCGATCCGAACCGGCGTCAGCGCATCCCAGCTCTCGAGCCGGACGACTTCGTCACCGAAGCTGTGCAGCGGCACCGCCGCCACGCCCGATCGATCGGCGACAGCAGCATAACGGATCAAATCGGGGGAAAGGCGGACGTGCGTCTGGTCGGCCGGATCGAACTGCCACAGCTTGACCAAGATGGTGCAGCCATCATCCGAGTAAGGCGTGTGCCGCGAGCCGCGCGGATTGCGGACATAGGACCCGGCCGGGAAGTGGCCGTGTTCATCGGAAAAGACGCCGTCGAGCACCACAAACTCCTCGCCGCCGCCATGGGTATGCGCAGAGAAGTAGGATTGTGGCGCATAGCGTACGATCGTGGTCGCGCGAGCAACCTCGCCGCCGACACGGTCGAGCATTCGGCGATCGACGCCTGCCATCGGTGAGGGGACCCAGGGCTCTTCGGCCGAATGAACCAAAACCCGCTGCGAGAAATCGGCATTCACCTCCATGGTCATATCCTTCCTTATTGCGTCGATCAGAGCTGAAGAGAAATCGCGCCGCTCCCCTTCGCCGGGACGGCACAGCAGATGAGGGCTTCGTCGGCGCCGACCTCGGCGCCAGTCTTTCGGGTGTGAGTAACCATGCCGGCCAGCACGCGCGTCCGACACGATCCGCAAGTACCCGACCGGCAGCCAAATTCGGGGGATAATCCGGATGCCTCTGCAAGTTCGAGCAGGCTGCCCATGCCGGGCGTCCAGTTGGTCGACTTGCGGGCCGCAGCAAAGCTTACTTCGGTCGCTTCCTCTGCCGCCGCAGCGGTAGGAGGTGAGGGGACCACCGTCGGATCGAGGCTACGCGTCATCGCGGCGGGGCCGAACGCCTCGGCATGGATCCGGCCATCGGCGATATTCAGGCCTCTCAGCCCATCATAGACGTCTTGCATGAACGCTGATGGGCCGCACAGATAGAAGTCGTAGTCGTCGAAGGGCAAGACGCTGCGCAGCAGATCGCTGTCGATCCGGCCTCGATAGTCGTAGTCGCGGTTCGCTCCCTCGCCGTCGGCCTGGCTGAGCACGCGAACCGCCTGAATCGCGCCCTGGCTGGCCCGCACGATCGCAGCGATCTCGTTCGCAAAGGCGCGTTCCGCAACGGTGCGCGCCGAATAGATTATCCAGGCACGGCGCAGCTTGCGGGTGCGTGCTCCTTCCAGGATCAGATGGCGGGCCATCGCGAGGATCGGCGTGATCCCGATGCCGGCGGCCAACAGTACGGCCGGACGCGGCGCGGCCGCGTCGATCGTAAACGCGCCGGCCGGCGAACGCGCCTCGATGACATCGCCCACGTCGAGACCATGCAGATGACCAGACACTACGCCCTCGCGCTTGACGCTGATCCGGTAGAGTTGATCGCCCGGCGCCGACGACAACGTATAGGTTCGGATCAGCGGGCGCGGCTCGCCGAGAGGCGAGACGCGGATCGGAAGATGCTGGCCGGCTTCGTGGGCCGCCAGTCCGGCTCCGTCCGCCGGCTCGAGGTGAAAGGAGCGGATGACGCTGCTTTCCTCGACAATCCGCGCGATACGGAGCCGTCGCCATGCCTGGCCGAGGCGCGCAGCCTCGATCTTCGCTTCCGCATCCGCCCAGGTGCCCGTCGCGGCGAGATTGGGCGACCAGGCATCATCCTCGAACCGCCATGTGAGCGGCAGGCCGGCACGCCGGCGGACGATGCGGTGGGGATGGACGCGCCATAGGCGTTCTGCGCCCGCAAAGGCCGCGATCTCCGGCGATTCGAGCACAATATCGGCATCGCCGCTGACCTGCAGAAGGTCGCCCGTCGACCAGTCGATGAACACCAACCCGGCCTTGCCGCTCTCCCGGATGTTCCCGAGCGTGTTGAAGAACTGATTGCCCGCAAAATCGGGAACGGTGAGCGTGTCGTCCTCATTCACGCGCACGAAGCCGGGTCGGCCGCCCCGATGGGATACGTCGACGCGACGTCCATTCGTCGTGTCGGCGAAGCTCGCGACATAGAAGCTGTCCGCGCTTGTGATCATCGCGCGCGCTTCATCGTCCAATGTAGAAAGCGCTTCGGGTGGCGACGCGGACAAGATATCCGGCTCGCGCGTGTAGCTGGGCGAGCGGCGTTGGATATATTGTGGGCAGTTTCCGAAGGACTCATCCAGCGCAATGGTGAAGCCGCCGTCGTCGGTCGCCTGAACCCGTCCGTTGAGACGATTGCGTCGCCGCGTCGCCGGCTCGATGCCGATCATCGCAACCGCCTCGCCGGCCGCGAACCCGCTCGTGGCGGGGTCGCCAGGATCGATCACCGTGGCGACCTTGAGATGTTTCGAATCCAGCGCTCGCAGGAACCCAGGTCGTCCGGCGCGCGGCGTTGCCCAGACCAACCCTTCGGAATCGACCGACCCAAATACGGCGAAGGGAAGCTGCGCGTAGAAGCGGCGATGCTGGTCGACCAGATTATCGCGAATGAACTGGGGGCCCATGGTCGCCATTTCGGCGACGACACCGACCGTCTCCTGCAAGGCGATCTCGCCTGCGTGCCAGGGAGAAGTTCGATCGTTGTCCGGATCTTCCAGCATCGACATGGTCTCCATATGGGCGGGGCGGCCGCGGGGGAGGGGGAACGGCGCGCCCCGCCGTCCGGCTTCAGGCTTCGAGCCCGGCCGGTGTCTTCTGGAACGGTACAAAACGGGGGAGCGCTTCCACGCGCTGGAGCCAGTCACGCGTCTGCGGGTAGGCGGACAGGTCTACATTCCCCTCCGGCGCACGCGCGATATAGCTGTAGAGCGCAACATCCGCGATAGTCGGCTCGGACGTGCCAGCAAGCCACGTCCGTGTCGTAAGCGTCGCCTCCACGACCTTCAGCGTGTCATGTGCGCGGTGGATAACTTCGTCAGGATCGAAAGGCGCATCGAACACCGTGACCAGCCGCGCAGCGCATGCGCCATAGGCGATCTTGCCGGCAGCGATCGAAAGCCAACGTTGCACCTCTACCTCGGTTGCCACGTCCTTGGGCAGCCAGGAGGTCGCGTTGGCGATCCGCGCCAAATAGACCAGGATCGCGTTGGAGTCGGCGACGACCGTCTCCCCATTCACCAGTACCGGAATCTCGCCGAAGGGGCTCATTGCCAGGAATTCTGGTGTCTTGTGCGCCCGGGCGGCCAGGTCAACCTCGATCAACTCATGCTCGATGGAGAGCAACGCGAGGAAGAGCCGCGCACGATGCGAGTGCCCGGACAAGGGATGGTAGTAGAGCTTCATGCCGATCTCCGCGGGTGAGGAGTAAGGGGTGGCCCCGTGGTGGAGGAAACCACGGGGCCGGGGGGCAGGCAGGGATCAGGCAGCTTCCGCCGCGCTCACGACCGGGAAATCGATGTCGGTGTGCAGCGCGTTGTTCAGGTAGTTGGTGAAGACGTTCACCGCGACCAGCGCGATGATCTCGACCACCTGGGCGTCAGTGAAGCCGGCGAGACGAACCTCGGCGACATCGGCGTCCGACACCTTGCCGCGGGCGTCGACGACGCTGCGAGCGAACTTGACCGCGGCCGCTGCCTTCGCATCGCCCGACAGGCCGCGACGGTTGAGAGCGATCTCGGCCTCGTCGATTTTGGCCAGGTTCAGCCCCAGATAGGTGTGCGCAGAGAGGCAGTAGTCGCAGCCATTGGCCTGCGCGACGGCGAGCGCGATCCGCTCGCGGGTCTTGACGTCCAGCGCCTTGCCGAGCGCGCCGTTGAAGCCGAGGAAGCCCTCGAGCGCGGCCGGGCTGGTGCCGATCAGGCGAAACAGATTGGGAATGACGCCGAGCTGAGCGCCGACTGCGTCGAGCAGCGGCTGCGAGGCGGCGGGGCTTTCGTCACGCGACGGGATGGTAACACGAGCCATTTGAGTTCTCCTTGGTGGACAGGTCAGGGGGCCGGTCAGCGCCGGTGACAGTTATTTCGCACCAATCGCGGTCAGCGATAATGGAGATAGTCGGCAGATCATTATTGCGGATGTCGCGATAATTTGCGCAGTACGACGGAACGGCGCGCGGCGACCGGCGAAATCTCGGGCGATGTAACCGGCGCCCCGTCGCCGCCGAATCTCTCTGCGAGAGTTTCCGGAGACAACGCCATGAAAGCCACTCATCTCGCCTACGCCGCCACTGCCGCCCTCGCGATTGGAACGATGGCCTTGGCTGCCCAGCCTACGGCGCCCGCTCAGCCCCCTCGCGGCCCGGTTGTTGTCGAGTTGTTCCAGAGCCAGGGATGCTCCGATTGTCCGCCCGCTCAGATCAACCTCAACGGGCTCGCTGACCGCCCCGATGTGCTCGCGCTTTCATTCGGGGTGACCTATTGGGACTATCTCGGCTGGAAGGACAGTTTCGCCTCGCCGCAGTTCACGCAGCGACAGCGCGACTATTCGGACCGCAACAACGGTATCGGCGTCGCTACCCCGCAATACTGGATCAACGGGCGACAGACCGTGTTGGGCGCCAATCCATCTCGGGTCGCCCAGCTCATCGGTCAGGGCGGTCCCTCCGGCGGCCCGGCGGTTACGGTCAATGGATCGTCGCTGAGTCTGAGCGCTGGCACCGCGCCATCGGGCGGCGCCGACGTGCTCCTCGTCCGCTACGATCCGCGCACTGTCCAGGTAGCGATCCGCGCGGGCGAGAATGGTGGTCGCACCATTCCACACCGCGACATCGTCCGGCAACTCATCCGAATCGGTCGCTGGAACGGCCGCGCACAGACGATTTCGCTGCCCGGCAACAATGCCAGCGGCCTGAAAAGTGCGATCCTTGTCCAGGCGAAGGCCGGCGGGCCGATCCTCGCGGCCGCGAAAATCTGATCGGAGCAGTGCCGATGATACCGACCTGAGAATTCGGCGAGAAGGGATCAAGACTGTTTGCCGGATAATCCCTGACATATTAGCTAGCGGTCCTGTCAAATAGCAGTGCAGGACGGACCAATGCTGCGTCAGGATCAATTCGATGGGCTGGTCGCGTTCGTGAGCGTCGCCCAGCAGGGCGGTTTCTCCGCGGCAGCGGTCCGGCTTGGCGTGTCGGCGTCGGCGGTAAGCCAGGCCATTCGCACGCTCGAAGACCGCCTCGGCGTCCCGTTGTTCAACCGCACCACCCGCAGCGTAAGCCTCACCGAAATCGGTCAACGCTACTATGACCGGGTTCTACCCTACGTCCGCGAGCTCGCCGAAGCCAATGAGGAGCTCGGCGATGAAACCGAGCGCGTTGGTGGCCTCCTGCGCCTCAATGTCCCCCGCGCCGGATATTTAATCGTCATACAGCCAATCCTGCGGCGCTTCCTTGATACCTATCCCGATGTCTCAATCGAGCTGGTGCTCGAGAACGCTTTGGTCGACATCGTCGGCATAGGTTTCGATGCCGGCATCCGCTTCGGAGACCTCATCGAAAAGGACATGATCGCGGTTCGGATAGGACCGCCGATCGAGGCCTTCATGATTGTGTCGCCTGACTATATCGCCCGCCGCGGGATGCCCAAGGTTCCCCAGGATCTCCAGAGCCATGACTGCATTCGGTTCCGTCACGTCACCACAGGCCAGATCGAGCGCTGGGAATTCTCCAAGGAGGGCGAAACCTTCGAGCTTTCGCCGACCGGGCGACTGATCATCAACGACTCCGAGGCGCTTGTACAAAGCGCGCTCGATGGGCTCGGCATAGCCTATATGATCAACGGCTATATTGAGCGCTTCATCGAAGACGGCCGTTTGGTCCGCGTCCTCGCCGATTGGAGCCCACGATTCGATGATCTCCACCTCTACTATGCCGATCGGCGCCGGGTGCCCGCCAAGCTCCGCGCGTTGATCGACTTCCTGCGCGCCGAACGAATGCCACCAGCCTCGGCCGACCTTCTTCTGCCCCGTTGAGCACGACGTCCCTCGCCTGACGAGCGACCGCGCGACGTCAGGGCACCGGGCTCCGGGTAGCCGCGGGAGGATTTCCGATCGCCACCACACGTCCAGCGCTGGCAATGGACGCCGGTCGGTGCGCGACGACAATGCGGGTTTGCCGTGTCGCCTCGGCAGCGAGGTTGCCAAGTACCTCTGCCTCGGTCTCGAGGTCGAGCGCCGACGTGGCTTCGTCCAGAACAAGGATCGGCGCATCGACAAGCAGCGCCCGGGCCAGCGCGATCCGCTGGCGTTCTCCGCCTGAAAGCGTCACGCCCCGCTCACCCACCAGCGTGTCATAGCCATCGGGCAATCGATCGATGAAGCGGTCGGCGCAAGCGATCCGCGCGACCCGTTCGACCTGTGCTTGAGACGCGTCCGGGCGACCATAGGTGATGTTATCGCGGATCGAACGATGGAAAAGTACGGGATCCTGTGGCGCGATCGCGACCGACCTGCGCAGCGAGCCAAGCGATACCCCGGCAATGTCCTGGCCATCGATCAAAATACGGCCCGCTTGCGGTTCATGCAGCCGGTGCAGCAGCTTGATCAGTGTCGATTTGCCGGAGCCGCTGGGGCCGATGATCGCGACCGTCTCACCCGACCCGATCGCAAGATGCAACTTATCCAGAACAGGTGGCAGTTCGCTGTCATACGCGAACGAAACCCCTTCGAACCTTACCTCGCCGCCGGCCACCGCAAGCGCCGGTGCTTGTGTAATAAGCGGTTCGGCGGCGATACCGGCGAACCGCACGGCGTCTGCAGTGTCGTCGATGCCCTTCTGTAGTTCGCGCACATTGTCGCCAAGATTGCGCAGGTACCCGCTCATCACGAGGAAGGCAGTCATCGCAAACGCCACGTCCCCGGGCGAAGCTCGGCCCGCGAGCCAGGCGCGGACCATCATCCCGGTTGCCCCGATCTGGAGAAGCAACAACACGATATTCTGGGCAAGCCCCAGATCGACGAAGCGGCCCCAGGTTCGAAACACCGACGCTCGCCAGCGCGCCATGTCCGCAGCGACCCGTTCCTTCTCGCGCGCCTCGGCGCTGAACGCTTTCACGGCCGGGTTTCCAGCCAAGGCATCGGCCAGTGTTGCGTTCGCGACGGCGTCGAGCTCAGTCGATTGCAGGCTGGCAGGACGGACATAGTGCGCTGTCAGGCCGAGATTCAGTACGGTGAACGCCAGTACGGCTCCCATGCCAACCATGCCGGCGATCGGGTTGCGCAGGAACAGCATCACCGCCAGGCCGCCAAGCACCAGCAACGCCGGTCCGATCCGAATCGTCAGCGCATCGGTGATCTCGTCATAGCCCCACATCGCGCGACTGACACGGCGCACGATACCACCCGTAAGGGCGGACGTATGCCAAGCCGCCGGCAGCGCCTGGACTCGAGCGAAAGTCTCGCCGACCATCTCCTCCATGTTGCGCGCTGCCACCGGAATCCAGAGGCGATGGGCGATGTTTCGCGCGATCGCGAACCCAGCGAACATCACGACGAACGTGCCCCATGCACGCCAGACGGCGCCGCTTTCTGCGCGCCCCGCGGCGATCACATCGACCAGCGTTGCCGATGCGGAGGGTAGTGCGAGATCGAAGCCCGTCGCGATCAACGCGAACGACACGCCTGCAGCAAAGGTCAAACGACGGCGCCACCAATAGGCCGCCACGAACGACACCACACTGCCGGCGGATACCGTCGCCGTCCCATTGCGTGTAGACGCCCTCATTGAGAATCCGGAGTGTACCAAACGGCGCCTGATCCAAGCACGAATGGCGTGCAAATCCGAAAGCGAGCTGCCTTGAGCCTCGATCACTGACGGCCACTGTCACGGCGCGGCAATCCTAATCCGACGACTTCATGAGGGTGATAAGGAGCCTCCAGCGCCGCGACCTCGCTTTCGTCCAACTTCACAGAGAGGGCCGTGACCGCATCGGCAATATGCTGCGGCTTTGTTGCGCCGACGATCGGTCCCGTCACACCCGGCTTTTGCAGCACCCAGGCGAGCGCGATTTGAGCGCGCGATACGCCGCGGACTTCAGCTATACGCCCCACTTCCTCGACCACGGCTGCATCGGAATCGACGTAGAGGCTGCGCCCGAAAGCGTCGCTCTCCTGGCGTGTCGATGTCGCATCCAACGAACGAGCCAGACGTCCGCGCGCCAGCGGGCTCCACGGGATAACGGCGAGCTTCTGGTCGCGGCAGAAAGGCAGCATTTCCCGCTCTTCCTCGCGATAGAGCAGGTTAAGGTGGTTCTGCATGCTGACGAAGGGTGTCCAGCCTCGCGCCCGCGCCGTATAGATTGCCTTGGCGAACTGCCAGCTCGACATGGACGATGCGCCGATATAGCGCGCCTTCCCTGACTTCACGACGTCGTGGAGCGCTTCCATCGTTTCCTCGATCGGCGTCGTCTCGTCCCAGCGGTGGACCTGGTAGAGATCGACATAGTCGGTACCCAACCGTTTCAGGCTGGCGTCGATTTCGTGGAAGATCGCCTTGCGCGACAACCCCGCGCCGTTCGGCCCGGGCTGCATCCGATTGAACACCTTGGTGGCAACGACCAACTCGTCCCGGCGGGCGAACTTCCGGATGGCACGGCCGACAATCTCTTCGGAAGTGCCGTCGGAATAGCTGTTGGCCGTATCAAGGAAATTGATGCCGGCCTCGAGTGCCTGCTTGATCAACGCGTGCGCATCTTCCTCGCCGAGCGTCCAGGGATGCGTTCCCTTGCCGGGGTCCCCGAAGCTCATGCACCCTAGCACAAGACGGGACACCTCGAGGCCCGTGGACCCGAACTTGACGTACTCCATGATTTAAATCTCCGCTGCTTCCTGGTCATTGGTCAGAAGGGATATGTCCGGCGCGAGTGCTGGATCGATATCCAGTGCTCGCTCGTGAATTCCTCGATCACGCCGTGCGCGCCGAACCGGCCGAGACCCGAGTTCTTCTCGCCGCCAAACGGCATGTTCGCCAGGTCGATCCCGGGCATGTCGTTCACATGAGACATGCCGGCCTCCATCCGATGGGCGAACCGCGCTCCGCGATCAAGGTCGCGGGTCACGACGGCACTCGACAGCCCGAATTCGGTGTCGTTTGCGATTCGGAGCGCATCCGCTTCGTTCTCTGCTCGAATGATGGGCGCGACCGGCCCGAAAATCTCCTCTCGGCCCAGCCGGACTTCCTGCGTCACATCGGTGAAGACGTGAGGTGGAAGCACCAGCCCTTGGGGAGCACCACCCAGCCACTCGGTCGCGCCGTCCTGGCGGGCCTCGGTGATCATCCGAGTCAGCCCATCGAGCTGTCTCGCATTCACGACCGGTCCGACGATGGTGTCGGCCTCCATCGGATCGCCATATTTCAGCGCGGCGACGCGAGCGACGAAGGCCTCCACGAAGCTGTCGTGCAACCCAGCATCAACGATGATCCGGTTGGTGCTGACGCAGATCTCCCCTTGGTGGAGGAATCGGCCAACCACCGCTAGATCGACCGCCAGATCGACATCGGCATCGTCGAGGATCACCAGCGGGTTGTTGCCGCCTAATTCGAGCTGCACCTTCTTCAGCGTCTTGCCGGTCGCGGCCAGGCCACCGATCCGGCGCCCGACCGGCGTCGAACCGGTGAACGAGATAACGCGCGACGCCGGATGGAGGATGAACGGATCGCCGATCACGCCGTTGTCGCCGGAAACCACGCTCAGCACGCCCGCCGGCAGCCCTGCCTCTTCCAGTATCTTGGCGAGAAGGAAGCCGCCGGACACGACGGTCTCGGAAGCGGGCTTGAGCACCACCGCATTGCCCAGCGCCAATGCCGGCGCTACCGCCCGGCTGCTCAGGTGCAGCGGCCAGTTCCACGGGCTGATAACCGACACCACGCCGACCGGCTCGCGATATATGCGATGCTCCTTGCCCGGAATATCGCCGGGGATGATCCGACCCCAGCTGCGCGTCGGGAGCGTCGAAGCTTCCAGGATGATCGCACGGACCGCCGACCATTCCATCTCGGCCTTCAGGCGCACGCTCCCCGATTCACGGATCAGCCAGTTGACGATCTCCGCATGGCGCGCGTCCATGACCGCCGCTGCCCGCCTCAGGATCTCAGCCCGTTCGCCGGGCAGGCCGGCCGCCCATTCCCTCTGTGCGCGGGCCGCGGCGTCGAAGGCGAGCTCGATATCCGCAACACTTGCCTGCGAGACTTCGACAAGCGTCTTGCCCGTATAGGGATCGACATCCTCATGAACCGTACCGGCGCGACCCCGCACCCATTTGCCGGCGATCAACAAGTCGCCGAAATCGTAGGGTTTGGGCGTGTTGGTGGTGTCGGCGATTGTCATTTCATGGATCCTTCGTTTGAGGACGCTATCTGCGGTTGCTCGCCGCTGGATCGCCGCGCACGGCGATGAGCAGGCCGCCCGAGAGGATGAGCAGGCCCAATATCTGGATGGCCGTCGGTATCTCCCCGGTGACGGGGATGCCGATCAGCATGGCGACGCCGGGCGCTAGGGCCGGGAAGAGCGCAGCCCGACCGGCCCCGAGATTCTGGACCGCACGGGCAAAGGCGAAGAGTGCGATGACCCCGGACAACACCCCTTGGACCAGTATTTGTTCGACCAGCATCGCGGGGCTGGCCGAGGCGAACAGACGGAGCCCATTCTCGGCAAGGTACGCGGGGACGTAGACCGCCGCCGACAAAACCGAAACGACGGCGGTGGCCGACAAGGGAGCAATCGTCCATCGCCGCTGCAGGACCGTGAACAGGGCCCACATCGAGCCGGCAGTAGCGAAGAGTAGGTCTCCCACCCACGCCGTCGGACTTCCCGCCATCAGCCCCTGGCCTGCGGCGACCGCGAGACCGGCGATGATAACGAGAATCCCCACTATCCGGCGCTTTCCCGGCCGCTCACCGACGAAGACCGCGGCGAGGAGGATGCTGACAAGGGTCAGCATGCCGAGCTGTATCACTGCCCCATGTGCAAGCGGCGCGAAGCGGTAGCCGCTCGAACTCACGATGACGAAAAGCGGGCCGGCAAGTACCGCGAGGGTGACGCCCTTGCGCCACCCCATCCCGCCAAGCCGATGAGGCGAGCGACGGACGAACCAGGGCAACAGGATCGCGCCGGCCACCAGATACCGCAGGAACGCAAGGTCGGTCGGATGTAGTCCCGCGCCTATCGCGTGGCGCGACGCAACAAGGAAACCGCCCCAGATGACCGCCGCAATCAGGCCATACGCCCAACTGCGGCGGGTGCGCACCCGGTCATCCTGCTCCTGAATCATCCGCGACGTTGGAGCAACGGTGGCCATCGCAAGATCCCTTCAATCAGTCAGGGAAATCGGTGGAGAGCGTTACGTCCTTCCAGGCGTCGAACTCGCCCTGGAGTGTCGCGAGCTTTTCCGCGACCAAATGGGCGGCATCCGAACCGAGCAGCAGGTGCATCGGCGGGTTCTCCGCCTCGACCAGCTTCAGGATGGCAGCGCCTGCAAGCGCAGGGTCGCCCTTCTGCTTCCCGCTATAGCCCTGACGCGTTTCCCGCAGTGGGTTCATGAGCGCATCGTAATCGGCAATGCTGCGCGGCGCGCGTACCATCGACCGACCGGCCCAATCCGTCCGAAAGGAGCCGGGCTCAACCGCGGTTACGTGAATGCCGAGATCCTTGACCTCCTTGGCCAGACTTTCCGAGAGGCCCTCGAGGGCGAACTTGCTTGCGTGATAGAGGCCGAGGCCAGGCATTGTAACGATCCCGCCCATCGACGTGATGATGACGATCCGCCCGGCGCGGCGCGCGCGCATATGAGGCAGGACCGCCTTCAGGACAGAGAAAGCGCCGAAGACATTGACGTCGAACTGACGCTTGATGTCATCGAGCGTCGACTCCTCGACCAGGCCTTCATGGCCGTAGCCAGCATTGTTGATCGCGACGTCGATCGCACCGATCTCCCGCTCGATCCTGTGGATGGTAGCGGACACTGCCTCCGCGTCGGTCACGTCGAGCAGCACGCCATGCGCCCGCCCCGGAGCCAGCGCCTCGAACTCGGCGCATTCCTCAGGCTTGCGCAACGTGCCGGCAACGCTGTGACCGGCTGCGAGAGCGGCTTCCGAAATGGCGCGGCCAAAGCCGCTGCTGACGCCCGTGATAAAGAATAGCTTCGACGTGCTCATGATGGTTCTCCTGAACGTGTCCTTACAGATACGAGCGCCGGTGAGCCGCGATAAGTAGGGCAATGCGCGACAGGTCTTGAAGCAACGCTAAACAATCGCGCCGAGTGAATATCCTCGATTATGCGGCGCTGCTTACAAAGCCATGCACGATTGCATCGGTTATCAAGCCCTAATCGACCGGCCATAGCTGGACGTCGCAGCTCATGCGCCGCCTGCCGGATGTTTGCCCTTGGGAGATTCATATGCACGTCCAGCTACGACGAGGCGTCGTCCTGCTCACGGCAACCGTCATGCTCGGTGCCGGCGGTGCCGCCTTCCTTCTTGGCGGCGAGGACGAGCCTGCGCGCGCGCAGTCCGATGCCGACGCGCCGATCCAAGCCTCTGTCGCTGTCGTTACGCGGCGTGATGCCGCCCTCTGGCAAGAATTTTCGGGCCGCTTCGAAGCGGTCGACGCCGTCGATGTGCGCGCGCGCGTCTCCGGCGCTATCCGCTCTATTCACTTCCGCGAGGGTAGCCTGGTCCGGCGCGGCGACTTGCTCATTCAAATCGACCCCGACCCCTATCGCGCCGAGGTCGATCGCCTTTCCGGGCAAGTCGCGGCCGCCGACGCGCGCGCCCGCTTCACCCGATCCGAGGCCGACCGCGCCGACCGCCTGATCGAGACCGACGCCATTGCCGCGCGGGACCGCGATCGCCGTGCCAATGACGCGGCAGAAGCAGCGGCCAACCTGCGAACGGCTCGCGCTGCGCTGCGGGCAGCCCAGCTCAACCTCTCCTACACCCAGGTCCGCTCGCCGATTTCCGGAAGGATAGGACGGCGTGCGATTACCGTCGGTAACTTGGTTGATGCGGGCCCTAGCGCGCCTGTCCTCACGACCATTCTATCGGTCGATCCGATTTATGCTGGTTTCGAGGCCGACGAAGATACTGCCGCCCGAGCGCTTGTCGGGATCGAGGGCAACCGCGACCGCGTCAGCGCCATCCCGGTGAGCGCAACACTCGATGGAACGCTCGCGCCCGTCGCCGGGCACCTTCAACTCGTCGACAACCAGGTCGACGCCCGAGCGGGTACGATTCTGCTGCGCGCAACCTTCGCCAACCCGAATGGAAAGTTCACGCCCGGCCAATTCGCCCGGATCCGCCTGGGGGAGGCGAAGCGCGAGCCCGTCATCCTGATTCCCGAGACCGCGATCGGCACCGATCAGAGTCGGCGCTACGTCCTTCTTCTCAAGCCCGACAATCGGACGGTCCGTCGCGACATTCAATTGGGGCAACTCCTGGACGGCTTGCGTGTCGTTACCCAGGGTCTTCAACCGGGCGAGCGGATCGTAATCTCCAATCTGCAACGACTGAAGCCTGGCTCGCTCGTGCAGCCGCGCAGTGCGCCCATGGCCGTCCAGGCGAGCTGAGCCAATGTCGATCTCTCCTTTCTTCATCCGACGCCCGATCTTCGCGGGCGTGCTGTCGGCGCTGATCTTTATCGCGGGGCTGATCGCCATCCCGAATCTTCCGGTCTCCGAATATCCCGAGGTGGTGCCACCCACGGTGATCGTCACCGCGCGCTACCCGGGCGCAAGCCCGACCGTCATCGCCGAAACAGTCGCCACGCCAATCGAGGAATTGATCAACGGCGTTGAGAACATGCTGTATATGAGCAGTCAGGCGACCACCGATGGCCTGCTGACTCTGGTGGTCACCTTCCGGCTCGGCACCGATCCGGACCTTGCCACCCAGCTCGTGCAGAATCGTGTCCAGCAAGCCGAGGCGAGGCTGCCCGAGGCAGTGCGACGGCTCGGCGTCACGACGATCAAGAGCACCCCGGACCTCACCCTTACCGTGCACATGCTGTCGCCCGGCGGCCGCTATGACATGAACTATCTGCACAACTACGCGCTGCTGCACGTCCGTGATCGGCTCGCCCGTATTCCGGGTGTGGGTCAGGTCACGATCCGCGGCGCCGGCGATTATTCGATGCGCATCTGGCTGGATCCCGAAAAAGTCGCCGAGCGCGGGCTGTCTGCCTCCGACGTCGTCGAGGCGATCCGTAACGAGAACGTCGAGGCAGCCGGCGGTGCTCTGGGCGCCACGCCCTCCGCAAATGGAGTCCAGACCCAGCTCACTGTCAATGTCCAAGGCAGACTCCGTGACCCGGAGGAATTCCGCAATATCATCGTCCGCACAGCCCCCGACGGTGCCATTACGCGCTTGAGGGATGTCGCGCGGGTCGAGCTCGGCTCGGCCGAATACGCTGTCCGATCGCTCATCGACAATCAGCCCGCCGCCGCGCTTTTTGTTCTCCAGGCGCCGGGATCCAACACCGTGGAGATTGGCCGGCAGGTTCGCCAAGTGATGGCTGAGCTCAAACGGGACATGCCCACGGGCGTCGACTATCGCATCGTCTTCGACCCGACCCAGTTCGTCGTCGCCTCGATAGATGCGGTAGTCCGCACGCTGTTCGAGGCCATCTTCCTTGTCGTTCTAGTGGTGATCCTTTTCCTCCAGACCTGGCGCGCGTCGATCATCCCCCTGATCGCGGTCCCGGTCTCGATCGTCGGCACATTCGCGGTGATGGCGCTCCTGGGGTATTCGATCAACGCGCTTACCTTGTTCGGCCTGGTGCTCGCGATCGGCATCGTCGTCGACGATGCGATCGTCGTGGTCGAGAATGTCGAGCGCAACATCGAGGGCGGCCTTGAACCCAGGGACGCAGCCCTTCGCGCGATGCGCGAGGTCACGAGCCCGATCATCGCGATCGCCCTGGTATTGGTCGCTGTTTTCGTCCCGCTCGCTTTCACGACCGGACTTACCGGCCAGTTCTACCGGCAGTTCGCGATGACCATCGCAATCTCGACGGTCATTTCCGCGATCAATTCGCTCACCCTATCGCCAGCGCTCGCCGCGCTGCTCCTGAAGGCACCCGACGCGCCGAAGGACTGGCTCACCCGCCAGATGGACCGAGCCTTCGGGCGCTTCTTCGGTTGGTTCAACCGGGGCTTTCGTCGCGCAAGTGAGCGCTACGGCAACGGGCTGGGGCGAATCATCACGCGTCGAACCGCCTTCATGCTCGTTTACGGAGTGCTGGTGATCGCGACCGCGATCCTCTTCCGTCTCGTGCCCGGTGGTTTCGTTCCACAACAGGACCGAACCTATCTGATCGCCAGCGCGACGTTGCCAGACGGCGCTACGCTCGACCGAAGCGAAGCCGTGATACGCAAGATGAGCGAGATCGCGCTCAAGGATCCCGATGTCCGCGCCTCGCTCGCCTTCCCGGGGCTTTCGGTCAATGGCCAGCTCAACAGCACCAATGCGGGCATCGCGTTCATCAACCTTAAACCCTTCGCCGAGCGCCACGGGGCCGCTCACAACGCCGCCACGGTACGCGCGCGGCTGCTCAAATCCTTCTCCCAGATCGAAAACGCACGCATCGTGATCTTTCCGCCACCACCGGTGCGCGGCCTCGGAGCGACCGGCGGCTTCCGTCTACAGATCGAGGATCGGGCAGCACTCGGCTATGGCGCGCTCGACACAGCGGTGAAGGCGTTTCTCGAAAAGGCGTCGCAACAGCCGGAATTGAGTGGGATGTTCTCATCCTTTCAGGTCAACGTGCCCCAGGTGGAAGCCGACGTCGATCGCGAGCGGGCCCGGCAACTTGGTGTCGCCATCCCCGACATCTTCGGCACACTCCAGGTCTATCTCGGCAGTTTCTATGTAAACGACTATAGCCAGTTCGGCCGGACCTACACCGTTCGCGCCCAGGCCGACGCGCCGTTTCGCGCCTCGGTCGAGGATCTGGGCGCACTCAAGGTGCGCTCCGCGAGCGGCGCGATGATCCCGCTCTCCGCGCTGATGACGATCCGGCAAAGCGCGGGTCCCGAGCGCGCTATGCGCTACAACGGGTTTACTACCGCGGATGTCAGCGGCACCGCCGCGGCGGGCTATTCGTCCGGCCAAGCGCAAGCTGCGATCGAGCGCGTCGCCGCAGAAACCTTGCCCCCCGGGATCGGCTATGAATGGACCGATCTTACTTATCAGCAGATTCTCACCGGCTCGAACGGCATATGGATATTCCCGCTTGCGCTGATCCTCGTGTTCATGGTGCTGGCCGCGCTCTACGAGAGCCTCGTTCTGCCGCTCTCGATCCTGTTGATCGTGCCGATGGCTGTCCTTTCCGCGCTCACCGCCATCTGGCTGACGGGCGGCGACAACAACATCTTCACCCAGATCGGGCTGATGGTACTGATCGGCCTGTCGGCAAAGAACGCAATCCTCATCGTGGAGTTCGCCCGTGAGCTGGAATTTGCCGGGCGCACCCCACCGCAGGCTGCGCTCGAGGCGGCACGGCTGAGACTGCGGCCGATCCTAATGACCTCCTGCGCCTTCATCATGGGGGTGATCCCGCTAGTTGTCTCGACTGGCGCAGGCTCCGAGGTTCGTCGGGTAATGGGCATTACCGTATTCAGCGGTATGCTCGGAGTGACGCTCTTCGGCCTCCTGCTGACGCCGGCATTCTACGTCGCCCTTCGGAAACTCGCGGGCAATCGACCGCTCGCTCACCATGGCGAACCAGGCGACGAGCTCGCCGTACCTCCGGCTCACCCAGCCGAGTAAAAGCGGAGAAGCACGATGCAGGCACCTTTCCCGCAGTACAAAATCACGGCGGCTACCATCGCTGCGAGCCTCGCCCTCGGCGGTTGTGCCGGTCTCCCGCCCTTGCCGGGCGGGTTGCCCTCGACGCCGGCAGCCTTTCGGATTCAACCCGCGACCGATGGACCGGCGGTGCCCGTGGCGGCCGAGGGGCACTGGTGGGCAATCTTTGCCGATCCAGTCCTCGATCACCTGGTCGCGCAGGCGGAAGCCCGGAACGATACGATAGCCATAGCCGTCGCCAATCTCGACCGCGCTCGCGCCGATTTGCGTAACGTTCGTGCCGACCAAGCGCCCCAGCTCGTGGCCAACGCCTCCGTGGCGCGAGGTGCTGGCATTGGCGGCCAGCCGATCGCCACCCAGCCCGGCCCCAACAGTCTCAGCCAAGGAGGCGTTGAGCTCTCCTATGAGGTGGATCTGTTCGGCCGATTGCGGCAGCGGACCCGCGCAGCGGCACTGGACGCACGATCCCAGGCGGAACTGCTCCGCAATGCGCGGCTCCTGGTCCAAGCGCAGGTCGCGACGACCTATTCTACGCTACGTGCGATCGATGATGAGAGCGCTGTCCTAGATAACACCATCTCTAGCTATGAGCGCACCAGGTCGCTGATCGCCGCCCAAGTTGCCGAGGGTGAACGCGGTCCAATCGATCTTGACCGAGCCGATGGCCAGCTTTCAAATGCCCAAGGCGAACGCGCTGCCCTGCGCGGGGATCGTGCATCTCTCGCCAACGCCCTTGCGGCATTGGTCGGCGAGCCAGCATCGACTTTTGAAGTTGCTCCGCAGCCGCCCCTGGTTGCCCCGCCGCTCGTGCCTGCGGGCCTGCCGAGCGAAGTGCTGGAGCGACGACCAGATATCGCCGCAGCGCAGCAGGCGATGCTTGCCGCCCAGGCCCGTGTCGGCGTCGCGCGCGCACAGTGGTTCCCCTCGCTGGCCCTCACCGCGCGCGGAGGAGGCGCTTCTGCCGATCTCGGATCCATGCTTGCGAATGGCGCACAAGTCTGGTCGGTCGGCGCCTTGCTGGCGGGCACCTTGTTCGATGGTGGCCGCCGCGCGGCCGACGTCGCTCGGGCGAGGGCCGATCTTGATCGCAGTTTCGCTGAATATCGTGGCACCGTGCTCGGTGCATTTCGCGATGTCGAGACCCAACTTTCGGCCCTGCAGACGCTCGGGCAGGAGAGGGCGGACCGTGAGCGAGCGGTCGCCGCTTACGCGCGCGCAACCACAATCGCCAAAGCGCAATATCGAAATGGCGAGACCGGCCAACTCGAACTGTTCGACACCCAGCGCAACGAGCTCATCGCGCGTCGTCGCCTCGTGCAGATCGTCGGCGCGCAGCATCAAGCAACAGCATTACTGATTCGGGCGCTCGGCGGCGGCTGGCCAACACCCGTAAGTGCTTCTTAAAAGCCCTTCGTTCAATCTACGGCTAATCGCGGGCAATCGGCACTGCTACTTCCTCCTTCGACGCATAGGAGCTTGAGCAATGCCGCAGAAAATCTGGTTCATTACCGGCGCCTCGTCGGGTTTCGGGCGCGGTCTGGCGAAGGCAGCGCTCGACCGCGGTGACAGGGCAATGCTGACCGCCCGCAACCCAGCCAACCTCGATGATCTCGTGGCTGCCTATCCTGGCAATGCTCTCGCTGCGGCGCTCGACGTGACCAAATCAGAAGAAATCCAAGCAGCCGTCGACGCGACGATCTCGGCTTATGGCGGCATCGATATCCTTGCCAACGTTGCGGGCTACGGCCTGATCGGTGCCGTCGAGGAATGCACGCCCGAGGAATATCGCCCGCTTTTCGAGGTCAATCTTTTCGGTCTAATCGAGGTTACGCGTGCGGCCCTGCCGAGCCTGCGTGAGCGAAAAGGGCGGATCGTACAATTCTCCTCCACCCTCGGCATGCTCGGTCGCGCAGGCTTCGGGCTGTACAGCGCTGCCAAGTTCGCGGTCGAGGGTCTCTCCGAAGCGCTCGCCGCCGAACTCGAGCCGCTTGGCCTTCGTGTCATCATCGTCGAGCCAGGCGCGTTTCGGACCGACTTTCTCGACAGGTCCATCGCGGTCGCCGGACAAAGTATTGACGCCTATGGCGAGACGGCGGGTGCCGTGCGGACTGGAGCGCTCGCCAACAACGGCCACCAAAGCGGCGATCCCGCCAAGGGCGTGCTCCTAATTCTCCAAGCTCTCGACGCCGAGGTACCGCCGTTGCGCCTCGCGCTTGGCCCCGACAGCTACCGCAACAACCGAAGCAAGATTGCGCGCGCGACTGCCGACTATGACGCCTGGGCCGCGCTTGGCACTGCGACCAGCTTCGACGCCTGATCCCTTTTTTCAAGGAGTTCTCATGCACACCAAAGCTTTCGCGGCGGCGACGCCGACAAGCCCGCTTGCGCTCACGACGATCGAACGCCGCGAACCCGGCTCAGCCGACGTCGCAATCGACATCCTCTACTGCGGGGTCTGCCATTCCGACCTGCACACGGCCCGCGGTGAATGGCCAGGCGTCTTGTTCCCCAGCGTTCCTGGCCACGAAATCGTCGGTCGCGTGACATCCGTTGGCACGTCAGTGACGAGGTTTACACCAGGACAAATCGTCGGCGTAGGATGCATAGTCGACAGTTGTCGCGTCTGCGCCCCTTGCGAACAAGGCCATGAGCAATATTGTCTCGGCGAGCACGGCTTCATCCAGACCTACAACGGCGGCGCCAAGGGCGGCACCGAGAATACACTCGGTGGTTATTCCACCCATATCGTGGTCGATCAGGACTTCGTGCTCGCAATCAATCACGCGGAAGAGCAACTGGCCGCTGTCGCGCCACTCCTCTGCGCCGGGATCACGACCTGGTCTCCACTCAAGCACTGGAACATCGGGCCGGGCAAGAAGGTCGGCATTGTCGGCATTGGCGGCCTGGGACATATGGGTGTGAAACTCGCCCATGCGCTCGGTGCTCACGTTGTCGCGTTTACGACCTCGGAATCCAAGCGGGCGGATGCCCATGCACTCGGCGCCGACGAAGTGGTTGTATCTCGCGATGCAGACGCCATGGTAGCTCGAGCCGGCACGCTCGACTTCATCCTGAACACAGTTGCAGTCAGCCATGATCTCGACGCCTACACGAACATGCTGACGATCGATGGCACCATGGTGTTGGTCGGCGTCCCGGCCGAGCCGCATCCGTCACCTTCGGTCGGCAATCTCATCTTCGGTCGCCGCGCGATAGCGGGATCGGTGATCGGCGGCATTCGCGAGACCCAGGAGATGCTCGACTTCTGCGCCCAGCACGGGATCGTGTCCGATATCGAAACGATCGCGATCGGCACCATTAACAATGCGTTCGAACGCGTCCTGAGAAGCGACGTCAGGTACCGCTTCGTGATCGACATGAAGACCCTCAAACAGATAGCCTGATAGCCAACTGAGCAGGCCGTCGCTCTTGGTCCCGAGTGGCTAGGAAGCGACGGCCAATCACCCATGGTAACACGTACCGTCAGTCCTTGAGGATCTCGTTGAACTCGAGGACGTTGCGATCCGGATCCCGGACGAAACATACCTTGCGTCGGCCATGGCCGAACACGCTCGGACCTTCGGTGATCGAGATGTCCTGCTCACCGAACCATTCGACCAGGTTGTCCATGTCCTCGATAATGAAAGCAGCGTGGGTATAGCCCGGCCACTTCTCCTTCACATCCATCAGTACGTTTCCGCCCTGAGGCTGCTCGCCATTGTAAATGAGGTGGATGCGAAGGCCAGTACCGTTCACCAGACCGCGCGCACGGAACTGCGGCTGATCCTCGTCCGGGTCCATCACGAAGCCGAGCTTCGCGTAGAAAGCCTCCGCCTCCGCGAGGTTGGTCACGCGAATGCCGACATGATCGAATTTCAAACTATCGAACATAATATTCTCCATCGTTCAATAAGTTGCTTCGGCTGGCGCGCCGGCACGGAGATGGCAAAGCACCGAACTGGATTTGTACCGGGCAACCGCCCCCAACCATTCAGCGTAGAGGCACCGACCGTCGAAGGTGTGCCGCTTCGCATGGATGGCGGCGATCGTTTCCTTGACGGCGGCATCCACCTCCCAGCTGTTCAGATCCGGGTCGTGATATTCGAAGAAGACCCGCAGCCACTGAGAGGACCAACGGAGCACCTCTCGATAGGCGGCGCCATCTCCACTGTGTGCTCGCAACATCGCCTCTCCGGGGACGTCGGCGATCGGCACGGCCCTCCTGTCGCGCTTGCGGCGAGAGTCCGATCCGCGCAGCAGCGATCGAAGGGCTCTCCACGGGCCCGCGGTCGTCGCCGCGGCCGGCAGCGCTGGAGCCTTCATCACCAGACTCGATCGTATATAGGACATGGCTGCCTCCTTCGTGGACAGCCCTTTTCCCGCACGAGCGCGTCGATGATAATCGCCAACCTTCGCAGATCATTACTGCGGATGTCGCAATAACGCTTGCCGAAGCCGTCGATGGCGATCCGGTTTGTAAAAAGCATTCGAACGGGTGGGGTTTCGGATCCGGTTTTTCGTACGGCGCGAGTTCAACGAATGGCCGAGCCTCAACGGCGAATTCGCAAACGACCAAAGGTAGATATCGCCAATCCTGTATATACACTATACATATGTAGGGTCACTCCCGTAAGATGACTGACCTTAGTGTTTGCACGACGCTTCGCATGCCAGCGCGTGCAATGAGCGGGGCTTTCGACGCGGCTCTGGCGCCGTGCAGTATGCACGCGTCTCATTTCGCAATCCTGCACGCGATCAATGCAGCGGAAGAAAACGGCGTGGCACTAAGCCGCCTTGCCGAAATGGTGGTGCTTGACCGAACGTCGCTATACAGAGCGCTTGGTCCGATTCAGCGATCTGGATGGCTCACGGTCGCGCCGGCACCGAAAGGGCGCGCCAAGGTCGCGACGTTGAGTGCGCTCGGTCACGAGGTTCACGACACCGCCGCTGCTTCCTGGGAGAGTATGAAACGTCGTGCTCTCGAAGCATATGGGTCAGAACGCTGGGCCAAGGTCCAGCCCGCCTAGCCGAACTCGCCGCTGTAGGCTTTCAGCTAATATCTTAACCGGTAGCCGCTTAACGATCTCACGAAGCGTACGCACGCCATGTAACCGCCCGAGGACCCACGGCGAAGAAAGAGGCATGACACGCTCATCCTCCAGATTTTCCCGATGCGGTTTGTTCGGTCTCGATACGACCGCGCCGCTGCACGTCGCAACCTGGCGCTTCGCTGAGCCCCGCAACGTCTCGTCCGTCACCGCTACGCCCGTCCCTTTGCGGCTGACAGATGCCCAATGGCGCAAGCGATTGCTGCCTCAGGCCCATGCGATACTCCGCCAAGCCTCGACGAAATATCCCGTCGCCAGTCCGCTCAACAATGAGCGCTGGCAAGGTACCTTCTCTGCGCCGGATGCGCCTTCCCAATCTTCGCCTTGGCGACAAAAATCGACAGCGGGACCGGCCGGCCGAGTTTCTTCGATCATCTCCCCAATGCCATTGGCGAGCACAGCGATAGCTCACTCGGGATCGATCGGATCGAAGTTACCTGGGGCCGAATTGCCGGTCACATCAGTCAAGTATTCAACGATGGCCCGCGCTTAACTGGCCTCCGCTACTGCATAAACGGCATCGCGATGGGATTTCACCCGGCCTGAGCGAGCCTGCCGCGCCACCGGTGCGGATCAGATAACCAAACGATCGAGCGGCCTAACCGGCGGTCGCAGACGCGACTCAAGCAGCCCTATCCGAAGACGCGGAGGACCACCCAGTGCAGGAGAGGAACGACACGGCCAGCACGAGTGACGCAAAATCGACCGTCGGATACCGATGATGGAAGCCGGTGCGATCGATCGATCCAGGGTACCGCAAAGTTTCTGGCGCTCAATCCGCCATCTTGGCGTGTCTCCGTCAGCCGTCTTGCATATGGCGGGCCTACCGGACACCGTTCACTCGAATGATCGAGCGCTCGTTTCGACCAAGCAGTTCTTCGCGATTTGGCGCGCGCTCGATGAGGTCACCTCCGACGAGGCCTTGGGCATCAAGATGGTCGAAGCAGCAAGGGCGACCGGGTATCATCCGGCATTTCTGGCCGCGTGTTCAGGGACCGACTTTCGCGACGGGATAGCGCGAATTTGGCGCTATATGCGCTTCTCTTCATTCGCGCGGCCGTCGTTCGAGGAGCGGAACGGTCTGATGCGCTTCACCAAGCATTGGCCCTTTACGACCCAGCCTGAGCCATCTCATTCAATCGATCTGACGTTCGCCTGCATCATAGATCTCGGGCGCAGGGGGACCGGCAGACGCATCAAACCGGAGCGCATCGAATACGAGCGGCCAGGCCCGGAAAGCGAGTTCCATAGAGACTATTTCGGATGCGAGATCCGATACGCTTCACCGCGCAATATGCTCGTGCTCAAATCCGAGGATCTGATGCTTCCTTTCCCGAACCGACTCCTCGAGCTGCGAGAAATCCTTTCGCCCGCGAACACCGGTACCAGCGATGTTGCCCAGGTTTCGGAAGGTACGAGCGCGCGGGTCAAAGACGCGCTGAAGCGTGTGCTTCCGAGCGGTCGACCGGATATCGCGGACGTCGCACTGAGCTTAGGTCTCGGTGAGCGCACCTTGCAGCGCCGCATCACTAAGGAACGGACGAGTTTCCGGGAAATTCTTGCCGACGCCCGACAGGAACTCGGGCAGCAATTGTTGGCGACCCCCTCGATCGACGTCGAGACCATCGCCTTTATGCTGGGCTATCAGGACATCAGCTCCTTCTATCGCGCCTTCAAGGATTGGGCGGGCATGACACCCAAGAAATGGCGTCGCCTCCACCGTGGTCGGCCACAGGGGCTGGGCTAGACCCGTCGGAGTCGCGGCGCCGCTCCAATGGCTGCCGTTCGCAGAGTGTCACAGGTGAAAAAATTGGCTTCTGCTGCACGAGCGGGATTCACAACGCCGCAGACGCTGTTAAGATTCCCATTATGTTCCATCAGACCGAACTCTTTGACACAGCCGACACGGAGCAGGCTCTCGTCACGGAGAGCTTGAATTTGCCTGCCCTGATCGAGCGGATCGCGGACGTTTCGCCACGACCGCGCTACACCTTCATGGTCCTCCACCTGATCGCCAAGGTGGCGAACAGCAACAGCGGTTCTGCGGGCCCATATGTCATCGACGACAACAGCTGCAGAGTGGCGCTGCGCGATTGGCTATGTGATTCCTTAGTTCCGATCGCAAAGCGCGACGCGCGCCGTCTCCTTCTCACTGACGAGATCCGGGCCTCGTTTGCCGAACAGAACGCCTTACCGGACGATGCACAGGAAGCCGCCCGTCTGATCGACAATGAGGTGCGGAGGCGCGTGCGGCGCTCCGGCCGCTGCAATGTCAGTCGAGCAGTGTCGGATCTCGTGCGGGCTGGGCTCATTCGACGGCACTACCAGGGCTACCGCGTCGACCACCACAATCGCGGGGCGCAACGCGAAGCTGTCTACACCATTACCGAACTGGCAGCGGGCGCGCTAAGGCGGGCCTAGTTCCACAGAAGGCTCATGGCTCCGTTCCTGGATCACTCTCGCCCAAGACATTGGGATGCGAGCGCCGCTGCCTGAACAGCAGATAGGCAGCGGGCAGGACGAACATCGACAGGAGCGGCGCGGTGAGCATCCCGCCGATCATCGGCGCGGCGATGCGGCTCATCACCTCCGATCCCGCACCCGACCCCAGCAGGATCGGTAGCAGGCCGGCAAGGATCACCGCCACTTTCATCGCCTTCGGCCGGACGCGCAGCAGCGCGCCGTCGCGCACTGCCGTTTCGACTTGCGCGGGATGGGGATGTTCACCGCGCTCGGCGAGCGCATTCTTGAGGTAGAGGAGCATCACCACACCGAACTCGGCCGAGACGCCGGCCAGCGCGATGAACCCGACGCCGGTCGCGACCGACTGGTTGAAGCCGAGCAGGTAGAGCATCCAGATGCCGCCGGTCAGCGCGAACGGCAGCGTGCCATGTGCAGCATCACCTATCTTGCGGGCTCGATCGAAGACCCCGCTCTCAACCAGGCTGTCGTCAATGTTCTCGAGGGCACGAAGCCCGCATTCGATAATCGGGGGAATAAGTACCTGTAGCGGCCAGAGCGTTGATCAGCGAACCTGTCGCTTTTCCGCATTCATTGGACTCGTCTGCCTGTTTCATAAGGGTTGATTGCTGTCTAGTTGTGCCGAGTCTACTGGATTTTGTGCCGAAACCCCAAGGCTGAGACACACCCGTCGGGAGTCCAATGATCTCGGGAAAACGACACACGACGCGCCTCGAGAAGGCCATTGCGTCCGATAAGCGCGATTCTCGGACGTAAGAATTGGCATGGAAGGGGCCTTCCGCTACGATCACTGCGATGGCCCGAGACCTTCTTCCATTGTCGACCAACCTCCCGGCCGACCTCCTCGCGGAGATCGCGGGCGCGCGCGATACGTTGGCGGCGTCGAAGGCCAGTTCCACGCAGAAAGCCTATGCGTCGGACTGGGAGCGTTTCTGCGACTTCTGTGACGCGCGCAATGTCGAGGCGTTGCCCGCCCATCCGGACATTTTAGCGCTGTTCGCCCATGTCGAGGCCGAGGCAGGCATCGCGCCGGCCACCATCGGCCGCCGTGTCGCCGCGATCAACCATCACCACAAGGATGCGGGACTTGCCTCGCCAACGGCGCGCGACGCCGCCGGCGTCATTGCGCAGATGATGGCCGGCATCCGCCGGAAATACGCGCGGAAGAAAGATCAGAAGGCCCCAGCGCAGGCCGAGACATTGAAGGCCATGCTCACGACGATCGCGGGTGATGGGTTGCGAGCCGTTCGGGATCGAGCGATCCTCGCCGTGGGGATGGCGGGTGCGTTCCGCCGCTCCGAGATAGCGAGCATGCAGTTGCCCGATCTCCAGTTCGAGACCTCTGGCGTGCGCATAACCATACCGCGCTCCAAAGGGGATCAGGATGCCGAGGGCCAGGAGATCGCGATCCCGGAAGGCAGGTTCATTCAGCCCGTAGCCTTGCTAAAAGGCTGGCTCGACGCGGCTGATCTGAGCGGGCTGGATCCCGAAAGCGGCAAGCCGCGGGTTGGTCCGGTGTTCCGCCGCCTGACACGGGGCGATGCGATGACCAAAGATCCGATCACCGACAAAACAGTTGCCCGCCTGGTGAAGGCGTGCGCCCTGGCGGCGGGCTTTGATCCTGCGGTTTTCTCCGGGCATTCCCTGCGCGCAGGCTTTCTCACGGAGGCCGCGTCGATGCGAGCGAACTTGTTCAAGATGAAGGATCATTCGCGACACAAGTCGCTCGACACGGTGGCAGGCTATGTTCGGGACGCAGCGATCTTTGACGATCATGCGGGCGAGAAATTTCTTTGATATCGTTGAGGTCGGCGAGGCTAAGGTGTCGGCGGAACGAAAATCGAAATCCTGGAAGAAGTGAGTATGACGACCGCGCCGGAATGGCAGGCTTATACCATGCCGAACTTCGATGCAGCGATGACGCCGGCGTGCTGGGAACTGCACCGGCGGATCCTCGCGGATTCCGCCTATCGTTCTTCCATATTAGCCGATCCGCGAGCCCTTCACCGGCACCTGTTCGCGGAACTTACGCCGCCTGGATATTCCGAATATGCCGGCACCTACAGGGGCACCGTCGGCACTTCGCTCGAGGGACGCCGTTCAGGTGCTCCCCAACTTTTCAGTCTCAAGAAGAGCTTTTCATTCGAACCGCCCGAAACCGTTGCCTCAAGGATCGACTTTCTGCTTTCGGAAGTTCGCCGAGAGCTTCTTCCGGCGATGTCGGCCCCGCCTTTTCAGCAGTTGCTCATCCTGACACACTTGTTCTGCTGGTTCGGCAAAATTCACCCGTTCCTAGACGGGAATGGCCATATCCAGCGTGCCCTGTTCGCCGCTGCGGCTACCCAGCTTTCCATTCCGCTCGCCTCCCGCTTCGCTATCCATCCACGTCCCTTTGATGGCCTGCTCGCTTGGCCCTTGGAAATGTTTACCCGCGCCGACGCCGATCAGCGTGAGCGGTTCCTCTCGATGGTGGCAGAATATCTCAGTTCGTGGCTAGGCGGTCCGTTCGACCTGCCCGCCAGTGGCATTGCGCCGTGAACTGCCAGGCCGGAATCAGAGTTCGATCAGCGTGTAGCCGCGATTGGCGAGCAGCTTCCGCGTCCAGTCCTTGCCAATAGCCACTCCTTCGGTCGCCGGTGCGATCGCGTCATCGGCTCGGTCGAAAAGGGCGATGCAGAATTCGTCGGAATCGAACCGCGATCGATACTGAACGCCGTCGAGGCTCGTGCTCTTATAAATATCCGCGGCAATCTGCTGCGGCACCGCATAGGCGCCTGGATTATCAACCGGGTCGAAGTCGGCCGAGACACCGGCGGCGGTGGTCCTGAACCAGCCGAGGCCGGGTCCATGGACCTTCGCTAGGCGGATAGCCCTTGTCGTGGTGAAACCTGCCGCGCGTTTACTGGCGACCTGATCCCAAAGGACATCTCGGTCATTTGGTGTTCGCAGCAGTGCTTCAGCAAAGGGCCCGATCAGCGTCTTGCCCAAATAGAGAACCCCGAACTTGCCTTCCGGATCATCCCACCGCCAGGTCCCGTCCTTGCGTCCATACCATCTGGCAGCAACCGTGGCGCCATGGACCCGATGCAGCACCCTGCCCGCAGCGATCGTCGCCACGGGCATCCCACTTTTCGGCGCCATATGCGTCAGTCTTCGAGCGTACGGGCGAACCGCGCAACGCGCTCGATCTCCGCGTCGCTGCCCTTGAGAAGCGCGATCGGGCTCATTCCATCAAGACCTTGATCGCCACCGACGAGGAACTGCAGAACGGCCCAGCCGGTCGTGTGCGGTGCGGCGCTGAGAACCTTCGAAACGCCTGGGATGATCGCGTTGCCGTCGAACTGAAACACCGGGAAAAGCTTGGTCCCGTTGTCCTCGACCATCAACAATCGCCGGTCCTTCACCGCCTTATAGACGGCCTGAATCGTCTTGTGCCCAAGCAGTGTGCGCACCTTCTCCGCAGTCAACGCGCCGCCCGCCGCGTCGATCATCCGTCGCTTGAAAGCGATGGCCTTCGTGATCCTATCTGCCGCCTCTGGGTTATCTGTTTCGACCGCCGGGATGCCAAGAGCGAGATGAAAGACGAGGCTGGGTACGTCGATACTGCTGATGGCGGCCGCCTTTGCCGCCGCCGGCATCATTTTGATGATGCGATCGGTGCTTGCCACTATACGGTCGTGAAGGACACGATCCGCATCAACGAATCCCATATTTGCCGGACGAACCATTCGATCATTCCTGTTGAGTCAGTTCCATATATGCTGAAATAGACACGATTTCAACCAAAGGCTTTGCAAGCTGGTCCTTGCCGCGCGGATCGCCGCCTCGGAATGCGCTGGCCGCATCTCTACGAGGCACTCTCGAGCTGCAAGGATGAGCGGCAAAATGCCCAGCCCGAGGGGCATCATTCGAGCATTCGTATGGACATAAGCACGATCTGTCGTGCTTCGATAAACCCGATAGTTGGCAAGAGGCCATTGCGAACAAACTTCGAACACTGTAAAAATCGACCGTTCGGAGCTTCGATCATGTTCGATATGACGACCTATCTTCTGACGAAGGATAACCCCGGCGGACCAACCTTCATCCCGGAGGAACACACGCCGGAATATCAATCGCGTCAGCAGCTAAATACGGGTGTCGACGACGACCGACCCCTCACTGCCGGCCAAGCGATCGGCAGCCTGATATCGGTAATGCTGTTGGTCGGGACTGGCGCTTACCTAGCGTTTGCGTGGTGACCGCTCGTTCACTCCCTTAGATTGGGATCAGTAAAAAATCCCCGATTCTGATCCCGGTTTACCTCCGACTGCAAATCAACAGCTGCGCCTGCTCGATTGGTTCGGGCGGCCTCTGCCGCAGCTCTGTCGTCGCTCAGCCTGGCCCGACCCTCATCGATGATTCTTACAGCGGCATTGGGGTCGCCGCCCGGCCTACCGCCGCCAAGCCGATCAACCCCGTGCGGACGGTAAGACGCTCGGACATCCCCAGGCCCTCCTACATCCGTACGGCGCACATCCACCAAATTCGGCTCGGAGATGCTGCCCTGGATTTCATTCCAAAGCGCGTCACGTTTTTCCTGAGACCATTGCTGGATCATCTGCGACCTGACAGCACGTTGCTGATCGGTCAGGTTCGTCGCCCATACCTCTGGTGCGTCCAGGTTCGGGTGAAGGAGCTGTTGCTGCCGGTACCACTGCGCGAGGTCCTGGCTCAGATTCTCGCTGAGTTGCATCCCGTGCGTTTCGGCGAAGCTGGCGTCACGTGAGAGCGACTCGGACAGCTCCTCCATCTTGCGTGCCGCTTCCGTGTAGGAGCGCGCCCGAGCCAGGGCATCTTCAGTGCTTTGCGAGGAGGAGGACGTCGCGGAAGACCGGCTGAAAACGCCCGACCGTTCGTAAGTGCCGTCGGTGGTAGATGCTCCGGTGCCGCTCGCGTGTTCATCGCGCACGCCGCTCGACGACGAGCTTGAACTATCCGTCGATCTACTCTGGTCCGTGGCATAACGAAGTGAGTCCTGTTGGCTTCCAGTTTTGCTCACGCCGATGGAGCCACCCGCGCCCAAGATGCCGCCAAGTCGCCCCTTTTGCGAAGCGCCCCGACCGGCGCCCCCACCAACCTGCCCACTAAGACCGCCGGTTACTGAGTCCACGGTTTGCGCCTGCCGATCGTGACCTTCGGAGATCCGCTGGCTCTGGCCGGTCGACGAGCGCTCTTCCAGGCCCTGTGAGCTTGAGCCGGTCGTCCGATCAAACTTCTCGACGTTCGTATTCGCGGAACTACCGGCGCCGGATTCAAAGCCCGAAGAGCGCTCAGACGAGGTTCCAAGGGCGCTGCGGTTGGTGTGTGTGCTGGTCAGGATCTCTTGGGCGGCATTCTCGAACGCCTGCGCCTGGCGATGCGCTTCGCTCGCCATCTCCCGCCATTCCGCAACCGTTCCGGAATTCGTCGTTGGCGTGAACCCTAGCCGCGAGATTGCGCCGCTGGTGTCGAACACCTCCTGACCATTGCCGAAGCCTGACACGACCGCGCCGTTATCCTGCCGCCAGCCGACGCTGGTCGCACCGCCCATGTAGCTCGGCGCCGTTGTCCACTGATCGCTCTGGCGCATGTTCGATGTGGAATTCGCCCAGCTCACATTCCCGTAGGAATAATTGCCGGTGGTCTGCTCCAGCGCGGCCGCCTCGGCGGCGTTCTGCGCGGGAGCAAGCATTGACGTCGCCTGCCCTGCAATTGACATCGCACCACGGGCCAAGCCGGCGGCAAGGAACGGGATGCTCATCAGCATGAAACCGGCGATCGTCGCTGTTTCACCGTTCACGGCACCGATGCCGCCATAGGTGCCAAGCGTCACGCCGCCCCCGGCTACTCCAGCCGCGGCCGCCTCTGCCCTTGTCATGCAGATCATGTGGAGGATGACGTAAAGCGGTCCCCACGCGGCGAGGTAAAAGAACCCCATCGCGTAGCCCTTCAAGGTCCCAAGCCCCGTCTGCGGCATCAGGAACAACGGGAAGATCACCGGGAACATCGCAAAGAAGACAACCGTCAGGACGATGTTCAAAATCGGCACCCAGGCCATCGCCTGCTGGGCGATCGAATTGTAGGTGTTGCGCGCCTGTATATCAGCGCGAGTCTGCGCGAACGTGTCGATCGTCGCCGCACCCGACCCACCTGCCATGCTGTTTCGGGCCTGCATGAACGCGTTGATCGCGGTGTTCTGGCGCATCGAATCGGAATAGTTGCTCCCGGAGCCCGTGAAGGCCGCGTTCACGATGGGTAGGTCGTGCTTGAGCTTGTCAGCCGCGAGCGTGTTGCTCAGCTTCGGATAAAGCTCCTTGCCCCAGAGCGGCGTATTCGCTTCAATCATCGGCGCCCATTGCGCGTTGAGCATGTCATAGGCCTGCCGGCAGGTGACGATCGCGCTGTTCACCGTGCCATCGCCTTGCCGCTCCAGCCATTCCTGAGAGCGCGCTTCGGAGCCAGGGCCTATCTCCGCCCAGAGGTCCTTGGATTGAGCGAGGACGGTCAGTGACTTACGGTAAAGCATCACGTCGCCGAACAGGCACTTCTTGAAGTGCTCTTCGAGGTTTGTCGAAAATTCCGCGTCCCGGATCACGAAATTCCGGGTCGCGTCATATAATCGCGCACCGTAGACCATCCCATTGGTGGTATAGTTCAGCTCGCCCGGCATCACGAAGACGGTCTCGGCCGTCCGCGTCAGCCAATCGCCGACCTGGGTTGTGAAGCTGGCCAGCACGCCGAGACCGAGCGGTACGTTCGCAACCGTGGCCGGCGCCAGCGATGGATTGATCCGGTCCGTCACCTTCACGTCGATCGTCGGCACCATGAGGCAGAGGTAGATAAGCGTCGACTGCAGGAACCAGTTCATCCAAACGCGGAAGTTGAGCGTGAAGGCGACTACCAGCAGCGAATAGATCAGGCCCATAACCATCACGACCCGGAGCAAGGATCGATATCCCCCGCCTCCCGACCAGGCAGCGACAGCGTTGAAGGTATTGACGAGATACTCGCCGCCCCCGACCGTGAAGACCTCGACCATCGCCCCGGCCCCCTGCCCTACATCAGCCCTTGAGCGTTCAACCCGCGCGAAAAATTGAGCGCGGAGGACATTCCCGGCGTCATCGAATTCTGGAGGGTGGACTCGAGCATGATGCTCCGGTCGATGATCTGCATCGTCACCTGCAGCTTGTTCGATAGCTTCACATCGCGCTGTGCGAACTTCTGCCGGGTCGCCGCGATCTGTTGCTTCCACTGGGTCGCCGTAGCCTGATCGAATGTCTGATAGTGCGTCTGGGCCTGCTCAACACGATCAAGCATATTGTCGAGCATCGCGGCCAGCAGATCGACTGCCACGATCTCGGACAGGGTCTCGATCTCGCCGTCGGTCAGTGCATAGTGCGCGTACGCCTGGACCGCGAGGATCTTGTAGATCGGCACGGTCGCGATGTTCAGGAGCTGCTTCTCTGCAGCGTCGAGTGCGGTGTCCGTGCGGATCTTGCTGCTCATCGACTTGATCATCGACGCGATCCGCGGCCGGAGTGCGGACGAGGCTGGGACCGATAAGGTCTGCTCGCCTACATCGTAGCAATCCGTATCGTTGCACTTCAGCATTTTGACCGCCGGTGCGTCGGCCGTACCATCAAGCAGTGCGGTGACAACGGCCTCCTCCGCCGGCCCGAACATCACCACCTTCCCGCCCACGGTAGGATCGGTGGAAGGTTGGGTGACGACCGTACCAACCAGCGTCATGATATATTCGGAGAAAGATTGATCGAAGGCCCCGAACTTGGCCGACTTCTTCAATGCCTCCCACGTGTAATTGTGCGGCTCCCCGACTAGCTGGTCCTTCATGTTCGCATCGGTGTTGCCGGCAATTGTGGCGTCTCGTTTGTTACCGTTGTTGCAGCCCTGCCGGGATGCAGCCCAGTCCGAGAATACGCCCTGGCTGTTGCCCACGGCTTCGCAGATGGTGGAACGGGTCGAGTCCATCTGCGGCCAGATCCCGCCGACCAGCGCCTGCGCGGTCTCGCAACTCGAGATGTTCATCTGGTTGAGGAGCTGAGCTTTCTGGCTGAACTCGTCCATCACCTTCCCGATTTCCGGCGAGACGGAGTCAATCGCCAGCTTGAATGCAAAGCCCAGGGCATTATTCGCGGTGGCTTTCAGCATCGCCACGATCTCGGACGCGTTGATGAACGAGAAACTTCCGCTGAAGAGATCGATACCGCCGCATCCGGCGCGCGCACTCGGCAGCTGCAGATTGAAGGGCGACACGCTCTTCTGGGGGAAGCGCGTCCAGACGTTGCCGAGCGAATAATAGCCTGCTGATTGGCCCTGAAATGCCGTTGGTCCGGTCACGTTGGCAGCACCGCCCGCGTCATTGAAGAAGCCATTCATCTCCGAGGCGACGTCAGCACGGGCGACGCCGATCAAGGCGAAATGCGACGCGGCCGCCATTGCAAGGCACGCCCCTGCTTTTCTGCCGAATGGGCGCCGCCGCCCCTGCTCTGGTGCCTGTTCCATCAATAGTCGCTCCCCACTTTCGTGTTGGTCAGCATGAAGATGCGATCCATGATTTCATCTGCGCTGAGCACGCCGTACCCAACGGGGATCGTCCGCTTCGTCTGCGTGTCGAACAGGACCAGCGCTGGCGTCTCATTGCCGGGAACGCCCATCCTGGAGCGTTGCCCGGAATCGACCACATAGTTGGGGAATTCCTTGTTCGGCCCACCATCCATCGAGACGGCCATCACGCTCATCCTGTGGCTGTCGGTCACAGAGCGCAGGATCGGCGCGAACACCTCGCAGGCGCCGCAGCTCTGTGCGTAGAAATAGAACAGACCGTATCGCTGGCCGAGGTTGGTCAGAACCGCATCCCGATCGGCCTTGCGATTGTCGAGCCAGAGGCGCTTGCCCACCGTCGAGACCGGCCGCTGCAGCGTGTAGTCCAGATCGGGGTTCTGCCAGAGAGCCCGCTGCCAGGTGTCCGAAAATGTCGACGCTCGATCGAGTTGTTCACGCTGGAAACGGACATAGGCGATGACGTTGGCCTCGGTCGGCTCGAGGATTGCGCGTGCCTTGAGTTCATCGAGCTGCCTGGTGATCGACGCGATCCGCTCGGCCGCGCTCGCCTGAGGCTCCGGTAACGCGTTGGGGGCACCCTCGGTCGGTTTCGGCCTCACACAATAGAACCACTGACCGAGCTTGCGCTCGCCGCAATAGAAATCATCCGGTGCGTCTTGCTCGATCGCGTCGGGCGCGGCCGCGGTCTCCTGTGCCCTGAGCGGCATCACCGCAGCGATCGGCGACACCGCCAGGAGCAGCACTGAGAGTCTACCGAACCCGATCATCGCTGGACGTCCTTTCATCGGATGGGGCGGATTGCGCGGAGGAGGAAGGATTTTGGGGGTGGGCAGCTTGGCCGTCCCAGACCGCGAGGTGGATGCAGCAGTCGAAGTCGCGGGGGACGGTGCCAGCTCGGCAGCCGTGCGGTGTCGCTGGCGCGGCAGATGGCGAAGCGGCCAGCAATGCGATCAGCGCCGGCAGCTCAATTATGGAGATTGCCATGTTCCAACTCCTCTTTAGTCAGTCTCAGCACGGCAAGCATCAGGGCGACGTCGATCAGCCGCGTTCCCTGATCGAGCAGCTGGATAATCCCTTTGACGTGGGGGCACGCCGCCCGCCTTCCCGCTTCGGCCGGCAACAGCTTGTCGCCATCCGCGACGAGCCAACCCCTGGCGCCCATCTTCAAAATGGCCCTGCTCAGGACCTTTCTAGGGACGGCGCATTGAAACCAACCGCTTAGGGTCTCAAGCACCCCGTCGAACCGCGGTGGATGCTTCGCGCGGTAGGCTGCAAGGAAGACTGCGAGCTCGAGCACGGTCATGTCCCACTCGCAGGCGAGATCGGCGGTCGAGACGGAGGAGTCATTTGCCGTGAAGGTCATAATAGGCCTGAATCTTGTCCTGAATGTCGGACATCGTCTGGACCTCATCGGGCAGCTTCGCTGCGTCCAGGAAATCCGAATAAACGTCGGTGAAATCCATCACCGACAGATCGAGCCGCGCGAATTCATCGACCGTGAAGCCCTGACACTGCTCTTTTTTCGCGCTGCCCCATGGTTTGCCGAGTTGTGGGCGGCCTTGCTCTTGTAGGACGCGCGAAAGCTTGCTCTCGAAGCAGCAATAGGCGGTGCGCTTGGTCGAGCAGATCCCGAGGAAGCTCGACGAGCAATAGCTTCCGAGGTTGTGGCAAAGGCCCATCCGATCTTTGATGTCGAGCTTCATTTCATCCTGGCTGCACGCGAACAGGACGAGAAGCGGCGTGGCGAAGGCAGCGATCGCGGCCGGCCCACCGGCGAGCGCTGCTGCACCAGCACCGAGCGGCACCAGGCCCGACACCTTTCCCGCGCAGCAGTTGATCAGCCCGAAAACAGGTTTGTGGCAGGTCTCGCGCGTGCCGGTGAAAACCTTGAAGTCGGCCTCGTTGAACTCCTTGCCGGCTTGATCGAGTGCATGAAGCCCGACGAGCGCGTCCCTGAATTCGGTCGACGCCTCGCGGACGATCGGTTCGCAATCGCCGTTGATGCAAAAGACATCGTCCCCGCAGATATACTGCTTGTCGCCCCCGACAGTGCTCGAAGGGGTCGGGCAGCGGTACACTTTCTCAGCGACCTTGCAGGGACCACTCTGGGGGTCATCAAGGCAATCTTCGCGGAGGAACGTGCAGGAGCGATTGCTCTCCAGATCCCCGCAATCGTTGCCAGCCGACATGACGTTGCAGGTGAAATCGCGCTTCCACGCCCAGCACGATTGCGTGACAGGTACGCCATCGATGATCCGGGTCTCGGGGCCCTCTGTGCAAACTTCCCCGGCCGGATCAGCCGTGCACATCGTATCGCCAGCCATGGCTCCGCAACCATCAACCCTTTTGGTCGTCACCTGCGTTTCGGTCGTTTTGGCGTGCCAGCCTTGGCCCGTGATCGGGCTTGGCAGGAGGGAAAGATCGGTCAGATTCTCAGAGCAGACATATTCGGTCGCGTTATAGTCGTCGCAGAACTTGTTGGTCGAAACGCCGTAGATCCTGTGGGCCTGACAAGCCTGCATCACTACACCCGTTGGTCGACAGACACCCGAAGCCAGGTGCGGCGCCATCGCGTCATATCGAGCAAAGGGGGTGCCGTACGCTCCGTTGGGCACGACGAAAAACTTGTACGCGTCGATTGTCGAGGTCTCGGGCACCATGTTGATCGAGCATGATCGCGGCTCCTGCTCGATCTTGGTTCCCTGATTGCATGTGGCCTCGTAGTAGCCGCTCGTTCCCGAACCCGGCGGGAGCGGTGTGCAGGTTCCGCTGGTGCTGCTGTACGCCTCACCGGCGAGATAGGCCGACGGGTCGTTTTCGACGGTCGTTGCGCGGTTCGTCGTCGCCAGGATCTCGGCGTTGCTGAATGTCGGGCGGGTGTGATCGGCGTCTGTTGTGACCCGGTAGCCTTGGTCTGAAGACTTCTGCGCCTGCGCATCCGCGACGAGCTTGTCCGGATCGTCATAATAGGTCGTCTGTGGCTGGCTGGTGCCAGTATATCCGGGAACAGCCGCAGCCTGCGCGTCGCTGGACGGAATTAGCGAGGAATCGTTCCTCTTCTCCTGCGCCATCGCCCTGCCCTCAGCGCGAGCTTGATCGACAGTCATCTCTTGCGCGGCGGCAGGCTCGACCGTGAGCAGCAGGGCGCACAGCCCGCCAAGGAGGCGGCGCACGATCATTGCCGGTCACGTTTCATGTTGGAGAGAGCCACCGCGGCTACGCGGGCACCCGGGCCGCTGCCGTCCGCGAAAGTCGAGAGCGCGTATTCGACCGTCACATTACCGATCATGCGATCATAAGGCGGCACCTTGGTCTGGCAGGAGAAGCCGGCGCACAGATCGAAGTCCGACGAGACCGTGATGTAGGTCGGGACGGCCTGCACATCGAACGCGCGGAAGAGTCTTGGATCGATGCCGATACTGGCGAACTGCCCCTTGTCGACGACCTTGCCCAACCGCGTCACGAACTCCTTGGCGGAATTGTTCGGAAAGCCCCTGAACACCACCACGCCGCCGGCGCTCGAGGTATCGCGCACGAGCTGCTTCAATGTCGCGTCCGGCATCGACAGGCTTGCGAAGACGATGAATTGTGGCGCCTCCCCACCCCTCGCGCTCGCATTCTGGGACGCGCCCTTGACGATCTCGTCGAAATCGACCGGCCCTGCCGGACCTTTCGGAAGCTCAGTCGACGCAACCTTGCGCATATTTTCGGTGCCGCCGTCGCGGACCTGAGCGGCTTCCTCCCGGAACTGGTCGCCCCTGTCCTTGACTTGGTCGACAAACGCCTGGGCCTCTGCGGCGAGGTCGGCCGAGCGCTTCTTGACCGCCTGAACGTCTACGCCGTCGACGGTCTGAGCGAGCAGCGCGGACACACCGGCGGTGCCCAGGGCGGCGAGGATGCCGATGGTGAGATAACGCATCGTCAGACCCCTAGAGCACGCAGCAATTGCGTTTGCGCCAGACGAGATAGCCCATGTCCTCGCCGCCGGCGGGATAGGCACGACCAGCGTCGGGCGGCATGGTGGAGGCGCCGATCGCGGAGCAAGCGAAGCGTCCGCTGACGGTCGGGATCGGATTGACCATCTGGAAGCGGTACTGCTGCTTCCGCATGATCGGCATCAGATACTTCTTGCAGAGCCCGGCCGATCCCATCGTCCCCCACGCAAGTGCTTCGCGGTGCATCTTGAAAGCGAACCGCGAGAGCGCGAGCCGCGAGGACTGGACGTGCCCGATCGAGGACGGGATGTTCCCGTTGAGCGGATACATCGAACCCTGGCAGCCGGCGCACCAAAATAGCGGGTCGAGCGGCAGATGCACGGTGCCGGCGATACAGTCGCCGGCACAAGCGGCCTGGGCGATCGGGTTGGCAAAGACGATCGCCTCGGGATTGATCAGTGCTGCCAGAGAGTCATCCTGCCAGAGCGGATCGACCTCGGTCATGTAGGCGATGTCGAATGACGCTTGCTCGAAGCAAGCGAAGTCGGTCAGTATCTCCATCCAGTAGAGCAACGGATAAACGTACCAGTGGACGTGCCATTTGGCCGTGCTCTGGGACCGCCCCCCGACCATGGACGGCCCGGTCAGATAACCCTGCCCGATGTCGAACCCCGGCGCGATCCGGATGCCACCCAGATTGGGAAAGCACCACGGCTTCATGGTCACGTCCGCAAGGCGCGCCGGTTCCCAGAAGCCGACTGATATGCCGATGCGCGGAAGGGGGTCGGCGCAGGCGCAGATCGGCGATGCTGGATTGCTGGGGTCGGGTCGGCCGCTCGGCCAGATCTTCAGCGCGCCGACCGACAGCGGGAAGAGACACGACCAGCAGACGTCGGTGATCGGATTGACGAACTTCCCATTGCAGGTCGGCCCGGCCGCGGTGGCCGGCGGCGACAGCGCGAGCAAGGCGAGCAAGAATGCGAAGAGGCCGACGATGCGGCGAAGCCACCGGGTCATTCGACGCCTCCGACGTTATCTAGGAAAGCTCGGTCGGCGCGCTGCTTTCGGAACAGATAAAGGCATGTGAAAGCGGCGGTTGCGAGCAGAATGAGGGCTGCGCCGATTGGCGCCGCCCGGCCGACCACGTGGCGCAGCGGCGAGAAGAGACCGACGACGAGGGCGCAGGTGACGCATAGCGCCTGCCAAGTGAACCGCATGCGACGAAGCACAGGCGTTTCCGGCGCGGCCATAGGTGTACGAAGCAGATCGAGCCAGAGCGGCATCAACCGACCCTCCCCTTCTTCAGCACCTGCTCGGAGACGCGCATCACCCGACCGTTCTGCTGCACGATCGCGGGCGTGTGTTCGATGCCGAAACGCGAAGTGAGCTTGCCTTCCTGGTCGAAGTAGAATCGGCGTTTCCGGTTCGTCATCTCCTCGATTGGCGAGCCGCTGACGAAAATGATCTTGGCGTTGAGATCAGTGTATCGGCTCGTGGCCCAGGTAATCTGGTCCGCATCGTCGCCATCGACGAACACGAGCGCCTGTCTGATCGCCACGAAGTCGAGCGGATTGATCCGTTGTCCGGCGCGACCAATGAGGTTGCCCTTCTGATCACGAATATCGTGCTCGAGCTGGACCGTGGGATCATAGGTCCAGTCCCTAGTCTCGGTCGCTGGCGAGAGGCCCGCAACCGGGGTTGGCCGCCGCACCTTCGCTTCGACCCGCCTGGCGAACATCTCGTTGGTGCGCGCGAGCTCGCCGGTCGCTTCGGCGCGCTTCAGCCGCGCTTCGATCGTCGAGAGCAGATCCGTCTCGATGATCGGGAAGGCCTGACCCGTCTGACCATAGTCACGCGCCTCGATGCGCGCGGGGCTCATGATCAGGGCGCCTACACCGAGGAGCACGGCCGCTCCGCCAGCGGCGAGCAGCCGCTTCACAGCACGGGCTCCCCGACACCGATAATCTGGCGGCCGCAGACGAATCCGATCTCGGCGTACCGGCTATCGAACCCATCGCGATGGGGAGACCCGGCATAATAGCAGCCCGGCGGGATCTCACCCTCCGCGCCTGGTGTCAGCAGTTCGCCGAAACGCGTGAGCGGCTTCATCCGCCCGATAGGCTTGTCGTTGATCGCCACGACCATTCCGCGATGAGCGACGACATCACCCGGCATGCCATAAACGATCTTGCCGAACATCTGCGGCTTCGCGCCGAAATGGCGACGTAGAAGGGCGCTCTGCGGCGGATCGAAGAACAGATAGTCGCCGCGGACCGGCAATTGGTGCCGGCGTATGAGGAAAGCCCAGTTAGGGAGGGATTCGCTCGCATTGATGAGGAAGACGTGGCTGTCGCGCCATGCGCTGATCGCGCTAAGCAGACCCGTTCCGACGAGCGCGACAACCAGCATCGCCCACAGACGCCTGCGTGGCCGCCAGCGCGGGGCGGAGAGTTCACTGGCCGCCGTTGCCATCGGGCCCTCCAAAGGTAGAGACCGACGCTCCGGAAACCTGCCCCGGTACCGGCTGCGGCATCGGTTGCGGGAACGGGCTAGCGGCGGATGGATCCTGCGGTGACACCGCCTGCATCCCACCCATGGGGTCGATCTGCCCCGGCGTCGTCAACGGCGGTTGCCGAGAGGCGGTGAGCGCATTCTGTGCGGCCGACAGCTCCTGCATGCGCTGCAGCTGCTCGACAGACACGCGTTTTGGCTCCGGAACACCGGACGCGAACACCGCCTTCTTCAGGCTCTCCGTGATGTCCGGCACATTCTTGGTGAGGACCGCTTCGCCAACTAGCACCACCTGCCCGCCCTCGCTCCGGCGCTGAAGCTCCTTATCGAGCGAAGACATGAATGCCCTCATCTCGGCCTGAACCCGATCGGGCGGCGAGCCCGAGAACCGCTGGGCCTCGACATAGTCACCAACCAGGGCTGACAGCCTGGCCGACACGATGTGGTCCTGCTTTGGCGTCGTGAGCGCGCGCGAGACCCACATGCCCCAGATCAACAAAACGAGAGCGAACAGGCCGATGATGATCTGTTGCCGCGTGAAGCCTCCAAAGCCGATCCTTCGCTTGGGATCCGCGGCTTGAGGCGGCGGAGGTGCGGGCGGGAGGTCGAGTTCGGGTTGCTCAGCCATTATCGCGGATCCCTTCCTGCATGCGGTCGGGCAGGATACGATCCCGGCGGAGGGTGATGACCGCCGCCGAGAGGATCATGTGCGCAATCGCGAAGATGTTGAGAAATGCTCCGGTCCGAGCCGGATCGGCCGCGACATAGCGCGTGGTGAAATTGTTGAGCTGGTGGATGAGGCCGTCGAAGGAGAATCCGCCGATCGCTAGGAAGAACAGGAAGAACAGCCCCCAGGTGATCAGCATCGTGCTGCCCAGGAATCCAAACCCATGGAGCGTGAAGTAGAGGACGGACCGCCATTCGGCCGCCGTCAGTCTGCCCTTTCGAGCCCTCGCGATCGTCACATCGTCAGCATTCGTCGCCATGAATCCTACTCCGCCGCGATCGCGATCTCGTCTGTGTCGACGAGATTGCTCACCCATTTTTCCGGATTGTCGGGGAAGGCGATCCGCTCGATCGCCTCGTCCATGCTCATGCCTTCCGCGATCAGCGCGTCGATCGCAGCGAATGTCCTCGGACTCGAGGAGAAGAGCGTGGCCGAATAGGGATCGAGCACCAGGCGGCCAACCGCGAGTGTGTCGGGCCCTTTGATCATGATGTCCGAATATTCGAAGCCATTGCGCTTCAGCGACCGCAGAAGGGCGTCGGTGTAGTCGTCCATCTCGAAGCGATCGTGCTTCTTGAAGTCCGCGATCGTCTCCGGCTTTTGCTGCAGGATGACGAACCAGTCCGAGTTCTCGAGCGCGGCGATCGAGCCGGCCGATTTGTAATAGTCGTTGAGCGACTGGGTCGCGGTGACCAGCGATGCACCGTATTTTCGGCAGGTGCGGGCATAGGTCTCAATGAAGTCGGCCATCGCGCCGCCCCGGAGCATCTGCCACGCCTCGTCGAGCAGAAGCGCTTTCGGGATCGAACGATCGAGCTTGCGCATCATCTGCTGCGACATGAACATGATCGCGGTCAGCACGACGCTGCGCAGTTCCTCGCGCGCCGAGAGATCGGACAGCTCGAAGACAGTGAGCTGCGCTTGCAGCTCGAACGAGACTTCACCCTGGAAGAAGCGCCCGTACGTGCCTCCTGACGAGAAGGGTCGCATCGCGATGCCGAGATTGGACGCCAGCGGGTTGCTGGTCGCCTCCAGGGCTGCGATCACCAGATCGATCGAACCTTTGCTGCCATGCTCCTCCCAGACCTCGTTGACCGCACCGTCGATCAGGCCCCGCTCGGTATCGTCGAGCACGTTGATGTGCCGCGACATCTGATTGATGATCGCCTTGAGCATCGCCATGCAGTCGAGGAGGTAATCTTCGTCCTCTGCCGCTTGAGCCTGGTCGATCATCGAAAAGGGGTTGAGGCAGAAGCCCGAGCTCATCGTGAATTCGACGAAGGCGCCGCCCTGCAACTTTGCCGAGTGCTCGAACGAGCGGCCGTCGTCGATCACGACCACCTTCGCGCCGGCGCCGCAGAGCGAGCCGCACAGCTCCTGGAGCGCAACCGACTTCCCCGAACCTGATTTTCCAAAGACCGCGACATTGTGGTTGCCGGCGGCATTCTCGAACGGGCTCCAGAAGAAAGGTTGGCCGCGCCGACCGATCAACAGCAAGTGGGGCACCTGGCCGCCCAGATATTCGCCTTGAATCGGTGCCAAATTGGCCGCCGTCGTAGTGAGAAGCGTCCGCATCCGCTTCATGCGCTCGAGATCCTTCGACAGGCCGTTGGCCATCGTCATCGGCATCGCGCAGAGCAGCCCCATCACCTGCAGGTAGCGGTCGTCGAGCAGGTCCCAGCCTGCAGCCCGGTAGACGGACTTGAGTACGCGCTCGTTGCTGTCGCCCTTTCCCTTGGGTGAAAAGGCGGTGACGCTGAAAAACACCCGCACGAGCTTGCGACCCTGCCGGATCTCCTCGTTGACGTAGCGCCATTCCTGCGACTGATCGCGCAGCTGCGGCAGGAACTTGGACGACTTGGAATCCGCTAGACTCGTCGTCCGCATGAACTTGAAGCTGGCCTTGTTGGTCGAAGTCTGGGCGTCGGGAAAATCGATGCACAGGTTGGTCGCAACCGGGCACGGCATGCGGAGCTTGTCGGTGAACATATCGCCGATCAGACGCGCCACGTCCCACGGCGCCCAGCGCGTTGGCAGATTGCGTACGGAGAACGACCGGACATCGAACACGTCGGGATAGATTTCACCGATCTCCGGCGCGCCGTTGACCGTCTTGCCGGTCGGGCGGAAGCGCTCTGTCCGCAGTAACATCCGATCTGGCTCGACCTGCAACTCGATGTCGCGACGGATCGCCTGGTCCGCGATCGGATCGAGCGGATTGTAGCTAACGGCGTCATCGCCGGCGGCGGTGGTAGGCGAGGTGATGTCGTCGATCCATCCGATCAGCGCCACGGGGTCCATCGCGCGCGCCGCGACGTTGATCGACGCAAGCGACGAAATGATCCCCTCCATCACCGAGACGATCTGCTCGACCGACACGCTCGATGATTCCGGTGTCGAGTAGGAAATTGCTACTCGGTGGTTGCGGAGGCAGAACGGGGCGTCCGCCGATAACGAATCCCACACACCGTCCGTCAGGAAATCGACGCGGTGCTTGGCCATCCGTTCATAGACACCGCGCGCCGAGTAGCGGGGGAGATACCATTTCGAGAGCCGCTCGCCGATACGTGGTGACATCCACTGGTGGAACTGGAGACAGCCCGGCGCCGGGATACCCTCTGAAAGGAATTGTGCCAGGATTTCGCCGGTGCGCTCGTCGGCCCCAACCAATGGCGCCGCCTCGATCACGAACCCGCGCGAAGCGCTGTTGTAGAAGATGCCCGTCTTCGGATCGTAGCTGCGATAGGGCAGCCAGTGCGCGAGCATCGGGACCGCGAGATCCGGCTGCTGGGCGTCAGGACGCTTACTATCGCCGAACACGCCAGCGAGGAGATCGTCGAAAAAGCGCCGCGCCATATCAATTCTCCTGGGGCACGGATGCGGGGAATCCTGCGGCGCGGACGACTAGCTTGGCATCTGGCTTGGCTGCCGGCAGTGCACCCGCTGCGGCCGCGCTTCGGGCCGCGTCCTGAGCCTCGGTTGCCCGCGCTTGATATGGCGGACTCGCCTTCACCCGTGCGATGGCCTCGGAACCGACGGTCGTTTTGGGCGTCGTCGTCACGCTGGTCGGGCTGGCGCTCGTCGTTTTGGACGTGACCGGCGCTGCACCTGAGCTACCCGTTGGGCGAACGGCCGCCGGTGCTGGCGTGGCTGCCGTCACCGGCTGCGCCGCCCCTCTTCCCCCGGACGGTACGGGGGTCGGGGCGTTGCGGCCCGCCTTGGGGGCTAGGCGAGCCGCAACGTCGGACTTGATCGCCGCGACCGGATCGGCACCGCGCGCCCGCGCAGCAGCCACCATCGTAGGATCAGGAAGATCTGGATCGATCGCCGCTACATCGACGATCGCCGGGTCTGCGCGATCGACCGCCTCGGAGAGCGATTCCGGCATTGTGCGCACCGAGGACGCATTGCGATCAGGAATAAGCGTTGCTGATGCCAGGGACTGTTGCTGCCATTCGCCGCTCTGCACGACCGCGTGGACCGCGCTCATCTCGTGCAATCGCCCGCGCTCATCGATGTAGGGCTGGAAGACAATCCGAAGCACCCGCTCCTGGGTGCGCCGCGCATCGCCAGGCTCGACGGGCACGATCTGCCTGGTCGCAGCGGTCCGCGACGCCCGAGCCTTCGAGCGGGTTTCGATATACGGCCCGGCGGGCACCGCATCGCCGCCACTTTCCCCTGCGATCATCGCGAGCGCGCGATCGTCAATCGATGAGGAGGGCGCGCAGATGCCATCGGGCGCGGCGCATGAGAAGCTGCCTCGCACGTTGCTCCCGAACGTCGCGCACCCGCTTAGCACGGTCAGCGCTGCCAGACCGGCCGATCCGAGTACGACCGGCGATCGGCGGGATCGATCTAGACGCTGGCTCACGACGTCGCCCCCCTGAGCCAGGTCTCGAGGAACTCCTTCGGCCGATAGCCTTCGAGGATCGCGCCGTCGCTGCGAACGATGATTGGCGTCGCGTTCAGGCCATTTTTCTGGGCGAATTTCTCGTTGGCATCGAGGCCCTTGGTGTCGCACGGAGCTGGTGCCTTGAACGGCTCACCTGCATAAGCGGCGTGAAGTGCCTGTTCCTGGTTTCTGGAACAGTAGACGCGATCGGCAATGTCACGGCTGCCAAGGACCGAGATCGGCCGCTCGACCACTTTCACGTCCATGTCGCGCAAGACATTGGTGAGCGCGCGGCAATAGCCGCAGCGGAAGTCCGTGAAGATGGTGACGGTCTGTTTGGCCGCCTTATTGCCCCAAACGATCGCTCCCTCGTTCGGCAAGCCATTCAAGTTCAGCATAGCCGGGCGGACGGGGACCGTGGTCCGCCCGCTGCCGACCGCAGCCGCCGTGACCTCGCCCCCGCCCTCCTCGCCTCCTGAGGCCGCGGCGGCATTCGCCTTTGCAGCCCCGCCGACCAGCATGTCGGGGTTGATCTCGAGGAGCCGGGCCGCGGTCAGATCCTGGCGCGTCTCCATGTCGTAGACGCGACCGATGATGAGATAGCGAGCACTGTGATTGACGTAGAAGAGGTTCGCGCCCGCGGTCACCTCGCAGAGCCCTTCGATCTTCTCGCAATTGACCTTGGAGACTTCCGTCTTCGGCAGGCGTGCCTTCAGAAGGCCCGTGACCTTCACTTCGTCTGGACCCGCCACATCGGCTGCCAGTGCGATGCTGGCCACGCAGATCGCGCCGATCGCAGCCAGGACGGGAGCCGGCCGCGTGAAAAGACGCAGCTTACGCAGTCGATCAATTGCGGACATACACACCCTCCAGGAAGACGATTTCAACATCGATGCCGGTCGGCATCTCGATCACAGGCTGATATTGCTCGGCGCGCTCGATCAGATATTTCGAGACGTCCTTGCCGGACTCCGCAGCACCGCCGCCGAGCGCGCGCAGGCCAACACTGCCGAAATTGGGCGTGCGGTTGATGCTGCCCTCGCCATCATTGGCGATGGTCGCCAAGGGCTGGTTGAAGACGGTGTTGAGCGCGTTGCCGCCGCCACTGACCAGGCCGGCCAGGAAAGCTTGCATCGCGAGGGACCCTTCGCGGCTGACGACGCGCCCGCGCACGCCAGTCTTGCCGCCGAAGGCGATGAACCCCTTCACCTCGGATACCGCGTAGCGACCGCCAGGTTGAGGGCAGGTCATCTTCTGAAGCTTGACGTAGACCTTCTCGCTCGAGAGATCGCCACGCGCCGCGCCGTTGATGAGGCAACCCTCGATCTTCGTCGTGAGGAGCTTGCCGTTCTGGTAGACCGACCGTGCTGGCCCGGTGACGCGAAGCACCACGGGCAACGGATCGGTCTGGCTGTTGACCCCAGCGCTCGCGTCGACGCCGACGATCACCTTGGCGCTCGCGAAGCTGTTGGGCGGCAGATAGTTGATGCTGTCGCTGTAGGTCGTAGTGCCCTTGGCGACGCGCGTAGCCGTGCCGGTGTCCGCCGTCTGAAAGCTGACCATCTTGACCTCGGCGCCGCTGCTGATTGGCATTGGCCGTCCAGCGGTGCCGGCGTCGGGGCGTTGGTAGTTCTGGACACCGTTCGGGCCGTACATCGCAGAAGGGCCAGGCGCCGGCGCAGGCGGCGCTGCCTTGGAAGCGACCTGCCGCCTCAGTTGGTCATTCTCGGCCTGGTAGGCAGAGAGCACCCGCGCGCCGTCGGCACGCATCGCCTGATTCTCACCCTTCATGAGTTCGAGTTGCTGGGCGAGCTGATCGACCCGTTGTTGCTGCCCGTTGACCGATTTCAGCTGGTTTTCGACCGACTGCATCTGGTTTTCCGAGAGCGCCATCCACTCCTGCTGGTTGAGATTCTTGTTGACCATGTCCTTGGTCGAGACCTCGACCTTCGCGGCATCGCTGTCGGTGAACGCTGATTTTCTGCCGTCGTCGCCGAAGATCCAAAAGGAAGATGCGATGAGCCCAGCACCGGCGACGCCTGCAAGCAGCAGCCGCTGCTTTTTGCGAACGCTCTCGTTCGCGGTCAGATCGCTCGAGACGGGAGAGACGCCCTCCTCTTCCGTTCCCCCATCGAGCGGCGCGCGCCTGCGCCGGAAGATATCGGCCAAAGCCATGTCACTGCCTCCCGTTTTGCGAGACGAGATAGGCCGTCGTGACCTTCCCTGGATCGAGCTTCGGCTCTGCGATCGACACTGCCAGCGCGCTCGACGGCGCGACGGTCGCTTCCGTCAGCGTGACCGGCCCTGAACCTTTGTTCTCGATGCGAAGGACGCGGCCGGTGAGATCGGCGCCGCGATATTCAGCGATCATCTGGACTTTGAGCGTGCCGACATAGACCGGACGAAGCGCACGCTGGCGCATCTCGTAGCCATCGACGACGCTATTCGAATACATCGCCTGCACGAGTTCGACGGCAGTTTCCTGCGGATCGACCGCTGCTACTTGCGGCGCCGCATCGCCTGCCTTGTCCTTCGCGATCGCCGGGTTCGAAATGAACACCTGGACCGCCTGTTCACCCGAGATCCGGCACACGAACTTGTAGACGTAACCCCGCTTGCTGGTCGCGAAGAAGGAAAGGGCTTGGCGTCCGAACCCCTCCGGCACCGACAGGTAGATGTCGCCGCGGACCGGCTCGTTCACGACCGAAAAATCGTCGGCGGGATTGCCCGTCGAGATTTTCGAGACCGACGCGAATTCGTCCTCAACGAGGCTGATCCTGGTAAGGTCTTTTGCCGAAGCGGCGCAGTCGACCTGGCTGCCGTCGGACGCCATCACCGTTTGGTCAGCCCAGGCCGGCCCCGCGATGAGGAAGAAAGATAACGCCAATAGGGACGCGCCAATGATGCGGCTCAGATAGCAGTAGTAGCGAGAGAGGAAGACGGCACCGGTCGCGGCGCTGCCAATGGCGTAGACCGACATCACTGATCCCTTTCCTTGCCGGTCGTCACCATTCCAAAGCCGACGAGCTTCAGGGACAGTCCGGAATATTGCCAATCGAAGCGGAAGGTCCGACGCTCGCTGGAGACGACCTTGTTCCCGACGATCGTGTGCAAATCGCCGGTCACGGCGGACCAGAGGTTCTTCGGATCGATCTCCATCGTCTGGATTGTGAAGAACTGCGCGATCGAGGAACCGTGCTGCTCGTTGACGATCTTCATGAGGTCGCCGCGGATCTTTCCTTGCGCGCTCGGCGCGGTGATCTCGAGGACCGACTTCATCCAATATTCGAGGTTGGAGGGGCTGCGATCGAGGGTGAGCACCGCGGTGTCACGGGTGATCAACTCGAGATACTCGCGGGAGACGCCTGCGCTGTTGACCGCCAATGGCCGCGCCAGAACCGGTTGCAGGACGATCTCGCGGTCGCGTGTCGCAGTAACCAAAAGCAAGATGCCGGAGAGGACGCCCAGGATCACCGACACGAATACGAGGAGATTACGCTGCCTCAGAACGCGTTGGCTTTGAGCGTGCGTGTAAGTGATCTCCATCTTACCCGGCCATCAGTCGGAGATAAGAGGGTGGCGTGGCCTTCATGCCGGTGAACCCGGCCGGAAGATGCCAATAGGCCAGATGGAGGAGCCAGGACGTCGCCCGCCCTGCCTTAGCCTTCTTCAGTCCCCACCAGCCTGCACCCGAGAGCACGACGCCAATGAGAATGTGCTGAGACAGGATTCCCCAGACGAACGGAATAACCATCGCCAGGAATTCATCTATCGTCCACAGCCCGATTAGCTCAGGATCGTCTAGATGAGACGGTATGACGTACTTGTCCGCGGCCATTTCACCACCCTCCCCAAAAGCCGGCCGGCTCTGCTATTCCGACCGACCATCGGACCTTTCAGATCGTCGCGGTGACGGTGGAGGTGACGATCGGAATGCCGGTGCCGGCGCCGACGCCGACGCCCACCGGGATCGCGATCTGGCCCATCGAGAAGCGACCCGAGGCCAGCGCCACGATGCCGCCGGCAAGGGACAGGACCGTAATGATCTTGCCGCCCGAGCCTTCGAGGAAGTCGGTGAATTTCGTCAGCGCGGTGTCGAATGTAGTGTCAGCGCCGGCGAATGCGGGACCGGCGAGGAGGAAGAGCGCGATGGCCAATGCGACGAGGGCGAGCATCGCCAACTCCGCGCGGCCGCTGTGCTTGATGACAGACTGCATGAGCGTTTCCCTTCATTACGAACGCGATCGATCCGCGCCCAAGTGAAGGGTGATGCGCGCAAGGGGAGCGGAGCAACGCGATTCCCGACGCAGCTCAACGCCCCGTGCGCACCACTTGAAACTTTTCCCCAGTCGTCCGCGAATCACGGGCAGCCCTCCCCATTAACTGGGGCGGGCTGCCCCGGATTCCGGGGCACCGCGCCCAGCATGGTGGGGCAAACCGCCCCGCCATCCGGGGCCGGTGGCAAGAATTGCAAACGACGACAAAGCGAGGTAGATTCGCGCATGGGATTCGCGGCGGACGAGCCAGCCCGGCGGATAAGTGTTCGGCAGCCTACGACGTCACCCAAGCGCATCAGGGACGGTCGGGGGCGGTTGCTATGACTGGAGGTTCACGCAGTTATGCGCTCGATATCTCCGAGCACCTCTTCCATCTGACGACAGAGAGCCTACGCCTCCATTCTAACGAGACCAGGCGCTATGAGAGTCTCACGAGCCTGATTAACCAGAGGCTTCTTGCACCCTCATCACTCGACGACCATGAGCCCGAGACGATCCGACAACACCTCTCGGCGATCCCGACAAAGGGCGATATCCGGGTCTATCTCAGCATTACCAAATCGAGCGCGGATAATCTCAGCGAAGTGAAGCGACGCCTGGGCGAAACGCTCGGCTCCAACGTCACGGTCGGTGATACGCTCTCGGTCATGCTGTTTCACTATGTCGTCGGCCAAAAAGCAGCACGCGTATTAAAACGCCTCGGGTTGTGCGATCCCGATGATTTTCCAAATCCAACTAACGACGCCGACAATGCAGCGGGGGAAACAGCGAAACCCCGATAGCGCAGATAACAAAATGCTGCAGTCGCAAAATGATGGCAGGCTTGCCAAGACAAGCGGCCTATGGTTCGTTTGAGCCCTGACTAGAGATCGGGGGCGCCCGGAGTTGTCTTCTCTTGCTCGAATCGAGACCTTCGAAAGTGCGGATAGTTCCGTCAACCGCCAACAGCGGGATTTCATCCCGCTGATCCTCGACGCCATGGCGGAAAAAGGCATCGGGCAGCGCAAGCTTGCCCTCAAATCCGGGATCAGCAAGAGCCGGCTTGGTCTCGTCCTCCACAGCGATCCCTCGAAGCGGGCGACCATGTCGCTCAGCGAATTCCAGCTGATCCTCGATGCCCTCGACATCAATCTCGTTCAGGCCATCATCACCGTCGAAACCTACCGCGATCAGAAGCTCTTCCTCGACGAACGCTTCCAGACATCACTCGCCATGCTGACTGAGCTCTTCCACGGTCTTCCTGCGATGCTTGTCGCAGCCCTCGACGAAATCGAGGGGATGGACGGAACCGAGGTTCGCAAGGAGTGGGCGGGTCCGCTGCGCAAAGCGGTCGTCGAGAAACTCGTCAAGGAGGTTTCGGCTGTCATGGCGCGCAGGGCGCACCTCTCCCAGGTCTCGAGCATGGGCTTCTGACAGCGCCGTTCACCGCAGCGCAAGCGCAGGAGAATGTCACGCTTCCAACTTTGCCCTAGTATGACGAAACCGTTGCCGTCCGAACGGCCGATCGCGGCGCCCGCGCTGCTGGCGCCATCGAAGTCTGGATTGTTGCGGCACGCGACAGTCCCGCAAGCCGCTGCCAGTTCAGCAGGACACCATCGACATAGGCTTGGGTCTCCGCGATGCGCGGCACCCGTCCGTTCCGAACCCGCCCAGGTCCCGCGTTATAAGCCGCGAGCGCCAGGTGAACCTGGCCGAAGCTGTCGAACTGCTGTCGCAGATAGCGTGCCCCGCCGCGCAGATTCTGCTCCACGTCGTAGCGATTCACCCCCAAGCCAATCGCCGTATCCGGCATGAGCTGGGTCAGCCCAAAGGCGTTCTTGTCGGAGTAGATATCGGCCTTGTACCCGCTCTCCCGGATGATGAGCGCGTCGAACAATCCCGCCGGAATCCCGTATTCGCAGGCGATGCTGCTCATCATCTCATAGTAACTGAAACGTCGCGTTTCTGCCGTGGCGCTCAGGAAGCCGGACGGGCGATAAAGGCCCGGCGCGCATCCCGGCGTGATTGTGGCCAGCGTCGTCGAGAAACGTCGCCCATCCCGCATCCAAGCCGGAATGGCGATCAGCGGTGCCGGGGGAACATGGGCGTCCTGTGGTACAGAGCCCAGTTGGGCGGTGCCGATCTTGGCGAACGGATCCGCATCATCGGCACTCGCGCGCGACGGCGCTGCCGCGTTCGAAGCAAACCGGTTCGCCATCTCGAACGCCACCCATCGGCGGCTCAGATCGTGGATCTGGAAAGCCTCTGGCAGCGGCGCTGCAGGGCCGCCAGCACTTAAATCCACGCCATCCCCCGGCCCCGAATCTTCGTCCGACGGTATCGGCGCCGGAGCTGCCGTCATCGAAATGACCCGGGCCGTCCTCACCGGCGCCAACCTCTGGGCCGCTTGCCCCTCCCCAGCCATCACGCCCAGTGAAATAGCTAAGCACGTCACCAATAGAAACCGCATGGAACTTCTCCCTGACGCCAATTTTCGAAGTGGAGGTCAGGCCTAAGGTGGTTGTCAATCTGGCGGGTCTGCGGAAGCATCGGCGGAAACCGACTTGGACGCCCCCTTCATGTGGTTGATTGATCGTCGCACCGATGGACTTGGTGCAGCCCGGATTCCGCTCCCGGCGCCGGTTCGAGCCGCGCTAGTTCGGTGGTATGTCGGCGACGGTTCGCGGCACGACGAAGATGCCGGCATTACGCTGGTTCAGCAGGCGCGCATCGGCGCGAAATGGATAGGCTGCGACTGCCTCGGAACAGACCGTGCTCCTCCCATCCTCACCCCGGCGTTCCTCTCGGAAGCCGAAACCTACTACCTACGTCGGCTGACGAGCGCAAAGCGGCCGGAACACCTCTCCGACTGCCCATTCTTTCGCGACCAAGTCACCAACCGTATCACGGATGTCCGGAACGTCGACACGCCAGCCGACCCGCCGACCGGATATTTCGAGGTTCTGAGACCCGCCCCGGAAAAGCTGGCGCAACGACCCATCGAAGAGAGCAGCGACGATCGCACGCGCAACGCGTCCATCCCTCGCCTGGCACGCCTCCTCTGGCGTCTCCTCAGCAGCTCTGGCCTCAACATTATCGCCCCCTGTACCGAGGAGCCCCTCGAGCGCACGATTTCCGACGAGTTCAAGGTCCTCATGGCGGCCGCCGCCAAGGTCGAAATCGCGCCCGGGATCGAACTCGGCCGAGCGCTCTGGACGCACGGGCTCGCGCTCCACAGCAAGCGCGCCCACGCAAAGATTCGGGAGCTTTCCCATAACTGGCCGCGCGGGCACGCACCACAAGGCTTCCTCACGCTCTTTGCCCAGGATTTCCAAGGATCGACCCTAAAGCCAGCCGGGTGCGATCCGATAACAATCGCAAATCGGATTCAGTCGCCATCGGTGCGTGGAAATCCGATAAAGGGGCCCTATCTTGTCATCGTCGTGGTCGGCGAATATCCCGAGGCGCACGGCTACGCGCCGTTGCGCGCCTATGCGCAACCAATCTTCTCCGGCAACAGGTTCGTGCCGATCGAGACCGAGTTCGACCGCAGCGTACTTCGGTCGATACTCGATGCCAGGCGCATTCTCGATCGCGACGGGATCGACCTCGCGATCGAGAAACCGGTATTCGACCGCCTCACCATTCTCGGCCCCTGTCGCCCTGATTTCGTGATCGAGGCGAGGTCGCGGGTCACGGGTGAGATCCGTCGGATCGTCGTCGAGGCACTGAGCCGTACGAGCGAAGACGCACTCGCGCCGCAAACCGACAAACGCCGGCGCCTGGAGCAGATCGCACCCGTTGTGCCTATTGTCCCCGAAATCATGGAGCGCGGGGAATTCTACGGGCTTTTGTACAAGGCGTTGGTCGAATGACCGTCCGTCCGCTCGGGCACATTTAGCCCCAGGAAAGGGTCGTTGCAAACGACCCGACGATCCCAAGGGTAACGGGCGTGGAGAGCAGGTAGAGCTTCTGCCAACGCCACCACGTTTTCGGAACGAACAGAATCGTGCCACGAAGTGTGGTCAAATCATGCCATGCCTCTTCCCGATAAAGCTCGACGCAGATTGTAGCGATCGACAGGACGACGGCAAATAGGCAGCAAAAGCTGGCCGCAGTGTAGAGCGCGATCCAGTTCTGAATTTCCAAAGCTGACATATGTGCCACGCCGCATTCGCCCCATCGATAAGCTCATGCACGATTGTCCCGGCGCGCTGAAGGTCATTCGGCCGTGCCCTGACAATCCGGTGCTGCCCCTCGCTATCCTACGGCGACAGCTAACGCAAAGGTGGCGCAGATTCCTCGACGTTGGTCTAAATTCGACCAGAGTGGAGACTGTTTTAGATGACAATCGACATCGAATCCATTCAAGTTGCTGTTTTATAAATGGCGCGCGCGGCAGCACGAATCTGCCAGCGGGATATTAACGGTGAGGCGATATGCATGTCGCGGTCTTAGTCGTCATTTACTGCGGCAAGGAACACATCAGCCTCCACGAGAACGATGCAGCGGGATGGTTGGAGGTTCTGCGGTTCGTCAACGAGCGCTGGACCACCCGATTTCCAGGCGCGATGCTGCACAGGCCCGAGTCCGACGATGAGCTGGTACAACTTTTTTTTGGAGAGGCTGGCGATTCCTTTATGCTCGGCAACGCCGATCTGTCTGAAGTCGCAGCCTATGTCGAGGCGGCGATCGGCGGCGTCGAGTGACCGCGGATTTGCCGCTTTTCACCGTTACCCACTTCGAAAACGTTGCCCTGCACCGAACCTGCCGCATAACTTGTGGTCGATAGAGGAACGCCGATGTTCGAGTGCCTCATCTTAGGCGACAGCACCGGCCTTGGCGCGGCAAAGGCGATCAACGCTCGCTACGCCAGCCGCTGTGACGTCATCGCCATGGAGCGCGCGACCGCCGCGCAGATTCTGAGCTGGCGCAGGCCGGGAAAATCGTACGACACCTGTATCCTTGCAATTGGATCGAATGATGAACCAACCGCCGCCTTGATCGCCAAATTGAGCAGGCTGCGGCAGACCATCTCCACTCGGCGCGCCATCTGGCTGCTCCCTTATTCCCGTCCTCGCGCCTACCTCGTGAACGCTGTAGCGATCTCCTTTGGCGACGAGTCCGTCGATCTCGCGTACTTCCGTACCAAGGACCACGTTCATCCAGCCCGCTACACCGACGTCGCCGAGGTTCTCTTGAAATGAGCGACGATCCTGCCGCTGACTTTCGGCGCTATCACCCAATCTTCGCCATCAGCCGACCCGCCGCCCCCTGCTCGGCAGCCAAATTCCGATTGTAAGCAAGCGGCATACGTGGCGACTTCCACCGCAAGGCATCCATAATCCCAGCCAGATCCTCGCCACTGGTAAACAGGTCCTGGTTGAGCCCGACCCGCGTCGAATGCGCGCTGATCCCCTTTAGCAGGCGGGCGAGATCGTCGGTCGTCAGGTCGGCCAACGCACCGGCATCGAATGCCCGCCGGATCATCGCTCGATAGATCGGCCCAACCGATGCCGGATGGAGTGCCCCCTCCCCCACATCATACTCAACCCGCGCCGCCACGGCGGGCTTCGACAACGTTTTGCGCAGATCCCAAGTTTCGCGTCCGGAGATGCTGTCAATCGACCGGCCCCGCACCGCCGCCTTGGCCTTGTAGCGCCGCACGTTCACCCGCCGAAACACCGGCCCCGCCTCGATGCGTGCAGCCTCCAGCCATGCCGCGATCGCGCGCACGCTCCGGGGGCTGAGATAGGCGGTTGCCCCCTCCCCTTCCTGATCGCCCTTGCTGCGTTGAATGGTTAGCAGCCGCGCGTCCAGATCGATCGCTTCGATGATATGCTCCACTTCGATCGCGACCAACTCGGACGCGCGCAGCCCGGTATCATAGCCGGCCGACAGCAGCGCACGATCCCGCAGACCCGGCAGATCCTCCGCGCAGCTCTCGAGCAGCGCCCGCACGTTGAGCCCGCGGGGCGCGTCGCGCTCGACATTGCGGACCGGTCCCTTGAACCGCAGCGGCCGCGCTTGCTTCTGCGCGGTGCCGAGCCGGCGACGGATCGCCTGCAGGCGCAGCTTCACCAGCGGTGCCGGCGTCGGGTCCTTGAGATCGAGCAGCTGGTGGATCTTGGCGATCGACGCTTTGTAGCGACCGAGCGACGCCGGCTTGCTCCCCTTCTCGGCGCGACTGTCGAGATAGTCCGCCACGGTTTCCGGCGTCGCCGGCAGCGCGATGCGGCTGTGACGCCGGCACCAGAAGTCGAACGCTTCGAGGTCGGACTTGAGCGCGCGGACGCTGTGCGGCGACGACGCGGCCTGGTATGCCGCAATCAGCGCTTCGTTGACGACGATGCGCGCTCCAGCGTGCATCTTCACCACGGCCCAGGCGAGATCGTCGGCCGCCCCTGTTGGCGCAGGAGCGCTGTTTTCCCCGCTTAGCAGCGTGCTTTCCTCGATCGGCGCGGCGTGATCCATCGGTGCCGATGTAGCGCACCTTATAAAGAGGCGTCAAATATGCTTATGCGATAA